>RCUU01000296.1_pt1 | contig 28571 bp, 25 predicted proteins | sample 2166211 | NCBI WGS metagenome assembly RCUU01 (sample SAMN09932620, study PRJNA488358) | compost metagenome | feature: garden; material: soil; isolation source: compost soil in phenylacetic acid-enriched culture | place: Germany: Experimental Botanical Garden Goettingen | collected 2016-01-27
TCGGAGGACTGGTCGAAGGACCGCTTCACCCGATAAGGGTTGTTCCGTCATCCTGGAGAGGAATCCACACTAACACAGAAAAACCCAGCCCTCACCGAGAGAGCCGGGTCATCGTCAGCAGACATGTTTGACATGGATTAAGGCAGCTTCTCGCCGCGCGAGCTGACGTACAGATCGTACCATTCCCTGCGGGACAGCTCCAGCTTATCTGCATCCCTGCAAGCAGCGATCCGCAGAGGGTTCACAGTGCCAATGACCGGCTGAATCGCAGCGGGGTGAGTCATCAGCCAGGAGAGCACAATCGCCTCGGGCGTAGTGTTCTTCTCCACGGCCAGCGTCTTGACCATGGCGGCTGTATTCACAATATTCTCCGGCTGGCCTTCCAGAGGGCGTCCGCTGAATATTCCCTGGGCCAGCGGTCCCCAGGCCTGAAGCTGAATGTTCCCGGCCCGGCAGTGTTCGATGGTGCCCTCAGGAAAGGTAATATCCTTCCATGGCTCCCGGTTGACGCTGATCACGGCATCGACCCAGCTGATTTTGGCCAGGCTCATATGCAGCTGGTTGACAATGAAAGGTTCATCGCAATAAGCCTGAAGCAGCTTGATCTGGGCGGCGCTCATATTGGAGACACCGAAATGGCGCACCTTTCCCGCCGCTTTGAGCTGGTGCAGCGCTTCGGCGACTTCCTCAGGGTCCATCAGCGGGTCGGGCCGGTGCAGCAGCAGGATATCGATGTATTCCGTTCCCAGGCGGGTGAGGGTTCCATCGACACTGCCCAGAATATGCTCCTTGGAGAAGTCGAATACATTGGAGCGGTCTCCCGGCTCCATCAGTTTGATTCCGCATTTGGACTGCAGAATGATCTCTTCCCTCAGGCCTGGACGGTCCTTGACAATCTGTCCGAATACCTTCTCGGCTTTTCCGCGGGTGTAAATATCGGCATGGTCAAAAAAGTTGATCCCGATGTCCAGCGCGGCTTCCACCGCTTCATGGCCCTGCTTCACATTCTCTGCTGTAACCGGTTCGTGGTCCCAGCCTCCGCCAAGTCCCATGCACCCCAGGGCAATGCGGCTGGCTGGGATTCCGCGTTTATTCAGTGGCAGTGTTTTGAGCAAGATGATCCCCCCGTGACGACAAAAATGCAGTTCAAAGGATATTGTACATCTTTAGAATCCGGTATGGTACTTCTTATCGCTGGAGGAGCGGTGTTTGGTGCCTTCCTTGTCCTTCTCTTCCTGTTTCTCCAGGTTCAAATCCTCCATCGGGATCGGGTCAACATTGCGCTCACTTTCATCCAGATCGAACAGACTGGGGTTCTCTGTAGGGTACTGCTCGGGATGGTCGCGATTGTCTCCTTGGAGCTTTTTGTCTTTGTCCATGCGTCTTCTCCTCGCTTTCTGGCAAAGTCCGGGGGGCCGGGGCAACTAAGTAATCAGGAAGCTGGCCCGTTGCCGGCAGTTTGCTCATTAATAAACGGATTTATTCCCCTGTAAACAGGAAAAAGGCCCCCGGGGGGCCTTTTTCCAAACGGAAGGATGTATTTTTGGCAAAAATGAAGATCTCTGGAAGGCACCTGCTCTGTAGTTGTTTTCGTGCTGTGTCTCACAGATCAAGCGGTGTGCCGATATCATTCAGCTTTCGGGCAGACACATCCTCGTAGAGGCGCCTCAGCCATTTCAGCTCAGTCAGGCTATGCTCGTATTTGCCATACATCACATGCAGCGCCGAGCGGGGAACGATAGGAATATGCTCCTCATATACCTGATAGGCAAAATTCACCTGATGCTCGGTTTCGCGAATCCGCTCTTCCAGGAGCCTCTCCACCTTGCTCTGATCGATGTGCCGTGAGAACGCAAGTGTGGTGTAGAGCGGATGGAAGATCAGATCGGTTTTTTTGATCTGCTGCAGCACAAGCTGCTCGAACAGGGCTTTGCCCTTCTCCGTAATGCGGTAGATGGTCTTGTCCGGCCGGTCACTGCTGCGGATCACCTCGACGGCTTCAATATGGCCTTCTTGGGCCAGTTTGTCGACGGCATAATATAAAGACCCCATTTGCAGCTTCATGATCCGGTCCATTGTCCGTTCCTTCATCACCAGCTTTATCTCATAAGGATGCATATTCCGTTCCAGCAGCAGGCCGAGAATCACCATTTTCATGGACATGGCGGATTACCTCTGCCCGCTGGCGGGCTGCTGCTTTTTGCTGTGAACCGTAAGACGGTCGCCAGGCATCAGGAGGACAAAAGCAAATCCCAGCACGGCCGGAACCAGCGCCCACAAAAAGGTATGGGAAATCGAGCCGGACAGCGCATTGGTGATTTTCTCCAGCACGGGGGCCGGTATCTGGGCTCTGGCTTCTGGGGTCAGGGCCGCACGCGGGTCACCGAACGATGAGGTTTCCGCACCTGCACCGAAGGCATCGCTGAGCCTATCTGTGAAGCTGTTGCGCTGGATGATGCCGAAAATCGTTATGCCGAGCGTCATGCCCAGTGACCGCATAAAGGTGCTGGTCGAAGTGGCGGAGCCGCGCTGGCGCATGTCGAAATGGTGGATCGAGGACATGCTGAGCACGGAGAAGGAGAAGCCTACGCCAAAGCCGGTCAGCGCCATGAACACATTGAGCAGCAGCCGGGAGGTATCCGGGGACAATGTACTCAATGAGAACACCCCGGCCACAAAACACACGGCTGATAGCAGCATAATGTTGCGGAAGCTGGTCTTGGTCGTAAGCATTCCTCCAACCTGGCTGCCGATCACCGTGCCAATCATCATGGGCATAAGGATCAGGCCAGAATTGGTAGCCGAACCGCCGTATACCCCCTGTACGTAAATCGGGATGTATACTGTGGCAACGATAAAGGCCGAGCCATAGAACAGCCCCAAGAGACTGCTGGTGGCGAACAGCCGGTTGCGGAACATGGCGAAGGAAATGACCGCCTCAGGCGCCACCCGTTCAATAAAGAGAAAGGCAATCAGCAGTACAGCGAAGCCGCCGAACAAGCCTAGTATTTGGGCTGAATCCCAGGCATATTGGTTGCCGCCCAGCTCCAGGGCAAACATGAGGCAGATCACTGCCCCCACCAGCGTGAAGGCTCCGCCCCAGTCAATGCGCTGCTTGGAGTGGGAGACGGATTCCTTATAGGACATGGTGATCAGAATAAAAGCGACAACGCCAATGGGCAGGTTGATATAAAACACCCACTGCCAGCCTGCATAGTCGGTAATATAAGCGCCGAGCAGAGGACCTACCACACTGGAAATACCGAAGACAGCGCCGAAGAGTCCGGTCAGCTTGCCTCTTTTTTCCGGGGGATAGATATCGAACATAATCGTGAAGGCAATCGGCATAAGCGCACCGCCGCCAATCCCTTGAATGGCCCGGTAGATGCTGAGCTGAGTGATGCTGGTTGCCGTTCCGCACAAGGCCGAGCCCGCCAGGAATACAATCAGGCCAAAAATGAAAAACCGCTTCCGGCCGTACATATCGGACAGCTTGCCGAAGATCGGCGTTCCGGCCATAACCATGACCATATAAGCCGAGGTTACCCAGACGATTTTATCGAGTCCGCCCAGATCGGAAACGATGGTGCCCATAGCTGAAGCTACAATGGTATTGTCCATAGCGGACATAAGGATACCCAGCAGCAAGCCGACAACTACAAGCTTAAGGTTGCTTTCTTTAGTATTCATGCTTTGCAGACTCCTTTTGAAAAAGTTTCGTGAGCCTCATTATAGTCAAATTTGAATAGGGTAGCAAGCATTATTTCACAAAAATTTTAAATGAAGTTTTCCCCTGTCCAGGCGTCCGGAAATCAGCAAAAAACACAAAGAACTGCCGCCCTTATCCAAGAACGGCAGTAGAACTAAGTATTCCAAACATGCAGCCGGTTCATAACAGTACCGCTTAGATCGCCGCTTCGCTTCCGCATGTGTCTCTTGTTTCAATATACCGGATGAACAGCTCGGTCAGCTCGGGGTCGAACTGGCTTCCGGCACAGGCACGGAGCTCAGCAATGGCTTCTTTGAAGGATTTGGTCGGCTGATAGGGCCGTTCGGTGGTCATCGCGTCGAAGGAATCAATAATAGTCAGCATGCGGCACAGCCGGGGAATTTCTTCGCCTTTGAAGCCGTAGGGATAACCTTTGCCGTCATAGCGTTCGTGATGCAGCTCGATATATGGGGCCAAATCCTTGAATTTCTCATTGGTCAGCGCCATTTCCTTGCCCCAGGTGACATGCCATTTGACCATTTCCCATTCCTCGGGGGTCAGCTTGTCCTTTTTATTCAGAATTCCCCAGGGAATCTCCAGCTTGCCGATGTCGTGAATGAGTGCGCCTAGTGTAAACTGCCGTTTGGAGAGGGTGTCCAGTTTCAGCAGTTCGCCAATGTCCATCGCATAGCGGAAGACGCGTTTGGAATGCTTGAAGGTCTCCAGATCCTTGTACATAAAGAGGTTCAGCTGCTGTTCAATATCGCGCACGTCCTGGCTGAAATCGATGTCCCGCTCCAGCAGCGACTGGCTGCCATAGGTATGAACGAGGTTTTTGCCTTGTTTTTTGGCATAATAAAGCGCCTGGTCGGCATGATCCACAAGCTCTGATTTGAAGTGGACATCCGGCTGGTATGCGGCAATGCCGGCAGAGAAGGCCAGACAGCCCTGGGGGAAAATTTCGCTCCCTTCAAAGCGGGAATGGTTCAGGGTTCTGCGCAGGGATTCCATGAAATTCCTGGCCTCAGCAGCATCATAACCCGGCATCAGCAGTGTGAATTCTTCCCCTCCATAACGGGAAACAATAATGTTCGTGTTCTCCGTCTCCCGCTTCAGCAGCTCCGCCAAAAAAACGATCAGCCCGTCGCCTTTGAGATGGCCGAAGTGATCATTGTATTTTTTGAAATCATCGATATCGATCATCGCCAGGGAGAGTGCGCTGCCGCTGGCCTGTGAACCGCGCATTTCCTCTTCCAGCGCCAGCTCAAAATAACTATGGTTGAACAGCCCCGTACGCGGGTCGCGGTTGGAACGATCCTCAATATCACGGTACATGCTGAACAGCCGCTTGAAGGAATAGGAAATGAGAATGCTGAGGCACAGGAACAATCCAAGCCCGACCATGTGATTATGGTACAGCAGAATCGTCAAGACCAGAGAAAGCACCAGCGTACAGGCATAGGCGAGGATGGTGTCTGTGAGCATTCCTTTGAGGGTGTCGTACAGATTCTTGTGGAAAACAACGTAGTAATAGAAGCCGATCAGCAGTGTATTGAGAATAAAATATACAGCCATGGCACTTATATAAGCTTCCAGCCGGCTGCTGAGCAGTGGTCCCTGCACAGCCCCAAGCGCGGTGAACACAGATGAAGCGGATGTAATCATGATGCAGTACACGGCAAAATTGTTGATGTGCTTCCACCACGCTGTGCTGCGCCATTCCAGGAACAGCAGCGCCAGAGAGCTAAGCAGCAGGACCATAAGGGTGAAGGACGTGCCAAAAATAAAGATGCAGGCTAAATAAACGGAGGAGTCGAGTGACAGTCCGTTTCCTTGCGGAGGAAGCTGAAAGGTGAAGATGGTCAGGATTACTGCTGCCCCTGCCATGGCGGTTATCCAGCCCCAGGCGGAGGATGAGAATCTCAGAAAGGAACCTTCACTGTAAATAACAAACAAGCCCAGCCCGATTAAGCATATGATAAAGGAGTACAAGTGTCCTCTGTTGCGTAAGAAGCTGCCGTTTATCCGTTTGAACAACGCTGCCCCTCCTCTGCGTTCGTGATTGAATATGCCTGCTGATCAGAAATTACCGGAATTTCATCAGGCGGATTTCAAAGGAGCCTTAAGGTATACATTCGCTTTCAGCAAAGAAAATCCTGCTAAATCATGACAAAGGTAGTGGTTGTCCGGGAAAGTGCGGAAAATTAAGCTAAGCTATTGACATACCCATGGGGGGTATATTATATTGATGTTGAGGAGGCTGATTCCTGTGTCTACTAATGAGAAAGAGCACGTGGAGCATTCCTGCGGAGATGATTGTCATACCTCTGCTCCCGGCGTACGCAAAAGTCATCATTCAGCGGAATTCAAGAGCGGGCTTACCACCCGGCTCAACCGGATCGAAGGCCAGATCCGCGGCGTCAAGGGCATGATCGAGCGGGATACTTACTGCGATGATGTGCTCAACCAGCTGGCGGCGGTCCAGGCTGCGCTGAACAGTGTCGGCAAGCTGCTGCTTGAAGGACACATGAAGAGCTGCATTATTGAGCGGATCGAGGCCGGAGAACATGAGGTGATCGACGAGCTGCTGGTCACAGTCAACAAGCTGATGAAATAAATGCAAAGCTTAAGCCTGCGATTCCGAAGCGAGACTCATTGCGTAGAATGTTTAAGCAGTATTGCTTCATAAAACCAAGCGTATGCTTCGGAAGCCAGTTTTGTACGAAGTGAATTCAGGAAGTATATGCTAACAAAACTTTTAGGAGGGTTTATAAATGTCTAACGTAACGTTGAATGTAGAAGGAATGTCCTGCGGTCATTGTGTAAGTGCGGTAGAGAAGGCGGTAAGCGGGGTGGGTGCCGCTGCGAAGGTGGACCTGCAGGCCAAGACTGTAGCTGTTGATTATGATGAGAACAAAGTAAGCCTCAGCACGATCAAAGCGGCAATTGAAGATCAGGGCTACGATGTAGTCTAATTGGGAGTAAGCATATAAAGGCTTGGAGCGGGGAATCCTTGTGATTTCAGAGGCACCAATGCCTTTTCTTTTACAAAACATTATACCCCTCAGGGGTATGGAGGTGCGGAAAACATGGAAAAGACAGCTGAAACCTCCCTGCAGCAGACTACGCTGCAGATTACGGGGATGACCTGCTCTGCTTGCGCGGCAAGGATTGAAAAGGGGCTCTCCCGCATGGAGGGGGTATCGAAGGCCAATGTGAATTTGGCGCTGGAGCAGGCCACGGTCGGTTATGATCCTGCCGTTGCGGGAGTGCCGCAGATTGAGGAGAAAATCCGCTCGCTGGGCTATGATACCCGCAAGGAATCGGCAGATTTCGATATTTCGGGCATGACCTGTGCAGCCTGTTCGGCACGGATTGAAAAAGTACTGGGACGCATGCCGGGCATTGCGGCCGTGAATGTGAATCTTGCGCTGGAAACCGCGCATGTGGAGTATGCGCCAGGGGACATCGGTGTGTCCGACATTATGGAGAAGGTCAGCAGTATCGGCTACAAGGCCACATTGAAGCAGGACCGCAAGGAGCAGGCCGACCAGCGTGGGCAGGAGATTCTTCATAAGCGGAATAAGTGGATTATTTCGGCAATTCTCTCGTTCCCGCTGCTCTGGGCAATGGCGGGCCATTTCTCCTTCACGGACTGGATCTGGACGCCGGAGCTGCTGATGAACCCTTGGTTCCAGCTGGTGCTGGCTACACCAGTACAGTTCATCATCGGCTGGCAATTCTATGTCAGCGCCTATAAAGCGGTAAGGAACGGCAGCGCCAACATGGACGTCCTGGTGGTGCTTGGCACCTCGGCAGCCTATTTCTACAGTCTGTATCTGACAATAGACTCCTTGAGCATGAGCGGAATGAATCATTCGGTAGACATGTATTACGAGACCAGCGCCATTCTGATTACGCTGATTCTTGTCGGCAAATGGTTCGAAGCCCTGGCAAAAGGACGTTCCTCCGATGCGATCCGCAGCCTGATGGGTCTGCAGGCCAAGACCGCGCTGGTCGTTCGTGACGGTGCTGAGCTCAGCATCCCCGTGGAGGAAGTTATTCCGGGCGACCTCGTGCTGGTGAAGCCGGGAACGAAGGTCCCCGTCGATGGGGAGGTTGTCGAAGGGCTGTCCTCCGTGGATGAATCCATGCTGACCGGGGAGAGCATCCCGGTGGAGAAGAAACCGGGGGACAGTGTAATCGGAGCCACACTGAACAAAAACGGCATGCTACGGATCAAAGCGCGCAAGGTAGGACGCGATACCGCGCTTGCACAGATCATTAGGGTCGTAGAGGAAGCCCAGGGCTCCAAAGCGCCGATTCAGCGGATCGCTGATGTGATTTCCGGCATCTTTGTGCCGATTGTCGTGGGGATTGCCGCTGTGACCTTTGTGATCTGGTACATTTGGGGCGCTCCCGGCCAGTTCGCCGAGGCGCTGGAGAAAGCCATTGCCGTGCTGGTCATTGCCTGCCCGTGTGCGCTGGGTCTGGCTACGCCGACCTCGATTATGGCCGGGTCGGGACGTGCGGCCGAGTTCGGCATTCTGTTCAAAGGCGGAGAGCATCTGGAGGCGGCGCAGGGAGTTCAGGTGGTAGTGCTGGATAAGACAGGTACCGTTACGAGCGGCAAGCCGGTGCTTACAGATATTCTTACGACTACCGGCATTGCAGCGCATGGCAGAGAAGCTGCCGAAAACCGCCTGCTGGCCCTTACGGCCGCTGCGGAGAAGCTCTCGGAGCATCCGCTGGCTGATGCGATTGTTGCCGGTGCTGCCGCCAGAGGTCTTGAACTGCCGGAAGCCGGGGAGTTCCAGGCCGTACCGGGCCGTGGGATTACCGCAGTTGTCGGCGGGCAGACCGTAAGTGTAGGCACCCGGAGGATGATGGAGGAAGGCGGCACGGAGCCTGGTTCATGGGCACCGCTCATGACGAAGCTGGAGCAGGAAGGCAAGACTGCGATGCTCGTGTCCGTGGACGGTGCGGTCGCCGGGGTTGTAGCGGTTGCCGACACTATCAAGGAAACCTCGCGGGCAGCGGTGGCTAAGCTGCATGAAATGGGCATTGAAGTAGTGATGATTACTGGAGACAACCAGATCACAGCCCAGGCCATCGCCGAGCAGGCCGGTATCCGGACGGTGCTGGCCGAGGTGCTGCCGGAAGGCAAGGCTGCCGAGATCCGCAGGCTGCAGAGCGGCGGAGTCAAGGTAGCCATGGTCGGCGACGGCATCAACGATGCGCCTGCCCTGGCGACAGCGGACACCGGGATGGCCATCGGCACCGGGACCGATGTGGCGATGGAAGCGGCAGATATCACGCTGATGCGCGGCGATCTGATGAGCATCCCTGATGCGGTCCTGATGAGCCGCAGAACGATGCGGAATATCAAGCAGAATCTGTTCTGGGCGCTTGCCTACAACACGATTGGCATACCGATCGCCGCTCTGGGTTTCCTGGCCCCATGGCTGGCCGGTGCAGCAATGGCCTTCAGCTCTGTATCAGTCGTTCTGAACGCGCTGCGGCTGCAGCGGGTGAAGCTGTAATTGGAATATGCACGCCAAGTCTCCTGTCTAACGGAGCTTGGCTTTATTTATTATTTAGGAAATTATCATTTCCCTTTCTTGTTGTATAGGAAATTATACAATGTAAAAAAATGTGGATATCCGGGGCGCTAAGCTTCAAGTGGTACAGGTGGTGCAGGAGTGATGGGGTCGTAGTGCGGAAGAGAAGCGGACTGAGAATACCTTATTTTGCGAAAAAGCCTGCTTTTCTGGATGATTCGGACTCAGGAGGCGTTATATCCTTCATTTGAGCCCAGAATGAGGGGAGATCGAGCAAATAACGGATTCTCTGTCCGCTTGACCCTCAGAATGGGTTGATCCGCCCAAATAGCGGATTTCCTGTCCGCATCACTTGGGGATTGATCGGGAAGGGACTCCTTAATGGGGTCATATTACCCCGTCAGGAGCGAAATGAGCTGAATTAGGTAACCTTTTTCCACTTGGAATTGCCGAAGGATTCATAAAGGGTTCTTCAGGCAACGCTAAACTGAAATCCAAAACGGCTACGTTGTCCGGTGAAGGACGGCGCAGCCGTGTTTTGTTCTTGTTATTGGCGCTATAGGCTCACTGGCCGGCTTGCACCGATTACCTGTTTAAGGCCGCCGGGAGATCTGCGCTGGAGCGGGCTTTTGCTTTTTTTCGACCCAGCCAATTGGTGCCAATTACCCCTGCTATAATCAGGAACGACCCGATCCAGTGATACACTGTGATCTCTTCCCCGAGAAAGAGGGCTCCGGCTGCAATGGAGACGATGGTCGAGAGATTGGTGAACACACTCATAAGGGAAGCTTCGATTTTGGACAAGATATAGGTTGAGGTCAGGGTAGTGACTAGCGATGCTATGACCCCCAGGTATACCGCAGACATGATAAAGGTACCGCTCTTGAGCGGCGCTAAGAACTCGCTGAGTGTTCCGCTCGCCGTATGTCCGGTAAGTGAAATGATCAGGAACGTGGCGAAGCCAATCCCCATCATCAGGTAGCTGAGCTCAGCGGGGCTGAAGTGCCTGGAGAGCGAACGGGCCAGCACGCTGTACCCGGCAAAAGCCAGACAGGTCATGAACAACAGCACAATCCCGGTCATATTGGACAGCTGAATGCTGCTCCCTTTCATGACAAAGATAAATACCACGCCAAATACAGACAGGAAAATACACAGCTTTTGCAGCAGGGTTGTCGTCTCCTTCAAGAATACAGAGGCGATGATCATCGTCACGACCGGAGTAAACGAATAAAGAATCCCTCCCTCGGCAGAAGTAGCGTGCTGAAGTCCGAATACCTGAAGGGTGAAGAAGCCGAGCGGGTACATCGCAGCCAGCAGCAGCGCTCGGCCAATCGGTTTCCCGCGGTAGGATACTTTGACCCAGCCGAGAGCGACCGGGACCGACATTACTGCAAATGAGGCGGCGAAGCGGTAGGTTAGTGTATCGAGCGGTGCGGCATGGCCAAGCGCCACTTTGGTGAACAAGAATGAGAATCCGATAATGAACGCATTGAGCACGGCAAAGGCATAAGCCAGCTTGAGTCCTTTTTGCTGCATAGGTACATCCCCCTTTTGTGAACATGACAGGATCGTATATACGTCTGATCTGTTATTTAAAATTAAAGGGAAATCCGCAGCCCAACAATACCTGTTTCCCGCTACTGTACCGGTACAGCCCGCTGATTCCTGTATAATGAGTGAAGAAGAACATTGGTAACATGAACAGTAGATTCTGCTATGAAGGCGAGGGGAGGCGGGCTATGAAAAAGTATCATTCGGTCTTATCCGAAATGGAGAAGCGGATCAAGGGAGGACAATACAGTCCGGGGCAGAAGCTGCCTTCCGTGCGCAGTGCCGCAGAATTCTACGGTTGCAGTGTCAGCACCATTCTGCGGGCTTACGGGGAGCTGGAGAGAACACACACGATTTATTCGATTCCGCAGAGCGGCTATTACATGGTGGAAAAGACGGAAGTACCGGCACCCGCCGGGAGCAGCGTGACGGTTGATTTTGCCTCGGCTTCGCCCGACCTGAACGTATTTCCGTATTTGGATTTCCAGCATTGCCTCAACAAAGCGATTGACCGGTACAAGTATCACCTGTTCACCTATGGGGATGCGCTGGGACTGGATACGCTGCGTCACACGCTGGTGTCCCATCTGGCGGAGTATCAGGTTTTTACCAAGGTGGAGCGGATTATAATTACTTCGGGTATCCAGCAGGCGCTGGAGATTCTAGCCAGAATGCCGTTTCCAAACGGCCGTACGGAGATCCTGGTGGAACAGCCGGGGTATGATATTTATCTGCGGTATCTGGAGGCAGAGGGATTGCCCGTGAGCGGCATCGCCCGTTCGGCAGCCGGTATTAACCTGCGGGAGCTGGAGGAGCGGTTCGCAAGCGGCAGATTTAAATTTTTCTATACCATGCCCAGGTATCATAATCCGTTGGGAACCTCTTACAGCACGGAGGAGCGGAAAGCCATTGCCGGACTGGCCGGCAAATACGATGTGTACATCGTGGAGGATGATTACATGGCCGATCTGGGCGCAGAGCGGCGGTTTGATCCTATATATGCGTATGACCAGACTTCACATACCGTTTATTTGAAAAGCTTCTCCAAAATCATTTTTCCGGGTCTCAGGCTGGGTGCGGCTGTGGTGCCGGAACCGCTGCTGGAGACCTTCCGGGCATATAAAGGTTACACGGACACCTCGTTATTATCCCAGGCAGCGCTTGAGGTGTATATCAAGAATGGCATGTACGAGCATCACAGGCACAAAATAAAAGCTATGTACGCAGAAAGAATTCAAGCGGTGTATAAGGCTCTCCAGCGGCACAATTTGGAAGGTCTGATTGAAGTGTCTGCGGACAGCTCGGGCATCTACTTGCAATTTAAAGTGCCGTTAACCGTGAATATGGAACGTCTGGTCAGGCGGCTGGCGGAGCGGAAAATCAGTGTCGTGTCCGGTAACGGATTCTATATATCCGGTTACCGGAACCGGGAAAAATTTATGCGCATCAGTATTTCCCGCGCCCGCATGGATCAGATTGATGAGGGTGTCAAAGCCATAGTTCAGGAGGTGAAGCGGGGGAGCGGATGGTAGAGCGGGCTGTTCCTGTTGTCTGAACACACATTAGTGTTCATAATATGCCTATAACAGAAAAAAGAGAGGCGAACCTATTGTGAAACCGAATAACGAAACCCTTGAGCTGTTGAACCGTCACACCTCTGTCCGCCAGTTTCAGGACAAGCCCGTGAGTGATGAGCAGCTGGCAGCTATTATCGGGGCGGGCCAGATGGCTTCCACTTCAAGCAATGTCCAGGCATATACGGTCATTGCAGTCACGGAGCCGGGCCTCAAAGCGCAGCTGTCCAAGTTGTCAGGCAATCAGGCCTATATTGAACAGTGCCCGGTGTTCCTGGTCTGGTGTGCCGATCTGTACCGGCTGCGGGAGATCAGCGGCCCGCACCTGCAGGGGGCAGATTCCTATGAGGGATCGACCGAAAATCTGATCGTGGCTACCGTCGATGTTGCACTTGCCGCGCAGAATGCGGCGGTTGCTGCGGAATCGCTGGGTCTTGGCATCGTATATATTGGCGGGGTACGCAATAATATTGCGGAGCTGTCGGAGCTGCTGGGATTGCCAGAGCTGGTCTATCCGGTCTTCGGCATGTGCCTGGGCTATCCCGCAGGAGTGAACGGCATCCGTCCGCGCCTTCCGCTCCAGGCTGTGCTGCATCATAACGGCTATCAGGCGGATGCCTCGGTAGAGCAGGTTAAGATTTATGATGAAGTCACCCGGGATTATATGCGCCAGCGGACCGGGGGGCAGAAGGATACACCGTGGTCCGAGATGATGGCGGGGCGTCTTGCCCAGCCTTCCCGGCTGCAGATGAAGGAGTTTCTGCTGCAAAAGGGGTTTATGCAGAAATAGGGCCGGAATGTATAATGCCCTTCAAGTTCTCAAAAGTCATAATCGCATAAAAGCCTTCCTGTCAACGGCGAACGTTGGCAGGAAGGCTTTTTGATATGCGGCTGAAACAGGGGAAATCGCCTTGTTTTACTTTATGTTCAGGACCTTTACTGCAGACTGGCGCTTAAGACGGATTGCCATACCATTTATAAGTCATCACCGACTTGGCGGGTACGTTCACCACGAAGGACTGGCTGCCCCACTGGATTTTGACGTTTTTGGCCGCATTTTGCGGATTATAGGCAACGACCACCTTAGAGCCGTCGGGGTTCTTGAAGGCCACATTTTTCAGGTCGCTGCTGGTGTTGGTCTGGATGCGGTAGGCGCCGGGAACGACGAACTTGCTGAAATGGCCAAGCAGGTAATATTGTTTGGTGTAAGTGATGGTATTCTCAGGATTGCTGTTCGAATTGTCCGAGTTCTGGATCGTAACCATGCCTTTGTTGCTGTTATACGCGGCGAGCAGGGCTGGACCATCCTTTTGGTCAAGTGCCGCATTCCATAGAATAATCGATTTGGACCAATTGCGTGTAATGTTAATGAATTCTGTAATCATGTTGTCGAAGCCCTGGCTTGTGCCGTTCTGCGGGTCATTCCAGTTCCCGAAGCCGCCTTCGGTGAACCAGACCTCCTTATCGGGATGCGCGTTATGCATCGAGGTCATTTGCGACCCGTCTCCGCTGTCATAGTGATGGAAGGCGCTGCCTGCGGCATAGTCTGCTTTGCCGGAATTCTTAAGACTCTGGATTACGGTGTTCGGAAAACTCCAGTTCAGATAGTTGTGGTCGAAGGCGATAATTTTGCTGGTGATGCCGGCATTCCTGAGCGTGGGTCCCAGATAGTCGCCGATGAAGCCGATTTCATCCTGTTCGTTCATCCCCATGGAGGGATAAGCAGCGGTTTCATACATCGGCTCGTTCTGGACAGTCACCGCATAAATCGGGATGCCTTGGGCCTGATAGGCCTGGATGTATTTTTTGAAATAGTCGGCGTAGGTTTGATAGTATTCGGCTTTCAGCTTGCCGCCCGTCAATGTACCGGAGTACTTCATCCAAGCGGGAGCGCTCCAGGGGGAGGCGAATACCTTGATGTTCGAATTCTTGGCGAGGGCTGCCTTCACCATCGGAACAATATAAGGCAGATCGCGGCTGATGGTGAATTGGCTGAGCGAGGTGTCGTTCGCCGTGTCGTCATACGTATAGGCTGACCAGGTGAAGTCCGAGCTGCCCATTGGCTGACGCAGGACACTGAGGCCGATACCGGTATTGCCGAACAGCTTCTCCATCACCTCGGCCCGTTTGGCCGCGTTCAGCTTATAATTCAGCAGCCAGGCGGATGAATCGGTGATCGAAACGCCGAAGCCGTCCATCTGCTGGTAGGTGGTGCCTTCGTTCACGGTAATGGTGTAATCGGAGCTGCCTGAGCTGGCGCTGAAGGTTTTGTCCCCGATGCGGGTCAAGCGCGCACCTGTGCTGAGTCCGACCGCGGGCTCGGTGTTCGGGTCAGAGGTGGAAATCCAGACCTCTGCCGGCTCCCCTGCCGCCGAAACCGGTCCCGCTGCGATCCCTCCGCTGGCTGTAAGTACAGATGCGATCAGTGCAGTGAATACAAGCTTTCTCATTTGCCGATACTCCTCTCTTAAACCAAGAATGTTGTAATCGATTACATTCTGACTGAAAGCAAGCGTATTACCAGGAGAAGAAGAACGTTCCGTAAAATGGAATCGATTACATTTCTCTGGCAAAAACATCTTACTGCACCGTTCCATAAAAATCAATAAATTCCTTAAAAGTCCAGATGCTAAATTCGGATGACAGTTGTCACCTGAAAAAAATGACAGTCCATACTGATGTCATCTTCCGTTCTTTAATACCATGGAGGTATAGCAAAAACATACCGTGACGGAGGAATCAGAGGATGAACCATGTGATTGAAATGAACAGGGTCAGCAAGAACTTTCATGATAAAAAGGCTGTCGACGGCATCAGCTTCACTATCGGCAAAGGGTCCATTACAGCAGTTCTCGGGCCAAACGGCGCAGGCAAGACAACGATGCTGTCAATGCTGCTGGGGCTGCTTACGCCCACGGAAGGCACGGTGAAGGTATTCGGGCTTGCTCCAAAGGATGTGAGGGTCCGCGAACGCTGCGGGGCCATGCTGCAGGAGGTGAGCGTAATGGACCGGCTGAAAGTCCGCGAGATCATCGCTCTGATCCGCAGTTATTATCCGCAGCCGATGGATATGGAGTTTCTGATCAGGGCGACAGGGCTCGCTCCGGCGGAGCTGAACCGCTACGCCGAGAAGCTCTCGGGCGGGCAGAAGCGCAGCCTGGCCTTTGCGCTGGCGCTGGCGGGGAATCCGCAGCTGCTGTTCCTGGATGAACCAACGGTTGGTCTGGATACCACAGCCCGGCGGCGCTTCTGGGACACGGTGCGGGAGCTGGCTGCCTTGGGAACAACCATATTGTTCACGACTCATTATCTGCAGGAGGCTGAGGAAATTGCTGACCGGATTCTGTTGTTCAGCCAAGGGACTCTCGTAGCGGATGGCAGTCCTGAAGAGATCAAAGCGAGAATGGTTAAGCAGTCGCTGTCCTTCCTCCCGGCCGGAGATGCGGCAATCCTGCGTGGCCAGCTGCTTGAGCTGGCTCCCGTTAAAGACTGCTATGACAAAGACGGCCGTATCCATGTGATGACAGAAAATACCGACGATGCGCTCAAAGCCATTTTTACCGGCGGACTTGCCGTGAGGAATGTGCGTATTCACCAGGGCAGCCTGGATGAAGCTTTCGAACAACTGACCCGCAATCACGAGGAGGATATGAAACGATGAGACTTGTTGCCGTGCAGTGCAAAGCAGAGATGCTGCGGATATTCCGCAACCCCTATTATGTATTTTGGTCCTTATTGATGCCGATCCTGTTCTATTTCATCTTCACCAGAGTGGTGAATACAGGGGCGGATGATGTAGCAGAGTGGCAGGCTCATTACCTGATGTCTATGGCCGCCTTCAGTATAATGGGGTCCTCTATAATGACGCTGGGCATCCGGCTGGTCCAGGAGAGGACACAGGGCTGGAACACATTTATCCGCATTACCCCGCTGCCGTCTCCGGTTTATTTTGCCGGTAAAATGTTCGGCCAGACCCTTATGCACCTCTTTTCGGTGATCTGTATTTTTAGCGCCGGAGTTCTGATTAACGGTGTATCGCTAACCGCCGGACAATGGGTGCTGAGCGGATTGTGGATTCTGGCGGGTTCCCTGCCTTTTCTCGCTCTTGGCACACTGGTGGGCTTCATGAAACGGGTGGATACGGCAAGTGGTATCAGCAACGTGCTCTATATGGGGCTGGCGGTTGCCGGAGGCATGTGGATGCCGCTCGAAATCCTGCCAAAGGTGATGCAGCGGATCGGCCATTGGCTGCCTTCCTATAATTACGGGGATGGAGCTTGGAGGATTGCCGGCGGGGATTACCCGCAGTGGAGCAGTATCCTGATTTTGCTCGGATATCTGGCGGCCTTTATGTTACTATCGGTCTATATCCGAAAAAAACAGGAAGCGGTGTAATTTACTATGGCGCGCAGGCAGTTCCGGTTGTTTCCGCAAAGATTCGGCTTTTTCCCTTATATGTGGCTCCTATACTTATTGTTTCCGGTCATCAATCTGCAAGAGGAGCATGGAATCAAGCTGGTGCTTGGCGCAGCAATGCTGGCCCTGTTCGTCGTGACCTACCGGCAGCTCTATTGGGTCACCGGCAGAAATTTTACGCTGTGGCTGGGTGTGCAGATGCTGATTATTGTGATTCTGAGTGTAGCCTATACGCCCTACGACCTGTTTATGGGCTTCTTTACCTCGAATTTCATCGGCTGGTACACAGGGAAGAAGCATTTTAAAATGGCTTATACTGTTTTCGCTGCCATGGTGCTTGTCCCGCTAATCACGGTTACTTGGGGAATGGCTGCAGGGGATCTGCTGTTCTTGTACCCGTTCATGATTATTATGCTGGTCTCCCCGTTCGGCATCCGCTCACTGCACCGCAAAAGAATGTTGGAAAAGGAGCTGGACCAGGCTAATGAGGTTATCAAGGAACTGGTTAAACGCGAGGAGCGGATGCGGATTGCCCGGGACCTGCACGATACGCTGGGGCACACGCTGTCGCTGATTACCCTCAAGAGCCAGCTGGTGGAAAAGCTTGCTGCCAAGGATGCCGAACGCACGCAGGCTGAAGCGAGAGAGATCCAGCGGATTTCACGTGCGGCGCTGCGCCAGGTTCGTGAACTGGTGTCGGAGATGCGTGCCGTATCCGTGGCTGAAGAACTGGCTGAAGTGGGAGAGATGCTGCGCACAGCAGAGATTATCCTGGAGATCGAGGGTGATGCCCGGCTTGCGGGCGTATCCGATCTGACGCAGAATATTCTGAGTCTATGCATCAAGGAAGCCGTGACCAATATTGTGAAGCACAGTGAAGCGGATTGGTGCCGTATTACCCTTGCCATGACAGAGGGGGAAGTGCAGATTTCGATTGAGGACAACGGAGTCGGCCTGCACTCGCGGGATCGGGAAGGGCATGGCCGGAATGAAGGCAACGGGATGAAAGGGATGGCCGAGCGGCTGTCATTGATTGACGGCTCTCTTACGCTGCGCTCAGGAGAAGAACGGGGAACGGTCCTGACTGTAGCCATTCCAAGAGTAGTCAAGGAAAGAAAGGATGGAGAGACCGCATGATACGCATCGTGATTGCCGAGGATCAGCGCCTGCTGCGCGGAGCTATGGCTTCGCTGCTGGATCTGGAGGATGATATTGAGGTGGCGGGAGAGGCCGGAGACGGGGCGGAGGCGCTTGCTGTCATTGAGCGGCTTCAGCCGGATGTGTGCCTGATGGACATAGAAATGCCCTATAAAAGCGGGCTGGAGGTCGCGGAAACCCTGAGGGCCAAGGGCTGTGCGACCAAAATCATTATCCTGACCACCTTTGCCCGGCCAGGTTATTTCGAACGCGGCGTTCAGGCCGGGATCCAGGGCTATCTGCTGAAGGATGAGCCGGTGGACAAGCTGGCCGATGCGATCCGCCGGGTCATGAACGGCCACCGGGAGGTGTCTCCCGAGCTTGTCTTCGGCAGCCTGCGGGAAGAAAATCCGCTGTCTTCCCGGGAGCGGGAGATCCTGAAGCTGGCCGGCGGGGGCCAGAGTGCCGGAGATATCGCGGCTACACTGCATCTCTCCTACGGTACCGTCCGCAACTACATATCCGAGATTCTGAACAAACTGGAAGTCAAGAGCCGCATTGAAGCTGTGCGTCTGGCAGAGGAGAAGGGCTGGATTTAATGGAGTGCGCAGTGGAAAGCCGGAAAGCGGGAAAGTAAAGAAGCCGGAGAGCAGGATAGTTGGGAGTCAGAAAGTCGGAAAGTGTGGAACTCGGAAGGCAGTAAAGGTGGGAGTCGAAAGTCGGAAGTGTGAAGGCCCGAAATCGGCGGGGGAGTAGGAGAAAAGTGAATGTGGGAGAAGTTAGTTGGAATTTGTACACTTAAATAGCTGGAATTTGCGTGTTTTTAGGATTTAGTGGGATTTTCTCCACCTAATTCAGGCTATTGGGCATCGAATGGGCTTCGGGAGCCGAATTAGTTGTACTAATTCCAACTAATGACTAAATTTAGTTGTTATGTGCATAATTAAGTGCCTTTTTTCCAACTAAATGTTAACAGAGCACAAAAAAAGAGGCCTGGACACCCCGACTTACTGGAGATCCAGGCCTCTTTACTGCAGCTGTCAGCTGTGCAAAGACAGCTGCGAGTTAAACCCGGTGAACCGCAAGCGGAAATGGCAACAGGCTTACTTGACAGCCTTGGCCTGCTCTTCGCGCATCCATTGCGACAACTGGCGCTTCAGCTGCAGGAAATCGGGAGATTCCATAATTTCCTCACGGCGCGGGCGCGGGAAGGGAACATCGATGGTATGCAGGATGGAGCCGGGACGTCCGGAGAAAACGTAGATACGGCTGGAGAGGAGCAGCGCCTCCTCGATATTGTGGGTAATGAACAGCACGGAGCGGCGGTTCTCCTCCCACAGCTCCAGCAGCCAGCGCTGCATTTCGCTGCGCGTCAGCGCATCCAGCGCGCTGAACGGCTCGTCCAGCAGCATCAGCTCCTGCGGCGCAAGCAGCGCCCGCAGAAAAGCCGCCCGCTGCTGCATGCCGCCTGACAGCATATGCGGGTAGGCGCGTTCGAACCCGCCAAGGCCGACTTTGTCCAGCCAGTGGCGGGCGGCCGCCCGCGCTTCGGCCCGCGGCTCGCCCTTCAGCTCACCGGCGAGCAGGACATTGTCTTCGATGGTCCGCCAAGGGAACAGCGCGGGCTGCTGGGGCATATAGCTGATCTCGCCGCGCTGTCCGGTGACAGGCTTGCCGTTCATGCTTACGGTTCCGGCATCCGGCTGCTCCAAGCCGCCGATAATGTGGAACAGGGTGCTTTTGCCGCAGCCGGATGGGCCGATGATGGAGACGAATTCCTGCGGCTCCACCCGGATCGATACATGATCCAGCACCCGGGTTTCACGGCGGCGGTGGAAGAATGCTTTGGATACGCTGTTCACTTCCAGCGCGGGCGGGGCGTCCTGCGCTCCGGCCATGCGGGCAGCCTCAGCTTGCTCTCCCTCAGGCCGGCCTCCACCCGGTCCGGTTTGCCGAGCCGCCCCAGCCTGTTCCTCCTCAGCCGGGCCTCCGCCGGCACCAGCCTTCAGGTCTCCCTTAGTCTGTCCCCCGCCAGCCCCGGCCGAATGCCCCGATGGAGCCATTCCCCCGGCGTTCCAGTCTCGACTGCCGTCAGCGCCTGAGCTTGCTGCTCCTTCGCGTCCGGCATCCATAGTATGAGCCATGATCATCCATCCTCCTTTCCAGACAGCCTAAATCGGCCATTCAATAACGTAATACTCAGCCAACATCAAGAGGTCTTGCGCGGCTTCCAGCGTACCAGCCACTTCTCCAGCAGTGCGATGAGGGCGAACAACACCAGACTAAGAAGCACAATAATTACAATGGCGACGAACATCCGGTCCGTACGGTAAGAAGCTTTCTGCAGCAGCATGTAATAGCCGATGCCCTTGTCCGCGCCGATCCACTCGGCGACCACGGCGCCCATGACCGCGTAGGTTGCGGAGATTTTCAGGCCTGAGAACAGGGAGGGCAGGGAGCCGGGCAGTTCAAGCTTGGTAAAGATCTGCCATTTGCTTGCTCCGGCCATTTTCATATAATTCATCATGATCCGGTCGCTTTGGGCCAGCCCGCCCATGGCGGCGACGGCAACCGGGAAGAAGCAGACGAGCGTAATGAGTACGATTTTGGGCAGCAGTCCGAACCCGAACCAGATAATCAGCAGCGGTCCGAGAGCGATGGAAGGGACATTCTGACTGAGAATCAGCAGCGGATACAGCGCTCTTTTCAGCCAGGGCACTAAATGCAGCACCAGAGCTACTAGCAGTCCCACCCCTGTGCCGACCGGGAAGCCGATTAAGGTCAGCCGCAGCGTAGCGGCGGTATGCGCCCAAATGCCGGAAGCATTGCCCCGGGATTCACGGGCGATATCGCCGGGGCTTGGCAGCATCCAGGAAGGTACATGAAGCACGGAAACCGCCAATTGCCAGGCCCCCAGAAAAAAGATGACCGCCACAAGGGGCGGCCAGATTTGGTTCCAGTACGATCTCACGGCCGGTATTTTTCCGTCAGCTTGTCCATGCTGATTCCGGTGGGGTTATGGGCGATCTTGATCTGTGAGATCACGCTGGGACTGCCGGATGCGATCAGTGCCTCATGCATTTGGCGCACCACCTCAAGCAGTTCGTTCAGTTCACCTTCCATCGTGGTTTCGAGCGGGTTCACCTGGTGTTTGACACCGGATTGCTGAATAACCTCAATGGCCTTGTCCACATAAGGAATGGAATCCTCGTTATTCGGCGTTTTAGGGATGACTTGAATGCTGAGAAGGGTATTTGCCATATAAATCAGATCCTTTCAGGTTTGAGAATTATAAAATTCTTCAAGTAAGATTACTTGCCTTCCGGCAAATATTCATTCGTAAACGCTGAAGCGGCATCCAGCGGCTTGTCCAGCAGCTTCAGCCCATACATCCAGTCGGCATAATTCTGCCAGACCTCGGTTTTTTGCTCTCCCCAGCGGGCGGCATCGTCTTTATATTTCGGGCTCAGCCATTTCTGGCTGGCGAGGACAAGCTTGGGATCGAGATCCGGCACAGCCTTAGAGAGGATGGCGGCCGCTTCTTCCGGCTTGTCGATGGCATATTGATAGCCCTTGGATGTAGCGGCAAGGAAAGCCTTCACCAGCTCCGGATGTTCAGCAATTTCCTTTTCGCTGGTGGTCAGGACCGGAGTGTAGTAATCCAGCTGCGGAGCGTAATCCTTCAAGTACAGCATGTCCAGCGGTTCGCCGCGCAGCTCGGCTTCGATGCCGGTCCATGCGTAGAAAATCCAGGCGAAATCAATGTCGCGTTTCACGGCAGTGAAGAAATCGGCTTCACCGATATTGACCAGCTTTACTTTTTTTACATCGCCGCCTTCTGGGTCCATGATCGCTTTCATCGCCGCTTCCTCAGCCGGGGAACCCCAGCCGCCGTAAGTTTTGCCTTCGAAATCTTTGGGCGTCTTGATATTGCGGTCCTTCGGAGCGGCAAACCCCGAGGTATTATGCTGGATGATTGCAGCGATCGAGACGAGCGGCACATCCTGCAGACGGGCCAGTGTGAGCGCCTCCTGGGCACTGATGCCAAAAGCGGCTTCGCCGGAGGTGACCATCGTATCGGCTCCAGCCGCACCCGGCTGTACAATTTCTACATCCAGTCCTTCCTCCTCATAATATCCCAGCTCTTTGGCTGCATAAAGGCCGGTATGGTTGGTGTTCGGCGTCCAGTCCAGAGCGACCTTGATCTTGGTCAGTTCCTTTGGAGCGTCCGCCCCTGCTGCAGTTGCCTCAGGTGCGGCGGTGCTGTCTCCGGATGGAGCAGCGGAATTGCTGCCGGAATTTGCCTTATTGCTGCCGCAGCCGGCCATGACGATGACCAGCATGCAGCTGATACAGAGCATTAGTACTTTTTTGACTCCCATTTCTTCTCTCCTTCCAGCTATCCCCAGTCTTCCGGATTCTGATGATGTCCATACCAAAAAAGCGCCCCGGAAATCGGGACGCCAGCAGTTGCGATAGGTGACCGCTCAGCCAAATGGGCTGAATAGCGGGTAAGTATTCCTACGCTGGCATTATCCAGATCAGGTATAAGGGTCAGTATCTTTGCGGGATACACTCTCAGCCGGCCAATTCCAGCCCCCCTGGTACTATGAAGTTATGGGTGTTGCTGTGTTCTTACGGTGTATTATAGCTGTCGCCTCCGGGGTTGTCCAGTAGCCGGGGGCAAGAAGTGCGGCAATCCGCCCAAAGAATGCCAGCGTTTCCGGAACTGGAGATCCTGCTGTAGATTAGCGGGCTCTTGCTGGTGCACAGTTAGTCATGCCCCCGGTATCTTTTTCTGCGGCGGCTGCGGATTCCGCTCCACAGCTGCTTCAGGCTCAGGCCGATGCTGACGGCAATGCCCGTAATTGTAACGAACAGCGCCAGATATTCAAATGGGGAATACTCCAGCATTTTGCTCCAGTCGATCTTGCCCTTAAGATCCTCGATCACTTGATTCATGCCATATATCCCGCTGACTACCGTGAACACCGTGAGGATCATCAGCAGCGTATCCCTTCGTTTGGCCTGAAATTTCTCCTGGTATTGAAACAGGTCATTCAGGGTCATCTTCACCTCTTCGAACAGGGCATCATTGCCGTAAACCTTGCGCAGCTGGAAAAAAATCTCCCGGCCCTGGGACTGCGAAATCAGCTCCAGAAAATAAAATTTGGCCGAGAACTTGTTGATGAGAAAGATCAGGTTCTCAATTTGGTCATAATCATGGTTAATGCGCAGCCGGGAATGCATGTTGGCCAGCTTCAGCAGAACGATTTTGTGGAAAATGCTGAGCAGCAGCCCGTAATAGTACTCACCGTACATCTGGTTCACAAGCTGGGTGGCAAGCCCGGGTTCAGCCCGGCTCAGGCAGCAGAACGTCTGCTCATTCGTCATATAGTAGGTATCCGGCCCCCAGCGGCTATAGCTATGCTCACGGCAGTAATCCTCAATATAAATGGGATCGGTGGCACTGATGTGAGGCTTGCCCTCCGGAGTCAGGCCATCCAGCTGTGAAGCCCGGTAGCGCAGCGCCTCGCTGATTGGCCCCTCTTCCTCCCCCCGGTCAAAGCCGTAAAAGGCTTGAACCAGCATTCTTTCATCCACAAAAAACGGCAGAGTTTCGAAATACGCCCCATTGATTTCCGAAGGATCCAGAAAAGGCTCCAGTCCGCGCACCAGATTCCGGAACACAAAATCCTCCACCTGCTCAAAGGATCTGTCATGGCAATGAATGGTGGTCTGTTTGTCCTCGTAGGAGACATCCTCCAGTGTGCGGAATCGGTCGGCGAATTCCAGTGCAGTACTGAACGGGAGAAGCTCCTCTTCTATGCGGATTCTGATGGTCAGGAAGCCAAGCTCGAAAGGACAGATGAACACATCCGTAGAGAGGATCTGAAAATGAACGGACTGCCCGGGCATATCCAGTCTGCAGGGCAGGTTGTTGACCCGGGAAAACCGCCGGAAGGAATCCCTGTCCTTCTCCCGGGGGAATAGAACATGGGCGGCAAACGGGAGGTAGCTGCGCTCCATTTTTTCATGGGACACGCAGTAACCCTCGCCGTAATAAGCGTCCTCCAGTTCCTTGTTGTCAAGAAAAAACCGGGTGAAGCCATCCTGCGTCAATTGCTTAATTAGATTCATGTCCTCGCCCTCTTTGAGGGAGAAGGGGAAAATAAACTGCAGCAGCGCGGTATGTAGTGTTGGTTCGGCTTCAACCGGGAGTAATTCAGGCATTATGGGTTCCACCCTTACACGCAGGATAATTACACGCTCTATATTACCCTAATTTCCAGGCTGCCACGCTAAGCAGGAACAGCATGGCGGCAAATGCGGCCAACAGCCCTGATGTCTGGGCGATCAGCAGATGATCCATAGACCAGCCGGTCAGAAGCGGCAGCACCGCACCGCCGATCCCGCCGGAAGCAATCATGATGCTTGGAGTCGATTCTTCGGCTCCGGGCAGCAGCTTGCTGGAGAACACGAGAGCGATCGAGAAGATGCCGGACATGCACAGGCCCAGCAGCGCCAGCACGGCAAAAGCGGCCACACGCTGCGTTGCGAACGGAAAAACCGCCAACAGCAGCACAGTGGAGAAGCAACTGGCCATGACATATCTGCGGTAGGAGATCCGTTCCGCAATGACTCCGGCGTACAGCCGTCCCGCCGACATCGCCAGCCAGAAGAAAGTGACGGTCAGCGCCGCCGCAGCTTCACTCATGCCGAGCTTGGCAATAAAGATGGCCGGCATGAAATTCACCAGGCTCATCTCCGTGCCGACGTATAGGAAGAAGAAGACAATAAAGAGTCCGAGCAGAACCCACTGTCTGCCCTTATAGGGGAGCTTCCTTGAACCCGGGCGCTCGGCACCACGCTCCCTGCGCGGGGGGCGCTCGTCTAATACGCTTTGCAGAGTGCCGAACCCGCCTTTGGCCCAGAACAGCAGAGATATCAGCGCAAAGGCCGCGACGATCAGGAAGACCAGCCTCCAGGAGCCGGCGGCAATCAGCGGGCTTGCAACCAGCGGCATGGCGAGCGCGCCTACGCCGAAGAGCACTTCCAGCCGGCTCATGGCCACGGCGGTTCCTTCTGTGACAGCGGCAATTATGATCGTGCCGATGACAGCTTCAATCATCCCGAAGCCAAAGCCTGCGGCCACAGCAATGACATACATCCAGCCCCAAGGCGGAAGAAAGGCATAAGCGGTTTCCGCACACAGCAGCAGTCCGGTGGCAATTAGTAACCCGCCCCGTTTGCCGAACCGGCGGTTCAGCAGCGGAGAGATCAGCACGCCGGCCAGGAATCCGGCGAATTGGCTGAAAATCAGCTCGCCGCCGGCGCTGTAATTGCGGTCATAATGCTGCAGCAGCACGGGAAGAATAGAGCCGAGCACCACATGGGCGAGTCCGATGACAAAGTAGGAGAGACATCCGATCCAGATCAATTTTTTCAAGTGGGAAAGCTCCTTCTGTAGTGAGTTTACGGCTGGACGCAGGATTCAATACCCTCTGTACGGGTACACTATTGTAAGCAACGTTTTTATCATAAATCCAAACAGCGGACGTGGATATATAAACTTATATTCACATGATCAGAAAGGAGCTATTTCGTCAATGGATAACAGAGAGCTGGAGCAGACAATCCTCAAGGCGCTGGATGACAACAAGTTCGGGTCCTTCGGCACGATAGAAGCCGGCAACAAACCTAAGGTGCGTTATATGGCGGTATTTCATGACGGACTTCAGATTTATCTGGCTACCAACCGCAAAACGCATAAGGTAGAGGAGCTGCAGGATAACCCGAATGCTTTTCTGCTGCTTGGATATGAACAGGGCGGCGGCAAGGATGTGCTGGAAATTGAAGCCACAGTTGCCGTTACTAAGGATGAAGGCCTTCGTTCCAAAGTATGGAACAAAGAGCTGGAGAAGTGGTTCAAGGGTCCGGATGACCCCGACTATGTGATCCTTGAGCTGATGCCGACACGGATAGAGTATATAGGTAAGGACCAGCGGAACGGGGTCTGGGAAGGTTCGGCGGCGCTCTCCGGCAAGTAGGGGAGCACGGCGGAAGAGCGCTTGAGGTGTTGTGTAAATATCTGAATATACGAGAGTCATCTTTGAACCTCACGGTTTGGAGATGGCTTTTTTGCTGGATTGGAACGGAAGCCGGATTGTCCGGCGGTATAACTTGCAGGCCATGGCTGGCTCATGGAAAATCATGTTATACTTGGCCTGCATTGAGCTGCATTGGATGTTCTAGAAAGGATTTGAAGCTGGATGAGTGTTACCTTGCTGTATATTGAAGATGACCGGGAGATTGGGAGCGCAGTCTCCGCCGATCTGCGGGAGCGGGAGTATGCCGTCCGCTGGCTGGAGAGCGGGGAAGGTGCTATAGAGGCTGCGGCAGGCTGCCAACTGGTCATTCTGGATGTCATGCTGCCTGGGCTGGATGGCTTCACTGTAGGCCAGCGGCTGAAGCGGGCATATCCGAATCTGCCGATCCTGATGCTGTCCGCCCGGACTTCCATCGATGACAAGCTCCAGGGCTTGGAATTCGCCGATGATTATCTGACCAAGCCTTTTCATCCGGATGAGCTGGCCGCGCGGATTGAAGTGCTGTTAAGACGGACAGGCGCCGTCATGTCCATCCCTCTGACGCTGAAGCATCTGATGGTGTACGAAGGGGACAACCGGATTATTGAGGCGGCCAGCGGTAAGGAGATTTTGCTTACCGGCAAGCAGTTTCAGATCTTCTCCTATTTGCTGCGCCATCTCGGCCAGATTCTGACGAAGGAGCAGATCTATGAGGCAGTCTGGGGAGAGAGCTACATAGAGGGCGATAAGACACTGATGGTGCACATCCGGTATCTGCGTGAAAAGCTGGAGCTCGATCCGGCAGCTCCGGAGATTATTGAGACGGTCCGGGGAATCGGCTACCGGGTGCGGGCATGAGAAAGACAACTCTTTTGCGTGATTTGCATACTTCCCTGCTCTCCCGTTATCTGCTGATTATCCTAGTGGCGCTGCTGTTTATTCCAATTGTGATACCGCTGTCTATAGTGATGTATAACCTGTTTACCGGTGTAACCCGGGAAAAAACTCCGGCGGAATACGCTCCGTATCAAAATATTACCAGCCTGGATAACATCTGGCATAAGGAAGCGAAGGGGCTGCTTGGACAACCGCCGGAGATGATCAATGCGCGGCTGCGGGAGCTAAGCTCCACCTATAAGTTGGCGGCTATGTTCTGGGTAGATGGATCGGGACATACCCGGCTGTCGCTGGATGCGGCCGACCCGAAGCTCTGGCAGCCGGGTGAGAGGGGAGCTATCCCCGGGCAGTGGGCTGCAGCGGAGGCTATTTTTTTCATGAAAAAAAGTATGGATCTGGATCCGCTGGCTATTGTCGCTTTCGTGGGGGACCGGCCTGATGCCGGGGAAGGTTTCATGGTGATGCAGATTCCTGCAGCCGTTAAGACCCAGGGTTCCTATGAAGAATTGAGTTCGGTGGTCATGCTTATATTTTTTATCGGGTTCATTATGGTTTCCTGGCTGTTCTTTGCCCGAATCCGCAAAAGACTGCTGCGGTTGCAGACAGCTATGGTCTTCACTGGAGATGCTGGGGTGCCGCAGCTGATTGCTCCGGGCAAGCCCGATGAGATTGGACGTCTGGAAACCGCCTTTAATACCATGGTAACCGAGCTTGCCGCCAGCCGGGTGCGTGAAGCGGAAGAAGAGGGGCTGCGCAAGCGTCTTGTCTCTGATTTGTCGCATGATCTGCGCACACCCCTCACCGTGATCCGCAGTCATCTTCATATCCTTGGCAAAGAACAGCTGACCGCACCCGCACAGGAATCCTTGAAGCTGATGGATGACCGGATTGAAAGCCTAAGTGTACTGATCGAAAATTTGCTGTCCTACAATCTGCTCAGCAGCGGACGGATTACCCTGAAGCTGGAGCGCAAGGACATCCTGCGGCTGCTGCGGGAGAGCGCTGCGGCGTGGTATCCGCTGTGGGAGAAGGAAGGGTTCCAGATTGATATTGAGCTGGAGGGGGAACCGCTGTATTGGAACGTGGATGAGAGCTGGTTCCGCCGCATCCTGGATAATCTGTTCCAGAATATTGTCCGCCACGCGCGGAGCGGATTATATGTGAGGGTGGCTGTAGAGGACAGGGAGGGCGGACGAGCCATCCTTATCCGTGACCACGGCCATGGCCTGGGCAGCGGCTCCGAGTCCAAAGGGGCAGGCCTGGGCTTGTCGATCGTCGATCTGCTGCTGAAGCAGATGAGGCTGGAATGGAAGGTGGACAGCACAAAGAAAGGCACCAGCATTATGATTCTAAGTCCGCCGCATGGAAATTTAAACAAAATTTAAACTTGGCTGCGCCGTGCTTTTAACCTTGGGACGATATGCTGGTTACCGAGGTGAAGAAAATGACGCAAACAGTAATTGAAACGAGTAACTTATTGAAGGAATACCGTGGCCGGGCTGCGGTGGAGCAATTGAATCTGAATATAGGCAAAGGGGAAATCTATGGCTTTCTAGGACCCAACGGTGCAGGCAAAACCACAACCATCCGCATGCTCCTGGGGCTGATTAAGCCGACTTCGGGAAGCATTAAG
>RCUU01000297.1_pt1 | contig 28558 bp, 25 predicted proteins | sample 2166211 | NCBI WGS metagenome assembly RCUU01 (sample SAMN09932620, study PRJNA488358) | compost metagenome | feature: garden; material: soil; isolation source: compost soil in phenylacetic acid-enriched culture | place: Germany: Experimental Botanical Garden Goettingen | collected 2016-01-27
CTAACAGTACCTCAAAGCAGACGAACAAGTTAAACAAATCTCCGGTGAGAAAGGATCCAAACACCCCAGTTAACAGAAAATGGAAAAACGGATAGTAATAAAACCGTTCTCTTTCTTCCCCAATGCTCGCGAAGGAAAAAAATAGGCAAGCCGCACCAACAATAGCACCGATTAGTACAAGTAACGCCGCAAACATATCGGCAACAAACACAATGCCATAAGGTGGAAGCCATCCCCCCATGTTTAAGGTCTGAATTCCGTTTGTACTTACCTGGTATACAATGATTCCAGCAACCAAGATATTTAAAAACACACTGACGGCACTGATCATACGTTGCAGATCCACTCGTTCTTTTAAAAAAATCAGTATAACTGCCGTAAAGGCCGGAATCAGCAGAGGCAGCACTAGCAAGTTGTTCATTGTCTCTCCTCCTTGGTGCCTTCCACATCATCCGTACCCGTCGAACGGTAAGTCCGGTATGCCAAAACAATGAAGAATGCTGTTACTCCAAAACTAATTACAATAGAGGTCAAAATGAGCGCCTGCGGTAACGGATCTACATACGCCTCCGCTTTTTCACCTAGCAATGGTGGAGCGCCTGTTTTGAGTCCCGACATCGTCAGTAACAGTAAATGAACACCATGTGTAATCAAATTTGTACCCAGCAGGATGCGGAGCAAGCTTTTGGAAAGGACTAGATACACACCTACGGAAAACAATACGCCGATCGCCAAGGCAACAACAAGCTCCATTAGTTATCCCTCCCGATCGTAAATATGATATTCATTGTGACACCAATAACCGCTAGAAACACACCGAGATCAAAGAACATAGCCGTGGTTAGTTCTGTTTTGCCCATAAGTGGCAATTGAAAATATCCAAACGTTTGGCTCAGGAAGGGTACACCGAATATAAATGAGCCTACCCCGGTAAGAAAAGCAATCGAAATACCGATCGCGATTAACTTACGATAATTAATAGGCAGCACCTTCTCCACCATATCCATCCCAAAAGTAATCGCGAGTAGCACCAAACCAGCAGAAGCCATCAAAGCCCCAATAAATCCGCCTCCCGGATTATTATGACCGGCAAAAAACAAAAACAACGAAAATATCAGAATGATAACGAATGCTACTTTAGCTACCGCTTGCAGTAACACATCATCACTTCGGGAATAACGAGGCTTATTATAGGGAACAACCCTCTTCAGTTGGGCTGCTGTACCCTCTCCATCCAACTGCAGCTTGATCATGGAATAAATAGCAAGTGAGGCGAGGCCTAGTACTGTTATTTCAAACATGGTATCAAAGCCGCGGAAATCAACGAGCAGAACATTGACAATATTTTTACCTCCACCCAAAGTATAGCTATTCTCCACATAATACTTCGAGATGGATTCGAATGGACTACTACCTAAGGCAGCAAGCGCTACCAATGTCATCGTTACGCCCATCCCAATGGAAATAGTTAGTTTAAGCAAGCGCGAAGAAAGTTTGAGTTTCTCTTTTTCCAACCTAGGCAAATGTCGGAAACATAGCAGGAACAAGGTTACAGATACCACTTCAACAATCATCTGCGTAAGCGCCAGATCAGGAGCTCGGAATAGAACAAAGAGCAATGTAACCATATAACCAACCATTCCCGTTAACAAAATGGCTGTTATTCTGGAACGTACAAATGGAATAGATAAAGCACCTAGAAGCAAAACCATTACAGCAATAACTTCAAACAAAGAAAACGGAGTATACTCAGTCGTACCAAGGGTAATTCCATCTGAATACCAGATGACACCACAGATCGTTACGATCAAGAAGGAAAAAATATACATTAAATAATGTCTCATGGAACCAGTCATATAGGAACCAGTCACCCATCTAGACGATTTCTCAACCAGTCGGATTACTCCGTCATAGACATGATTTAAAGTGTAGCCACTGCCCCATTCTTTATCGACCAGACTTAAGCGGCCATAGATTCGGTATACAGTAATACCAAGAATCACAACACCAAGTGTCATCCATACTTCTGGTGTAAAGCCGTGCCAGAAATGGATATTCACAACAAAAGGTTCCCCGGTCTGCAAGATAGGGTGAATAGCATTCATTGCAGGGATAATAAGTGTTTTGGATAATATATTCGGGAAAAAACCGATAAATATAGACAGCACTGCTAGCAGGCACGGGGCAAGCAGAAGTCCAAATGGGGCTTCATGCGGTTTTTTGTCCAGCTTCTCAGGCTGATATTTTCCGAAAAAGGTGTGGAATACCAAAATCATACTGTATGCAAAAGTAAACACGCTGGCAATCCAGGCCAAAACCGGGAAGAGCGTAAACAACGAGGGAATAGAGAATATATCCAAGTTCCGGATATTCAGGACAGCTGTAAAAAACATCTCTTTACTTAAAAATCCCGAAAATGGCGGCAAACCAGCCATCGAGAAACTGCCGATCATCGCTACCGTAAAGGTAACCGGCATAAGAGAAACCAAACCGCCCAGCTTTCGCAGGTCGCGGGTACCCGTCTCATGGTCAACTATACCGACCATCATAAACAACGAACCTTTAAAAATGGCATGGTTTATAAGATGAAAGATCGCCGCTGTTGTTGCTGCGGTATAAAAAACGGATTCTTCCCCCATATAAAATGCCGCAGCCGATCCCATTCCTAGCAATCCCATAATTAGTCCAAGTTGACTAATCGTTGAATAGGCTAATAGAGCCTTCAGATCCGTCTGCTTCATCGCCTGAATTGAACCATAGATCAAGGTGATCAAACCGACGCCTGACACAATCCAGAACCACTCATATTGCCCCGCAAAAATAGGGCTGAAACGGGCGACAAGATACAATCCAGCTTTAACCATCGTTGCCGAGTGAAGATATGCACTGACGGGTGTCGGTGCCTCCATGGCATCTGGCAGCCAGATATGAAACGGAAATTGAGCTGATTTGGTGAATGCACCTAACAAAATCAGCAGCATCGCTGGAATAAACAACGCATGCCCACTAATATCGCCAACCTCACTCCAAATTTCCCGAATACTAAAGGTGCCTGTCATCACATAAAGCATTAAAAAGCCGGCAAACATCGCTAAACCACCGAATACGGTAATCAACATTGATTTCAGAGCACCATACCGCGATTTTTGCCTCCGATGCCAAAAAGCAATCAACAAAAATGACGAGACACTTGTTAATTCCCAAAAACCGTATAACACCATCAAGTTATCCGAGAGCACAACGCCAAGCATCGCCCCCATAAACAACATTAAATAAATATAAAAAGGGGTCAACGCTTCTTTTCGTCGATCGAGGTAAAAAATAGAATAGATAATGACAAGACTACCCATTCCAGTGATTAACAAAGCAAACAACAAACTTAATCCATCCAGATGGAAAACTAAATCAATTCCAAGTGAAGGAATCCATGAAATGGTTTCATAACCTAAATCCCCTCCCTTAATAACGGGGATCCGGGTTAAAAAATATACAAACAATGCGAGTGAACCGGGGAAAACAAGCCATCCTCTATGAAGGTTGGATGCCCTCTTGGTCAAAAGTGCGATTACTAAGGCCATTAGAAACGGAACAAGTATGATTACATGCAGCAAAGGCAGTCCTCCTTTTCCACTTGAGCTTATCAAGTTGTGAACTTTAGTACTTACTTTTTTACCAAAAGCCAAAGATCATATGATTGGAAGGGCCTAAATAAAGGCCCTCATGTAGATAATGACACGCCCGATTATAAAGTATCGGTCAATGTGCCATCACAAATATGCAAATATCTGGCCTTTCCATCTTCTTGCTCAATTCTGAATAATCCGTTCTCAAATTCTGTGTGTAATTCGTGAAAGAACTTTCCTTTAAGCGAATACTCTCCCTTGGGTTCATCACTGAGCTGATACTCATCCCCCATTTTGACCAGGTAGGCGATTACGCCTTCCTCATGGGTTTCTTCCAGCCCGGCGCGCATCCGCTGAACGGCAACGACATGCAGATCCATCATTTTCATTTTACCAATGAGTTCATTGATGAAATTGCGTTTGGTAAGCTCCTGCCATCGAGTCTGAGCAGATTGTCCAATGACGATCTGTGTAACCTCATTCTTTTCAGCTACTTCTACAATAATATCAGTTGTTTTTCGGCCTTCACGTTTCCGAATGATAAATTCTGCGCCAGCTTCATCGGCAAGACGTTTCCAGACCGTCATATACATTTCTTTGCTCTGATTATATTCATCAATGTCCGAACTATCGACATTTAATACAAACAATGGCGCCCCTATTATTTCAGACAATTGGACACCACGCCGGATTAAACGCTCCCCATGCGGACCATAATGAACACAAACCATAATTTTTTCATTGTGTATGACCTTCACCCTCCTGTAACAAGGCTAAGAAATACAAAAAGAGCCTACTGGCGTTAGGCCCCTTGCGTAATTCAAAACCTGATAAGTTATACTTAATTATATCTATTCCTATGTTTTTTGTAAAGTTTGTTGGTTATCATGGAACATATTTCTTTTTAATGCTTGTACTATGCCCTTTTCTTGAAGTTCTCATTCAGTGTATTAATACAAATTGCCAACAACTCGTTAGCTCCGTTATCCCTGATCCGCATAGGCGACCATTTCGAATATTCCTTTACAGGAATATTCACGATGTGGTATATTGTAATCACGAACAAGAAATACAAATGAATTCAATGAATCGAAGTGATGTTTGTATGAATACTAACGTAATGAGTGCCTTATCTGAACCTAACCGCATGCTGATCGTTGAACTATTACGCGATAGCCCCCTAACTGTTGGAGAGATCGCGGAAAGTCTTCAGCTACGGCAGCCTCAAGCGTCCAAGCATTTGCGCGTCCTCAGTGAAGCCGGCCTAATTGAAGTTCAAGCGATTGCTAACCGGCGCATTTGCAAGCTACGACCTGATCCATTTAAGGAGATAGACATTTGGCTAGCATCTTACCGTCATCTGTGGGAGGAACGATACGATCGACTGGATGATTATTTACAGAAGCTGCAGAGTAAGGATAATGACGACGAAAAATCTTAGCCTCAGGCCGAATTTGGCTAAAAGCATACAAAAATTTGAGGAGGATCTATATCATGACAAATGCTAACCAAACCAACCAACTGGTACACAAAATTGAAGGCAGCACTCTAATTTTAGAGCGTATTTTCAAAGCTCCACGTGAGCTGGTTTTTAAGGCTTTTTCTGAAGCTGAGCATTTGAAACATTGGTGGGGGCCAAAAGGTTGGACGATTCCCGTATGTCATGTCGATTTCCGTCCAGGAGGTACATGGCATTATTGCATGAAATGTGAGGATAAGAATCAGGGTGATTTCTACGGTATGGAGTCATGGGGCAAAGCGCTTTATCGGGAAATCACGGCTCCAGAGCAAATTATTTACACGGACTGGTTCTCAGATGCAGAGGGTAATATTTCGAAAGATCTGCCTGAAACGCTAGTGCAACTAGATTTTATCGAGCTGGATGGTCAAACGAAGCTGGTTAACACCGGGAAATACGCATCTCCAGAAGCACTACAACAAGTGATCGATATGGGCATGCTGCCGGGTATCTCTCAAACCTTTGATAATCTGGACGTACATCTTGAGAAGTTACAGAAGAACAACTAGAGAAGGGATAAACAGACCGCGAACCTAAGATATAGATATCTAACATATATGAAAAATAGGACGATGCAGGGTGCTACTCTGCTACGTCCTATTGCATTTTGATTCGTTAAACCACATCTAATTGGTTTCCGCTAGAATTTGTCCAGCTGCAACCTTTGATAAACTCTCTACATGATAGATCTTGCCTGTATCTTGTTCTAACTTCCGAATTAACTCACGCTGAGTATCCGTGGCTGGTTGAGCCTTGATGATGGCATCCAGATTGTCATGGGCTATTTTTCGGGCGAGATCAGGATCATCAAGAAGATCAAGCATTTGGTACATCGCATCAATTGCCATTTCCTCATTGTCTATCCCATAACCAGAGTCTGTACTGAGCATGAATCGATCGGGATACTTCTTCATTACCGGAATAAACTGCTCAGGATTATTCCCACCCTCAACGTTATAAACGGAAAAACCAGCAAAAAAATCAGCGTAAAGATTGGGATGCTTGGACAACAACCGGTCAATCTCTCCAGGAGTATTATAAGCGTTGATATGTCCAAAAATAATGATAGTCTTCGGATGTTCCTCCAATGCTTGCTCAAGTTTGGCAACGGCAACACCGTTTGGCGGATCAATATGCAATAAGATCGGTGCTTTGTATTCAGCGATAATATCATAAATTTGCGGAAGATAACCATCCATTGGATCATTAGCTTTCCATGCCACCTTTGATACCACTGGGGACATCGTGGAAGCTCCTACCACTTCACCCAAACCAAAAAAGCCCTTCTCTAAATTATTCCTCACGACAGTAAGACTTTCCGGATTATGCAAATCAAAGCCAGAAAAATATGGAATAATTATATCGGGATATTTCTGATAAGCCTCCCATGATAAATTATCGGTTAGGATGGCGCTAGGCTCCGATACATTTCCAAACATAACAATCTGCTTCAACCCCTTATCCTTCCATGTCCTCAACATGCTCAAATATTTCATACCACTGGCATCATGATTATGTGCATCAATTAGACCCAGTTCTTTATATTTGTCAGATAAATCTGTTATATCTGGATTGTCATCATCGGGACTCATACTGGGTTCACTTGTAGAAGTTTCTGTTATCTCCGATGTCTGAGCAGTAATTTCATTCACAGTTACTGTTTTAACTTCATTTTCTTTACTAGAATAAATAATAAACACACCTGCCAATATTATTAGAATACCAGCGATCCAATACCTATACTTCTTCATGGCTCATCCTCCATTTTTCGAAACATTTCAATAAGATCGCTTACTTCTCCTGAAATAGTGAAACAGGATCGGTTACACATACTCCTCTTGATTATTTTGCCATTAAGAAGATATTTTGTAAATAATAAAACGATAAATAGGACGATGCAAGGATATTCTCTCCTGCTCGTCCTTTTTTTCATTTTGCGGGAAATAAGAATTGGATGCTATTCGGAAAATATTGCAGGAAAAACGTGTCATTATGCGTGCCCAATGGATCAGTCTCAAACTTCACACCATGATCTGCTCCATCTATTTTTTCTTTTAAAATGTCAAAAGCACGTTTACTATTAGGCACCATGTCCTTCTGTGCATTAGTCTTGTGAATCCCTTCCTGTTCACCTACATACATATAAACTCTGCATTTCCTATCTAATCTAGAGGTCTCCATATAGTGTATAAAATCTTTAAACCACACAGATGCAGAGATCAAGATGAAATTATCGAAAATAGGCTCCGTCTTATACATAGCGTACAGACTGATTAATCCTCCTAGCGAAACACCGCCTAATGCCATTTTGCCCGGCTCTTGAAAGATGCGATATGAACTTCTAATATATGGAACGAGATCCTGATAGACGTAATCTAAGTAGTCATCTCCCTTGCCCCCAAAGGACCAATCCTTAAAAAGAGCAGGCATTTCCCAAGGTGTATATTCATCATTACGAAGCTGAGAATCAATCCCGATAAAAATAACCGGCTCTGTTACTCCCTCTTCCACATCCTTCTCTATAGCTGCAATCGCCTCTTTGAACAAAAAATCACCATCCTGTAAGAAAACCGCAGGAAAGCTTTGCTCCGTAAACAAATGATATGCCTTAGGGAGGTACACGGAGATTTGTCGCCCCATATGTTCGAAAGTAGTAAGTTCTCCAACCCTCATTTTCGTCCTCTCCCCCTCTTTAACAGTTCAATTGACGGAACGCTCTACTCATAATGGTCGGCACTACAGAAGCGTGATTTTCATCTGGTGCGACGTAATGTTCAACCTGTAGGCCAGCCAAAGAATACTCACTCAATTTTGAAAATAAAGCTTTTGCATCATCGACCATAAACGCTTCTTCGCTGCCCACGGTGATCAATAGCTTCCGATGCTCGTGTCCTATCGCGTGACTATGATTGCACCATTGCTCCGCATAGGCCAGAATTTCATGATCATTCCACCAAATCGAAGGGCTAGAGGCCAAATAGTACTGGAATAGCTCCGCACGAGTAAATAGCGCCCAGAGAACAAATAATCCGCTTAGTGAGTGACCAAACAAGGCTTGCTTATGTTGATCAACATTATATTTTTTAGAGACCTGTGGCATTAATTCTAACTCCAAAAAAGATAAGAACTTCTCAGCACCACCATGTGGTCCGATGTCAGCATTTTTCAAACGATCTGGATATACATACTTTTCTGCAGGAGGCGTGAAATCATAAAACCTTCTTTTAGAAACCTCTTCATCAGAACCATAATGTCCAATACCAATCACGATTGCCGGTGCAATCAAAGTTTTTGGAGCATTTCTGGACTGCAATTTCACGACATCCCGGCCCAATTGAAAATATGAATTACCATCGAGCATGTAATAGACAGGAAATCCATTCTCGGGTGCTTCTTCTCTCGGAAGTGAGACCTTTATATCATACGTGTATCCCATATGCTGAGATTCTAGCTTCCATAATTCTGTGTGTTCGAGCTCTACTTGTGTTGACATTTTTTCTGCTCACGCTCCCCTACACTCTTGACTTTGCTAATAAATATAAGAAATAAGGAATACCGATAATCGAAACAACTATACCCACCGGTAACTCTGCTGGCTGGAATAATGTTTTGGCAAAATAATCCGAGATTACAAGCAAAAACATCCCAACCACTGCGCTGGATAACATAATATAGCGGTGATTAATTCCTACTAATCTTCTAGCGATGTGAGGAGCCATCAAGCCTATAAAACCTATAGAACCTGATACAGATACACAGACACTTACAATCCCCACACTGCATAACAGGAAGATCAGCTTTTCTTTTTCTACCGAGATCCCCAAGCTTTTTGTACTGGAATCCTCCAATTGAAAATAATTGAGCAAATAGCTTTTTCGATACATTACGAATCCTAAAATCAGCACCCAAGGTGCGATCATTATGATATACGTCCAGTTCGCGCTGTAAATGCTTCCGACACTCCAAACCGCGGCCATTTCATAATCACTTGCATTCATTTTTAGAGAAAGATACAACGACAACGCACCAAAACCACTGCTAATCGCGATCCCCGTCAAAATCAAACGTTGCATATCGAGCGCACCATTGCGCCAAGAGAAAATAAAGATCACCACAACTGCGGCAAGCCCACCCACAAAACCAAAGAGCGGCATAGCTAATATCGAAAACCAGCTTTCTTTAAAAAAGGTAACCCCCGACATCTGAAAGAAAAACATAAACGCAACGATCGCAGCTCCAGCACCCGCATTAATTCCGAGGATCCCTGGATCAGCCAACCCATTTCGGGTAATGCCTTGAATGACCGTTCCAGCTATACCCAGACCTATTCCTACTAATGAGGCAATAATGATCCGTGGCAGTCGAAATTGAAAAATAACGAGGTCAAATTTAGGATTGGGATTGATTCGCAGCAGCGTTTTTATCACATCCATGACAGACATATCAAACGCGCCATTCGTAAGATGAAAATACCCCGCCACAAGTGTTAGCAGGATAAAAGCCAATAACGTCAACATATAGCGACTAAACTGTATTTTGCCTCTATCCACGCTGCTCTCCCCCTTTAACTCGAATTAAATAAAGGAAGAACGGGATTCCAATAAAGGCGGTTACAACGCCAATAGGTGTCTCAAACGGAAAGTTAATATAACGGCTTATGACATCACAAAACGCCAAAAAAACAGCCCCAATTACTGCCGAGCAAGGAATAATGAACCGATAGTCGATACCTACGATAAAACGTGTAATATGAGGAATAATCAGACCCACAAAAGCAATCTTACCGACTAGGGCCACTGCTGTTCCGGTCAGACAGATCACAGATAAAATACTGATGATTTTCACCCATTTTGTTCGTTGACCTAAGCTGATCGCCGTTTCATCTCCTAGGGAGGCAACCATTACAGATTTAGAAATACTGAGCGCCAATAGCAGACCTACGATGATAAAAGGAATTGACAATATTAGCATATCTGGATTTACGGTATGTATTTTTGAGCTATACCAAATGCTAACATTTTGTGAGACTTGAAAAAACATCGCTACTGCTGAGGCAATACTACTTAAAAATGTACCAATGACTGTACCAATAATGGCCAATCTGACTGGAGACAAGCCGTTTTTGACCAATGAACCAAATCCGAAAACCAAACCCGCTCCGATAGCTGAACCCACCATGGATAAAAGAATCATATGAACATTCGATAATCCAGGATAAAACACCATAGCCAACGTAATAACAAATGCCGATCCGTCATTTACTCCCATAATCGATGGTGATGCAAGATAATTACGTGTAACGCCTTGCATTAACGCTCCTGAAACAGCCAGAGCTGCTCCAACCAATAAAGCGGCGATTACACGCGGAAATCTAGATGTCATAATAATGTTGTGGTCCACATTATTCGCATCGAAGTGTGTAATCGTCTGCCAAATTGTCAATATTCCAATGTCTTTAACACCATATAAGACGGATACAACAATTGCTAATACGATGAATAATGGAGAAGTTGATAGGATCAATATCACTTTCCAATTTTTCGTATTCATCTTATTCATCGCACCTTCGGTTTTACTTCAACAGGTTTTCAATTGCAGCATCCAGGAATCTTACTTTAGACCAAGCTGTTCCACCTTGTGCCAACGGATCAATTGCATTTACAAAGACATGATCGTTTTTAGCTGCATTTACGCTTTTGAAGATCGGGTTTTTCAGTAAATCATCCAGAGCTGTTGCATTATCGGTGTTCTCGCTAGTCTCAAACTGCAAGAAAATATAATCTGGATTAATATCGGCCAAAGCTTCTAAGGAAAGCTCTGCTTGAGTCTCTGTCGAGGAGATGACTTCAGGAATAGCAGCGCCTAAATCTTCATAAATAACCGGATTCAGATAAACACCGGCAGGATACACACACATACTGCCCTGACGAATACGAATGACAAGAACGGACTGATCTTTGAGCTTTTCACCAATTTCAGCCTTTGCATCAGCGGCTTTAGATTCATACTCGCTAATAATCTTTTCTGCATCTGCAGTCTTACCGGATAATTGACCTAATAAGAGCAAGTTATCTTTCCAGTTCGTTGAAATATGTGAATAAGGAATCATCGTTTGAATTTTATTAAGTGCACCTGCCACATCTTCACCAAACTTGGAAGACCCTAAGATAACGTCTGGATCTAGCTGCAGGATCGCTTCATTACTTGGAGCAAATTTATCCCCTACTAAAGATGCGCCAGCTAACTCCTTTGACAAATAACCTGGAATGGCATCGGCTATAGATAGTACACCTACTGGTTTCACGCCTAGAATTGCAGCATCTTCCATAGATTCAAGACTTGCAGCTACGATATTATGAATCTCTGCAGGTACCACATAATCCTTGCCTAAATATGTAATGGTTTGCTCAGTGGCAACTGCCTCTGCCCCCACATTTCCTTTGTTTGTTGCATTCCCCTCTGTTGCTACTACAGCATTGTTTGCACTTTTTTCTGAAGCTGCGTTGTCCTTTTCGTTGTTACCGCAAGCTGCCAAACTCAAAGCTAACACTGCTGATACCCCTGCTAATAAAACTTTTTTCTGATTCATTTTCTATCTCCCCATCTATATTTTATTTATCATTCTTTGACTCAAAGCGATGAATTCTTTGATTTAAAGCAATGATAATGAGAATCGTTATCATCTTAAATCATATGAGAACAATTATCAATACCTTTCTTTGAATATCTGAAATTTTGTAACTTGTCAGTTGAGTAACAATTAATTTGAAACATGCAAAAGAACCCGCACCAAATGCGGGGTTCTTTTGTGTTATATATAAGAGTGCAATTTTATTTCGTCAGCGGAGATATCGCACAAGGGAATATTACTTAAGAACAACTCGTTCGTAGATTCTGACTACACGTAGGGGCTTTTTTCGTATATGTAAGGATCGATCTAGGAAATAATCCTGCAAAAATACATTTTTTTATGATAAAAGGATGGCTAACGTATTTATTCCTGCAAATCTGCAGTAATTCTTGCTCCAAATGATGCCTACGAGCAATAAGTATGGATATTCCTGCACATTTGCAGTTTTCAGCCTTAGTGAAGAGTATATCTCTACAAAAAGCTGTATGTTTGCAGGATTTCTCTAGTCCAGCGAAAGTATGGATGAACAAGAGCATGCAAGCAGCGCCTGATAGACGTATGTCCGAAGATTCCCTTCACAAACTCCCGCTCTGCTCTGCTCCGCTCAGATTTGCATATTTTCACCAGATCCCCGGACGGAATCGCTTCATGGTTCCATAATTAATTCCGCAAATTCCGCTTCCATTTCAGAGAATTCTGAGCACAACACAAAGAGACCTTGTCTTTGCAAACACCGTCTCATTGTTATCTTTATTAAGGGTAAAACACAGATAAGTCACGGAACAATAGTCCGCTCTCTTCTAGACTGTTAAGCTCCTCTTCTACATCAGTTACCACACAGCTTTCTCGCTCATGGGCTGTATTGATTAGCCACGGTTGTCCCTGTTTTAGAAAACAAAGATCCTCGGGCAGCCTGGTCTGCACCCATGAATACAAGCTCGTGGAATAGGCTAGCAGAAGGTCGACCGCATCAGGTGAGCATCTAAAAAAATAGACATCTGCATAGTGTCCCATAAGCCGAGTCCCCGGCCAATAATCATCTTTGACGATCTCTTTGAGAAAAGGCTGTAACCGTTCCAATAGTTCATATCCTTCTGGCTCTAACTCCATCTGATCACGTTTGACCAAAATGAATTCATCACACACTTCCATAGCTACCTGTATCAGCGTCTTGTAGACTTGACCCGTTGGGTCCTGCAGAATAGTATGCATGATCATGCTCGCTCCTCTACTTCTTTGTATTATTTAGATACTCCTGATGCATTCTTCCCCAGCCACACATGCTATCCAAAACAGTAATTAGCGATTTGCCATGTTCTGAAATACTATATTCCACCCTCAATGGAAGCTCATGAAAAATCACACGATAGATAAGTTGATCCTCCTCAAGCTCCCGCAATTGTTTAGCTAAGGTTCCTTGCGAGACAGCGGGGATGATCCGCCTAAGTTCGCCAAATCGTTTGGTACCATCTATCAATAAAACAAATAAAATGAGCGGCTTCCACTTTCCACCGATCTTATCAAGCGTTGTAAGCACTCCGGCCAATCTCGGCTCCAGTAAATCCATGTGATCACCTCTTTCGATGGTTATTCTATTTCACAGCTAGTACGAACAATCGTACCTAGTACGAAAAAAGTGCGTACTGTGCATAATTTCTTTTATACCTAATAATAAAAAACAGAACTTAAAAGTCCATTTCACTATGAACGGAGTAGATAAAAATGTCCACTATTTCATTAAAAAACCAGCGAATCGTCATTATCGGAGGAAGCTCCGGAATAGGGCTGGCGACTGCCAAACAAGCGGTTGAACAAGGCGCATATGTCATAATCGCTGGGCGTTCACCAGATAAATTAGAGAAAGCTCAACAATTTCTAGGGTCCGAATCTACCGAAATTCATTCGCTTGATAATCAAAATGAAGAAGACTTAAAGTCTTTTTTTGAAAAAATCGGCAACTTCGATCATTTGTTCACTCCCGGCGCCTCCTATGTTAGAGGACCGATTACTTCAAGCTTAGAGATTGCTCATAGCTGCTTTAATGCAAAGTTCTGGCCTCAATATAATGCTGCGAAATACGCAATCCCCTATATAAATCCAACAGGCTCTATTGTTCTGATGTCTGGCGCATTCAGTCAACGACCACTTGCAGACGGTGCCTCCTATGCAGCTTGTAACGGCGCGATTGAGAGCCTAGGAAAAGCATTGGCTGTAGAATTGGCTCCGGTTCGGGTAAATGTCATCTCCCCAGGCACCATTCATACCAATTTTAATTGGGTAGGAGCAGAACAAGAAACTAGAGACAAGGCTTACGATGAATATACGAATATGAATATCCTTGGCAGGGTTGGCCATGCCGACGAAGCAGCACATACAACCATTTATTTGATGACTAATAACTATACTACGGGAAGCACCCTATTTCCTGATGGAGGGTATATTTTGCGATAAAAAATAGCTGACTCCATAAGTAGGAAATGCTACTTAGGGGTCAGCTCCTTTTAGTTAAAAGAATTAGGGGAAATCTCTAACAAAACCAATTGAATTTTGGGGGAGAAATTTCTTGATGATTAGCCAGGGGATTACCCTCATTTGAATATGAATTTCTATGACTACTTCGTATTAAAGATTATACGAATTACATCCTCCTGAGTCTCCTTAATTTTATATATACCGATTTTTTCAGCGGATCTCACTAGCGCTGTGATATACTCAGGAGTTGAATTTATTTTTCGAGCAGAGGCCTTCAGATTAATGGAGAACTCATTCCCGTTCTCGTCAACATCAAGAGATTTCACATAAACTTTAAATACCTTTACATAATGCTCATAGTTAACCAAATGTTCTTCAGTAACATCTTGAAATGAAACATTTACTTTCAAGGATTCCGGTTTCAGGAAGCTCACCTTACCTGCCATATCTACCTGCCCCACTTCAGGATTCAACACTTGATATCCAACTCCGTCAAGGATTGTATAATCCATCCCATTATCCATAGTGGCTATTAAATTAAGACGCACATTGAGCGCTTCCGGTCCGAGTAATGTCAGATAGTCGCTTACTTCAAGCTTGACCTTTTGTACAGCCTCTTTCCCGGCGAACATAATCAATGGACTATGTACACGTCTATTCCATGACTTCTCTTCATGTGTACCCAAAGGGTCCATCTGAAAGAATAGGTCCTTACCTGATACAAATCCCTTCGACTTTAATATATTCACAAGCGGATCAATTGGCATTCCTTCGGTTACACCCATGTCGAGCCAAATCTTCAATGCAGGCTTCCCGGACTCTTTCGCCAACTCATCCAATATACGCCCATTACTTACCCAAGTGGCAGGGGATAAAGCCGCTATCGCTGAAAAGGTCTCCGGATGTTGATATCCCATCCATAACGCCTGAATACCACCGAAAGACGATCCCATGATCATTCGGTGATCCCGATCGGGAATGGTCCGATAAGCACCATCGACATAGGGAATAACCGTATTAATAAAATATTGGGTAAATTGCTCTGCATTCGTTCCATCAGTAGGAATAGAATTCTCCGGAAAAGGGACATACTCCTTTCCTCGTTCTGAGCCGTTACTTGATGCGACTGCCACTACAATAACCTTCTCCATTTTCTTATCCGCAACTAGCTGGTCAATATTCTCCTCTACTAACCATTCTTTGCCGAAGGAGCTGGTATTTGTATGGAAAACATTCTGCCCATCATGCATATACACTACAGAATAACGTTCACCGTCGGTTTCATACCCAGCAGGCAAATAAACAAATATTCTCCGCTCACCTAGTTTATCTATGTGCACTGTACCTTTTTCCACAACCCCAACGTTTGGGCTCTCCGATGCCTGAAAAGTATTGCTTATCGTTGGACTAGGGGTTGGTGATGTAGCAACATTTTCATTTAAATTTCCTTTCCTACTGCATCCCGAAAGCGCTAACAAAATTAATACAACAAGTCCCCAAAAGCTCCATTTAAATATTCCACTTGAATGCATAGAACCCCTCCTGATCTATTGTTCAAACGTTTTCACAACCTATTATACAGGTTTTATATGGGATTATGAACATTTTTTCACAAGTGAACTTCAAATTAGGAATAGTATACTTTTTCTACTTTATATAAAGTTTGCTCGATAGTTGGACAGAAATCGGACTCGCTACTGCTAAACAAGCTGTGGAGCAAGGAGCATATGTTATTATCGTCGGACGTTCACAAGATAAATTAGAGAAAGCTCAACAATTTCTAGAGTCCGAATCTATCGAGATTCCATTCACTAAATAATCAAAATGAAGAAGAGTTGCTTACAAATTCGGGTAAATGTCATATGAAAATCCTTGGCAGGGTTGGCCATGCAGACGAAGCAGCACATGCAACGATTTATTTGATGACCAATAGCTACACAACAGGAAGCACTTTATTTCTGGATGGGGGTTATATTTTGCGATAATTTTATCATGGATTAATAATTATGATCGTATCCACATGTCTACCATCTGCACTCCAAACTGTAACAATATGATTTCGATTGAAGCTTTCGACTGCGGGGAGAAATTCGTCATAGGTTAATGAAGAATAGGCGTATTTTTCAGAAGTGATCATGTCGAAAAAGAAGTTACTTTCAACTTCTTCTAGGATTATTCTCGTATTCTGATCCAACGCCATAGTAATAGTCTCTCTGGTCTGATTTAGATTCTGCACTGCCTTCTCTATCGTTAGATCGGGAGCATTGAAACCCATAAATTTACCGGTTACATAAATGCTCCCGTAATCCAAATGATCGATCAACTCTGGATTAGTCACCGTTACTTTTTTAGGAGTGAACTGGAACAATCTTGTTTCTGTCGTCAAAATAGCTAAGATACCCACGAATCCAAATACGATCATCATCCCCACGATAACCATTCTGAATATAAACGTTCTTTTTATTTTGCCCTTTATGTATTGAAATACGGACCAACCCACGATTGCCCCTACTGTATTTAAGATAACATCGTCGATATCGCTGATTCCTATAGCCAAAATGTACTGAGCGACCTCAATACTCACACTAATTCCAATTACTAAGACGACTGTTTGCTTAAATCCCTTATTCATCAACAAAGGTATCAATATCCCCATCGGAAAAAACATAGCCAGATTCCCAGCAATATTTTGAAGATTATGTAATAGCCCTGTAGTATTCATCATTTCAAATGTCGATGTAATTGGGATGATATTCAAGACCCTCTGACCGCGTCCAATCATAGCAAAAAGATTATAGATCTGCGTATCTTTGAACAAGACAATTCTCACAAGTACTAGTAAATACACAATGAACATTCCCCATGCAAAAATACCTAACAGCCTTTCTTTCTTAGTATTCACTTCCTTCTCCCCCCTTCTACAGTATCGATATCCGTCATTATACCGAACTTAGATAGGTTATTTAGTAGGTTATTCATTAAAGAAATCTTAAGATTTCTTTAATTTCAGTAGTCAATAATCACTTATAATTTATCAGTTAAGAATAAGGGATATAGTTAGTAAGATGTCACATCCTTCTTCGTCCAAGAAGGAAATAATTATATATTATTAATGATAGAATAAGAGAAAACCTTTATTGTTAAAGCGACACCCTTTCTACATTTTAGAATAGCCTATTCAATAACCAACCAAAGGTGGTACGAAAATGAACCAGAAACTAGAAACAACAAATTCTAAGCATCGTGTTCTCCCCTTTAAAGGCGTCCTAAATTTCCGAGATATGGGCGGTTACACTACCTCAGATGGCCGTAGAGTGAAATACGGTTTGTTTTTTCGATCAGCCGAATTAACAGGAATGACCGATCAAGATATAACACTGTTTAAATCACTTGGCATTAAGACCATATTTGATTATCGAGGTATAGAAGAAGTTCGTTTAAAACCAGATCCGATCATTCCTGGAGTCAATAACATTTGTGTACCTGCTCTAAAGCAAGAGGTCCCTGGAGATATGAGAGATGTCGTTCGTTCTGGATTCCTTGAACATTTCACAGCAGATTTCCTAGTTAATATGTATTTGGATATGGCCTTTAATAACCCTTCCTTTAAGCGACTTATGGCAACCATTATGCTTCCCAATGAATTCAGTATCCTGCATCATTGTGCCGGCGGAAGAGATCGGACTGGCGTTGGATCAGCGTTCATTTTCTTAGCACTTGGCGTTCCGAGAGAGACGATTATAGAAGACTATCTGCTCTCCAATCGGACGCTCGGTCCTTTGAATGAACAAATAAAAAAGCAAGCCTCACAACATCTATCACCGAAGGAAGTAGATACGGTTATGGCTGCGCTTATATTACGCCGAGAATTCATGGAAGCCATTTTCTCAGCTATTGACGAGCGATATACTAGTGTAGAAGCTTTCCTCGAACAGGAATTCGGAATGACTGCTGAAAAGCGCAAGCAGCTGCAAGCCTACTGTTTAGAAGCTTAATTATTATGTGATTGCATCGATAGGCTGACGGATTTGGACGTCAAAAACACCAGACCGTGACTCCCCACAAACTGCGGAGTCATGTCTGGTGTTTTTCTAAATAGGGCTACTGTAAGGCAGCCCCCTTCATGCTTTAATACTGACGTTCTTCCTCGTAGGTTACGAACAGCATTCTACGCTGAACATCCATCAGCATTCGAATCACCCAATTGGCGATCAGGGCGAAGACAAGTCCCGCTACAACATAAGAGATATATTGTTGAGATAATGTCCAGTCGATATTAAACAAGGCGAACACACTATTCTCCAAAATGTTCAGATCCATCGTTTGCAGAAAAATCTGATGAAGCACAGGTAGCGTAATCAGACCAAGCGCAACAGCTACCACGGTTATCGTTAGTGAAAAGAAGATAATGCTGGATACGAATCGTCCCATAATCAGCATGATGTTACGTGCAAACTTAGCACCATCAAAACCTAACTTCATTCTTTGCAGGAAACCCGCGCCCTCCGGTTTCATCTCCGTTCTATGATCTCCGATCGGTCTAGGAATATCCAGCAAAGATCTTACTAACTCTTGCTCAAACTGTACGATGTAATCCAATCCTTTAGCTACTGCAAAAAATAAAGGAATACCGATGAAAATGGGTGTTAATCCAATGGATAATGCTAACCCTGTCACCATAAACACGAAGTATACAATCGTAATCGGCAAAGAGATTATAAAATACAAAATACTCCGATAGGTCTTGGGACTTGTTCGACGTTTGCCGGGTTTAGATTGTGTTTTCGATTCTACTGGAATCTGCATGGAATCTAACGCTCCGATCGGCATGGTGTACAACTTATCGTTCATTTCTTATGTCCTTCCTCTCACGTTATCAATTAATCTCATTATACGCGGTAAAAGGAAGGCTCAAAACAGTCTTAGGACCGGAGTCTTACCAGACTAAAGGCTAGGATTAATTTAGACAAAAACAGCTACAAGCCCAGCTTATTCCCCTTTTCGAGCCGCACGATCTGCTGTTCTCCGCTATCTGCCAGTTCTCTGAACTGGTTAATGGTTTCACGCATTTTAGGAAGAGCTTCCTGCTTATACGTACTGATCGAATCTAATGCGGATAGCACATCCGTAAAAGCTTGTTTTAATGTGTCTACTGAAATACTAGATTCTAGGGATTGCTTATGGATTGCTGCCCCCTGATCTTTCAACATTTTTGAGGTGCCACTTATTAGCGTGTTGGTCGTTTGATTTAGAAGTTCAATCTTTTTCAAAACGATTCGTTGATTATAGAGTGCACTAGCTACCGTAACGGAGATTTTCAGGGCAGAAACCGTAACATTCCTAGCTCTGTCTACCCCTCTGATTAACTCTTTATTATTTCGAATCACTACTTCGATAGCCATAATTCCCTGCTGATTCACTACCAGCATCTGTTGCAAATCCATCACACGCTGACGTAGAGGAAACAATACCTCCTCTGTGATGAACTTTACCCTTTCTTCGTCCTCATTGCGTAGCTTAGCTGCTTCTAATTGAGTCTCGATCTCCTGATCCATCAGCATGCCTAGCTGAATCTCTTTCTGCAGTTTTTTGGTGAGCTCTCTAAGCGATTGCTGCTCGAACTCTAACGTAGTGTTATCATTTTTCAATACGGTTTTCCCTTTATCTAGAGAAATAATAATATCTGAAATTACAGCATCTGCTTTTTGATATTTCGCAAAATAACTGCGCAATGGGTTAAAGAACTTCCCTAGCAGACCACTTTTTGCAAAATCCACTGCGCTTGGGTCTAGATCTTTCAACTGGAGATTAAGTTCTGTTAAACCCTTAGCTACTTGCCCGCCTTCATCCCCTGTTTTCGATAAATTTCCGACAGAAACTTGTAAAAGAGAGTTCTTATCTGAAGATGATCTCATGGTGCTCATCCCGAAGCTGTCTATGGATTGCAGTACTTCTTTTCGTTTATCCAAAGATTCTAAATCCAGCTCCAGGATCGTCGAGACATTGGTTATCGCCATTTCCTTCAGCTGCGTTACTTCCTCTGGCTCAGGTTTAACCTGAGCTTCAATCGCGGATTTCAATTTCTCCGGACTTACCACTTCCATTGTGAAAGACATAGAACCCCTCCTAACAAGTTTAACTTACATCTGGACATTAAGCAGATTACCGATTTTATAGACTACGTCATCTGTATCCGCATTGATGTTAGCCGCTTCATTAATTCTTGAAATGCTCTCCAGTGCTTTAATATTCGCGTTGTAGCCAATCGTGTAAATTGGAATTTTGTAGGCCTCAATTAAGCCCCTTATATCATTTAGAGAGTGACCTTCATTCGTCTCCCCATCACTTAATACAAAGATCAAAGGTTTAATTTCAGGGTTAATTTTCATTTCTTCCTGAAGCATTTTCAGTGCCACTAATATGCCATCAAAGGTCGCTGTGCCCCCATTCGCCTGAAGGCTATCTATCGCCCCAACAAACATCGACTGTTGATTTGTGTCGTACTTACCAATAGGAAGGTTTATCGTAACGTTATCGGAGTATGAAACAAAACCAATACTATTATCCTTGCCCAAGTACTTCTGTCCCGTTAATAAGGATTGCTTTAAGCGATTTAAAGGTTCCCCGTTCATGCTACCTGAAACATCAGCTACAAAAACTGCTGCGATTGGCTTATTGACGTTTTTCTTCTCCTTCCACAACTTTTGCGCCGAGGATAAAAGACTGCCATCCACTGGACTAACCTCCGATTGATAGTCATTCAGTCCGTTAAAGCCTTTTTCCTCACCTAAACGCTGGTATTTATCCTGTTCAACAAACTCCGCGAATTTTTCAATAATGTCCAGCTTCTCTTGTGGTAGATCACCTAATGCGTAAAGGGGGCTGTCATGTCTTACGCCAAAAGGAGTAAATACATAGCTACCCTTCAGTTCAGAAGCATTTGCATAAATTTGGTACTCCAAGACAAAAGCATCCAGCTTACCCGTTTTAGCCGCATCACGCATTTGTAAAGTTGTCGACGCGATAAAAGGTACATTCGCTTGGAATTTTTCAAAGCCCTGAACCGCTTGTTCTCCAAGCAAATCAGAGCTGTCAAACGTCCCAAGTGCTGTCACCAGAAAGTTCAGACCTGTTGAGCTGGCAAAAGGATCTGTATAGCCCATAGATAATTCATTATTTGCTATCGCATCTGTGATCGTCTTGACGTTTAAAGAACCGTATTTCTCGACTAACTCATCATATTTCGTTTTATTCGTAACAATACCAGCTACATTGCCAATCAGACGATTAGTTATAAGCTGCGTTTTGATGCCGTTTGCTTTTACCATCTCACCCCATAACTCATTGGATGGTGTAAATGCATCTGGTATATACTTTCCAGACCTTATGTAGTCCGTCGCTGTACCTGAAGCAATATTGCGAATTTTAACGGAAACAGGTATGCCATTCACCTCTACATTGGAATTGTTGAATTCTGTCGCCACTTCATTAAGCCATCCATCATTACCCGTTCCAGATTTCTCAGTGGATGAAAAAATCTCAACAAAATTATCCGTTGTATTGGTCACGGATATAGGAAATTTTGAAATATCCGGCAAGGAGTCGCCAATAGCTACAGGATCAAGATCGATTTTTCCTTTGACCTGCTCCGCGGTGTTTACATTAATTTTTTTATAAAGTTTATCCAGCTGTTTGCCTGCATCTTCCGATGAGACCTCACTAGTGGTTTTGCCTAAATTAGATGTTAAGGTGATCCCAAAGTATACAAGTCCAAAAACGACCACAGTTATAATTCCGAGTACAAGAAATGTTCTTCCTTTCCTAGCCATTCGCATCTTCCTTTCATTGCTTATAGAATTTCGTCTGTTTGATCAATTCATCGATCTCCTTCATACAAGGCATATCTTCAACATCTTTATAATTCGTGCTGTCCAGGAGAGAGATTTCGAGTAGCAATTGATCTAACTTCAGCAAAATTTCTTCGTTTGCTCCGAGATAGCCCGTTACATAAGCCAAATACTCATGGTACAAAGCCGTTTTTTTCTGCACCAGTTTTTCTGAGAACTGCGCAGGTCTCTGCTGGCTGGCAAAAAGGGTAAATTCCGAAGCGTCAAATACACTCAACTTATTAAGAATCCCTCGGATATTCAAATAGAAGAGCTTCTCCACTTCATAACTCACCGCCTTAAACTTCTTAAAGCTCAGCTCCGTCTGCTCGAATCTCTGACTAAGAACATCCAATAACGTATTTTTCTTTTTTTCCATCCGGATTAACTGATCCAAAGCAAGCGTAATATCTTTCTTCAGCACCTTTACACTTCTGTATTGCGTAAGCGCTGCTATATAATCCTCATGCGTTTTTATCTCTTTTACAGGTGGAACCATCGAAGGTTTAAAGAGTAGACTATAACTTCCATAAAGAACAACAAGAAAACTAATGACTAATAATGTCACACCGGAGGCTGTCTCAAAAACACTTACTCCCCCGATTTCCACCCCTAAAAGTCCTGGTGATAACACTATAATATCTAGTAACACCACACCAATAATAAGCCCTAATAGCTTTACGGATCTCACAATGTTCAACATATCCACCTCCCTAACTGATCCGGTAACTTTTCCCATTACTTTTTTTCATTTTATCAGAAAATAACGGATCAAACCCCTTTTTATAACAAAAACACTAATTTCCTGCATAAATTTCCAAAACTCCTTACTCATCCACTCCTATTATATGGAACTGAATCCGTGATTACGTCCGTAAACACAAAAAAACCTTAACAGGCCCAAAGCCCATTAAGGTTAAAATTAATTTATACCCAAGCGTCATTCGAATAGCCTCGTTGCTCCCAATATCCTGTATGCTCTCCCTCGATCAGTTCAATCCGGTTCAGCCACTTCACTGATTTGTATGCGAACATTTTCGGTACAATAAGCCGAACCGGTCCGCCGAGATCACTAGGTATGGGTTTCCCGTCATGCATGACCGCTATCATCACATCGTCCATATCCGCCTGCTCCAGCGTAAGGGTATCTGTATATACTCCATCCCCAGAGTAGAATTTCACCGTCATTGCTGTGGACTTCACACCAGCTTGTTGTAGAAGATCTTTCAGTTTGATTCCTTCCCAGGTATTCTTGTAGACCGACCAACCTGTTACGCAGTGAAAATCACTCACTTGAACCGTCCGTTGTAATTGAACGAATTGCTCCCAATTCCACGTAAAGCTCTGGTCAACTAGTCCATCGATCTTAAAGGACCAATTATCGTTCGTAAATTCAGGAATAGGGGTTACTGTATAAACACGGAATTGCCCCTGCGCCCCGCCTCCAAGAGGCGGCGAGGATGCCCCCAGTGGTTGAGGTACTGGTAACAGCTGGTTGCGATCATTCTCAATTAATTTATCGATCGTTTCGCTTCCGCCGATATTTCCAATCGAGCTACCTAGCCATTTTACAAATGAGGGACCGATTGTTAGGGCAAGCCCAATACCGATCGTGCCCCGAATGAACGCTCTACGCGTATAAACTGGCTGTGGAGTATCCTGAGATGCAGGACTGACACTTACCACACTCTTGATGGTCCGACGATTCGGCTCCTTTAGCCACTTCACCCGAGTAAGCGAGTGATAGATCATGTAAGGTAGTCCAACCCATGTCAGTACATCATGAACGACCAAAGAAAGATTAGATACTTGTGGACCAACCCTACGGAACTGCCACAATAACACGCCAGAGAGGAACCAGCCAATCAACAGGAAAAGCACGACAAAAACATTGAAACGCTGCCAAGGTTTCTCCTTCAACTGTTTCCAGTGTTTACTTGCCAGTAGAAGATAATAGATAACAGGAAGGATAGATACGATGCCTACGACAATATGCAAGCTTTTAATCCACACCCTGCCTTCACCAAGGAAACCTCGCCAGAAACCACCAACTAGCACAAGGCCTGTCAAAGCCAAAATCACAACGATCCAGCCGTTCCAGGTGTGTAATGCCCGCAGTTTTTTCCCATAACCCTTGCGTAGCCGATCAAGCATACCGCTCATAGCCTAACCTCCTCCTCGTACGAATGATCCTGCACCGGGTTTAATTTAGTCCAATAAGGTTAGAAAGGACTTTGACGCAGCAGAAAGCGGAACACCTCGAAGGGTCGCAATGCCAATATTACGCTCTGGAAACGGTGGATCTAGAGGAATCTCTACTAGTTCTCCACTCTTTAATTCGTCCGTAACATAATCACGAATTACAAAAGCAAGACCAAATCCGCGCAAAGCGAACTGAACAAGAAGATCTACACTGCCCAATTCAAATTCCGGTGTTATTGTCACCTGATTGGAGGCAAGAAACCCATCAATATACTTTCTTGTGCTGCCTCCCGGCTCCAGGAACAACAATGGGTACTGCTTGATGTCTGAAAGCGGCATCGTCTGGTCTGCCAAATGTCGGAAGCCCTTGCCACCTACAAGACAATCTTGAAGCCGTGTACTCTTACGAAATTCAATCTGTTTGTCAGATGCTGGTAGGCTAACGATACCGAAATCTATTTTTCCTTCTTTTAGAAGCGTAAGTGTCTCCGGTGTTGTTCGATTCGTAATATGGATACGGACATTGGGGTATTGTTCATGATATTGCTCGAGATAAGACAACAAATAATACTTGCAGAGGGTATCACTAGCACCGATATGAATCTCCCCGCTATTTAAGTTGTTCATTTCAGCAATCGCCCGCTCACCCATTTCCACATTCTGAAAAGCTTGCGCAATAAACCGAAGCAGTACTTTGCCTTCTGTCGTCAGATCCACCCCTCTAGAGGTGCGAAAAAACAAGGCGCCGCCCATCTTTTCTTCCAATTGCTTAATCGTGTGGCTCACTGCTGGTTGTGTTATATTCAGTCGTTCTGCTGCCGCAGTTAAGCTGCCTGTTTGGGCTACCCAGTAAAAAGAGCGATACCATTCCAAGTTGATGTCCATTCCCAAGTCATTACCTCACCTTATAATAGATATTACATATATCAATTTTTCTAATGCTTTTTCTAGCATTATACTAAGACCTGTAGCCAATCACAAGCTTGGGAGGTAATCGCGTGACCGTAATCGCAATTGTAGGAGCTAACTGGGGAGACGAAGGCAAAGGAAAAATGACGGATGTACTAGCCGCTCAATCCTCTTATGTAGTTCGTTTTCAAGGTGGAAGTAATGCTGGTCATACCATCATTAACCAGTATGGAAAATTTTCACTTCATATGCTGCCTTCTGGTGTATTTTACCCTTCCGTTACAAACATTATTGGACCAGGAACAGCTCTTGATACAGAAGTATTAGTGAAGGAATTACAAGCATTAGCAGATAGAGGGGTTCCAAAACCGAAGTTGTACGTATCTGAGCGTGCTCAAATCGTACTTTCGATCCATCGCTGGTTTGATGAGCTGGAAGAGGAACGACTTGGATCACAAGGGTTCGGTTCAACCAAGCGAGGAATAGCGCCATTCTACGCAGATAAATATGCTAAGCTCGGTATCCAGGTTGCGGATTTGTTTGATCCTGCCCAGCTTGAGAAACGTCTCGAACAATTACTTGCTTCAAAAAATGTATTGCTGGAGCATTTATATAAGAAAGCCCCATTCCAAGTCTCGGAATTAATGGCTCAGTTGCAAAAGGAAGCTGCGCAATTGGCACCATACGTTGCCAATACAACAGAAATACTGCAGGAAGCTTATGCAAAAGGAGAAACGATTCTACTTGAAGGGCAATTAGGCGCTCTGCGTGATCCTGATCACGGGATTTATCCTTACTCCACCTCATCATCGACACTTGCCGGATATGCACCTGTCGGCGCAGGTCTTCCAGCGGCTGCCATCACCACTGTCATTGCTGTAACGAAAGCCTATTCCAGCTGTGTAGGTGCCGGACCTTTTGTATCTGAATTGGAAGGTCCTGTAGCGGATGAACTCCGCACACGAGGTGGTGATGCTGGGGAATTTGGAGCAACAACAGGACGTCCTAGACGTATGGGCTGGTTTGATGCTGTAGCTACACGCTATGGTTGTCTGATGCAAGGTGCAACGGAGGTTGTGCTGACCAATCTGGATGTTCTTGGTTATTTAGATGAGATTCCGGTTTGCGTTGCCTATGAGCTTGAAAATGGTGAAATCACCGACAAGTTTCCAGCAACCCATAAGCTGAACACAGCAAAACCGATCATCACGCATTTATCTGGCTGGAATTCCGATATCTCGCATATTACTAACTTCGACGAACTGCCAGAGCAAGCTAAAAGTTACGTGGATTTCATTGAAACGTCTATTGGAATACGTATTTCTACTGTTTCAGTGGGCCCGAGACGTGATCAGGTCATTCATCGTACGCTAAAATAATCTCATTGCAAGCATAAACGCCTTCGGCGTCCTTATAAGGACGGTAAGTGTTTAAGCGAGAAATATAAGGATAAAATATAGTGTGAAACTTATCTTTCTATAAAATAAGGATGCCTAGTTGTGCCTACATGCATTATGCATATAGCTGCAACTGGGCATCCTTGCGTTACTCTTTTATACCAATACTGCATCCACTTTTGTCTGTGGTGCCTTGTCACAACGCTTACAAACCTTAACGACTGTTCCATCTGTTTTTCTTTTTGGATAAAGCAGCTTAATTCGCGTGCTCTGACAGACCGGACAAGTGCCTCTACCCCTGGATGGTAAATTCCATAGTGCATGTCCACGTTTTGACTTTGCCATCAATGAATCCCTCATTTCGGTCAACAAATAGTCAACACTTCGTTCTGAAAGTGCTTCTTCCAAAAGATATGCTTCAGAGACAGGCTCTATGACTAAATCAATGCCGAAGCGTTCGAATAACTGAAAAGGACGCCCAGTGATGAACCTGAAGGCGTCCTTTATTAAATATGCAGTTTCTTACATTAATTTGTGTAAATCATAGAGACAACACCATTTGTAAAGGTAACGTAATTATAATTTCTATACTGCCAAGTCTCTACTTTAATCCCACTTCCAGATAGACTTGATTTATTGACTGGAGTGCCCCAGCTCAGCTCTACTTGCTGCTTCGTCATCCCTGTCGAAATTGTACCTGCCTTGATCTTGGCCCATGTCGCATTTGACCATTTATAAGTCTTATAAGGATCAGCCGTGAAGAAATTCTCTTTGGTTCCCAGAACACTAATGACCTGCTCAGCAGACATGTCATAGGTATTCAAAACTTTACCTGATGCTAGTTTAAAAGAGATCGCGAATGCACCATCATAGTCCGGAATAATATCTACAATCGTCACTTTTTGAAATTTATATGCGGAGTCAAATTGGTTGATCCAATAGGTTTTTCCAATCAGATTAGCTAGATTGCCTTGAGACTCTTTTTTGAATATTTTTTCAGTTTGATTTGTATACGCAAATAATTCAGCTTTGCCAAAATAGATGGTCATCATCTGATAAGCACCATCGAATTCCAGCTGTGCTCCAAGCGCTGTTTTTAGCAGGGATGAAGGGAACACTGCCCCGCCATTCACGGTTTGTACTTTACCATTCATTTTAACCTTATTACCATTCACCATAGCAATATCGCTTCCCAGTTGAAGCTGAATTGGCAAATCTCCCAAACGAATACTAAATGTCTTAGTAGCTGTATTCGCTTGAACTGAAGCTCCCAAGGCTTTAAAAATGGATTGAACTGGCAAATACATCGTGCCGTTGATAAATGCCGCTTGACCGATGTTTTCGTCAGCGCTGATCGAAACTTTTAATGTTTTGGAAGATGTTCCCGAACGTACGGTTACTGTTGTTTCTCCAACGGCTGTTGCTTTCATTGTACCATCTGCTTGCTTCTGCAATAAGTAAGGCTTCTCAATCACCATATCTGCTTGCGCAAGGGGTACTCGCTCGGATGAGCCGTCGGGACCTTTTGCATAAATCTGCACTGGAACCTTATCTCCAACGGTCATTTCCGTATAATCCATCTGAAAAATCAAATCATCCGTGCTGGAAATCGACTGTTCGTTCACTACATTTGTGCTATTCGCATTTGCTGCCTTCGCTGTATGAATTGGACCATACATAGATACTGCTAGTACTGCTGCAAGACTCCATTTAATAGCTTTCATTTTCCAAAATCCCCCTCTAGTAAATAGACCTCTATTAATGTATCACAAATCCATTATTTTAGTAGATAAAAATGGAAGGTTTGTGACCTTATATTTTTATATTGTGTAAAAATTATGAAAAATAAAGGAAATCTACTGGAACGAGAAGAAATTACTGTGTAAGCCTTACAGGTGAGATTAGTAATTGATATGGAA
>RCUU01000298.1_pt1 | contig 28502 bp, 24 predicted proteins | sample 2166211 | NCBI WGS metagenome assembly RCUU01 (sample SAMN09932620, study PRJNA488358) | compost metagenome | feature: garden; material: soil; isolation source: compost soil in phenylacetic acid-enriched culture | place: Germany: Experimental Botanical Garden Goettingen | collected 2016-01-27
AGGGGCAACGAATGGGACTGAATATCGAAGAGAATAAGAAATTAGTAGAAGAGGTTCTGGAAGCCTATCCCAAAAAAGCGAAGAAAGACCGCGAAAAGCATTTCCAGATCAATACCGAAGAAGCCCAATCCTGCGGCACCTGTGCCCTGAAGTCTAATATTAAATCCCGTCCCGGCGTAATGACGCCCCGTGGATGTTCCTATGCCGGCTCCAAAGGTGTGGTATGGGGCCCGATTAAAGATATGGTTCATATCAGCCACGGTCCTATCGGCTGCGGGCAATACAGCTGGGGCACACGCCGCAACTATGCCAACGGCACGCTTGGGATCGACAATTTTACGGCTATGCAGATCACGAGTGATTTCCAGGAAACGGACATCGTATTCGGCGGTGACAAGAAGCTGGAAGTGATCATGCGCGAGATCACGGATATGTTCCCGCTCGCCAAAGGAATTTCCGTACAATCCGAGTGCCCGGTCGGTCTGATCGGCGATGATATTGAAGCGGTATCCAAAAAAATGTCCAAAGAGCTTGATATGCCGATTGTTCCGGTACGCTGCGAAGGATTCCGCGGCGTCAGCCAATCCCTGGGCCACCATATCGCCAATGATGCCATCCGCGATTTCGTGCTGGGCAAAGCTGAACTGGCTGAAACCGGTCCTTATGATGTCAATATTATCGGCGACTATAATATCGGCGGCGATGCATGGGCTTCCCGTATTCTGCTGGAAGAAATGGGCCTTCGCGTCATTGCCCAGTGGTCCGGCGACGGTACCCTGAACGAGCTGGAAATTGCCCATAAGGCGAAGCTGAATCTGATTCACTGCCACCGCTCCATGAACTACATGGTTGATCATATGGAGAAGGCCTATGATATTCCGTGGATGGAATACAATTTCTTCGGACCTTCCAAGACTTATGAGAGCCTGCGCGCCATCGCAGCACGGTTCGATGAAACGATCCAGGAGAACTGTGAGAAAATGATTGCGAAACACAAACCGGCAATGGATGCCATTATCAATAAATACAAACCGCGTCTGGAGAATAAAAAGGTGCTGCTGATGATCGGCGGCTTGCGTTCCCGCCACACAATCGGCGCTTATGAGGATCTGGGCATGGATATCGTAGCGTCCGGTTATGAATTTGCCCATAAGGACGACTATGAAAGGACCTTCCCGATGATGAAGGAGGGAACCATCATTATGGATGACCCGACCGCTTATGAGCTGGAAGAGCTGGCTCAGAAGTTGAATGTCGATCTGGTAGGCTCGGGCGTCAAGGAAAAATATGTGTATCACAAGATGGGTGTTCCGTTCCGCCAGATGCATTCCTGGGATTACAGCGGTCCTTATCATGGCTTTGACGGCTTCAAGATCTTCGCCAAGGACATGGATATGACCGTAAACAGTCCGGTGTGGAATCTGATCAGCAAGAAGGAAAAAGCGCAGAAAGAGGGGGCGGGCGTATGAGTAAGGACAGACTGGAGATTCCAGACTACAACTCATTATTCTCGGAAGAACGCTACGTTCAGCAGCGGGCAAACAAAAAGCAGTTTGAAGCACCCTGCAGCGAACAGGATACGGCGGAAGCGCTGGCTTATTCCAAGTCTGCAGAATATATGGAAAAAAACTTTGACCGCAAAGCTGTGGTCATCAACCCTCATAAAGCCTGCCAGCCGCTGGGTTCAGTGATGGCTGCGCTTGGCTTCGAGAAAACACTGCCGTTTGTTCACGGCTCGCAGGGCTGCAACTCGTATTTCCGCAGCCATCTCAGCCGTCACTTCAAGGAACCTACGCCGGCGGTTTCCTCCTCCATGACCGAGGATGCGGCGGTATTCGGCGGCATGAACAATCTGATCGACGGGCTGGAGAACAGTATTGCCCTCTACAAACCGGAGATGGTGGCCCTCTGTACAACCTGTATGGCTGAAGTCATCGGTGACGACCTCTCCTCCTTTATCGGCAATGCCCGCGTCAAAGGAGTGATCTCGGAAGAATTTCCGGTAGCCTTTTGCAATACGCCCAGCTTCGTTGGTTCTCATATCACAGGATATGACTCCATGCTGAAAGGCATTCTGAGCTACCTGTATGAACGCTCTGGAATAAAGGCCAACCCCGGAAGTGGTGAAGAGTCAGGCGAGAAGCTGAATGTCATGCTTGGTTTTGAGCCTTACACTGGCAACTTTGCGGAAATCCGCAAAATCCTTGATGCCTTTGATACCAAATATACGATTCTTGGGGATCACAGCGGCAACTATGACTCTCCGGCAACAGGCGAGTATGAGTATTATTATGGCGGCACGAAGCTTGCGGATGTTCCATTAGCAGCCAACGCGCTGGGTTCGCTGTCCCTGCAGAAATACACACTGAAGAAGACGCAGGAGTTCATCAGCGGAACCTGGAACCAGCAGATCACGGCAATGTCCACGCCACTGGGGATCACCGGCACGGATAAGCTGCTGGAAGCGATTAGTGAGCTGACAGGTCTTCCGGTTCCGGCTTCGCTTACCGAAGAACGGGGCCGTGTGGTGGATGCCCTGACGGACAGCCATCCTTACCTGCATGGCAAACGGGTTGCACTCGTAGGCGATCCGGACCTGCTGATCGGACTCATCGGCTTCTGCCTGGAGGTAGGTATGGAGCCGGTGCATATTGTCTGCTCCAATGGCGATGTTGATTTCAATGAAGTGAAATTCAAGGAAGAAGCGGAGGCGCTTCTGGTGTCAAGTCCTTACGGCTCCGAGGCTACGCTCTATATCGGCAATGACCTCTGGCATATGCGCTCCCTGCTGCTGAATGATCCGGTAGACCTGGCGATTGGCAGCTCGCATCTGAAGTTCGCCGCCAAGGATGCGGATGTGCCGCTGGTGCGGGTAGGCTTCCCGATTCTGGACCGTCATCACATGCACCGTTATCCGATTATCGGCTACCAGGGTACACTTAACCTGCTGACCCTGATCGTCAATACTGTACTAGATGAGCTTGACCGCAACAATTCCGGCTTTAACTATGATCTGGTGCGGTAACATTTCTCGCAAGCAGTGGTTAAGTGAATAAATGTAAAATTTATTTCACCCGGCGTTCCCTCGTCCCTTATATTTCGGCAAGGATTCTTTCCAGCCAAATCCGGGGACAGGGGCAGGCCGGGAATTTTGCAATAATGTACAATGGCCGCCTGAGTAGCGCGAGGTTTGCGTGAAGCAGCAACTTTAGCGAAGGAGATGAAGAGCCGATGGACCCTGTTCGAAAAGACGAATTTGATTCCGAGGCTTGTGGGAGCCTAGCCCCCAAATCCAAGCCCTGTCCACGGCCCAAACCGGGTGAAGCGGCTGGAGGCTGCTCCTTCGACGGAGCCCAAATTACACTGCTGCCAATTATGGACGCTGCGCATCTTGTCCATGGACCGATTGCTTGTGCCGGGAACAGTTGGGAGAGCAGGGGGACCCTGACTAGCGGCCCCTCCCTGTCTCAATATGGTTTTGCTACAGATCTTACGGATTCAGATATTATTTTTGGCGGAGAAAAGAAATTGAAGGACAGTATTGACTATATTGCCGAGCGCTTTGCGCCTCCGGCAATCTTTGTATATTCAACCTGTGTGACTGCTCTGATCGGTGAAGACATGGATGCCGTCTGCAAGACTGCGGCAGACCGGCTGGGCATTCCGGTTATTCCTGTGAACAGTCCAGGGTTCGTGGGGAGCAAGAATCTCGGCAACCGTCTGGCCGGAGATGCGCTGCTGCAATATGTCATCGGTACAGGAGAGCCGGCCCCCGGTATGTCTATGGGGATCAATCTTATCGGTGAATACAATATTGCCGGGGAAATGTGGGATATCGAGAAGCTGATGAACAGTGCAGGGATTTCGGTAACCTCACGGATAACAGGCGATGCCCGCTACAAGGAGATTACCTGGGCGCACCGTGCCAAGGTGAACATGGTTGTATGCAGCCGGGCCTTGCTGGGACTCGCCAAGGAAATGGAGTCCAGATACGGCATCCCTTATTTTGAAGGTTCTTTCTATGGGGCCAAGGAGACGACTTATTCACTGCGGCAAATGGCCTACCTGATGAATGACCGTGATATGGAGCGCCGGGTAGATCGTCTGACTGAGCGCGAAGAAGCCCGGCTCAGCCAGGATCTGCGGCCTTACCGCAAAATTCTGAAAGGGAAGAAAGCGGTGCTCTATACCGGCGGTGTCAAAAGCTGGTCGGTCATTTCCGCCCTGAAGGAACTGGGCGTTCAAGTAGTAGGCGTCGGAACGAACAAAAGCACAGAGGATGATGTGCGGCGGATCGCTGACCGTGTAGGTGACGATACCGAATATATTCCAGAGGGCGGAGCCGGCCGCATTCTTAAGACGGTGCGGGAACGCAAGGCCGACATTATGATCGCCGGCGGCCGTAATATGTATGTAGCGATGAAGGAACAGATTCCGTTCATTGATATCAACCAGGAGAGGCATAAGGCGTACGCGGGTTATGAAGGACTCCTTCGGCTGGCCAAGGAGCTGACCTATTCGCTGGCCAATCCGATCTGGAAGCTGGCGGCAAGCCCGGCTCCATGGGATAAGGAGGCGCCTCCTTATGACCGTTAACAGAAGAAAGAAGCCGGCTTCGGTCAATCCGGTCAAGATCGGCCAGTCGCTCGGTGCCGTGCTGGCGCTTCAGGGCTGCTACCGTGCCATGCCGCTGATGCACGGCTCGCAGGGCTGCTCCGCGTTTCCCAAAGCGCTGCTGACCCGGCATTTTCGTGAACCGATTGCCGTGCAGACCTCCGCACTGCAGGAGATGGACGTGATCTTCGATGCCAACCGGAATCTGGAGGAGGCCCTCAATCTGGTGCTTAGCAAGCACCGCCCCGATATCATCGGGATCATCGGAACGGAACTGACCGATGTCGCCGGAGTGGATTATCAGAGCATGCTCAAGTCCTATAAGCGGGAGCGGAACATGCGCGGCGGGCTTGCCTTTTCCGTGGTGCTGCCGGACTTCCGGGGTTCACTGGAATCGGGCTTCAGCGCAACGGTAGAGTCCATGATCGATGAAATGATCCAGCAGGTGGGGCACCGGGGTTCAAGAAGTGTGAACACCCGGCAGATTACGCTGCTGCCCGGATCTTTTTTGACACCTGCGGATGTGATGGAGCTGAAGGAGATTATTTCCTCCTTCGGGTTCGAGGTGATCGCGCTGCCGGATATCTCAACCTCCTTGTCAGGACATTTGCTGACCGGGTTCTCCCCGCTGACCCGTGGCGGTGTGCCGCTGGATTCCATGCTGCAGAGCCTGCAATCCGGGCTTACGATCGCCATCGGCGGCAGCATGGAGCGTCCGGCAAGAAGGCTTCATAACGCGCTGGGGACCCCCTATAAGGTATTTGAGCGCGCGATGGGGCTGAAGGCTTCCGACGATCTGCTGCATTTTCTGCATCAGATCAGCGGAGAACCGGTACCGCTGCGTTATTGCTGGCAGCGAGAGAACCTGCTCGACAGTATGCTTGACGCGCACTTCCAGTTTGCGGGGATGTCTGCGGCCGCTGCACTGGAGCCGGATCATCTTTTCTCGGTCTCGGGCTGGCTTGAAGAGCTGGGTGTGGAGCAGAAGGCGCTGATCACCTCCTATGAAACGCCGCTGGTTGCAGAGATGGAACGTGAGGTATGGGTGGGGGATCTGGATGATGCCGAAGTGCTGGGCAAAGGTGCGGATCTGTGGATCAGCAATTCGCACGGCATTGCGGGAGCGCAGCGGATTGATGCTGCATTTATGCCGGCAGGGTTTCCGGTATGGAATGAGCTGGGCGCTTATATGTCTGTCTCCGTTGGATACAGAGGTGCCATGGAGTGGAGCAACAAAGCAGGGAATTTGTTAATGCAGAGGGAGGCTGGACACCGTGAAGGTAGCGTTCGCCACAGATGATGGAAGCCGGGTAAATGCCCATTTCGGGCAGAGTCCAATGTTCGCCGTTTATAATGTGACCAAAAATGGCGGTGAGCTTGTAGAACTGCGCAAGCTGCCGGTTGTTCTGAATCAGGACGAAGCCGGTAAAATTGACAGCCGCCTGGAGGCGGTAGAAGATTGCACTTTGATCTTCATCATGCAGATCGGCGCTTCGGCCGCCGCGCGGGTGACACGCCGCAAGATTATGCCGGTTAAGGTTCCATTCGGCAGCCCGATTGACGAGCAGGTGAAGCGTCTGGTTGATATGCTCCAGGGCAAGCCGCCAATGTGGCTGGCCAAGGTGCTGCGGTCGGAAGAGGAGGGCACTGGGGAAGGGGAGGAAGCGAATGGAACCGTTGGCTAATAAGGAGATGGCGTTTCAAGCTGGGCTTTCCCGTGAAGGGACGGGGGTTGCGGGGTTGAAACCCCGCCGCCCCAAGGTTGTAAAGGAGCTGGACCCCGATACGGCGGATGCGTTGGTCCGCCGTTTATGCCATCTGCTCGATACTGCCGACTTCTTCGGACGGCATGCTTCGCTGTCTCCGCAGGAGAAAATTGCCAGGCTGTTTCTGGCTTCTGCCGAAGACAAGGATAAATCGGACTTCAACTGTGCTGTATCTCCGAAGGTCCGCCAGCAAGTTCCGGTTTTGTTCCAGGCTATCGCCGGAGTCATGGAAGAGAAGTGCGGAGCCATGGTGCAGAGCACTGCCGAGATTAATGTGGAGGGTTTTGGACGGGGGCTGCTGTACACCGGGCGCGTTATTCTGGTGCTGAAGAGCCTGCGGGCCGGTGCGCCTTTCCCGTTCACTTCGGAGGAGAAGACCATCCGCTACGGGGTGGAATGTGTGGAGGAAGGTCTGGCTTTTTTGGACAAATATAAGGAAATGACGGCATGCCACGGATTACTCAGCCTTGAAGGATAAAGGTACAAATTTATGATCAGTCACAGGGGGTAACGGGGATGGAGCAGCTTGCCGGAGGTTTGGAACTGGAACGGTATGCCCGGCAGCTTAAGCTGCTCGGAGAAGAGGGGCAAAGGGCGCTGAAGGAAGCGACAGTGATGGTGGCCGGAATTGGCGGGCTGGGTGGAACGGCTGCGCTGTATCTGGCAGCGGCGGGGGTCGGCAAGCTTATTTTGGCCCATGAAGGGATTATTGTTCCGCCAGATCTTAACCGGCAGATTCTAATGGATTCAGAGCATCTGGGAATGGAACGGATGAGTACAGCGATTGCCCGGTTGAAGCGTCTGAACCCGCATGTCGAGATTGAGGGCTATAATGCCAGAATTGAATACCCGCTTGCCAAACCATGGGTGCAGGATGCTGATATTGTGATCGATGCCCGTTATGATTTTCCGGAACGGTATGCTCTGAACCGTCTGTGTGTAGATACCGGAACACCTATGGTGGAAGCTGCTATGTATGGTTTTGAGATTTCCCTCACGACAGTTATTCCGGGTGTAACCCCCTGCCTGGAATGTCTGTACCCGGATGTGCAGCCCCAGTGGGAGCCGCTTGGATTTCCAGTTTTGGGAGCCACCTCCGGAATTGCAGGTTGTCTGGCTGCGCTGGAAGCCGTAAAATGGATTACAGGGGTAGGGACAACTTATGCGGGCGTGATGCATCGCTTCAGCTCACTCGACTTCGCCTGTTACAGCGTCCATATTTCCCGTAATCCGAATTGCGCTTGCTGCGGAGAAGGAGGTACACCGTGAAAAGTCTCAAGCTATGTGACACGACACTGAGGGATGGCGAACAGGCGGCTGGAGTATCATTCACGAGGGCGGAAAAGCTGGAAATCGCAAAGTTGCTGTCGGAGTGCGGAGTTGAGCAGGCAGAGGTAGGGATTCCTGCCATGGGCATGCGGGAGCAGGAGGATATTGCGGCGATTGCCGAATTAAATCTCCCGATGAAGCTGATGACCTGGAACCGCTCGTTGCCGGGGGATATTGACAAGGCGCGGGCAACCGGAGTCAATTGGAGCCATGTGTCCATTCCCGTCTCGGAGATTCAGCTGCAGGGCAAGCTGGGACTCAGACCGGGTGAGGGACTGAACAAGCTGCTGGGTGCGGCGGAGTATGCCCTTTCGCTGGGCATGACGGTATCCGTGGGTATGGAGGATTCATCACGGGCCAATATGGGTTTTCTGGTCCAGCTGGTGAATTCACTGTACAAGGAAGGCATCCGCAGGTTCCGGTATGCGGATACTGTGTCGGCGCATCATCCGGGACAGATTGCCGAGCGGGTAAGCACGCTGCTCGGTGCAGTTCCTGAAGATGTCGAGCTGGAGGTGCATTGCCATAACGATTTCGGCCTGGCCTGCGCCAACACGCTGAGCGGCATTGCCGCTGGAGCGGTCTGGGCCAGCACGACGGTGGCGGGAATCGGGGAACGTACGGGCAATGCAGCGATGGAGGAAGTCACTATGGCCTGGCATCACCTGTACGGCGGGGAGAGCAGCGTGAGATTCGATCTGCTCAAAGGCTTGGCGGACAAGGTGATCACCGCTTCCGGACGCAGCGTTGGCGATGCCAAGCCGATAGTGGGACAGCTGGCTTTTACGCATGAGTCAGGAATTCACGTGGACGGGCTGATGAAGGAGAGAGCAACCTATCAGACCTTTGATCCTTCGGAAGTAGGCCGGAGTCACCGGTTTGTACTGGGCAAGCATTCCGGCACAGGCGGTGTATCCCATGTGCTGGACCAGTGGGGCCTCGCGATCACCCCGGATACCGCTGGGCGTCTGCTGGAGCGGGTCCGCGAATACGCCGGGTCCCACAAAGGCACGGTTCCTGAATATATGCTGGTGCAGTGGCTGATGGAAGAACAGCAGCGGGCTCAGAATGCGGTATAAGAATGAATAGGAATCAACCGGGAGTGTGGATATAGGCAAGCAGAGCTGTTTTTCCTGGAACTAGGGAGAGCAGCTTCTGCTTGCTTTTTTGGGTGATGCAAAGAACAAGCTTGCATCACAAGCACCCAGCCTCTACAATCTTGAGCAGGAATGCTGCACAGAGAGAAGGAGAATGGAGAAGCTATGAGTCCAAAAACGATCTTTTTTGATATTGACGGTACGATTTATGACGAGGACAAGCGAATACCGGCATCCACGAAGGAGGCTATTGCCGAACTGAAAAAAAGGGGCCATCATGTAGCGATTGCCACAGGCAGAGCTGCGTATATGTTCGGGGATTTACGTGAAGAGCTGGACATTCATTCGTATGTGTCGCTGAACGGGCAGTATGTTGTTTTTGAAGGAGAAGTGATTTACCGCAATCCCCTGGACACTCCTTCATTGAAGGAACTTACCTTGTCCGCCGAAAAAAATGATCATCCGGTAGCTTATATTGATGCCTTGGGTATGAAAGTGAATGTTGCAGAGCATGAGTACATCAGGACGAGCATCGGTTCTCTGAAGCTGGCTTTTCCGGCACATGATCCGGAGTATTTTTTGCAGCATGAAATCTACCAGGCGCTCATTTTTTGCCGGCAGAAAGAACAGGCGCAGTATGCCGAAGCCTATCCGCAGCTTCATTTTATCCGCTGGCACCCGCTGTGTATGGACGTGCTGCCGGGGAATGGCTCGAAGGCCGGAGGCATTCAGCAGATGATGTCCATCCTTGGCGTGCAGAAGGAAGATGTCTATGCGTTTGGTGACGGGCTGAATGATCTGGAGATGCTGGGATTTGTCGGTCACGGGATCGCGATGGGCAATGCGGAGGATGAGGTGAAGGCCGCTGCTTCTTACGTTACTAAACATGTCAGCGAGAACGGGATCTATGAAGGCTTGAGAATGGTCGGGCTGTTGTAGAACACAGAAGATCTGGAGAGAATTCTAAACCTTGAGGGGCCGCTCTATTGCAAATTAGCATTAGAAGGGCCTTTTTTTGACGCATCGATAAGGGATTATCAAAATTTGTTATTCTCTTCCGCCAGTGTGGTTAAGATATATTAGTATGTCTGAATCACAGAAGCGGAGGGAATCCTTGTGAACCCGAAATGGTGGAAGGAAAGTGTCGTGTACCAGATTTATCCGATCAGCTTCATGGACAGCAACGGTGACGGAATTGGTGATTTGCGCGGAATTATGTCTAAGCTCGATTATTTGCAGGATCTCGGTGTGGATGTCATCTGGATCTGTCCGATTTATAAATCGCCGGGTCATGACAACGGCTATGATATCAGTGATTATTGCGACATTATGAAGGAATTCGGGACGATGGATGATTTTGACCGGCTGCTGCGGGAGATGCACTCGCGCGGAATGAAGCTGATGATGGATCTGGTGCTGAACCATACGTCCCATCAGCATCCCTGGTTTATTGAATCCAGGAGCTCGAAGGATAACCCCAAACGGGATTATTATATCTGGCGAAAAGGCAAAAACGGCGGTCCGCCGAACAACTGGGAATCCTATTTCAGCGGTTCGGTCTGGGAGCTTGATCCTAAGACGGATGAATATTATCTGCATCTGTATTCCAAATTTCAGCCGGATCTGAACTGGGAGAATCCCGCGGTGATCGATAAGCTGCATGAGATGGTGCAGTGGTGGCTGAAAAAAGGGGTCGATGGCTTCCGGTTTGACGCAATCGCCCATATTGTGAAGAAGAACGGGTACCCTGACGCCTTGAATCCCCACGGTACGGCAACTGTGCGGGCATATGATATGTTCTCCAACCTGGAGCATGTGCACACGCTGCTGCGCAATCTGAACGATCAGGTGCTCTACTTTTACGATATCATGACAGTCGGTGAAACCTCAGGCCTTGGCCCTGAGCAGGCGCTGGATTATGTCGGCGACGGACGCCGCGAGCTGAATATGACCTTTCAATTTGAGCATATGAATCTGGATTGCGCGGCTCCGGGCGGGGGGAAATGGGATACGGTACCCTGGAACCTCCTGGAACTCAAGAAGATCATCAGCAATTGGCAGACGGTCCTGCATGGCAAAGGCTGGAACGCTAACTATTTGTGCAACCACGACCAGCCGCGTTCAGTATCCCGGTTCGGCAATGACCTGTATTACCGCATCCCCTCGGCCAAAATGCTGGCTACCTTCATTCACATGCTGGAGGGAACCCCTTATATCTACCAGGGCGAGGAGATTGGGATGACGAATGCGGGTTTTGAGTCGATTGATGATTACCGGGATGTGGAGACGCTGAATTATTATGAAGAAAAGCGTACGAATGGCATTCCTGAAGCCGACATCATGGCCGCGATCCACAAAAAAAGCCGGGACAACGCCCGCACGCCAATGCAATGGGATGATGGGGAGGACGGGGGATTTACGGAAGGTGTGCCGTGGATCAGGGTAAACTCCAATTCCCGGGAGATCAATGCAGCGAGCGCGGTCAGGGACCCGGATTCGATCTATCATTACTACAAGAAGCTCATTCAGCTGAGAAAAAAGCATCAGGTCATTGTCTACGGTGAATATGCCCTGCTGCTGGAAGAGCATCCGGAGATTTATGCGTATACCCGCACGCTGGAGGATCAGCGGCTGCTGGTCGTGCTGAATTTTTTTGAGCGGGAGCCGGTGTTTGAGGTGCCGGAGGAATTTCAACTGGAGCAAATGGAGCTGCTGATCTCCAATTACACGCCGAACAAAGGGGAGGACTTGAGGAGTCTGAAGCTTCGGCCTTATGAAGCGAGAGTCTATCTGCAGCGATAGGGGGTAGAAGTATGGAGGGGAAGTTTGAAATTGTAGGAGCGGTATAAAAATTAAAAGTGCAACTTATAAAGAAGCGGCTAAAGAGTTGCCATCACGCGGGAAGTATGGCGAAATGGCGACTCTTTTTTGAGTTTACCTATAAAAGGCGTTACAATTGCGTTACATTAGGCGATGTATTCAAGCCCCGATATTAGGAGGATAAGCAGGAGCATGGCCATGGAATTGGGAGAGTTCAGGTTTGAATACACGCACTGGCATACATAGAAAAAGCTTGTGCAGGTGCTGCTGCGGGAGGAGAAGGAATATGGGTGAGTGGTATGAGGAGAGCTTTGGTGAGGACTATTTAATCGTATACAGGCACAGGGATTTCGGCGGAGCACGGCGCGAGGTCGAGAAGATGATCGGGTGGCTGAAGCTGCCGCAGGGTGCCAAGGTATTGGATTTATGCTGTGGCATGGGCCGTCATTCCCTGGCGCTCGCTGAAGCGGGCTATGAGGTTACAGGCGTGGATCTGTCCGAGGCGCTGCTGCGCGAAGCGCGGGCGCAGGCTGGAGCCGAAGCTGTGACCTGGATACGTTCTGATATGCGCCGGCTGCCGCTTGAAGGCGGTTTTGCCGCTGTGGTGAATTTGTTTACTTCGTTTGGGTATTTTGAAGAGGATGAGGAGCAGGTGAAGGTGCTGCGGGAAATCTATCGCATGCTGGTACCCGGCGGTAAGTTCATTGTTGATTTTTTGAATCCGGCCTATGTGATCCGGCATCTGGTTCCGCACTCTGTCCGTGAGGACGGGGATAATCGGATTGATGAGTCGCGGCGGATTGAGGACGGCTATGTCAAGAAGGACATTATCCTGACCTCGAAGCCGGGTGGCGCTCCCCGTCAGTACCATGAGCGGGTCAAGCTCTACCCGCTGGAGAAATTCAGCGAGATGATTGCCGCCGCAGGACTCAGGCTGGAAGCTGTGCATGGCAGCTATGAGGAAGATGAGTATGAGGCGGAAAGCTCGCGGCGGATGATCTTTACCGGCGTGCGCCCCTAAGATGGTATCGGGGAGAAGATTCAAGGGAGGGGGCGACGGTATTATGTCAAAGACAGACCTGACTACCTGGGAAGGCGGCATCATTCAGGTTTCTGTGCCGATGGACCCGCCGCTGCGCCAGGTGAACAGCTATATTCTGCCTGACCGCAACGGGCAGCTTACGGTAGTCGACCCTGGACCGCATACTCCTGAGGCGGAGGCGGCGTGGGAAGTTGTGCTGCAGGAGCTGGACTGTTCCTGGAGCAGCATTCGGGATATCGTGGTTACGCACCATCATCCGGACCATTACGGACTAGCCGGCTGGCTGCAGTCCCGCAGCGGCGGCAAGGTCTGGATGTCGGAACGGGCTCATGACGAAGCCCGGCTGACCTGGGGGACGGAGGCGATTCTGAATGAATCGCTGCCGCTGTTCTTCCTCCGGTACGGCATGCCGGAGGACTGGGTGCAGGGAATCAGGGAGCATCTGGAGCGCTTCCTGCCCCAGGTTACTCCGCAGCCGGAGGTGACCTATATCAACGCGGCGGAGCCGTTTATCATGGGCAACCGCAAATGGCAGCCGCTGGTGACCGGCGGACATGCGCCGGGGCACTTGTCCTTTTACCACGGCGGCAGCGGGCAGATTCTCTGCGGCGATGCCGTGCTGCCGCAGATCTCGCCCAATGTCAGCCTGCAGCCGGGCAGCGATCCGCAGCCGCTGCGCACCTTCATGGAGGGGCTGCACGGGCTGCGCAGCCTCGGGGTGACCCGTGCGTTCCCGGGACACCGGGAACCGTTCACGGGTTTCACGGAGCGGGCGGACAGCCTGCTGCGCCATCATGAGGAGCGGCTGGACACGACGGCCGCTCTGCTCGAGGGCGGCCCGCTCAGCGGCTTCGCGGTATGCGAAGCGCTGTTCCGCAGCCGCGTGTCCAGCGCGCACCAGATGCGGTTCGCCATGAGTGAGGCGCTGGCGCATCTGGCCGAGCTGGTGCGCCGGGAGCGGGCGGAAGTCACCGAGCCGGAGCCCGGCGGCGTGACGATGTTCGCGGCAGTGAAGCAAGCTGCGGAGTAGCCGCAGAATATAAAAGAGGCCAGGCCGCGTATAGGGGGGGGATCCCACATATACGCGGCCTGGCCTTTTAAGGAACAACGGCAGAAGAGCCGTTGTTGGTGCACCCCATGTAGTATCAAGAAGTTAATGTAAGAAGCGTATGTATCTTCTCGGGGCTTCGTTTGATGGTTAAGTGGAAAAAGGATCACTAATTCAGCTTATTTAGCTCCCAATGGAGCAATATTGCCCAAATAAGTTCCCTTTTTCCACTTAATACTCAAGATTGTTGATTTTGGGAAAAAATAAGTTCCCTTTTTCCACTTGGTCTCACAGGCCAGTTCGCTCTGTACAGGTCAGTCTACTTTTTTTATCTTCGACGGGTTGTTGATTTTGTATTTGACCGGATGCCGAGTGAGCTTTTTGGCGACGACCTTTGCTTCAAAGGAGACGGTATCGCCTACAACCAGCTCCAGTTTTTTCAGCGTGGCGCTGTGGCTGGACCAGACTTCCTCGAGGGCAAGATCGTGCCCCTCCACGGTCACTCCCTCATAAATGATTACCTCGTCGTCGTTATCGGAGAAATGATTGGGCACGGTCGTGAACTCTTTGACGGTGGCTGTCATCTGGAGCTTCTCATCTGGCAGGACAATTGCCGGTTTCTTTTTGGATTTGGCCGGCTTCTTCGAAGCTTCCGTCGGTTCACCGGCTGCAACTGCCTCAGCTGCACCGGCTCCTGCTGCCGCTGCCACAGCAGATGCTGATTCTGCAGCCTGGGCCTCTCCGCTTTCTTCTAATCCGGCTCCTGAATTTACAGCACCTGCATCCCTGTCTTCCGCCATGGCCTCTTCGGGAGAGGTCTGGGCATCCTCCGTCTTCGCCGCATCGGAAACAGCGCCTGCTCTTGAGCCGAAGGCGGCAGTCTGCATTTCTTTTAGATAAGCCGGATGAATGCAGTGCTGCTGCTTGTTCCCGAACTGGATCACAACGGTCTGAGGATCAACATATCCTACAATCTCACAGGGCAAAGTAAGCCCTTGCCGCTTGTACAGATAGGTTTTAACCCGGGTAGCTGTACTGGATAAAAGATTCCATTCCTTGCAGCGCTCGATCAGCTCATCTTCACTCTCAAAATCCTGTACTGCCACCGGGCTGATCACAAATGAATAGGTCATCCTGGGGCTCACCTTCCTTCCAATCGGGTATTCAAAATCTCACTCGGGCTGCGGCTTTTCCTGCACACCTTTCCGGGAGGCTGCCTCCAGATCCTCAGGCGCATGGGGAAGACCAAGCTCCTGCTCGCGTTCGGCCTGCTTGCGGTGAGCGATGCGGGAGCTGGCGGCAGCAGCTACAGCCCCGACAATATCGTCCAAATAGGTATGAATCTGGCCGGTGGTTTTGTCGTTCAGACGCTTCAGCACACCCGGCTTCAGCTTGTCCACATAGCCGTAGTTGGTGAAGCCGATGCTCCCGTATACATTCACAATCGAAAAGGCCAGAATTTCATCGACGCCGTACAGGCTCTCATCATTCTCAATCATATCCTGCAGAGGGGAGAGCAGCTTGCCTTCCTCCGCCAGCACATCCAGCTGGATGCCGGTCAGCACAGCATTCTGCACCTCGCGTTTGCTAAGGACCATCTCTACGTTATGCACACACTCTTCCATGGTCAGATTCGGATAATATTTATTCTGCAGCAGCATCACCAGCTCGGCGATTTCTTCCAAGGTTACTCCGCGTTTGTGCAGCCAGAATCTGGTTGCTTCCGCGACCTTTTTGCTGTTTAGACTGTAAGGTATTTTTGCATTATCATCGGCCATGTCGGTCACCCCGTAAATGAGTTTTGGTTTGGTTAGCTTTCAAAATTGTACCCTGCCTGCGCTGCAATTGTCCAGAAACCGGCAATTTAGGATAAGCTGTTGTTATTTTTTGAGCAAAGGGCTCGTATACATAGCAGTACAACTGATCTTAAGCGTTGAAAGGGGTAATCATTCATGAAGCATATGAAACAAATCCGCGGGCTCTCTGCGGCTGTACTGCTCGCGGTTCCGTTAGCTTTGTCCGGCTGCAGCCTGTTCGGTTCGGAATCGGCATCGGTAGATCCGCCGCCCGGTGAAGTAGAAGCGCAAATGCTGCAGGTCAGCGGTGAAGGGACGCTGGATACAGGAGTATTCGGGCCTGCGGCGCTGGATGAAACCGGTCTTGCGGCAGGAGTAAGCACGGATACTGCGCCTGCTGCTGAAGCCGGAGACCGGACAACCGTCTTCCTGGAAGATGACAATGGACTGCTCGCACCGGTGTCCGTAAGCTTGCCAAAAGGCGATGATAGCGCCATGCTGAAGGATTCGCTTACTGCGCTGGTCAGCAAGGGGCAATATGCCTCGGCATTGCCGGAGGGCTTCAAGGGTGTGCTTCCTGCCGGAACAGAGGTAAAGAATATCACCGTAGACCAGGCCAAGCTGGCTGTGGTTGAGTTCAACTCCAAGTTTAACGATTATGAACCTGCAGATGAGCGTAAAATACTTGAAGCGGTCACCTGGACGCTGACCGGCCAGGAAGGCATTCAGGGCGTGCAGCTGTGGGTGGATGGCAAAAAGCTTACGGAGATGCCACTGCAGGGCACACCGCTGGACCGCCCGTTGACGCGGACTCTCGGAATCAACCTGCCGAAGCACGCCCCGCTGCTGATGAATTCCAGCGCGGTAACTGTTTATTTTTCCGCAGCATCGCCTGACGGCACTCATCAGTATTATGTACCTGTTACCCGCTTTGTACCCGCAGGGCAGGATACGCTGAAAGCGGCGCTGAATGAGCTGATTGCCGGACCGGAATCGGAGACGGGGCTGGAGATGGTGATGACACAGGAAACTGTGCTGGATTCCGTTGAAGCAGGCCAGAACGGGGTAGTCACGGTTTCCCTGAATGACGATATGTTCGCAGATGGTAAGGGAGTACCGGCGGAAATGCTTGAATCGGTCGTGCTTACGGTTGCACAGAACTCGGACGATGCCCTGGTGCAAATCCGCATGAACGGGCAAAAAACCGTAACCGGCACCAATAATGTAAACTACGGGCAGCCGGTTTCCGCGCCGGAATATGTGAATGTGCTGCCGCTGTAGAATCGTAAGCAAGGTCAAAAGATGCTTTTATGTCTGCTCTTTGGTAGAATAAAGCTTGCTAACAAGAAACAGCTGCTTGAAGGAGACAACGCTTTCCTTAATCGGCTGTTTGCCATAAGTGTCGCGGGTATCTGTCTGCGGGAACAAAACGCTAAGCTAAGCGCAAGCTCTTCCGAATCTTATAGATGAAATTCAATTGCGATGCCGTCCTGAGCTGTTTGAGGACGGCATCCCTTTCTGCGTACCCTATAGGAGGGCGGTAAGCTGATGCCAGCGGGTTCTATTTTGTCCATAGACATACGTGCGCAAGGCCAGGCGAAAATTTACACAAACTTGGAGCTAAAGATGTAGGAGGCAGAAAAGATGAGATCAAACGGGCGCAATGCAGATCAGCTCAGGCCGCTGACGATAACCACCCAAACGAATAAATACGCTGAGGGTTCCGTAATCATTGAGATGGGGGACACCAAGGTCATTTGTACAGCAACTGTGGACGAGAAGGTTCCTCCTTTCCTGAAAGGACAGGGCAAAGGCTGGGTCACAGCCGAGTACTCCATGCTTCCCCGTGCGACACAGACGCGCAATCAGCGGGAAGCGGCACGCGGCAAGCTGACCGGGCGCACGATGGAGATTCAGCGGCTGATCGGCCGGGCTCTGCGTTCCGTAGTGAATCTGCACGCTCTCGGCGAGCGCAGTATTACGCTGGACTGCGATGTCATTCAGGCAGACGGCGGAACCCGGACGGCTTCAATTACGGGTGCTTTTGTGGCTATGGCCTTTGCAATTGACAGAATAGCGCTGCAGCATAAGCTGAGCGTATTCCCGATCACGGATTATCTTGCGGCGATCAGCGTTGGGGTTGTCGGCGATGAGACACTGCTTGATCTGAACTATGAAGAGGATTCTAAAGCGAAAGTCGATATGAATGTGGTGATGACCGGCGGCGGGGCTTTTGTAGAGGTCCAGGGCACCGGCGAAGAACGTCCGTTCACCCGCCAGGAGCTGGATCAGCTGCTGGGCCTGGGCGAGAAAGGGATTTATGAGCTGATCGCCGTGCAGAAGGAAGTGCTGGGAGAGATCGCGCTCAAAATTCCTGCTGGCCGGACCGGCCAAGAGGTGTAGCATGAAATCGGACAGCGGTGTTCTGATTGTTGCGACGAAGAATAAGGGCAAGGTGCGCGAGTTCCAGCATGCTTTTGCACCGCTTGGCTTAACCGTTCAGAGCATGTTCGATTATCCTGATCTGCCCGATGTGGTGGAGGATGGGACGACCTTTGCCGAGAATGCGCTGAAAAAGTCAAAAGCGGTCGGCGAAGCCCTCGGCTTGCCTGTTCTGGCGGATGACTCCGGCCTTTGTGTGGATGCCCTGGATGGAAAACCGGGGGTCTACTCGGCCCGTTACGCGGGTGAAGGGGCGGATGATCAGGAGAATAATCTGAAGCTGCTGAACGAGCTGGAGAAGCTGAAGCAGGGCGAGGACACAGGGCAACCGCTGCTTAGCACGGCCCGTTTCGTCTGTGCTTTGTCCTTGTACGATCCGGCGGCGGGCAAAGAATTGACCGCTGAGGGAACCGTAGAAGGCTGGATTACCTCCGAGCAGGCGGGGGGAGGCGGCTTCGGGTATGATCCCCTCTTTTACCTGGCAGAGTATGACAAAACCATGGCCGAGCTGACCCTGGAGGAAAAGCAGGCGATCAGCCACCGGGGCAAGGCGCTGCGGCTGTTGACCGAGAAGCTTGCGGCTGCAACCCGGGCCAGGCAGGATAAGCCTGCGTCGATTTGAGTTTGGTGTCAGTTAATATGACATAAAGTAAATTGTGGGCTGCTTATTATGCAACTTTGCCCCGCTCAGCCTTTGATCCATTCATGCCAATTCAGCAACTATTTGTTAAGAAGAACAACCTGTCCGGTTTTTGCGGTCAGGTTGTTTTTACGTCAATCCTTTATAATACAAGCAAGAAAGCGTTTTATTCCAAAAAGGCAGAATATTTCTTTTTTATTTTATTTTATAAAAGAATACTTCATTATTATTCCATTATCTGCTATACTCCTAAGAAAGAGAGGGCTAAGTAAGGAAACGTAACATAAATGTGGCTCTCGTCTTATACCACTTTTAAGGGGGATTTTGTATGAGAACAAACAGATCTGGCTTTATGCTGTCATTGCTTGTTGTGATGGTGCTGTCTATGCTGCTGGCCGGTTGTGGAGGGAACGGGAATTCTCCTGCTGCACCGGCCAGCTCTGCGAATGGGACAGATACTGCTGCTGAACAGACGGATAGCCCCAAATCCGAGCCTGTCACATTGGAATTTTGGACGATTGCCCTTCAGCCCACCTTCAATGATTATTTCAATGATCTGATTGCGAAATACGAGGAGAGCCACCCCGGTGTAACTATTGATTGGAAAGACTATCCTTACGATGCCATCTCACAACGTCTGCTGACGAGTACAGCCAGCGGCAAAAGCCCCGATGTAGTAAATCTGAACACAGAGTTCGCGAGCCAACTGGGAAGCAAAGGTGCTTTGCTGAATTTTGCGGATTATCTTACTGAGGATGAAGCAGGTTCTTATTTTGAAGGCATCTATAACTCTACCGTGTTTGACGGTAAGGCCTTTGCGCTTCCATGGTATACAGGTACGGAGGTTCTGTTCATGAATAAAAAGCTTGTGGAAAAAGCCGGTCTGGACCCGTCCAACCCGCCGAAAACCCGGGATGAGCTGATCGAATGGGCCCGTCAGATTCATCAAAAGACCGGAGCCGCCGGTTACGCGCAGCAGCTCGTTTCCAAGCTGTTTCCGATCGATGGCATCTCCATTCTGAATGAAGACAAGACAGCCGCAGCCTTCAATACGCCGGAAGCCGAAGCCATGATCTCCAAAATGCGCGATTTGATGAAAGAAGGCGTGGTTCTGAAAGAAGATGCGGATTTTACTAAGCAGATCCAGTATTTTTCCGGTGAACAGGTAGCCTTCCAGTTGTCGGGTCCGACCTTTATCAACTTTATCAAGACCTCGGCGCCCGAAGTATATGCGAACACGATTGCGGTTCAGCTGCCTACAGGTAAAGCCAACCTCCGGCTCTCCAATTCCATGGATCTGGTTGTGCCGCAAAAGTCGAAGAATCCGGAGCAGGCCGTGGAATTCGCGAAATTCGTGACCAATGCGGACAATCAAACCGCCTTCTCCAAAGTTGCTAATACCTTGCCATCTTCCAAAGCTTCCATCACCGATCCTTTCTTCACCCAATCTGACGGCACGCTTGAAGCGGAAGCCAAGGTTGTCTCCTCGCAAAGTTTGGATAAGGCTACCGATTATATGGTCGGCGTTCCAAGTGCAGCCGATATTAACTCCGCTCTTGCCCGCGGACTTCAGGAAATATTGTTGAACGGGGCAGATATCCAACAAACGCTCGATGCTGTGGAAAAAGAAGTGAACGGAATCATTAAACAGGGTTCATAAACCGCTTGCAGATGCGGGGAGGCGCTGTTCTCCCCCTTTACAGGCTGCAGTACAGAGGGAGGGGGAATAACGAATGAAGAGGTGGGTACGTTCGGAGTCTTTCAGTGCCTGGGCGTTTATGACACCGGGACTTGTGTTTCTCGCCATTTTTACATTTTGGCCGATCCTTTACGGAATTCCGCTTTCATTAACCGATTACTCAGTCATTGCCGAGACTCGCTATGTAGGCTTCGGGAATTTTACCAGAGCTTTTCAGGATCACAATTTTACCGTCTCGTTATGGAATTCGCTGGTGTATGTCCTGATTGTTCCGATCATCCAGGTTATCTCCATTCTGATGGCTATTCTCGTAAACAGCCGTCTTCCGGGTGTGAAGATGTTCAGGGCGGCTTATTATATTCCGGTTGTGACTTCGATGGTTGCGGTTGCGCTCATCTGGAGCTGGCTGCTGGGCCACAATGGTGTGGTTAACTATCTGCTCATTCAGGCTGGACTCATCGGCGGGCAGGTCTCGTGGCTGTCGAGCAGCAGCACCGCATTGTATGTTCTGATGTTCATCACCATGTGGAAAGGTCTCGGTTATTACATGATGCTGTATTTGGCAGGTCTCCAGGGCATTCCCTCAGATTTATATGAAGCGGCCAAAGTGGACGGGGCTAATTCCATGAGGCTCATTTTGAATGTGACCATTCCTCTGTTGAGACCCCATATCCTGTTTTGTACGCTGATCTCGATTATGGGAGCGGTCCGGGTGTTTGATGAGGTATATATTCTGACCAAAGGCGGACCGGGAAACTCGACTCTGACCTCCAGCGTGTATATTTTTCAAAAGGGACTGGAGCAGTTCAACTTCGGATATGCGTCGGCTCTTGGTCTGATAGTCAGTGTTATTATAGGGGCGCTTAGCGTTCTGGTGTTCCGTTTGAACCGGAAAGGCGGGGTGAATTCATATTGAACACAACGGGCAGTTCAATCAAACCACTGAAAACGGGAGTCCGTTATACTGTTATTTACCTTCTGCTGTTTTTGCTGGCCCTGTTCATGATGGGACCTTTTCTCTGGCTGCTCAGTGTGTCGCTGATGCCCGGCAGAAATGTGTTCTCGAGTCCGCCGGCCATTCTGCCGACGTTCATTGACTTTGATAACTACGTGCAGGTCTGGCAGTTCATGTCCTTTCCGCGCTATATTACAAATACTGTAATTATTGCAGTGCTTGGGGTGGTGTTTAATGTTCTGCTGGCCAGTCTGACGGCGTATCCGCTGGCGGTTTTTCAATTCAAGGGCCGGAGTTTTGTCTTCACCCTGTTGATTGCTACCATGATCATTCCTTCCTCGACGGCAATGATTGTGCATTATTTGACCATCCAGGCCTTTCATCTTGGCAATTCCTATCTGGGGGTTGTGCTTCCTGCCGCTGTGTCGGTGTTCAATATTTTTCTGATGCGGCAGACCTTTCTGGGCATTCCGTCTGATATCAGGGATTCGGGAAAAATGGACGGCGCTTCAGAGCTCCGCATTTTCTGGCAGCTCGTCCTGCCGCTGGTCAAACCGGGGATTGCCGTAATTGTGCTGCTGGAGGTGATGGCGTTCTGGAATAACTTCCTGTGGCCGCTTGTCATCCTGGATGATCCCGAGAAATATCCGCTGGCTGCGGCACTAACGTACCTGAACGGCCAGTTTTCGTATAACTTCGGCTGGATTGCCGCAGGGACGATGATATCGGTTATCCCCATTATTGTCGTCTTTCTGTTTACACAGAAATATTATATGGAAGGCATCGCAGGCGCTATCAAAGGTTAAAAGTACGAGTGAAGGATGGCGGGTAATCATGGAGAATTCATATACAATCGCTTTTGTGCCGCTGGATGAGCGGCCCTGCAATTATGAGTTTCCCCCTCTATTGGCCAGGGGAACAGATTTTGAGGTGCTGCGTCCCCCGATGGAGCTGATGGGGCTGAAGAAGCGTCCTGGAGATGCAGACGGATTATGGAGATGGTTTGAAGAGGTCTGCTGCCAGGCAGACGGTGCAGTGGTTGCTGTGGATACATTGCTGTACGGCGGGATTATCCCCTCCAGGCTGCATAGCTTGAAGCTGGAGGTGCTTGCTTCAAGGCTGGATCAACTGCGCGATCTCAAACGGCGGCACCCGAAGCTTGTCATTTATGCCTTTCAGCTCATTATGCGCTGCCCGCAGTATTCGCTTTCCGATGAGGAGCCGGACTACTATGCTGATTGGGGCCGGGAGATTTTCCGCAAAGGATTTATTGGCCACCGGAAAGAGCTCGGAACCGCATCGGGTGAGGAGCTGCAGGAGCTTGAGGAGATTGAAGCCCGCCTTCCGCAGGAGATACTGGATGATTATCTTACAAGGCGGAGCATTAATATTGAAGCGAATAAGCTGGTGCTGGAGCTGGTGAAGGAAGGGGTTATTGAGTTCCTGATCTTCCCGCAGGATGACTCGGCCCCCTTCGGGCATACAGCCAAAGACCAGCAGAAGGTCCGCGCACGGATTACGGAGCTTGATTTGGAGCTTAAAGCGTATATGTATCCCGGTGCGGACGAGGTGGGCTGCACCCTGCTGGCACGGATGATTAATACAACTACTGGAACAGTGCCGCTCATTTATCCAAGGCTGTCTTCGGTGCAGGGGGCATTCGTCACCCCGCTCTTCGAAGACCGCTTCTTCTATGAAACGCTGAAGTATCAGATCACCGCCGGTGGAGGCCTGATTGCCTCCAGTGCCCAGGAAGCGGATCTCGTGCTGTTGCTGAATACACCGGGAGAGACCATGATGGAAGCGGTGTCGCAGCATCACTCTTTTTTCAGCTATGACGTATACCGGAACCTGATGGAGCTGGTGGAATACGGCGATTATATGTTGAAGCATATAGGGAAGCCCGTTGCCGTTGCTGATGTCGGCTATGCCAATGGCGGTGACCAGAAGCTGGTAAAAATGCTGAGACAGAAGGGCATGCTGTTCAATCTCGCCGGATATGCGGCCTGGAATACAAGCTCCAACACGCTGGGGACGGTCATTTCGCAGGCTATGATCTACCTGCAGTACGGGCGCACGAAAGCGCATTTAGACTTCTTAGGCCTCCGGTATGCCGAGGATGTATGCTACTGCTCAGTCGTCCGCGGGGAGCTTAGCGAGGGTCCGATCCAGGAGTTGGGCTTCGGCAAATATCTGCTCGACGGGCAGCGCGGAAGTGTCTCGGCCCTGGTCGAACAGAGGCTGCGCCAGGAGTTGGCTGCAAGAATCGATGGCCCCGAGGGAAGGGTAGAGATTACAGACTGCTACATGCCTTGGAACCGGATGTTTGAGGTCGGGCTCTCCGTTCGTTTTGAGCCAGCCGGCGAAGGCAAGGAAGAATAGACTACAAGAGAGAGGGTGGGGACCCTGAATACAATAATGCAGAAGCTGCGTCATGGACTAATCGTATCCTGTCAGGCGCTTCCGGGTGAACCGCTGCATGGTGCCGAAATCATGGCACGAATGGCGGCCGCCGCCGAGGAAGGGGGAGCAGCAGGCATCCGGGCAAACGGCGCGGCAGACGTCCGGGCCATCAAAAGCACTGTCTCGCTGCCGGTGATCGGCATTGTGAAGAGGGATTATCCGGATTCGGCAGTATACATCACGCCGACGCTAAGAGAAATTGACGAGCTGTTGGAGGCCGGAGCCGATATAATCGCTTTTGATGCGACAAGGCAGAAGAGACCGGGAAACTGCACACTGGAGCAAATCGTCGCCTTTCTGAACCGGAGTGGCACGGCTTCGATGGCCGATGTTTCGGTTCTGGAGGAGGCCGTCCATGCAGAATCCTTAGGGGTCGACTGCGTCTCGACAACACTCTCGGGCTATACGCCGTATTCCCTGCAGCAGGACGGGCCTAACTTTGAACTGCTGCAAAGCGCAGTCGGCCGCTTGTCCATCCCGGTTATTGCGGAAGGCAGGATGAATGAACCCGCCCAGGTCCGGCAGGCTCTGGAGCTCGGGGCATATGCGGCAGTTGTGGGTTCAGCTATTACAAGACCCCAGTTGATTACAGGGCGGTTTATGACAGCAATCAGAAAGGCAGGCCGTTAATGATGGAAATGACCGATCGAATTCATACGTATTATCCTTCCATGACCAAATCGGAGCAGAAGGTTGCCCGTTGCGTGCTTGAGCACCCGGATAATTTAATCTACTTTTCGGTAACCGAGCTTGCGGATTTTGCCGGCACCGGAGAAACCACGGTCATGCGCTTCTGCCGTAAGATTGGATTTAAAGGTTACCAGGACTTTAAGCTGGCGCTTGCCCAAGGGCTGCCCAAGCAGCAAGCCTTGTCCGGCCGTGAAAGCAAAGACGGGGATTATCCGACATATCTTTACGAGTCTATGGTTGGCGTTCTCCAGTCCAGCCTGAGCATGCTGGACCGCGGACAGCTTGAAGAATCCGTTAATCGGATTGATTCGGCACGCCATGTGCAGTTTTTTGGGGTGGGCTCATCGGCGATTACCGCACTGGATGCCAAAAACCGCTTTCTGCGTATCGGCAGACGGGTTGAGGCCATAGCGGACAGCCATATCCAGTCGATGATGGCGGTAACGATGGGCGAAGGAGATGTCGCCTTCGGCATCAGCGTTTCCGGAAGTACCCTGGATACGAATGAGATGTTAATGAAGGCGAAGCAGAACGGAGCCACAATCATTGCCATGACCAACTATGCGAAGTCTCCCATCGCGTCAATTGCTGATATCGTCCTTCTCACTGCGGGTAAAGAGTCTCCTCTGGAAGGCGGGTCTATCGGCGCGAAGATATCCCAGCTGTTCATTATCGACCTGATCTGTGAAGGACTGGAGCGCAGGCATACAGACGAGACGAAGAATATGAAGGAACGGACGGCAAGGGCTGTGATTGACCGAATCTATTAAGGGGATAACCGCAGCCTCAATAGAATGTCTCCCGATTAAAAGATACTGGAGCTCAAGGGAGGGACGTGAGATGAAACAGGTCATCGGTGTAGATATCGGAGGGACGGCAGTCAAAGGGCTGGTGATCGACGAGACCGGAAACGTATGGGCTGATGCGAAGCTCGATACGGAGGCCCGGCAGGGCAGGGAGGTTATACTCGGCAAGCTTAATGTTGTGATCCGCGAACTGCTGGAGGCCTGCCCGGCAGTCCAGGCTATCGGTATAGCTTCGGCGGGCAGAGTAAATACAGACACCGGTGAAGTGGTGTACGCCACAGATAATCTACCCGGATGGCAGGGGCTTCGGCTTACCGGTTGGGCGGAGGATACTTTCCAATTGCCCGCCGCCGCCGATAACGATGCGAACGCCGCGCTGCTGGGCGAGGCCTGGCAGGGGGCCGGGCGCGGACGGCAGAATCTGGTCATGCTCACGCTGGGTACCGGAGTAGGCGGAGCTATCATGATTCAGGGTTCGCTTAACCGGGGATCGCGCTGGAGCGGCGGAGAATTCGGGCACGGTATTCTGTTTCCCGGCGGCCGGCGCTGTAATTGCGGCCGCCGGGGCTGTGTGGAGGAATATGTATCGGGTTCGGCATTGCTGCGGCTCGGGCATGAGCTGACAGGCCGTGCTTACAGCCATGGAGCGGATCTTATGGCCGACGCACGGCGGGGGGATCCTGGTGCCCTGCGGGTTCTCGAACACTACACCTCTGATTTGGCGGTTGTATTAGGTAACATTGGAATTACGCTTGATCCGGAGCTCATCGTGATCGGGGGCGGGGTTATTCATGACCGGGAAGTATGGTGGCCGTTGCTGACGAGTAAGCTGAAGGGCGAAGGACTTGCCGGCATCCTTGCGGCGGCGGAGCTTGGGAACCGGGCAGGCTGCTTTGGTGCGGCCAAGCTTGCGCTTGAATACTCCGGGCAGCTGCCGGGCGGATACGAGAAGGAGGATACAGCATGACATTCGGACAAGTAAAACAAAGTGATGTGATCATCATCGGCGGCGGACTTGGCGGAACTGCAGCGGCTCTCGCTGCAGCCAAGGCGGGGCTGCGTGTAATCCTAACTGAGGAAACGGACTGGCTCGGGGGACAACTGACCTCGCAGGCGGTTCCGCCGGATGAGCACCGCTGGATTGAGAGCTCCGGCAGTACGGCCACCTACCGGGAGTTCCGCACCAGGGTGCGGGAGTATTACAGACGGAATTATCCGCTTACGGAGTCTGCCAGGAATAATCCGCTGCTTAATCCCGGGAACGGCTGGGTCAGCCGGCTTGCCCATGAGCCGAAGGTAGCACTCAGCGTTCTGCACGAAATGCTGGCTCCTTATGTGCATTCCGGACGGATTGAAGTGCTCTATTATACGGTTCCCGTTCATGCCAAGACGGCAGGTGATGAAGTCACGGAGGTGACGGTCTTGCATACAGCGAAAGGAACCGAGATCAAGCTTCAAGGCATGTATTACCTGGATGCGACGGAATGCGGGGATTTGCTGCCGCTTGCGGGAGTGGAGTATAGAATCGGCGCAGAATCACGCCATGAAACTGGGGAGCCGCATGCGCTGGAGCTAGCGGACCCGCTCGATATGCAGTCGATTACCCATGTTGCAGCTGTCGATTATTTGCCGGGCGGCGATTTTACAATTGAACGTCCTGTGGATTATGACTACTGGCGGCAGTATGTCCCCTCTTTTTCGCCGTATCCCATTCTCAGCTGGTACGCATCCGATGCGGGTGATACGACAAAGCTGAAGCAGTTCACCATGTTTCCCAATGAGGAGGGGATTGTATCGCTTTGGGATTACCGGAGGATTGTCGATCCTGCGATCTGGAGCGTGCCGCTATATGACGGTGAAGTCACCCTGCTGAACTGGGCGCTGAACGATTATTATGCCGGACCGCTGATCGGAGTGCCTCCCGGGGAGCGTGAACAGCATTTGACTGGAGCCAGGCAACTGACATTGTCACTTGTCTACTGGCTTCAGACGGAGGCTCCGCGCTTGGATGGCGGGAAAGGTTATCCGGGAGTAAGGCTGCGCGGTGATGTACTGGGTACCGGGGATGGGCTTGCGAAATCCCCCTACATCCGCGAAGCGAGAAGAATCCGCGGACTCTACACGGTTACTGAGCAGGACGTGAGCAAAGAGCTGCGTGGTGAAGCGGGACCTTTGCGCTATGAGGACAGTGTGGGTGTCGGAAGCTATCATCTGGATCTTCATCCTACAACTGTGTCCCAGCGCACGTTCTACATCCCCAATCATCCGTATGAAATTCCGCTGGGCGCACTGATCCCCGTTCGCGTCACGAACCTTCTTCCGGCCTGCAAAAATATCTCGATGACCCAGATCGCGAACGGATGCTACCGCCTCCATCCGACCGAATGGAATATTGGTGAAGCTGCGGGACTGCTGGCCTTTTACGCCATAGCCCATAAAGTTCTGCCGCGTGAGGTTCATGAATCGGAGGAGCACCGCAAGGCCTATCAGCAGCTCTTAACAGACCATGGCGTCCAGCTTCACTGGACGGATGCAGAACTGGAAATGCTGTAGGTGGCAGGATAACAGTATTTGGTGGCAAAGGATACCTTCACCTCTTGAACTGGTGGAGTGTCAGGGATGCCTTTGTCACCGGATTTCAACCGCGAAGAACTGGAAATTAGATGATATTCCCCCCTGACTATGGAAATTTCCCCCTAGCTTAATCATGTGCTTTATATGACAATAAGATTGCCTTCATCCTTCTTATGTTATGAATCCTCCTACTCCATGTACACCATCCCTCCCAGCCGTTTGCAGGCCTAAGTATTTGCCGGACAACATTACCGAGATTGCCGCTTATGAACAGCAATTCAAGATTAAGAGCACAGATGATTATTTTTCGTGCGCTTTTTTGTGTACTTAATCTACCATCCAGATCTCATGAATCTGATAGAGTCATTGGATGAAGGTGAATCTTGAACCAGGAGGTGACTTTGGGGAGCTTTGCCTGTGAAGCAGGATTGCTTGCAAGCTATGCATTGAACCGAGGAGGTAAATGAAAATGAGGTTAACCAACAGCAGATTTCGTAAAACCTTTGCGCTTGGCATGGCTGTTGCTCTTGTGATTGCACTATTTTCAACGATAGGCACTAATGTCAAAACGGCAAATGCAGCTGCGGGCTACAAGCTCGTCGGTTATTATGCTTCCTGGGCTGCCTATGGGCGGGCCTACAACGTAACGGATATCGATCCCGGCAAAATGAATGTGATCAACTACGCGTTTGCCGATATATGCTGGAACGGGATTCACGGG
>RCUU01000299.1_pt1 | contig 28496 bp, 22 predicted proteins | sample 2166211 | NCBI WGS metagenome assembly RCUU01 (sample SAMN09932620, study PRJNA488358) | compost metagenome | feature: garden; material: soil; isolation source: compost soil in phenylacetic acid-enriched culture | place: Germany: Experimental Botanical Garden Goettingen | collected 2016-01-27
TGCTGTCGCAGAAGCAGATGACCTTTACAGAAATCGTCCGGGAAATTGGATTGTCGAAGAGCACTATTCATTACCATCTCATTGCTCTTCGGGCAGCCGGGCTTATCATCGTACATTACTATTTCAGCAGCATGGAATCCAAAAATGTAGAGTATAGCCTTCGACTAGAGGCGCTGAATGATCTCCCTCTTCAAATTGGCTGCTACTTGAAAAGCTGATTCCGCCGGTTATATGTAATGATGAAAGGGAGATTTCTGTGAAAAAAAGAAGCTATTACGGACTATTGGTCACTGTTGCTCTGAGCGGCTTTGGAGATGCTTTTGGCTTATTGGCTATGGAGTGGTTGGTCTATGAGCTGACCGGCTCTAAACTAGCTATGGGTGCGCTGGCTCTCTGCTCGGGTATTCCGGAGCTGGTGATTCGTCTGCTCGGCTCTCCACTAACCGATCGCTTCCCTCGTGAACGGCTAATGGCGGCCCTGGCGAGCGTGCGATTCATTGCCATTGTACTGCCGCTGGCTGCAGGCTTCACAGGTCAATTACAGCTGTGGCATTTATACCTTGCTGCCGGATTAAGCGGCTCTTGTGCGGCCCTGTTCATGCCTACGGCAATGGCTTTCATTCCAAGTGTGGCTGATAGTCGGAAGCTGGTACGCGCTTTTGCCGTAATTGACGGGTTTAGAAATGCAGTTGCCTTGATCGGGCCTGCATTGGCAGGCGCAGTAACTGCTGCCAGCGGGGCATTGCCTGCGCTTGGGATTAATGCAGCTTGTTATGTAGTAAGCATATTTACATTACTGTATCTCCCGAAAACACATGATCAAGTTAAAAGCCCGACTCCTTTCTCCATTTCAGCCTATGTGCGGGATATTTTTGAAAGCTTCTCTTTTTATAGACAATTTCCCGCGATGTTGACCATTATGTGCATGGTTTCTATTAGTAATATGAGCTCCATAGCCATCTGGACAATGATGGTCCCTTATGTCCGGGAAGTGCTGCATAAGGATGCCGCCGCTATGGGAACCTTAACGACCGCTTCCGCTTTAGGTACATTAACCGGACTCGTCATCATTTCATTGCTTGGAGAGATCAAACGACGCCGGCCTGTGATGCTCTGCAGTTTGGCTGCAATGGGCTTCTTTAGCGCCATTCCGGGATTGGTGCAGAGCTATCCGGTCGCGTTGGCTGCGCTATTTGCCGTCGGTGCCGCCGGTCCTTTCTTCAGCTCCCTAAGCTCTTCATTGCATGGAAAGCTCGTTCCCGACCGCCTGCAGGGTCGTGTCAATTCAATTCGCTTTCTAATCGGCGGCGGACTACAGCCTGTCGGAGCATTGGCGGGTGGATTAATAGCACAGTTCTACGGTGTTCCTGCATTAATCCTTGTCGCGGGCCTGCTTCCGCTCCTAAGCTCGATTGCTGCAGCTTTATTCCTTCCCGGTCTAAAGGCGCTCGACGGAGACCTGCAAAATCTTGAAGCAAAAATTCAAACCACCCGAATTCAGCCTTCAATGGAGCATCCATAAGCTACCATGCAGCTTCATGAGCTAACATGCAGCTATAAGTTAATTAAATAATTGAAGCCTTGCTAGAGTATAATTTAGTTCCCAGGAGGGGAGACTTGTCTCTTCTTCGATCTAAGCGAGGTCTCTCTCACCTATACCATATAATAACAATCCTCGCTCTCTCATCCATCATTTTTGAACAAGTATGCTATAATAGATTTACTACAAACCAAGTGGGGTGAAGCCGATGAAATGGGGAGAAATTACTGAATTGCATCCTGGTCGTTTTGTATTAGTTGAGGCAATCAAAGCAAGCTCCGATAACCGTGTTCGTCAGTTGGAGGATATGGCTGTTATTCAAGATTACGACAATCCGCAGGAAGCATGGAACGGATACAAGCATCTTCACAAGCTGCATCCGACACGTGAATTGTACGTCTTCCATACCAGGAGAAGAGATGTAGAGATTATTGAAGAGTTCTTCTCAGGCATACGGCAACGCTTATGAGGATACAACTCAACTATGGTTTACCTATCGTCTCCCCGATCCAGCTCGGATCCATACAAGAGCCTTACGGCTTTGACGGCATACTTGGCATTGACTTTATGATGAGGGCCAAGTACCATGTCGATTTTGAAACGATGCAGATTTATTACTCCAGATAAAACAAACAAGATCGCAATACAAAAAACCTCCTCTCTCTATCTGCTGGCGCAAGACGAAAAAGAAGGTTCACGTTTTTTACATACCTGCAAAAAACGTCAGATTTTTAACTCCCCAAGCTTAATCAGCTCAACAACCGCCTGTGCACGGCCCTTGACGTTCAATTTCTGCATAACATTGGAGATGTGGTTTGAAGTACGCCTTAACTACAAGATAGAGAATATATAGGCAGAGCTTAATTAGTGTTATTTTCCTCTTCGTCTTCAGATAAATCCAATTCCTCATCAAAGTCATTATCAATCATTTTTTTAAATAATGTTTCTGCGTCTATTCCTTCAAGCATACCTTCAAACTCTAAATTGTACTCACGAAAACGATATATGCGCAGAAGTTCACGAGTAGTGGTTGTAATAGTATTATCTAGAAAAGATAAAAGCGTATGTGAGAAGTGAGCAATATCTTGATCAGCCTGGCGCAGAAATCGCAAATTCATATGCCCATGATTGTTTGCAAAATCATAAAGTCCGAGGCATAGCTCAATCAGTTCATCAGTATCATCTACGTAATGCTTATATAAGTTTTGCCGTTCCTTCATTGGAAAGTAATACTGAGTATGCGACGAGTAATTTGTTTTTTTTATCGCATTTACAATCAAGTCCTGCTCAATTCTATAGAAATGTTTCTCTTGTTTACGCTCTAAATCACTCCTATTCTCAACATCAATACCTAATTTTTCGTTATACACTCCGAAAAATTTATACTGAACTGCCTTATCTTCGTTTAAAAAATGGATTTGCATAGCTCGAACATAGTCTTCGCCAAGGCATACAAGGTTACGAAAATTAATGTAATTCTCCACGTATGGTTTTAAAAAATATCTGTTTACTGCTGATAAATCCTCCAAATTTGAAAGCATGTATTCAATCTCTCTAAGCATTTGATTCCATAATTGATAAGTGAATGCGAGATATTTACAATAAACACCTCTTGTATTTTGTATTTTCTCAAGTATATCTCGATTTAATCCACTCTGCTTCATCTGTTCTATACCACGGTGTACTTGTCTAATTCTATAGGACATCTCTAGTTCACCCCATGTTATATTTTTGGATTTATCATTTTGTAAAAATTGAATAAAGGGAATCAATTCAGTCTTTCCATCCATTGCAACTTTACTAATATAAGTCACAATCTTGTTGTACGTTTGGTACGTTAACACACTTTTTCCTGTCTCAATATTATTAATTGTTTGTCTTGTTACATTAATTTCAGCAGCAAGGTCTTGTTGCTCAATGTTAGCGTATAAACGGATTTTTCTTAAATTCGCTTGGAGTGCAGATACATTCATATACAAAAAACCTCCTCTAAATAAATTTTACCAGCTGATTTTACATAAGTCAAATCATACTTGTCGCAAGTCAAATTCTTTGATTTTGCTTAATATTTTTTGTGCAAATTAGCGACATATAAAAATACTCATATCAAAAAAATTGACAGCAATAAAAAAAAGGGATAATATAACAGTGAATAAAATTCATTTGTTAGTGAAAGGAGTTTTTTAATGAGTGAAGGCGAACGTAAATCAACTGAATTTTTAGGACTTAATGAATCTGCTACAAAATTGAAATTATCTTCAACTGCACTTAGCAATTTGAGAAACAGAGATAAATCATTTCCGTTACCGCACGAAACACCTAAGTCTGGTCCAATTTGGAGGATCGAAGATATTTATGCATATGGAATAAAGACTGGTCGATTGACTATAGACGATTTTCATATTCCATCTATGTGGGGCCCTTCCAAAACAATAGCTATTGTTGGTAGAGCAAAGGTAGGAAAAAGTTTTCTTGTTGCAATGTTTGCAGATAAAACAATTTATTATCGAAATGCTTTCAGTAGTGGTGGCGGTGATAAAACTGCTTGTGCAGTAAAGAATATTTTTATAGATACAAATGATGACTTTAAGTCGTTTGTTGAATTCAGTTCGTCATTTCACAATGAATTTAAGGAGATACCTGGCTACGAAGATTTATGTACCGATGTTGAGTTTATCAACGGCACTCAAGTATCACTCGAAAATGTTGATAAACTTCCGCAATTCATAGAGAAGATTGAAAGCCTTGTAAGAAAAATCTTTGATGCAGAAGAACAATATAATAACCAACATCCTGAAAAAAAATCAAAGAAGAGTCAAAATGAAATTGGGGTTTATTGTAAGCCGAGTGAATTTTGTAGGACAATTATGAAGCAAGCCAACTTAAAACGGCTCGAAGTGGTTGATACTCCTGGAGTTTCAGGTAATGTAGAGTTTGCAAAGATTTCTAAAGCTGATATGTATGTATTTCTACTTAACGATACAAATATTGATGAAGCTAAAACTTTAAAAAAGATTGTTGAAGAAATTAAGCCATATATCGCTACAAGTAATGCCTGCTTTTTATATCGAAGCAATGGATTTATAACTACAAAAGAGAAGTTTGAAAAGGAACAAAAGAAAGTCGAAGATAATATGCAGCACTTTGAGGATCTTTTTGAAGATTTGAAAGGTAGCGTCATTAGTAGGGCTATGGATGTTTTACATCCTTCCAGAACTTGTATCTGCTATCCACCAATGGACCCGGACGATTTGTCGCTTCCCGAAGAATTGTTTCGTGAAAAATTCGCTAATAAAATTATTCGCGCTTTTAGTGGGGACACTGAAAAACTTTTACGTGGGGATTTTGAAGAAACCCTTGCTGAAAATCGTGTTAAAACATTTGAATACGTAAAACAAGTTCTCGAAGATATCCCTTCGCATAATCATTGTGCTGAACCGGTTAATTATTTGCCTACCTTCATTGCAGAGAAACACGATAGAGTAAAATCCAATGATTACTGGCGAATTGTTAATAATGTAGCAGATGGTTATAGAGCTGAAATGCAACTGCTTTTTAATTATTTTCAAGGTTATAATCACAGTAATTGCTCGGAAATATGGAAGCAGTATATCATTAGATACCTGTACCATATGCTCTCTCAAGGTGTGACTAGAGACTGCGGTCTTGGTATAGGGACATATCATACTGAGGATAGCCCTGCGCTTACCATGATTGCTGAAGAATCTGTATTGGCAAAACAGATTTTAAATGAATTATCCAATAATCCTCAAAAAACGCGTACTGAAAATTATCGCAATGCTTTAATGAAAAACGGAATTACAAGTAAGACTTGGGGAAATGTATATTGCAACGATAACGATTTAATGCTTAAAAAGCTACATCTTATTGTTCAATGTTTAGCTCATATCCCAACACGGAATCGATATGAGCTAGTTTTTTTTCGATACATCGGAGGTCTTCGTAAAATAACCGAGTACGCTGTCTTAAGAGAATTTTTCCAAACAGACGTTGATTGCGAAAACTTTGTCATCTCTTTAAAATTTTAATCGCTACGGGTTTAATTCCCCGCAGCTTGCTGCGTTAGTTTGAGTAACTCGGTTGTGGATACCCCGTAGCTTGCCGCGGGGTTCTTCATTTTTGAGAGAGATACAATTGCATTACTTACTAAAAACCTTAAGATGTAGCCACCAACCTGGGTCTCAACATCGTAAAGTCACATGCGATTGTGATTGGTGACTTTTTGGGTCTTGTCGAGATTCCTATTTAATCCACTATGAATTAAAATTGCTCATTTTATACTCAAACAAAGCATCCTTCAAGAGCTTAAGTAACTACTGCTGAACGTAAGGACTAAGCATCTTCGCTTGTTCCGGCTCAACTTTGCTTTTCAGCCTAATGCTTGTAATTTTCCACACATCATTTTCCTTAGCAGCATCAATCGCGTAAACAACAACAAACGGTGCCTGATTGTCGAGAAAATTGCCGTTAGCATCAATAAGGAAGACATTCATTGTTATTTCCAGGCTGGCTGCAGGACCATATAAGTCCGTTCCTTCGGCAGACATTAATTTGGTGCCCGGAACAAGCGATTCATTCAGATGAATCTGGTCCATCCATTGCTGGATAGCCACAGTTGACGGAGACTGGCCGGTGAAGCTGTTCGTATAAGCTTGAATATCCCGGTTGTACTCTGCAGCAGTCATGTTGCGGATTAGGCCGTATACCCCCGTGTCTACCTTGGAGTCCGCAACGGCGACTTCCTCTGGCGTCCGGTAGGAGGTAAAGCTTTGTATTTTCCATCCACCTGTTCGTTTAATCAGGTTCACAGTATAAAAATTACGATGAATAGACGCAGCGTGCTCACTCGCCAAGCCCTTATCCTCAACCCGTGAAGCAATCTGTATCAGTTGAGCAGAAGCACTTGAACCGCTTAATTGAATCTTTGGAGTGCCTTCCATTGAGTAGCGATACGATTGGGTGCTGAAGTAGTTCTCCAAGCTCTGCAGCGTCTCAGAAGTTTTATCCCAAGCATCAAGGTACCCCGGCCCATCCCCATTGCTTAAAGAATTAATACTTTGGGCAAGGACAGCTACAATTTTCTCCTTGTCCTCTTCGGGATTGGCTGCCGGAGGCGCGACATTGGATACGGCTGTGGAATGCCCCTTGGAGTCAATTGTAACGGTCTGGCTGGCTGTGTCCCATTTAACATCAGCGCGCAGCGCATCTGCAACAAAACGCAGCGGAATCATAGTGTTGCCGTTCACAGTCTGTGGTGGTGCATTGAGTTTAGTTAATTTTCCGTCAATAGATGCATCTGTGGAATTAACAGTGAGTGTGATAATTGAGGTGCCTCTGGCTGCTGTAATCTGTTGTTTGGCTTGATTCCAATAGACCTTGGCTTGCAGTGTTTCAAAAATCGCCCGCATTGGCACAAGCACTGACCCCTTCACATTTACCGGCCTCGCACTGTAATTCTGCTTGACTCCATCAATAATAACCGTAATATCTTTATTGCTGGACGCCGCTTCTGCACTTGTAGCAATCGCAGAGACTAAACTTATGACTAATAAAAATGACCAGATGCGTTTCAAAATCAATTCCCTCCCAAGTTAGCATTCATGCAATACCAGTTACATATTACTTACAGACTTTTCCTTTGTAAATGAATTATTTACCATGTTTAAAACAAACAAGCCAAGCGACAACCCTTTTAAGGGCTATCACTTGGCTTAGTGTTACTTCACTTGTTCTTTCGTTGTTGATATTCCTGACCCTTGGATTCAAGCTCCTCTAGCGATAACCCAAAAGTCGTCACTACCTGAATATCACCATCTCGACGTACTTTAATTTCTGATAATAGCTTTTTCAGAATAAGCTGCATCTCATCAAAAGAGTCAAAATCCAGATCCAACAGTTCATCCAGCATATCCATAACTTGTTCATATAGTTCGGATAAATCAGATTTTTTCCGTTGTTCCTCTTCCAAATCTGAGAGCCTTTTCTCTAACTGTACAATTTCCTGCTCATAAATAGCTTTCTCCATATTGTACTGCTGCTCATCATGGAAATGACCTGACATTTTCTCGCGCCGCAGTTCAAACAGGCATTTACGGTTGTCAGCAATTCGTTTCTGGAGCTTCTTCAATTCACTTTCGAGGTCGGATTGATTAATTTGAATAAGTCCTTTGTGCTTCTCGAATAGCTCCTCTGCTGAGGTGATATTCCTAAGTGCATGGGATAATGAGTCAATCAAGTCATCACGAAAAGGATAGTAAGGCAGCCAAAAGTCATTATCGCATCCCGCATCGCCCTGTCTTCTTCGCTTTGAACAGACCAGATAACGATATTCTCTGCCTAGCTTATCTGTTTTTTTGCTTTTGGACCTCATGCTAACCATGGAAGAACAACAGTTGGCACATTTAATAATTCCGGCAAAAACGTTCTTTTTTTGTCTGATACCGCCTCGTTCCCCACCACCGCGCTCTAAACGCAAAGCTTGCGCCAGCTCATAGGTAGCTTCATCAATAATGGCTTGGTGTGTGATAACTTTATTAGCATAACGCCATTGGCTTTTCGGCTTTTGCACCTGCACCTTTTTTCGTTCGGATGTATCATGTACATTGGTATATACCTTTTTCGTTTCATATTTGGAGGAACGGTTTTTTCCAATGTAAGCCTCATTCTGCAAAATGCGTTGAATCGTAGTTAATCCCCACTTCCCCATTTTTGGAGAGGGGATGCCTTTTTCATTCAAGTAGAGGACGATGGATTTCTCACCCATCTTGTTCGCAGTGTACAATTGGAAAATAGTACGTATGATTGCCGCTTCCTGCTCATCAGGGACCAATACTTTAAGATTATTTCTGATTTCCTTGCGATATCCATAAGGAGGTCGACTTCCTGTAAAATTACCTTTCAGTGCTGACTCACGTTTGCCACGGCGGGAACTTCGGCTAATCTGCTCGCTCACCGACTGATTGACGCTTGAAATAATGGAGAAGAGCATTTCATCATCTCTATCTGAGTCGTAATGGTCATCAATAGAAATGAGTCTGATGTTTAGGGCGTTAACCATTTTCCGCTTCAGACTGATGGAATCTCCAATGTCACGGGCAAAGCGGGAGAGAGCAGCAAATATAATTACCTGAAAAGCTCCACGTTGGGCATCTCTAACCACTTTCTGAATAGCATTTCTGTCTGTGATATTGCTGCCTGATTCACGGTCCTCATAAATTAACTCTTCGCTGGTTTGCCATCCCATATCTTCTGCATAATGCTTGCACGCTGAAATTTGATGCTCAGGGCTATCCTTCTGACTGTCCTTGGTGGTACTTACACGAACGTATATAGCTGCTTTATTCATTACACATCAATCCCCTTATATATAAAAGCAAATCCCTCTGGCGGATAAGTAAATAGCCAAAGGGATTGTTAATGTTCAATGTCATAATATTCTACTGTTTATATGGCACGTCCCAAAGCTGAGATTTTTTTTACGCGATAATTATTTGACTGAAATTCATCTATATTTTTATGAACTACTTGTCTGGCCAGTTCGTCGACTAATTCATTCAGATTACTTTTTCCTGCTTGAATGTGAATACGGTATGCTTTATTTAAATCCCTTGACACAGGGCATTCTCCTCTCAAATTTCCTTATGTTTATTTTTATGTGGTGCTGGTCTTGTACCATAACCGATTAAACCCGATGTTAACTCTGATTTATGTGGATGCTGAAGTATAGCCGAGATATGTATATTTTCAAAATGAGCAGAATCTATATTTTAATTTTGCTCATCTTCATCAGTATCTTGAACAAGAGATGAGGGCACCTCAAAATACTCATTTTCATTTACATTAAATATCCTTAAAATTTTTTGGTTAACCTCGTCAATTAGTTGGCGTTGTTCTTCATCGTAAAAGTCGTAATATTTAGAATGTAACATTGCGTAATTACCTTCTTTATCTGTATAAAATACTTGCATTTTTATCTCTCCCAATTAAATAATTTAGACAATATAGCGTTGCAGTAAAAAGGCTCATTTGAAGTCCAGTAATGAAATATCATAGCTGCAAATGCATGAAAATAAACGTGATTAGCTATGAGTAAAATGATTATATATTCAAAACCTGCAATGTCAAATCCAATAGTGTTGCAGCTATTTGGCACTCAGAACACTTTTCAGGGAGCCAACTTTAGATAATCAGAAATAATAATTTGTGAAAACCAAATGGAGTTTGTCGCAACCAAAATTCCCACAATACTCTCTTCCTTCACTTACAATGAATAATAAGTACATAACAGGGGAGAGTTTATGCAAATGAAAAAGCGACTCACTATTGGCCTTACATTCTTCATATTCATAGGGCTATTTACAATCTGCCTTCCTGTCTTTGCAAGCAATGATGCTTTTCAACGAATTCATGATTTGAATAGAACAAGAATGGTGGCAATGATAAAAATTTTCATTTCAATAGCGGCTATTTCATTAATTGCCGGATTAGGAAAAGCCATGTTCCTATATTCAACAAACAAAAATATATATGGTGCAAAAAATGCATTTCTACGGATTTTGTTTCACCCGCATTCCTTACTATCAACCAATATGCGAGATTTGCAGCGAAATACATCGTTTACACAGTATAAACAAGCTCTTGCTTCAAAACTAGGAAAAGGCATCGCTTTTGGTTTAGACACGAATATTCTAATGCATTTGCCGAATGAGACATTTGAACTTCTAAAAAACGAGAACATTCTTATTAGCCGAGAGGTTCAGAAGGAATTGGACGGACTGAAAAACAGTTCGGATAAAACCGTTTCGTCCAATGCTCGACGTGCATTCAAGACTTTGGAGGATGCTCAGATTCATGGGCAACAGATTATAATTTTGCCATCCACTGATTTCAACACAGTTAAAGGATTTGGGCTCAGTGATACTGCGGATGATCGTATTGTGGCTGCATATCTAAAATATAATAAAGAAAAGGGCAGCACTTGTTTTATATCCAATGACCGTGGCGTTAAGCTGACTGCCAGAAATGCTGGCCTTTCAGTGCTTGAAGTTACTGAAACTTCTTCCTTGAAAAATAACAAGTCCTCTAAATTGATAGGAGCAATGATTATATCCATTGTGTTGTTAGCAGGATATGCCGGATATAATATTCTTGTTATCTTATCTTTTTTCTAATTTTCTAATTCATAAAAAAGCATGCCGGGCTACATTCTTCCCGACATGCTTTTTGCGTTAAAATCCATTAAATCCGCCTGAACCATGAGTATTATTACTATCGTCATTATCATTGTTGTAGTGATTTTGCGAATCCAATCCGTTATCCATCCCATGATAATATCTGTCAACCACTACGTCCAATCCCTGGTTTAAGTAAGGGTCATGAATCATATGCTGTAGCTCTTGTTCATTCAGCAAATTTTGTTGCATGATAACAAGCTGCATTTGTTGTAAATTCATCGCTTGCAACCGTCCAAGTGTTTCATTAGAAAATCCTTTTTCTTCTTCAAGCCAGCTAAGTATCCGGTTCTTCTTCAATGTATCTTCACTACGTTTTTGACTCTTCTTCACAATGCTGCTAATGCCGTAGAAACCGGCTACCATGATTATGAATCCTAATAAAATCGTCATATTTTATCACCTCGCTCTCTCAACAAAATTGTAATCTTTCTCCTTTATACCAATCCATTATCTTTGGTGCCTACGAATTGAATTTAGTTTGAACCAGAATATCACCAGTCCGAAAAGCATTCTCGTTATAGTAATAGTAGTGCTTTAGGCATGAGTCAACTAACATAGGGAGAGGATTTGTCGATGTTTCGGATTAAAAAAACGTTTGTAAGTACACTGCTCATCATTGCATTGTTTACTTCAATGCTTGGTACGGGATGGGCTTCAGCTAATCCTTCGTCCAGAGATATTACAGGGCACTAGGCCGAATCAGAACTTAATGAATGGATTAACGCCGGTTATTTGTCTGGTTATAAGGATGGTACTTATAGGCCTAACGACACCATAACTCGTGGTGAATTAATGGCACTGATTAACCGCTCATTCGGTTTGAAAGAATCATCGGAGATTAGCTTTGCAGATTTAAGCAAATCAAATTGGGCTTATGAGCAAGCTGCTATTGCAGTGCATGCTGGATATGTACAAGGCTATGAGGATGGTACAATTCGTACCGGAAATACAGTTAGTCGTGAAGAGGCTTCTAGTATGATTGCCAAGCTGCTGGGAGTACAACTTGACGTTGAGAACGCATTGGAGCAGTTCAGTGATACAACAGCCATTGCAGCTTGGAGTAAACCCGCTGTATCAGCTTTGCTTGCCAAGGGAATTATTAAGGGCTATCCTGACAGAACCTACCGCCCTCAAGGGAGCATTACGCGTGCTGAGAGTGTCATTGCTCTTACAAGAGCACTACAGGCTAATTCGGCTAACCAAACCTTTAATAAAAGCGGTACTTATGGCCCTGAAACCGGTACACAAGTCATTAAAGGTAACGCGAGTATTAATGTTGCAGGTGTAACATTAAAGAATATGATTATTGAAGGCAATTTGACCCTTGCCGCCGGAATCGCAGAAGGTGATGTTTTTCTTGATAACGTTAAAGTCGGCGGAACGACGACCGTCTCAGGTGGCGGAGAGCATTCGGTCCATGTCAAAGATTCTGTGCTGGTAAATATTATTGTGAACAAAAAAGAGGGTATGGTTCGTATTGTTGCTGAAGGCGCAACTTCAGTTCAATCCGTAACCGTCCAATCTTCCGTAAAACTTGAGGAAGATAGCGCTACGGGAGCCGGATTTACAGATGTAAAGCTGGCAGAAGAGTTGCCCCAAGGCGCAGCCGTACAATTGCTTGGACAATTTGATACAGTGGATATAGCCGCCCAATCCATCCGTGTTGAAATCCGAAATGGTTCTATTGCCCAATTAAACGTGAATAAACAGGCGGGACAAGTTGCTTTGGATCTTAACCAGCAGGCCAAAATACTTAACCTAATTTTGGACGCAGCCATTAAATTAACCGGACAAGGGACTGTTGAGAACGCCGTTGTCAATGAAGGAGGCAAAGGGTCTGCCTTCGAGAAACAACCTGTGAAATCAGGCGGGAGCGGGATACAACCGCCTGTAACATTAGGCGGTTCTGGCGGTAGTTCAGACAGCGGTGGAACTTCTCCTCAACCAGCGGTCAACCAATACGGATTAGTGATTCCTTCCGAGCTTCAATTGTCAGGAAGTGCAGCCATATTCCATACTAATGACGAACAACAGCTTGTTGATAATAATGGGAACACAATTTCAGATATGTACTATCTACAAGACAAACCTTATATCTTCCCTGAGCTTGCTGTTACACAAAATAACGGGCAGCCCTACTCCGGCTATGTCCGTATTACTGCAACAGCAGTAGCAGCTACACAAGGCGCTTTTGCTGACGATATTCAAGTGTTTTCCTATCACAGTGGCAGCTCTGCTTATTGGGTTAACATTTTAAAGACAGGGTTTGGGGACATACAAGGAAGTTCAATTGATTCAGTAATGCATCAATTAAGCACTGCAAACAAATGGTATGTCGTCGCTAAGCCAGGAACCTATAGCTTCCGTCTTCAGGCAGTAGATGTAGCGACTGGGAAAATTATTGCTCAAAGCGCAGCCATTACGATAACTTCTAATAATGTGCAGCTCAGCATATTAAAAATCGGCAATTACGAACTAACACAGTTGGACGCACATGGAATTAACAAGATTGGAACAGGCTTTAATCCTGATGTTGTCAATTATCAAACCTATATCCCCAATAATGTTGAGAATGCTGTTATTAACGTGACAAGTCCTTCTGGAACTTCAATTGAAGTAAAGCAACTCTATCCGGCTACTTCACCAGGCGAGCCTATTGAGTCGCTAATCACTCCAATAGATGGAGCATATAACTTGTCAATTTCTGCTGGACTTATGCCCTCTGTCAATATCGTGGTCAAAACTGACACAGTAGCAAAAAGCTATAGTCTTGTTATTTTCAGATTTAAAGACCCTGTCAGTGACCCAACACAATTTGATTCAACAGACATTCGATTAATCGATGCCAACACCTTTATGATCACAGGCATTCAACCAAGTGTGACTGTGAGTGTCTACGATGCAGAATTTGGCGGTAAGGTATTGGAGAGTAAACAAACACCAGCATCTTCATCACTGACCTCTTCGCTCCTTGTATCCGTTGGCAACTTGAGTGCACAATCCAAGACCGGAACGGTATGGTTCTCCATAGATGATTCCTTGCCAAGAGTAGCTAAAGAATATAATGCAACCCCTGTATCAGTTCTTCCAACGCCAACAGGATGGACTATAAGAGCTCTAACAGCTGATGAAATTGCGCAAGCTCAAAGTCATGGCTATAGCTATGCAACTACTGGCTTCAAACTGTCGTTGGACCATAACCTATTGCCAACCGAACTTCAGGACTTCGCCTACTTCACCTATAGTTGGTCAAGCCAATCCAACACGAGCACAAAAGTCTACGATGAAGTCAAACCCTCCGAACGGAGCGCTTTGGTTCCAAAGGGCTCAGGGGGAGTGACCATTAACAATTTCTACGAGTCCGAGAGTGGTAACTATTATCGTATCGTATTTTTTGATAAAAATGACAGAGCTTTAGGTTTTATTGAAATTTTAGATACAGCAACTCCATAAGCCAAGAAAGGGCTGAGCAGCTTCCACTGTCTCAGCCCTTTCTTATTCTATAAATCCATTCCCATTTGTAATTTACCCGATTCAAATCCTGCCTCTTTTCGGAAGAACCAACGAGTGGTTATTCTTACGACTCCAGTACTGTTATTACGAATCGGAATTTATTCTTGCCAACAGTTCAGCTTATAAATACATTGGTAAGTTAAAATATATTTAATAGAGTTATTGACTTCCCATTACTACTTACTATTTTGAATATTTCCATTTTCGTGCTACAACTAAACAGCTTTAGTGAAGGGGAGGGAATTACTGTGCTGGATTCATGACATTAGGGAACACATTGAGTTGCGTCAAAGAAACACACTGAAAGAGAACGTGCAGGTGAGCCAAATGAATGAAATCGTAATTAAGCTGTTAATTGTATGTCATTCCGACCAAACGGAAATGTTGACGTTATTACTTGATAGCATGAACAACATCGAAATCCTAGCCACAGTTAGTACAGCAAACGATTATATTGACACACTGACTCAAAATTCAGATATCAATGCTGTTTTATTACATGATGAACTGAATTCAGAAATACGCGGTTTGGAAGCTTACAATTTGCTTCGGTTACGTGGACGACATGTACCCACGATATTACTGACAGAAAGTATAATATCCGCAAGTCACATAGCTGATTTGGAGATAACTGATATTCTTCAAATGCCTTTTACGTGGGAAAGACTTAAATTGGGAATTGAAAAGCAAAGAAAGCAAATTCAATTTATGAACAGCGGTGGTTTGCTTGTCCCTGTAATTTCAGACCAAATCAGATTATTCACACCGGAGGATATCTTATTTATTGAGTCCATTAATCGTGTTGTATGTGTCCATACAAAAAGTGACGTATTGAAATCAACAATACCAATTAAAGTTTATGAACGGTATTTGCTGTACAATGATTTTGTGCTTACACATCGTTCCTGTATAATCAATCTCCATCATGTCGACAGAGTTCAGGACAACGAGATTTTCTTTAAAGAATCAAAGCATTCTACTTTTATTACCGATGATAAGAAGAGTTCATTTATAAAACAATTGAGTATCTTTATAAATAAAAGGGCTTAGGAATTAGATATTCCTTCGCCCTTTATTTGTATTTGTGTTGCTTTATACATATGAGTGGGCCACATCGAATAGTTCTTTGAACACCAATACATGACCATTCCAATAGCGTCAGCTTGATTAGTATCGAATTCTGGTGGATGGCCAAGCTCTTGATTCAGATACTCATACAAGGCTAGCTTACTACCGTTCACGAGCTGCAACTGTTTATTTACACCAGAAGTACGCCATTGATGGACTTGCAATGGTTTAGCGAATTCTACGCCCTTCTTTCGAACTGTTGATTCTATAATGAACTGCAGAATACACAGCTTACGAAAAGTCTGGACGTTATTCTTCTATAATGACTTGCTCTATATGATGCTCCTCAATTAATTTGATGAGCCAATTTTTAATTTGAGTAAGGCGTTCGAAATAGCTTATTTTCCCATTCAATTTCAATAATCCGTATTTCTTCAGAATACATGATTGTGTGCTTGCATTTATGATACAGAATCCAAATCGTAGTAACGATTGGTCGCAAAATAATATATTCATTGGGCTAACGCCTTCAATTGCTGTGCATATTTAAAGCTCTTCCTAAATATCTCCTGAAAATCAACAGACACGGCACTAACCGTAAATGCTACTTTTGTTTCATCCAATAATGCAGGAATATGATAAACACTCGACTTTTTTGAAAGATACTCACCTTGTTCAATAACATAAATATAGTTCATTGCTATTAGAATCCGAAGCCGTCTATGTACAGCGCTGCGACTCAATCCTGTCACGCTTGCCAATTGACGTACTGAGAAGAAGAATCTTCCGTTGTGGTGATATATTCTCCCTAAAACCAAAACTGCCCATGCAACATATTGACATATTATTTCTTCCACACTAAAAAGGAATTCAATATCAGCTTTACTAAAAGAAATCTCTGGAGGAATCGCAGAATAAAACATCTTATCTTTACCGTAAATATGATGTACATCAATGGTTACATCTTGAATAATTTCGCGCTCCGAACTATTAGACCGTTTGTAACACTTCTCCCGCAGAGCCCATTTCAGCACTTCATTTAAAGTTTCCTCTTCTGAAAGTCCCTGTTCCTTGTAGTAAAGAGCAATAAAATATTGATAATAGTGTCGTCCAAATGAATCACCAGGTACTCGTTTGGGAATCCCAAATTCCAGCAGTTTCTCGGCCAGTTGGTTTAAAGAAGATTTCTTAATGAATTCAGTTCTATTCATAGATTCTACAGGTGTTTCCTCATATTCCTTGGAGACCTGCAATATCGCTGAACTATTTTCTTCTGTCTCAAGTGCATCAAATGCTAGTTGTTCGAAACGCTTTTTGGCTATTGGAACAATATTCAAAAAGTACTGAACACCATCTGATAATGGGAATAAGTAATGATCCAGAAATGATGTACGTTTCATCGTTTTGCGATGTATAGCAAACGGCAACTTAATCCCTCGACTATTTTTATATTGCTCTGGTCTCAGTTCAATGCAATGCCTATCATGTCCTAACTCCTTAATAAAGTACTTGCCAAAAGCAGACAGTGTGGAGATTGATATATTCCCGTCAAAGAATAACCATATATGCCACCCTTTAGAGCCGCTATGTTCCAGATGAAGCTCGTGTTGTTCAAAACCTATGTCCTTTAACATTTTGAGAAGTTGTAAAGGAATATCAGGCTCTGGTTCATCAATATCAAAACAAAGAAATTTGCTCGTACTCCCGATATAGTAGCAACCGATTGTCCTTTCCCCTTCTAAATGCTGGGCTATAATTTCATCCTTTAAGGTGCGTTTTGCTGTATAATATTTTGCATTCTCACCCTGTCCATACTGTTCTAAGAATCGTTTGCGTTCACCAATGATAAGTTGATTTATCTTGCAAAGAAGTGCTTGTTTATTATCTTGTATTTGTGATTCCAATGTATGTTTCATTTTATTTTTCTCCTTAAAATTCATAGAGCCATAGTTATGTAATTCGTCAACAATGGGACGTTAGCTATATGCATAAAGAATCATATATCCAAAAAATAAAATGTCAAATTTCAAAAGAAAAGTGCCCCGCGCGGGACACATACTATATCTTCTCTCTTTATCAACCCAGAACCAAGAACCAAGCAGTAAGAACCAGGTTATTAATTTTAGAAAGTATTTCATAATGATTCAAATCATATTTCTACTATCTAACTATCTATTGACAATGAGCATTTAAGACATGACTCTCTTGGCAAAAGACATAAAACCAGCTATACTAATCAATACAAGTAACTGGTTAAATATGGAATCAAAAGGAGCTGATTCTATGGATTTTATTACCCCTGATCACACATTAATTTTTTCATTAATCATTCTCGCTTTCTTAGCCTTTTATAAATGGTTCGAGAAAAAGTTGCTCCAAGCTATGTATAAAGAACCTCAAGCTTATTCGAGTATCGGCAAAAGTTATCGACTGCAATTTCAAAAAATATACCGCGACAAATCTGATCATCGGCATTCTATTTTCTTTGATGATGAATTAACCAAAGCTCGCCTGAATAAAATAAGCTCTCCTCTGAAAAAGATGGAATAGCTTTCCCTCCAATTCTGCTATGACCCAATGTCCAAAATTTGATGGAATATATTGTACATGAATAGCTGAAATTGCTGACTGAGACCGTTAATCCGTTAAGACCACGAAGAATTCCATTAGCCATGATGAGCGTTTCCAATCGAAGTTATGTCGATTGTTCAGTAACCTCTTGCTGTGTTCGCCACGCGGTAAGAGGGACAGAGGATATGTATTTCTGCAGACTCTCCTCAGGAGAACCGAAGAGAGGGCTCTCAGATGATGCATTTGCTACGGTAAGTCATATTGTTTTATGCAAACATTTTTTTCTGAAAAGCAACTGTTTTTTCTCAATAATCACTTACTTGTATCTGTTATCTTAATGAATGAAGTTTATTTCTTAGCACAATAACTAACATTTCATTGTTTTGTAATGTCTTACTGTTAGCTATTCTTTATAGTATATTTTTATGTTAGCAACCATGATCCACTTTGAAATGTGTAGATTCAATTAGGTGCTATATATCAGATACAATAAATGCAGCAGGTATTATAAATACATTCACAAGACTCAATCTATCTTGAACAACAGACAAAGTGAACAGAGCAGATATAATGAATGAAATAGAACTTTGTAATTTATCCAATGAAAAAAGCCAAGCCTTGTTCGGGACTGACTCTTGAACAATGTGCTTGGCTTTTTGTTTTAGATAATATCATCCAGTATGCATAACACTTTGCTTAATTCCTCTTTTCTATGCATAGTATAGATTTCAGTTGAAGAAGTATGTTTATGGCGAAGTAGCTCCTGTGCCAGTTTTATATTACCAGTTTTATCCATAATTCGCTTGCCAAAAGTATGCCGCAATTGATGACAAGTAAATTCGACACCAGATGTTTTACTCACACGCTTAATCATCATTACAGCAGAACGCTTACCCGCATGCTCTGACTTTTGGCTCACAAAACAGTATCGGCTTCCCGCAAATCTGCTTTTTGAGCGCTCTTTAATCCATAGGTCAATGGCTCCCCGAAGTTCTGTACTTTCAAGCCCTAACTCGCTATAAAATCCACCTTTACCATCCCGTATAATGACTTTTTGCTTGCCAGGCGTCCTAATAATATCTGACAGTTCAAGGTTCAGCATCTCTTCCTGTCTTAATCCAAGATAAAGCATAAGGTATATCATACATCTATCCCTGTTCCGTAGAAAATCATTTCGTTCCTTCTCAATAGCTTTACGGATATCTCGAATTTGGTTTTTGTCTAAATATTTCGGCTCCCGCAATTTTTCCATAGGTGCTAATGCCTCGTCTTTAACCGTAATAATATTCTTAACTAGTCCAATAACTTGAAGATATTGAATCCATTTACGCATTGCAGCCAACTTCCGGTTTATCGTCTTCGGGTGATTTTTTTTGATGGTCTTTAAATAAGACTTGTATTCTAAAATGAGCAGTTGTGTAACTGTCTCTGATTGGTCTGGAAGATCCTCCCGCCAATGTTCATATTCATTAACTACCGCGCAGTATCCAAGGATGGTTTTTGGTCGCATTTCTTGCTCTTTAAGATATTGGGTAAAGTCCAATCGACATCTCTCCTTTTAACATTCTGTAACCTATTTTTTTGTGACAGATGGCTCTCTGATTGTAGATTCTGTACCCTTTTATAGCACGAAAAGACACACAATCCAAATTGTGTGCCCTTCAGCATTTCCTCATTATACTAGTTACGGTTAAGCCAAACCCTTTCATTACAATTCCACTGACCAATAAACTCATCAACATGAATTAATGATTGATATAGCGGCTCCAGGAAATCAACCAGACAAATCATCATATCCTGAAACGTAAGAGGTTCCTCAATCCCTAAACGTCGCATAAAAGCCAGCCATTGCCGTATACGGCTGTCATCATCAGCAAATGTAGACTGAAACAAAGGATGCTCCTTTTCCAGTACTGTTCCTCGACGCTGGAAGGTTTCGAATACTGCTTCATAAAGCACGCGGCCATCAAAATCATTGGTGCTCAGCAGCGTATAAATATCGTAAAAATCTTTCATCCGACTATTCATGACTGACAAGGTAATCATGGCTTCGAACTTTTCAGAAATGACGGATTCCTTCGAGTATGCCTGCACCTGTGGCGCTTCCATATTAAGCAGAACCGGATAGTCAATGAGTTGCGGTTTAGGAACCACGACATCGCCAAATCCGATATCAAACTGCAGACTCTTTCTCATTCGCCCTAAAAGCGCCGTTACCTTGATTCTAACGCCCTCATAATCGGCATCCTCTTTAATCCTTTCCGTTGTCATTTTGTCCAGTTGAAATTCAACTCCATCTGCAGGAGCGTCTATCGAACAAATCTTCACAAATGAATCTCTTAAAGTTTCAAGCTCATTGGCAATCTGTCTGGCGAGAAAATCAACGTCTTTAGTTGGACGCGCCTTGAACTGAGTCTGCGAGAACAGAAACAGCCCGCCCTTTAATATAAATTTGTCCTTATAATCAGATACAGACAAGCGATACAAGAAGCGTTCTTGAAGGTACAGCAACAGCAAGGTATCAAATGCTTTTCCCGAGGTCTTGGCAATATTCTTCAAGCGCTCAGCAACAGAGGCAGGGATATTTTTAATATTACTCATTAGATCAACACCTCGAGATATTTTTTCAAAACAGTTCGAATCCGCAACTGGTCAGCATAGGAGACCAACTTGGTTATATTTTTATGAGGAGATTGAAGGTAGTTTCTCAAACCCTCTTTCATCAAATCTATCCCAATTTTTTCACGGTATCGCACAATATCGCAAATCGTTTTCTCCCGATTGTAGATTTTAACGGCTGTGCCATCCATCCAAACCTCGTCTATACCCACTTTAAACTGAGCATCTGCAAAAAACATAATTTTAATGGGCGGATAGTCTGGAAGCCTTGGTTTCTTTCCGCCACGATAAATAGCAATTTGATATTCCCAAGGATTATAAGTTGTCAATTCATAATAGGATAGGGCGGAGAGGAGGCAAATGACCCCTTTGGGGACCAGCTTTGACACTTCAATGATTTCACTTAATGGTTCGTTTGCTCCGCTCGTATGCCGATAAACACCTTGCTTTACCCGTTCAATTTTACCGACGGATTCCAACTTTTTCACATAATAAGGGGATATCCCTGCTTCTATAAAATCTTTCGTTCGAGCAAAACCATTATGTTTTTCTAGAACTTGCATTGCCGCAATCACAACCTGCTCATGCATACATTCACCACCATTCACAATTGCATAAAATAGCTCTTCATAAGTATTCGAGAAAATTTTATGTTTACCTTTAATTATTCACCAAAAATTCTGCACTTAGACTTAAATGCAGAAAAAAATACCCTATATTCGCTGACGAATTATAGAGTATATACAATTTCCATATATTACTATTATGTAAGTAAAGTCAACTACTTCTTAAGTCCTTATATGATTCTCTTGCGATTTCTTCCATTACAGAAGTGTAAAAACTTTTATTTTCGAATAATTTTGAGAAAGAACTCACTGATTCTATATAGCATTCCTGCGCAACCTTTTTAAAGATTTCAGGGAAAATGCTCCTCTCAAAAACTTCAGCATCATTATTTTTGGCATACGCTTTTAGCTTCTTATTATCCTTGACCACTTTATTATATATTGTCTCCACGATAACCTTATCGCCTTCGGTAAAGGTACCATTAAACTTTTCATTAATTTTTCTAATGATATTTTCAAGAAGCTCATCATCACTTATGACGACAGATTCTGGAACAAACCTCTTTGGATTTGTGAGCGTTTGGTAAGTTGAATTTGTCTCTAGAATAATATCGCCTTTAAATGTCTCTTCAAGCTTATAAAACTCTAAGCGCAGCTTATCCTCAATATTGATCTTCTTATCGCTTTCCTTCGGAATCAACTTAGCAAGATATGATGTAAACGCGAACTCCATTTGGAGCTTCTTATCAAACATTCTAATAATCTGAACAATATATGAATACCATTTGTTAAAATTCCGTATAGTCATTCGATATTCGTAACGTTTTTCTACATCAAGGTTATTGTACCTATCAACTACCGGCTTTAGTAGAGCAGTCATTTTACCAAGGTCCTTATTAGTCTGTTCTCCAATTTTGTAATATATTTTTATAAAACTTTCAATATCAGTATCATTGTAGAGTTTAAATTTACGCAACAAACTTTGTGTTTGATAAATAAGGTTTACATTTATTTCTTCATCAAGGATAGTTGTTTCATAAAATCGTGAAAATGATTTTTTCATATCCTCCGAAGAATTCACAAAATCCAAAATAAACGTATCATCTTTGCCATGGCACGTACGATTCAGTCGTGAGAGTGTCTGAACCGCTTTTACACCTTCGAGCTTCTTATCTACAAACATTGTGTGTAATAGTGGCTCGTCAAACCCAGTCTGATACTTCTCAGCAACGATTAGACAATTGAAATCGTGATGAAATTCTTCTGGCAATTGTTTTTCTTTTATTGTTGAACCATCAGCTCGCTTGTTCATCCCTTCTTCAGTATAGGCTATGGTTTCACCATAATCATTAAGATCATTAATTACACCCGAAAAAGCGATTAATATATCGATATCGTCATACTTTCTCTTCTCAATATATCGCTTAAATTCGTGATAATAGCGAACAGCGTGAAGGCGAGAAGCTGTAACTACCATTGCCTTTGCATTTCCACCAATTTTATTCTTTGTTATTTCTCTAAACTGTTCTACCATAACCGCTGTTTTTTGTTGCAGATTATGCGGGTGAAGCTCCTGATATCTGCGAACCGCTTTAACCGCCTTTGTTACTGGAACTTCGGGGTTATCGGGTGTATTTTTGGCGATTTTATAGCAAGTTTTATAAGTCATATAGTTTTTAAGCACATCGAGAATAAACTCTTCTTCAATAGCCTGTCGCATACTGTAGATATGAAAAGGACGGAAAGTTCCACCGCTTTGCTTTTCGCCAAACATTTCAAGGGTTTTCTCTTTTGGAGTTGCGGTAAAAGCAAAGAATGACAAGTTCTTGTGTCTGCCGTGCGTAATTAATTCTTTAACAAGCTGATCTTCAGTATCTTCCAATTCGGATTCTGATTGATTTTCAATTTCGGTATACTCTTTTAAAGCTTCTTCTACATCAGCCAGAGCAGCCTTTAATTTTTTTGCGCTATTACCAGTTTGGGAAGAATGCGCTTCATCCACAATAATGGCAAACCTTCTTCCTTTGTTGTCATCTATTTCTTCATAGATAACAGGAAATTTTTGAAGTGTAGTAATGATAATTTTTTTTCCATCGTTTATTGCATCACGCAGGTCCTTTGAGGACTTCTTCTCGTCAATGGTCTCAACTACTCCGTCAATATGATCGAAGCCCGATATCGTATTTTGTAGTTGACTATCAAGCACACGACGGTCAGTAACCACGATTACGGAAGTAAATAAACATTTGTTGTCCTTATCGTGAAGAGTTGATAGACGGTAAGCAAGCCAGGCAATAGAATTGCTTTTCCCCGAACCTGCGGAATGTTGAATTAAATAATTCTTTCCGCTGCCATTAACCCTAACGTCAGATGCCAGTTTAGTCACAACATCAAGCTGATGATATCGTGGGAAAATAATTTTTTTGTTTGTTTTCGTTTTGCGCTTTCCATTGACTTTTTCGATTGTTTCTGAGACATCCATGTGTATATATCTCTGAATTATGTCCAGTAAGGCATCTTTTTGTAGAACCTTTTCCCATAAATAAGAGGTTATATAACCTTCACCATCACCTTGAGGATTGCCTGCGCCGCCAATCTCACCTGCGCCATTAGTTCCCTGGTTGAAGGGTAAGAAATAAGTATCCTTACCCTTTAGATGTGTAGTCATTGCGACTTCGTAAAGATCAACAGCAAAATACACAAGGATTCTGTTATTAAAGCCGAAAATGAACTCTTTTGGATCACGGCCGTACATAAACTGCCTTTTGGCGTTATCGACGGATTGACCTTTTAACTGGTTTTTTAGTTCTAAAGCTACTACAGGTATACCATTCAGAGATAACACCATATCAATGGAATTTTCATTTTGTGCTGAATACTTAAACTGACGAGTACAGGTTAATATATTGTCACTATATTGTTTTATAACAGTATCATTAAGGCTTGTCTCTGGTCTGAAAAAGGCAAGTTTAAATTTAATACCACGGTCAATAATTCCGTGTCTTAAGACATGGATTAAGCCTTCGCTGTCAATATTAGTTTGCAAGCAACGATAAAGACGGGTTTTGGCATCTACGCCATCACGTTTATTTTGTCGTTCCCATTCTTTTGGCTGAGAAGCGGAAAGAAAGGCTACAAGCTTTTCCATATCAATTGCTTTTTCACGGATATACGTATATAGATCGCCTTTTATGTATCCCCCCGTTGAAGAGAGCAAAAAACTTTCTATATCCTGCTCAAAGCGTTTTTCATTGTCTTGCATTTGTTCGACCACCTTGTTCGCTAATCGTCCTTTTACCGTACCCTTTTGGGATAAGCTCAAGTTCTTTCATTTGTTCAATAGCCTGAATCCAAGATTCCTTCGAAAATCGTTTTTTACTTTCATGCCAATTGTTTATTACATCATTGACGATATCTTCATCATTAAATGTGTTACCTGTAATAATGAAATCGTTCCAAGAAGCATAGAGTGTGGCGAAAATCTCAGCTTCATCTGTGGTAAGTGGTTTAAAAATATTAATAATTCTATTTATTTCACTGTCGTATTCTGCATAATATTTCTTGTAATATGTTTTATATTTAGACATTTCTTTGGTAGGACTATATTTAACACCATATTTATTCTTTGTTATTGAGAACCACTTATTTCTTTGCGATATCATGTTCTCACACTGATAAATTGACCCATCAAGAGGTCCTGCAATCTCACGTTTATATTCAGTTTCAAAATCAAACCCTATATGTGATTCAACTGTATATAACATCTTTTCGAGCTTTACACGCCCAAATTGTGAAGAATGAGCAGTATCAATAATTTTACTTACCAAAATCGCTTGTGCAAAACGTTTTTTATTCGTTGGGAGTACTACTGGGAATAATGGATATACAGCAACAGGTTCATTAAGCATCTCTATTTCTGAAATATTAATTTTTCCAGTAGCATATTCATAAATCAAATTCTTTTTATAAGATTCAAGTTCGATAATTAACCTTTGCTTTTGATCTATTATTTTATCGATCTCAGAGCATTTCTTATCTAAGAAGTTCGCAATATCTTGTTGTTCTTTTATCGACAATATGGGTAGAGTAAAATTCATGAATTTATCTGTCTGTAACCTCCACCGTCCAAGATGAGACACTCCCTGTGCCAAACCATAGAATGTTTTATTGGTATAACAGGCTTGTAATAAATACGTATAGTATTTTTTATAGTAACTGTCTTCATTAATTAGCTTAAACACTCTATAATCCGGACTAGTGACACCACTATAAGGTGAACAATCAACCCAGCCTGTAAGTAAATCCATATGATTCATTATAAAATCTCCAGCTTGAACAAGTTGATATTTGCTATAATCTGAAGAAATCTGACCCTCGTTATTTGATATATCTCTTATCTTTATTCCACTTTGTGTGACTGAAAGAATATCATGCTCCAATTCATTAGCAATTTCTTTCTTTATACGGAAAAGATATTTTAGTTTTATTGTTCCCCAATGTTCTGGAATCTTTCCTAGCCACTCAACATTACTTTCTTTTAAAGAAACATCAGAATTTACTCCCGTAGTTACTACTTCATTTACAAGCGATTTTTTATATTCCTTATATTCCTCAATAGACTTTTTTGTATCATCAATTATGTTATCAATCTCAAGACATATTCGATCAAGATACTCTGAAATACGTTGTTGTTCAATAATTGGTGGAACAATGGTTAAAATTTGTCCAAAATCAGTTTCTGTTAAAGAACTTCTTAGGTTTTTCGATAGATGCAAAAACGATTTTTTGTCATCAATCATTCTTAATAAATAATAGTAGTATTTGACGCTATGATTATTTTTCAGTGCAAATTGACAATAAGCAGGGCTTGTTAGACCATCGTTTTTAATTAAGCCTACACATCTGGGTGTTACATCAATATCAAATAAACATAATAGTAGATTACCAGCTCTTACCCTTTGATACCCATCAAAGGTGGCTGGCATTTTACCAGAAGGATTTATTAAGTCTCGTACAATGACTCCTCGCATAGTTAACGACAAAATATCCTGCCCTTCATATTTATGACAGATATTTTTTTCTTTTCTCATTACATATTTATGAGGGACAACTTCCCAATTTTTCGGCACTGTGCCTATCCAACTAATACCACTTTTTTTCATCTCACGACTCATTTTATCTACCACCTGTTGAAAACAATTTATCAAGGGAAGCCGATATATTCTGCTCAATACTTTTTATCCTAATTGCTATATCTTCACTTTTTTCAGGTTCGACATATTTATAAAAATACCTCGGGAATGGAATATCATATCCAATTGTTGTTTTTTGTTTGTCTACCCATGCCAAGGGGTTAAATGGCTTAACATTTTTTTCGAAGTACATATCGATATCATCCGTCAATGGTACATTTTCTGTATCTCTATTATTTGAATCAGCAACTACTTTTTTTCCCTTCATTACCTTTTCGCCATTTTCATCAACAAGTGGACTTTCAATTACAATTTTGTTATATCCAAAATCAACATTATCAATTATTTTAGATTCGCAGGTTTTTTCTCCCCATGTATAAGTTTTATTCTCATATTCACCATAAGCCTTAACTATAATATCTCTACATGCATCAGTGATATCGTTTCTTTTTTTACCAATGGCTTTTCTTCTTAATTCATACATGTTAGAAGCATCAATGAGTTGTATCTTTCCTTCTCTGTGGCATGGCTTATTCTTAGTAACAATCCAAACATATGTTGAAATAGGCGTATTGTAAAATGAATCGTTCGGAAGTTGAACAATAGCATCAATCCAATCGTTTTCAATTAGATATCTTCGAATTTCACTTTCACCAGAACCAGCTGTACCAGAGAACAGGGATGATCCATTTTGAATAATTGCCATTTTTCCTTTGTCTTTCTTTAGTTTGCTTATGCCATTTAGCATAAACAGCATCTGACCATCAGAAATTTTAGGAAGACCTGCTCCAAATCTCCCTTTATCACCAAGCTTATGTTCTGCTTTAACTGCCTTTTCCTCGCGCCTCCAATCAATTCCGAATGGTGGGTTCGATATACAGTAGTCAAACGTATACCCAGGAAACTTGTCATCAGAAAGTGTATCTCCAAACTTCATATTTTCAGAATTACTTCCCTTAATAATCATATCTGCCTTAGCGATTGCATATGTTTCAGGATTGAACTCCTGTCCAAAACAACGAATTTCTGCATCTTCGTCTAATTCACGAAGGCGCTCTTCCATACAACCTAACATTTGCGAAGTTCCCATTGTTTGGTCGTATACTGTTTTAACAACTCCATTCTCAAGCATTGCATCTTTTTCATCACAAATTAGAATATCGGTCATAAGATAAATGATGTCTCTGCTTGTGAAATGCGCTCCTGCCTCTTCGTTATAGCTTTCCGAAAATGTTTTAATTAAGTCTTCAAATATGTACCCCATATCGACCGATGTAATGGTGTCTGCGCCTAAGTAACTTGATTTTTTATTAAACTCCTGAATAATATAAAAAAGAATGTTATTGTTAGCTAATTTGGTAATCTCTTTATCAAAATCAAAATGTGCCAGCACGTCTTGAACGTTATCAGAGAAGCCGTTCAAGTAAGCTTTGAAGTTCTCTTCAATATTAGAAGCATCTGCCAAAAGTAAATCAAACGTAAATGGACTAACGTTATAGAAGCTAAGCTCGGAGGCAGCTTCGAGAAAACCATCCTTAACTTCAAAATTCTTTACTTTTTCGTAGGTATCAATTACTTTGGATCTAGTAGGAAGAAGTGTATCATGGAATCTTTTGATAACCGTCATAGGCAGAATAACTTTACCGTATTCGTGAGGCTTATATAAACCCACTAAATGGTTTGCATTATTCCAAATCATATTTGATTTTTCTTTAATATTTATAGTTGTTTGGTTGCTTGAAAATTTTTCTGACATGTAACTTAATCCCTCTTTCTTAAAATCGCGTCATTCTAAATACAACAATAATCATTCAACAATCACTAGGCTTTCTCCTTCTTCTGACATTTATTTTGCATTAAAAGGAGCTGAACTATTCGGTATTTCCGAATAGTCCAACTCCAAATTAACGTCAACTCAAGGTTGCCAAACTGATAAATTAAACCACATACTTCCCGTTGTCAAGTAAAGATTTACTATTCACATATCACCATCGAATTCCCATGATTGCCACACATAGCCTTCTAAAGCTTCATCCTAAATCATCTCAAAAGGCTAAACCCCAATCAAATTAAGGGGTTTAGCCTTTTGAGAATGGGTGTGTTTCAAACCACATCTCCTTCGAAATATGATTACGTACAGTTTTTTCGCTGATAAACAGCTGGCCCGCAATAT
>RCUU01000300.1_pt1 | contig 28486 bp, 30 predicted proteins | sample 2166211 | NCBI WGS metagenome assembly RCUU01 (sample SAMN09932620, study PRJNA488358) | compost metagenome | feature: garden; material: soil; isolation source: compost soil in phenylacetic acid-enriched culture | place: Germany: Experimental Botanical Garden Goettingen | collected 2016-01-27
TACTATAACTCAATTCGTATTCAAGCGAAACTAAACAACCAGTCACCGATTGAATATCGGCAACTGGCTGCTTAAGTAAATAAGGTGTTTTGATCTCTGTCTCACAAACGGGGGTCAGTCCCGACCTGCTCCGTGCGGCTTCTTTGCGCTGCCGGGATTTTTACGAACCGCCCGTCCGGCGGCGCTGATTGTTCGGTTTTTTATTATTTTGGCTCTTCAGTGCCTTGGTTTGAAGGTTGTCCTTCATCCCTGGCTTATTTGCCGCTTGCTGCAGTTGTTTTTTCTGCTGAAGCTTTTGACGCATCGCCTCGGCTAAATCGATTTTGCGTGGTTCTTTATCTTCCGTCACCGATATCATCTCCTCGTAAGTAAAAAGGGGCTGTCCTTATTTTATACGTTTTTAAAAGCGCGTACAACGGGAATAATGATGAAGGCTGCTTTTCCCGGAGGCAACACTGTTTCTCTAGACTTACTCGGGGTTTATTTGCTACGATGATTAAACGCTTTTCATGGAAAGCCACTTTAGGTTTGAACAAGTTGTTGAATGGCTTCGGGGAGAAGTCTGGAGGTGCGGGACTTGGATATTTACGACGATATACGAAAAGGGGAGCGCGGGGCTTGGGTAAGCATTACCGCTTATTTGCTGCTGTCCGCCTTTAAATTGCTTAGCGGTTTTTATTTTGATTCCAACGCGCTGTTGGCCGACGGTTTTAATAACCTCACGGATATCGTGGCTTCCGTTGCGGTGCTAATCGGCCTCAAAATCTCGCAAAAACCGCCGGATTCGGATCATGCTTACGGCCATTTTCGTGCGGAAACGATCGCCGCGTTGGTTGCCTCTTTTATTATGGCGATGGTCGGCATTCAAGTGATCCTTGACGCGATCCGATCGTTAGCGGCAGGTGTGCATAGCCAACCTGACATTCTCTCGGCCGCTGTAGCCGCAGTTTGTGCTCTGGCGATGGGCGGGGTCTATATCTACAACCGGAGATTGGCGAATCAGATCAACAATCAGGCGCTGATGGCGGCAGCCAAAGATAACTTGTCGGACGCTATGGTGAGCGTAGGGGCGGCCATCGGGATCATCGGGGCACAATTCGGGCTGCCATGGCTGGATGTAGTGGCTGCGATTGCCGTGGGTCTGCTCATTTGCAAGACCGCCTGGGACATCTTCCGCCAATCGACACATAATTTGACTGACGGGTTCGATGAGAAAGAATTGGGTGACCTGCGCAGTACCATTGCCAGAACTCAAGGGGTTGAAGGCATCAGAGATTTGAAAGCCCGCGTTCACGGTAATCATGTGCTGGTTGACGTCGTCATTGAAGTCGATCCACAACTGACGGTGATCGAGAGCCATAAAATCAGCGACCGAGTAGAGGAACGGATGAGAAGCAAGCAAAACGTGATGCATGTTCACGTTCATGTTGAGCCTAAAGAGGGTTAAAGCGCCCCGTTTGGCGCGTATACGTTTTACGGGTTACATAAGGTAGCACAGAAGAAGACAAGCCATTGTCGTAATACAAGACCCAAGCGGGCAGACCGAGGAAATAGTTACCAGGTCTGCCCGCTTGGGCTTTTTTACGTTAAAAACCGGGTGTTTATCCCTAGAAAATAGTTCAATTGGATAAATTGGAATAATCATGAAAATCGTTAGGTGTCTTGCGTAATCAGGTACTTTTGTTACAAAAATCAAGCCTCTAAACGCGAGAATGCGTTTTCATCGGTGTGTTTTAGGTCGAAGTTTATAGGTCGCATGCCTCTATTTTTGATAAATGGAAACTAGGCCCAATGTCTTTGAATGCGCTTTCGGACAATGTGATCTTCGACCGATTTAGACTGTTTTCGACAAGGGATATAATGGGGACAAGACCAAAGAAAGGAGAACGTTGGAACGAAGGATAACAACTAGATTTTACATTAGGAGGCAGGACATCACCTATGAAACGAAGCGTAGCGATCACATTGTTGAGTGCCATTCTTCTCTCTACTTATACAGCTGTTCCTCACCAGGCCGCGGCCGCAACCGCAACCGCTCAAACGATAACCAAAGGTTATATTGTTGGCGGGGTCAATTTTCGTGACCAACCTTCCCTTTCGGGCAAAGTAATCGGATTCCTTAACGAAGGTTCCGAAGTAACTGTATTGGATCAGAGTAACCGATATTTCTATCAAGTAAAAACGGCGGATGGAACGGTTGGTTACGTCAGCGCTAACGACAAGTACATTCAGGTAGAAACGGTAGTTATCGCTCCATCGCAACCTTATTTGGGATGGCCCGCTACGGTAGTTTACGGCGTCAATATGCGAAACGAACCCTCCACTGCGGGCGATGTCCTCGATATGCTGAGCAAAGGCACCCAACTGACCATTCTCGAACAAAGCAACGAATATTTCTATAAAGTGCAGACAAGTGCCGGCCAGACCGGTTACGTCAGCACGAATGAAAAGTACCTTCAGATCGACAAGGTTGCCCCTACGCCTTCCCAGCCTACGCTTGGTTGGCCGGCCACGGTATCGTACGGCGTGAATATGCGCGATCAGCCGTCCACCTCGGGGAATGTGATCACGATGTTGCGTACGGGTACTTCGCTGACGATCCTCGAACAAAGCAACGAGTATTTCTATAAAGTACAGACGGCCGATGGAACGATAGGTTACGTTAGCACGAATGAGAAATATTTGGAAGTCAACGGTCAAGCCGAAATACCGACTCCGGTACCTACGCCTCCCCCTGCCCCGGAACCCGTGCCAACGCCAGCTCCGGCACCGTCTAATGGAATTAACCAACAGATCGAACAAGTTATTGAGGCGGGCATGAAATACCTAGGTACGCCGTATGAATTCGGCTCAAGCCGTAGTAACACTTCAACGTTTGACTGCTCTGATTTCGTAAGACAAGCCTATAAGGATGCGCTAGGCCTTACGCTTCCTGCAGATTCCCGTCAACAAGGGGATTACATTAAGGATAACGGCACCGCGGTGTACAGCATCGACAACTTGAAACGTGGCGATCTGGTCTTCTTCATGAGCTATAAGGGCTCTTCGGCCAAGTCTTATGCCGGGATCGACAAACTCAGCCAGCGGATTACCCACGTGGCGATTTACCTTGGCAACGGACAACTTCTGCACACCTACTCAACGGAGTCTGGAGGAGTGATCGTCGATCAACTCGACGGCTCCTGGGTATACCGCTTCATGTATGGCGGTAGCGTCTTGAAATAAAGAAAATCCATGCCGCTTTGATTCGTTCTCTGTCTACAGAGGACGGACAAAGCGGTTTTTCGTCTTGGTACAACGCCTAAAGAAACAACTGTTCTTCCGCACATTTTCGTGTATAGTTAAGGAAAGAAGGCTTAACGCAAACGGACGGAAAGCGAGGAACGATACATGATTTGGGAGATCAGCGTGGCGGTTGCCGCGGCGGCTTTTGTGGTACTTGTCGTATACCTGGTCAAAACGCTGAAGGCAGCAGAGCGCTCGCTTCAGACAACAACGGAGACGCTGCGAGAGGTGCAAAAAACGGTTGACGAGCTAGGAACTGAGGTCCGGCAAGTCGTCCGGCAAGCGAACGATTTGACCGGCGATATCCAGCATAAAATGAAACAAATCGATCCGCTTATGGAATCGGTCCAACATGCCGGCGAGGTATTAAACGAAGTTACTTTGGCGACGAAGCAGGTTTCGGCTGCCTTGGCCAGCCGAATCGCAAGCCGTCCTCGGATGGCGAAGCGAAAGGCTCAGGCTGCAGTTACGACAGCTCCGGATGGACCGGTTCGGCAGAATCAAGCGGATGCCGAACTACCGTCTCAGGATGCAAACCGCAAACCGGCGGGCTGGGTTAAGTGGGTGGATGTTGCCGCAGACGTCTGGCAGAAGTACCGGAGTTAAAGCGATCACGGGATGGCTACACCGGTCCGCCGTTTCAATTTTGATTAGGCAGGGTAATGTTTATAGAATTAAGTCTAAAGGAACGGGGAAAGCGCCCCGTTCTTTCTTTTATCGCTGCATTATACATAACTCATTGTCCAAGCTCATACTAAGGAGATTAACATGAGAATATTGATCGTTGACGACAATCCGACAAACACCATAATCATTCGTGAAATCTTGAAGAAGGAAAATTACCGAAATACCGTTGCGGTCACTTCAGCACGGGACATGTTTGAGAGGCTTGGGGTAAAGGATTTCGATACGGTTGAGGAAAGCGGTCCGTCTGATGTTGATTTGATTCTGCTTGATATTATGATGCCGGAGATGGACGGAATCCAAGCTTGCCGGATCTTGCAGCGCTCTGAACATTTGAGGGAGATTCCGATCATTGTAGTCACGGCGGTAGGGGACTCCAACAAGCTGGCGGAAGCGCTGGATGCCGGAGCCGTCGATTATGTGACGAAACCGATTAACAAGGTCGAGCTGATGGCGCGAATCCGGCTGGCTCTGAGACTTAAGCTGGAGAAGGATTGGCACCGTAACCGGGATCAACGAATCCAGGAAGAATTAAAGCTGGCATCGCTTGTCCAAAATGCGGTTCTTAGTTCTCCAATCCGCGATCCGGAAGTCGAAATCGATGCCATTTACAAGCCTTCCTATGAGCTGGCAGGAGACTTATATTCCTGGTATTCTCTAGGCGAGGGTAAATATGCGGTTATTTTGCTTGATATGATGGGTCACGGCATTTCCTCGGCCTTATTCTGCATGTTCATCTCCTCCGTTCTGAAAGACACCGTTCATACTTATGTGGAGCCCGAGAAAGTGATCCAGGAGCTGAATCGGCGGTTCATCCAGCTGCATATCGAGAGCAAGCTGATTCAATATTATTTCACTGCCATTTATCTTGTCGTGGATACCCGGCGTAAAAAAATCGATTACGTGAACGCCGGACACCCTCCAGCCATGCTGTTCACGGGGAACGGACAAGCTGTTCGCCTCGATAAGATAGGGCCTCCTGTAGGCTTGTTTGACGGCATTGAAACCGATCCGCAGACGCTGCATTATGAAGGTCCGGGCCATTTGGTCCTCTACACCGACGGACTGATTGACGTGCAGGAGGAATCGGCGGAAGCGAGGCAGGCATGGCTGGAGGAACAGCTAAATACCGGCAGTCATGACTTCGACCGCGAGGCAATGAGCCGGTTGTTCCTTGATGAAACCGTACCGCGGAAAAGGGAAGACGATAAATGCATGGTATGGATATCGTTGAAATGAAGGATGCAAGTGGCAGCGAACAAGCTAAACGGGATTTTCTGGCGATGGTGGGCCATGAAATTCGTACACCGCTGAACGGAGTGTTCGTGCTGAGCGAGTTGCTGCTAGAGACAGAGTTGACCGACGAGCAGAAGAAGTACGTTGGTTTGATCTACCATAATGCGCACGCCTTATTGTCGATGTTTGATGATATCCTTGATTTTAGTCAGCTGGGACAAGAGAAGGTGGGTCTGGAGATAACGCCGTTTGCGCTACGGGAATCGATGCGGGATATCCTTGCCTTGTTCCAACCAGAGATCGTCGCCAAGCGGTTGGAGCTGTACTTCGCAGTTGATGAGCAGATTCCGGATCTTCTCTATGGCGATATTCGGCGTCTGCGCAAAGTGATGATTCATTTGCTGGCCAATGCCGTCAAATTTACCGATCAAGGAAGAATCGGTCTCATCGTAAGCTCAAAGCATGCCGAAAGTGGAATGATCCGTTTGAGTTTTACGATCAGCGATACAGGGATCGGTATTCCCGCGGACAAGATGTCCTTTTTGTTTGAACCATTCACACAGCTTGACTCCACGATGACGAGGAGATATGGCGGTCTCGGTCTGGGACTGGCTATTTGTCAGAAGTTAGTAAGTCAGTTGGGCGGCGAACTTCAGACGAAGCCGTTGGTAGAGAGCGGTACGATATTCACTTTTTCGGTTACACTTTGGAGCCGTGCCCCCGGCGAGGGCAAATCACTTTGATTCAGCGGCGGACAAGCTGGGTTATGTTGTTATAAGAAAACCTATTCCAGGGAGAGTATTTCATGAATACGAGAAAAAGCTTGAAATTTTCCACCACGACACAACTGGAGAATGGAATTTGTACCGTATCCTTGCGCGGCGAGCTGGACTTGTCCGTAGCTCCCGACTTTCGTAAGGTGATGGACCCGCTAGTAGGCAAAGATGACGCGGATTTAGTCTTGAATCTGAAAGAATTGAAGTACATCGATAGCACCGGGATTGGAATTTTTCTGTCCATCTTGAAAGCGAGACAAGGGATGAGCTCAAGGTTTTACGTGCGGGAAGTACCGGATCATATCCGGAAGTTATTTGAAATGACCGGGATAGCTAAGTTTTTCGCGGAGCAGGAGAACTCCCAATAAGGAAAGGATCGAGAATTAATGATAGAGGAAGTAGAGAGAATCGTCATCAGCCTTCCGGCTACAGCGGAATATGTGGATATAGTTAGGTTGAATCTATACGGCGTAGCCTCGAAAATGGGATTTTCGTACGAGGAAATTGAAGATATGAAGGTGGCGGTGTCGGAAGCCTGCAACAATTCCGTGTTGTATGCGTACCGGAAGGAAGTTGGAAAAATGGAGATCACGTTCGAGGTATTGACGGATGCTTTGTCGATTACGGTCAGAGATGAAGGGGAGAGCTTTGAACCGTGGGGGCAGGCGGGTCACGTTACGCTGCACGAGAAAGAGTTGAGCGAGGCTCCAATCGGAGGACTAGGCTTCTATCTGATGCAGGCGTTAATGGATGACGTCATCGTCGAGACGCAAGCCGGAAAAGGAACGAAGGTCATGTTGGTCCGCCGGCTTCAGAAGAGCGAGGAGAAGGTATGACCGACCGAACGGCTCCCCAAGAGTCATTCCACGAATCGACTCGATTGATTCGGCTGTACCAGCAAACCAAAGATAATGAAATCGCCACCCGGTTAATCCGCAAATACGATCCGATGGTGAAAATGGCCGCCGGCAAAATTGCCCGCAATCGGCCGGATTTGTATGAGGACTTGTACCAGGTGGGCGAAATGGCGCTGGTTCGTTTGCTTCAACAGTACGACAGTGAGTTAGGCATTCCGTTTGAGCCCTATGCGATGAAAAGCATGATCGGGCATATGAAAAATTATCTGCGCGACAAATCCTGGTATATTCAAGTACCGCGAAGAATTAAGGAAAAGGGAGCGCTGGTCCAGCAGGCGATCGATGAGCTTACCGTCAAACTGGAGCGGTCCCCTGACATCAAGGAGATCGCGGAATATCTGGAGCTCTCGGTCGAAGAAACCGTCCAGGTGCTGGCTGGACGAGAATGTTATCACTACGTGTCCTTGGACTCGCCGCTATCACCGGACGAAAGCGCAGCAACGCTAGGTGAGATGATCAGCACGGATGCCGACGATTACGATGCGGTGGAGAATCGGATGGATTTGCAGCAAGCGCTGAGTCAATTGAAAACGCAGGAACAGCAGGTTCTCCTGATGGCTTTTCAAGATGGACAATCCCAACGGACGATCGCTCAGAAGCTGGGAATGTCTCAAATGAGCGTATCCCGGATCCAGAAACGGGCAACTGAGAAGCTTAAGCAGATTATGGATCATATGAACACGACTTAGAAGCGTTGCCTATGGAATTTGAGGCAACGCTTTTTTGTAAACAGCCTATTGCTCCGGATCGGACAACAAGCCACTTTGCTTTAGATCCTCTTGGCTCGTTTTCATAGCCTCCATGTCATCACCTAGTTGAATCAAGTCCTCCATGTCATTCACCATGGATCCGTTTTCGGCTTCGTCAATGTCTTTATGCTCGGGATATTCACCGGATTGGGCAGCCCGGATTTGTTTGGAGACATACTGCTCCTGCTGGTCTTCGGGTTGGGTCATAAAGGGTTTTGCCTCCTTTTCGTTCGCTTCTGAACCACAGATAGTTTGCGCAGATAGCCTCGCTTCGTATACCGGCGATACGCCAAGAAGACGTGCGGGAGGGTCTATAGCCAGCGGGCTTTCACTGTACTATACTGTGTAGGAATGGAACCGGATTAAGGAGAGAACGATGAGATGAACAACAATGAAGCGTTACTGGTGAATGAATATCGCGGGGGGTTGCTGGAATGCGCCCACTATGGTCATATCTGTATCATTGATGAACAAGCAAGGATCGCCGGGCGGGCTGGGAATCCCCATGCTACTGTATTTACCCGCTCTTCGGCTAAACCGATTCAGGCGCTTCCGGGCATCCGCGCTGGGATCATAGGGGCTTATGGATTAACGGACGAGGAGATCGCCATCATGACCGCTTCTCACCGGGCCGAGGAGGTGCATGTTGGTACGCTGGAGAGCCTGTTGAGTAAGACGGGACTCGCCGAGGAGAGGCTGGTATGCGCCCCAAGCCTTCCGCTGGACGAGACGGCCAAGGAGCGGCTGCTGCGTCAGGGTGGAGCACATCGCCGGATTTATCATAATTGCTCGGGTAAACATTTAGGCGTTCTGGCCTACTGCAAAATGATGGGATATCCGCTGGACAGCTATAATCACCCCGATCACCCGGTCCAACGTGAAATTTTGGCGACACTGGCCGGCTTGGCTGGGATTCCCGAGGCCCAGATCTCGCTGGGAACGGATGGCTGCGGCTTCCCTGTTTTTGCGCTGCCGTTATCCGCTTTGGCGACCGCCTATTTGAAGCTGGCTTGTCCGGATCTAATTGGGGATACGGCTACAGCCGAGGCGGCCAAGGTCATTACCGAAGCGATGAATCGCCATCCCCTGCTTGTAGCTGGCACCGGACGTATCGACTCCATCTTGCTGAGCGACCCGAATATCGTCGCCAAAGGCGGGTTCAAAGGGGTTTACGCGTTTGCTTTGCGTCGCGAGCGCGTAGGTGTGACGTTTAAGATTCAGGATGGTTCCGAAGAGGAGTGGGGAATGATCGCGTTGTCCGTGCTGGAGCAGTTAGGGTACGAAAACGAGGAAACGCTGCGAAAGTTGCGCGAAGCGTTCCCGTCTTCGATCTTGAACGATGAGGGCTGGCAGGTAGGTCAAGCTGAAACGGTCTTTCGGTTGGAACCTTAACCGACGCTCAGGCAGCATCGGCCTTAGGCTTTACCGCGTAGTCTCCCGAGCTCTTGGGCAAGGGCTTCGACTTCAGAGATGCTTAACCGCTCTTTGCTCATGACAATGTCATAAACATCGCGGATATCGTCATATTGGTTAACGTGGAACGCGGACGCCGACATCGCCGCTCCTGAGGCCATTTTCAGCTTACTCTTGATTGCTTCGATCATGTATTCAATATTTTCTTGGTTTTTCGTGGATAGATCCATGCCTTATTCATCCTTCCGGTTTATGGGTTATTAACTATTGTATCATGAGGGATGCAGGTTCATGAAGTTTTGCGATCGGCCGTCCGGATGCGTTACAATCAGGGTACGGAATACCGGGAGGGAGCGTGTCAAGGTCATGCAGGAACAGGAAGAATGGCCGGCGGCGGGCTTGAACCGAAGGAAGCTGAGCGGCGTAGAACTGGAAGTTTTTTTTGCAGGCATTCGCGCCCGGCATATCCGTGATGTCGTTACTTTTCTATGTATCGGTACGGATCGGTCTACGGGAGACGCGTTAGGTCCGCTTGTAGGAACCAAGTTGACAGACTTGGGGTTTGGACAAGTGATCGGGACGCTTCGCGAGCCTTGTGACGCGACGAATCTGGAGCGGCGCATGGCCGAGATTCCCGAAGGTCGCGTAATCATCGCCATCGATGCCTGCCTAGGCATGTCGGATTCAGTTGGGTATTATCTGGTATCCGGCCAGCCGCTGCAACCGGCCCAATCCGTCGGGGCGAGCCTGCCGGAGGTAGGGCACTACAGCATCGCGGCCGTCGTCAACGTCAAAGGCCCAAAACCTTATTGGACGTTGCAGATGACCTCACTTTACAAGGTCATGCAGATGGCCGATGAAATCGCGGGCGCCGCGGCTTCAGCGTTTGGGTGAGAAGGTTGGATGAAGCTAGGGAGTGAGTAGCGGAGCGTAGATAGATCTACGTGAGCAACGGAAGTCCCGGGTGAATTCAAGATTCGAAGTCGATTTCCTTCAATGAGCTGCTTCGTGATCCAAAGATGATTTTTTGAACAACCTCTAAAATATGGATGAAAGTGGGTAGCGTAATGGACAAAATAACGGTCAACGGAACAACGATCGCCTATGAACAACAAGGACAGGGCGAAACGGTAGTTTTGCTGCACGGCTTCTGCGGCAGCTCCGCTTACTGGGAGAAAGTTCAGCCGCTGCTTGCCGAACAATATCAGGTCATTGCCCCTGACCTTCGGGGCCACGGGGCCACTGCTGCGCCGATGGGCGCGTATACGATCGATCAAATGGCGGACGATGTCGCCGGTCTCATGGAAGCCTTAGGCATTTCCCAATATACGCTCTTGGGCCATTCAATGGGCGGTTATGCCGCTTTGTCGTTGGCTCAGCGTTATACATCGCGCTTGAACGCTTTCGGATTGATCCATTCTACGGGATTCCCGGACAGCGAGGAAGCGAAGGAGAAACGGCTTCAGGCCGTTTCACAGATACGATCCGAAGGGATCACCCACTTTGTGGATGGTCTGGTACCTGGGCTGTTCTCTCCGGAAAATGTCACCAAGCTGGTACCTGAAGTGGATCGCGTGAAAGAAATTGGTTACAAAACGCCGCCTCAAGGAGCTACGGGGGCTGTGCTGGCGATGCGCGAGCGGCCCGATCGCCGGGACGTGATGGCGGATACGCCGCTGCCGCTGCTGCTAGTTGCCGGCGAAAGCGACGCCGTCGTACCGATGGCGCGGCTATTTACCACCGAAGGCCCGAACGTCACGAAGGCCGTCATTAAGGGTGCAGGACACATGAGCATGTATGAAGCGCCTGAGCAGCTGGCTGCTGTCATCGCCGATTTTTTGCGCAGCGTGACGGAAGAGAAGCGAGAAGCGTGAAAAATAGCGTGATTGCACAACGTTTCGCCTCTTCAACGAAGTCGAATTGATGCCAAAGAACCGGAGCTTCCATCTGAACTCCGGTTTTCGGCTTTTATTTTGACCGATGGGGAGAGGGAGGGGCAAGGTCACGTGATGAAAGGGGGAGAACCATGCTGCGAAGGGATTACCTGGTCAGGATGATCGAGGAAATGACCGAAGTATTGGGGAAAGTGTTTATGCTGAAGCAGCAGAAAAAGAAGGTTGAGGCGTTATGGGCCCTCGACGAGCTGTTTAAAGGGCAGTTTCGCTTGAGTTCTCAGTTGCTGGAGAACCTGTCCGCTAAAGACATTGTGCGTCTGTTTCAGACCGGCGGCGAGGTGGAGGCGGACAAGCTGCAGAGCTTGGCCCGGCTGCTCAAAGAAGAGGGCGATGTGTACGAGACCTCCGGCGAATCGGATGAAGGAGCTTCGCGATGGCTAAAATCACTGCATCTGTACTTGACTGCCGCGCTGCATGGTGCGGAGCGCTCCCTCTGGGACATCTCCGCCGCCATTTCCGAGCTGCAATCTCTACTTAAATCCTATCGGCTGCCGCCAGATACCGAATGTCTTGTGCTGCACTGGGAGGAAACCGAAGGCAGGTTCGACCAGGCCGAGAATGCCCTCTATCGTTTGTTGGAGGAGGGCCATGCGACTAAAGAGGACGCGGCTGGATTCTATGAGAGGCTGCTGACACTTTCGCCCGACACCCTTTCGGCCGGCGGTTTGCCGATCGAGGAAGTCGAGGAGGGGCTTGCGGAAGTGAAGGTTCGTTTTTAAATCATAACTACTCCTATGCAGAAAGGCAGCTGTTAAACGAAATGGAATCACTGCACAAACTCGCGAACGAACTGGCGCAACAGGGTACCCTCATCACGGCAACGATCAGTGGCCGCCGCAAAACGGGAGAAACGGACTACAGCAAGGTGCAGATCAAGCCGGTCGAAATCAAAAAAAGCCTGCACTATCAATTTGCTTACCATTATTCGAACAAGGTGCTGCATCAGAATATTCCGTCCACTGCATTAGCGGACGAGTTAACGAAGCTGTTTGAGGAGACGTTCCGACAAGGGCTGATTTGTACGGCGGACGCCGATTATCAGGTGTTGATCAGCAAGAAGTTCAAGGTGACGATCCTGAAAAAAGCGCCGTCTCGCAAACCGCTGGGGACGTTGACCCATAACCGGAAGAAGCAGTACGTGCTGGAGGAAGGAACCGCAGTTCCGTTTCTGGTGGAACTTGGCATTATGAATGCGGAAGGTAAGGTACTCGCCAAAAAATACGATAAATTCAAGCAGATCAATCGTTTTCTCGAAATGGTTCAGGACGTTCTTCCTCATTTGCCGGAGGGCCGCCCGCTGACCATTGTCGATTTTGGCTGCGGCAAGTCCTATTTGACGTTTGCGTTGTATCATTACTTGGCGGTGCAGCAACAAAGAAAACTGAATGTGGTCGGACTTGACTTGAAGGCGGACGTCATCGAGCATTGCAGCGGGCTAGCTCGCAAGCTGAAGTATGACGATTTACGGTTCCTCGTCGGCGATATTGCCGATTACGACGAACTTAGCGCAGTCGACATGGTAGTTACGCTCCATGCCTGCGACACGGCAACCGATGCCGCGCTGGAGAAAGCAGTCCGCTGGGGCGCTTCGGTCATTTTATCCGTTCCGTGCTGTCAGCATGAGCTGTTTAACCAGGTGCAAAACGAGGTATTGCAGCCGCTGCTGGGACATGGCATCCTGAAGGAGCGTTTTTCCGCGCTTGCAACCGATGCGATTCGGGCCAAGCTGCTGGATGTGATGGGCTACAAAACACAGCTGCTGGAGTTCATCGATATGGAGCATACGCCGAAAAACATCCTGATCCGTGCCGTCAAATCGGCCGGCGGGAATAGGGCGGAGCTCTGGCGGGAGTATACGGGGTTCCGCGATTTTTTACGCGTCGATCCGTACCTGGAGCGGGCCTGCCGCGACCTGCTGCCGTTGGCGACAGGGGAGGGGAAATGATATAAAGCAAACCGGTCGGGGGGATGCCTGACCGGTTTTTTTTGGCGTTAGCCGGTGGGGATCGCCGACGTGGAGCTCTAAAGGGGGATGAACTGCAAAAATGCAGTTATTATCGGGCGATGGAGCTTGAAACGAGGCTTGAACTGCAAAAATACAGTTTATTTTGCGCGATCACAAAGAAATCGCTCTTTTTATCGGAAATAGACTGCACTTTTGCAGTTGTTTTCGAAAAATGACCCCCAAAACCGGGAAATAACTGTACTTTTACATTTGCTTAAGCGTGCTGCTCGTAACCTCAGAGAATACCCTGCCTTAAACTTGCCAATGAATGGAGTAAAGTGGCTTGTTCGAAGAGGAAAGGTGGAGTGGAGGTGGTGAAGCAGCAGTGGACTTGGGGAGTAACGGTGGCGGTTTGGCTGAGCGCCGTATGGGTTTGCTTGAATCAGGGTCTGTATTGGACGGATCGTCCGGGAGCCCTGCTGCTGGTCTCCGGCTCGCTGGCCGCCGGAGCGGTGGCTGCGGGAGGATGGGCGATCACGCGAGGGGGAGGCTGCAGCGCAAAGGCAAGGCCTAAACTTCAGTCAGTTGCCGGCTCGTTAGGGGTGGAGCCGGCGGCTCGATATATCCTGGCATTGTCCGCCGGCCCTATGGTCATTGCGGCGTCATACGGAGTGCGGCTCGCCGCAGGTCCGCTGTCCGTTCAGTCCACGCTGGAGGCGATACGGCTGTGGGCATTTCTAGGTGGATTTGGTGCGGTGTCAGCTTCGTTGGCGGCGATCTCCCTGCGCGGCCGCCGCGCTCTGGAGGCGGGCTGGCTGCTGATCGGCAGCCTGTTAACCCTCACCGCGCTAGCCGCCGTTTACGGCGTGCTGCCGTTGCCGGGAGCGATTTTACGCACCGCAGATCCGGCCGTTTCGGCGACCGGTGCCCGGCTCGGCGGGCTGCTCCAGTACCCGAACGCCTTCGGCGCGGTGATGGCGGCGTTCCTGCTGGAGCGGCTGATGCGGCTTGCGAGAATGGAGCGGGCCGCTTTTACACGCGAAGGCGGCTGGCGCGGCCAGCGGGCGGGGGCCCTCGCCCTGCTGTTTGCCCTTGGCCTGCTGCTGAGCGAGTCGCGCGGGGCGCTCGCCGCCGCGTTGGCCGGCTGGGCCGCAGGCTTCGCGCTGCTGCGCGGCCCCGAGCGGCGGCGCTACGCCCGGCACAGCGCCGTCTTCGCCGGCGCGGCCGCCGTGCTGGCGCGCGGGCTCGCGGCCGCGCAGCTCGCCCCGGCGCCGGGGCCCGGCGCGCTCGCGCTCGCCGCGGGGCTGGCCGCGGCGCTGCTCGCGTCCGCGCTCGCCGCCGGCGCCGTGCCGCGCTCGCGCCCGCCCGCCGCGGGACTGCGCCGCGCGGCCTGCGCCTGCGGCGGAGCGGCGCTGCTGCTCGCGGCGCCGCTGGCCGCGCTGCCGGCGTCCGCCGGTTTCCTCGGGCGGGGGTTCCGCCCGGAAACGGCGTCCGCCCGCGCGGCGATGTACGCCGACGCCGCCGCGCTACTCCGGCGATCGCCGTGGCTCGGCCAAGGCGGAGATACGTGGCGCCACGCGTTCCGCAGCATCCAAAGCCTGCCTTACGTCGGCAGCGAGGTGCATAGCGGATACCTGGACCTGGCGCTCGATCTGGGCCTGGTTGGCCTCGCCTTCATCTTGCTCTGGCTGGGGGCGCTGGCCATCCCCCTGCTGCGGGCACGCAGCGCGCTGCTCCCGCCTTACCTCGCGCTGCTGCTGCATAGCGCCGTTGACTTCGACTTCAGCTACGGTCTTGTCTGGCTGCTGCTGCTTTCGGCGGCGGCCATAGGGATCGCCGAGGCCCGCGAAGATCGCCTTCGCTTTCCGACTGGGCCAACCTTGGCAAGCGGGGGACCGCTGCCCGACGCTGCTTGGTTCCTCCCCTGGCTTGTCCGCGGCGCATTTGCCGTGGTCGCCGCCATGCTTCTCCTGCTTAGCGTGTCCGGATACCGCGAAGCCGAGAGCCAGCGGCTACACCGCCAAGCATTAGCCTTACCGCCCCAGGCGAACCGGGAGGCGGCCGAGCTGCTTCAGCGCTCGCTGGCCCTCTCCCCGTACCGTACCGCGGCCCGGTTGGCATTGGCGGAACGCTCCGCACCACAGGAGGTTGCCTCGCTCCTGCGGGCCGGCCTCCGTTACGAACCGGAGCGTTCCGAGCTGTGGCTGGCTCTGGGCCGGGCACTTGCCCGGGAAGGTGACCCCGCAGCCGCAGAGGCGCTGCGGCGAAGCGTGGAGCTGGACCGGTTCGACCGGGTCAAGCAAACGACGGCCTTGCGCGAGCTATCGCAGCTTGCGCAAAGCCTGCGCACAAGCGGCCATCTGCGGCTGGCTGAAGCCGCCGCATCGACTGGCGCCGACCTGTACGCGGACTACTCGCGTCTGGCTGAAGACATTGCCGGCGCTCCCGCTCTGCGGAACGACCGAGCGTTCTTGTTGACGGCGGAAGCGATGGAGTTAGGCCGGCAACTGCAGCAGCAATCTCATCCTTTAACGAGAAACGCCTTGAAGTAGGTATCCGCGCCTTAATACATCCAAGCTCGCGGAGCGGCATTCCCGCCAGTCAAGTCCGTTCGCTTTGCAGCTTATCCTCCGAACGCCGCGCGGAAGGCTGAGGACAACGTTTCTTGATCGACCTCCCACAGCTCGGCGAGCTCGGCGCTGACGGCCTCATCCCACCAGTCCGCCAACAGCTTGCGGTTGCTGATGTTTTCGCCGATCCATAACAGGTTGCCGATCACTTTCTTGTAATACAAGGCTTCGCCTTGCTTGATTCGCTCCTCGGGAATATAAATGCCGAGCCGCTTCACTGTCCGGTACAGCTCTTTGCTGCAGCTGCGGCGGATCTTGCGCGGGGTCGGGAGGGAAGTCCGATGTTTTGCCGGGAAGTTGGACATGGCTTAAAGTCGCCTCCTTTTTGCTCCAGCATATGCGGGCGGATTCCCCGGAGTCACCAGGGGAGCAGGGTGAAGTAGAACGCATGTCCCCGGCTATGATAGAATAGACTGAGATTAGAGGGAGATTTTGCAGTCCTTCGGGACGGAAAGCTAACGGGAAAGAGGACGAAGCTGTGGATTGGATATCGAATTTAGTAGGCGTATTATTAGATTGGGTGCAGCAATTGGGCTATTTCGGCATTATGCTGGGACTGATGATCGAGATCATCCCCAGTGAAATCGTGCTGGCTTACGGCGGTTATCTCGTGCATATGGGAGAGATCAACTTTATCGGGGCCGTCTTCTTCGGTACGGTTGGCGGCGTGATCGCCCAGTTGTTTATCTATTGGATCGGGCGCTATGGCGGCAGGCCGATTTTGGAGAAGTACGGGAAGTATATTTTGATTCAGAAGAAGCATATCGACGTGTCCGAAGCCTGGTTTCTGAAATACGGGCCCGGGGTGATTTTTACCGCACGGTTTATTCCGGTGGCGCGGCATGCGATATCCATTCCTGCAGGGATGGCCAAAATGCCGGTCGGCAAGTTCCTGCTATTGACGACCTTGGCGGTGATTCCGTGGTCGGTGTTGTTCGTATACTTGGGGATGCTGCTCGGCGAGCAGTGGCAACACATTGATGAGAAGGCCGGGCCTTATGTCATGCCGATTCTGTTAGGCGCTTTGGCGCTATTGATCGTGTACCTTATCGTCAAAACTTTCGGGAGCCGGAAGAAAGGCGACGCTTAAACTGGGCCGCTTCCGCCTGCTGACAAACTGGACGGGCTAGCTGTTGATAGAACTTACGAGGGAGGATACGGAGTAGGCGAAGCTGCCGTCATCGGACGGTGTGCGCTTATTTCGAGCGATAAACATGATGCTGAATATCGAAAGCTTTACATTGGGACCCTTGCAAACGAATGCCTATTTGTTGCGGGGAGAAGACGAAGGCCGGGCGGTGATTATCGATCCCGGTACGAACCCGGGACCCTTGCTGCGCAGAATCGAGGGCTTGGAGATCGAAGCCATTTTGCTCACGCATGCCCATTTTGACCACATCGGAGGCGTGGATCAGATCCGTAAAGCCAAGAATTGTCCGGTCTATGTGCATCCGCTGGAAAGCGATTGGCTCACGACACCCAAACTGAACGGCTCACTGATGTGGCCGGAGGTCGGACCGCCTATCACAACGGACCCGGCGGAATACGATCTAGCCGAAGGTCAGAAGCTCCGATTGATTGGGCACGAGTTCACCGTATATCATACGCCGGGCCATTCCCCCGGCAGCGTCAGCTTTCTGTGTGGTGACCACCTATTCTCCGGAGACGTGCTGTTCCGACTTGGCGTCGGGCGCACGGACTTGCCGGGAGGCCGCGAGGCGGACCTGTACAATTCGATTTGCGGGAAGCTGTACCGGATGAAGGATGAAGTGAAGGTCTATCCCGGCCACGGGCCTAGAACGACGATCGGCTTTGAACGGGCGAATAATCCGTATGTTTCCTAGGAACGGATGGCCATTCTTCGACTTGTCGTTAAACGAAATAAAATCGACGAAAAAGTACAAAAATAGTGGACAAAAGTGCAACCCTTTGATAGGATGTACTTATTAAAACATTGTAACTTCTGCGAAGCACGCAAGCTGAGGAATTTTCCCGGTTTGCGTTCTTTTTTGTCTTGTCCTGCGGGACGACGCTGAAGCGGGCGTCTCCGCGAAACGGGATGTACACCTCCCAGCCGAAGTGCATACGCTATTTCACAACCAGGATTCCGGTCAAGAACTTGACCTGACTCCGACTCTTTTAGTAGGATGATATAAAGCAATACAAGTTTATGAGAGTTAGGCAACCAAAATAAATAACTCAGGGAGGTAGACGATGCTTCAGTTGGGAGAAAAAATCGTTATCGTCGGTGATGCTTTTGAGCAGAATCTTCCTGTTGGGGAATATGGCTACGTGATTGCTTACGACCGCAATCCGGACAATGCTTTCGATTATGTCATTCGGTCTCCGAAGACGGGGCGGAATTACTTCGTTCCGCAGAGCGATATAGAATCCGAAAATCAGCTGATCGAGCAAGAGGCGGAGCGCGCGACACAGGAAGCTTTGATCGACTACGCGCTGGCGACGCATAATGAGAAGCTGTTTCGGCAAATCATGAACGGCGAAGACAGCGAAGCAGACGAGCAGCAGGAACCAACAAAGGAAGTAATGTCCCAAGCGGAGTTCATTAAACAAGTGAACCTGCGGGCATGGATATAAGAAGGGGAGGGAGTCGGCATGCGGCCGGCTCTTTTTCTTTCCCTCCTTTCCGCTTTAACGGATTGAATTGAACCGGATTCTACAATATAATTTTATTCAATTGTACAAGCATGGTAGAATGTACGAATAGTGTGGGAACGCATCACTAAAGGAGGCACCAAGCATGAGTATCCAGACGAAGGATGTTGAACATGTGGCGAAGCTGGCCCGCTTGCACCTGACTGATGAAGAGCGGGAGATGTTCACGGAGCAATTAAATGCGATTTTACAATACGCCGAGAAATTAAATGAATTAAATACGGACGATATCGCGCCAACGACACATGTACTCCATTTAAGCAACGTCATGCGCGCGGACGAAGTGAAGGAAAGCCTGCCGCCGGAGAAGGTGTTCCGCAATGCGCCGGACGAAGAGGACGGGCAGTTTAAGGTTCCGGCTGTACTGGAATAGGATTTTCGTCTCTAGGACCAACTGATTGATTAGAAATCACTAGGATTCATAAAGGAGGAAGCTTAGATTGGCGCTTTTTGATATGCGTTTGCAGGAGATACATAATCGGCTTCACAGCAAGGAGTTGTCCGTATCCGATTTGGTTGACGAAGCCTTCGCCAACATTCGGGAATACGACGGGAAGATCGGCGCCTATTTGACGTTAAATGAAGAGGGAGCCCGTGCAGAGGCATCCCGTCTGGACGCGAAGCTGGCGAAGGGTGAAGCTCGCGGTTTATTGTTTGGACTGCCCGTTGGCGTGAAGGACAATATGGTGACCGAGGGGTTGCTGACGACGTGCGGAAGCCAATTTTTGAAAAACTACGATCCGATTTATGACGCTACGGTCGTCACGAAGCTGAAGGAAGCGGAAGCGGTCACGATCGGCAAGCTGAATATGGACGAGTTCGCCATGGGCGGCTCCAACGAGAATTCCAGCTTCCATCCCGTACGTAACCCTTGGGATGTAAGCCGCGTTCCGGGCGGTTCCAGCGGCGGTTCGGCAGCAGCAGTCGCTGCGGGCGAGGCCTTCTTCACGCTCGGTTCCGATACCGGCGGTTCGATTCGCCAGCCCGCGTCGTATTGCGGCGTGGTGGGTCTTAAGCCAACCTACGGCCGGGTATCGCGCTACGGGCTCGTGGCGTTTGCTTCTTCTCTGGACCAGATCGGGCCGATTACCAAGAACGTCGAGGATGCCGCTTACGTCCTGCAGGCGATCGCCGGCCACGATCCGAAGGATTCTACCTCCGCTGACGTGGGGGTGCCGGATTATTTGAGCGCCCTCACCGGCGACATTTCCGGACTGCGCATTGCCGTACCCAAGGAATATTTAGATGGCGTTGACCCTCAGGTCAAGGCTTCCGTGATGGAGGCTTTGCGTATGCTTGAAAGCCTAGGCGCGGTATGGGAAGAAGTGTCATTGCCGCATACGGAATACGCGGTGGCTGCCTACTATTTGCTGGCATCTTCGGAGGCTTCGTCCAACCTGTCGCGTTTCGACGGCGTTCGTTACGGCGTTCGCGCCGATCATGCCGGCAGCCTGCTGGACCTGTACTACGATTCGCGCAGCCAGGGATTCGGCCCGGAAGTGAAACGCCGGATCATGCTCGGTACTTACGCCCTCAGCTCGGGTTATTACGATGCCTACTATTTAAAGGCGCAAAAGGTCAGAACGCTGATCAAACAGGATTTCGATCAAACTTTTGCCAACTATGACGTGATTATCGGACCAACAGCGCCAACCACCGCGTTCCCACTGGGATCGCAGGTTGACGATCCGCTTACGATGTATTTAAACGATATTTTGACGATTCCGGTGAGCTTGGCCGGGGTTCCAGCCGTCAGCGTGCCTTGCGGATTTGCCGAAGGTCTGCCGGTTGGGCTGCAAATCATCGGCAAGCCGTTTGATGAAAGCACGATTTTACGTGTAGCTCACGCCTTTGAAGCGTCAACGGATCATCACAAGCAACGTCCCGCCTTGTAGGTTCCATATCAATGTTTTGCAGGAGGATAGGCCATGTCAACATCCAAATATGAAACGGTGATCGGGCTGGAGGTGCATGTGGAGCTGCATACGAAAACGAAAATTTTCTGCGGCTGCTCCACCGAGTTCGGCGCTCCGCCCAACACGCATACCTGCCCGGTTTGCCTAGGGCATCCCGGCGTATTACCGGTGCTGAATCGCCAAGCCGTCGACTACGCGATGAAAGCGGCGATGGCGCTGAATTGTGAAATCGGCGATGTTAGCAAATTTGACCGGAAGAATTATTTTTACCCCGATTCGCCGAAAGCGTATCAAATTTCCCAATACGATCAGCCGATTGGCTTGAACGGATACATTGACATTGAAGTGGATGGGAAAACGAAACGGATCGGGATCACTCGTCTTCACCTGGAGGAGGACGCTGGCAAGCTGACGCACGTGGATGGCGGCTATGCTTCGCTGGTGGACTTTAACCGTGTCGGTACGCCATTGGTTGAAATCGTCTCTGAACCGGATATTTCCTCGCCGGAAGAAGCGCGGGCCTATCTGGAGAAGCTCCGGGCGATCATGTTGTATTGCGACGTTTCCGACGTCAAAATGGAAGAAGGCTCAATGCGTTGCGACGCCAACATCAGCTTGCGGCCGCAGGGGCAGAAGGAGTTCGGTACACGGGCCGAGCTCAAGAATATGAACTCGTTCCGCGGCGTGGTTCGCGGATTGGAGTATGAACAACTTCGCCAGGGCGAGATTTTGGACGAGGGCGGAGAAGTTGTGCAGGAGACGCGGCGCTGGGACGAAACCCAAGGCAAGACGTTCTCCATGCGCGGCAAAGAAGAAGCGCATGATTATCGCTACTTCCCCGATCCTGATCTAGTTACTCTGCATATCGACCAGGCGTGGAAAGATCGGATCCGCGCGTCGATTCCGGAGCTCCCGGATGCACGGAAGGCCCGCTACACATCGGAATACGGCTTGCCGGAGTACGATGCCGGCGTCATTACGTCGTCCAAAGCGCTGGCGGATCTGTTCGAAAGCAGCCTTTCCTATACGAAAGACGCCAAAGCGGTATCAAACTGGATCATGGGGGACCTGCTGGGTTACCTGAACAGCAACTCATTGGAGTTGTCCGACGTGAAACTGACGGGTCAAGGACTCGGCGAAATGATCGGCCTGCTGGAGAAAGGCACGATCAGCTCCAAGATCGCTAAAACCGTGTTCAAAGAGATGCTGCAAAGCGGCAAGCTCCCTCAGCAGATCGTTGAAGAGCAAGGGCTTGTGCAAATCAGTGACGAAGGCGCGATTTTGGCAATTGTCCAAGAAGTCGTGGCGAACAACCCTGCTTCCGTAGAAGATTATAAAGCGGGCAAGGAGAAAGCGATTGGCTTCCTCGTTGGTCAAGTTATGAAACAAAGCAAAGGGAAAGCCAACCCGGGGTTGGTCAACAAGCTGCTGGTGGAAGTATTGAAGGGCTAATGGTGCTAAGGACGCCTGCTGCTTTCGGGGCGAGCCGAAGATAGGTTGATAGCCATTCCGAGGGGGAAGAGCGTGTGATCAAGCCATTGTCGCTGAAGGACACCGATCTCGTGGAACAGCTGTGGGGTTTGCAGCATGCGGCTTATCGGCTGGAGGCTAAGGCCGTAGGTCTGACGGAAACGCCGCCCCTGCCGGATACGTTTGATTCCATCCGCACGAGCAGCGATCATTTTATCGGAGAACTGTCAGAGGACGGCGAGCTGCTGGGCGCTATTGCGGTTCGCGATGAATCGCCCGGAATTCTCGAGATCACCCGCTTGATGGTTCACCCTAATCATTTGCGCCAGGGAATCGGGGGCAAATTGCTGGAGTACGTCCTAGCAAACCACTCTGACAAGCAAGGATTTACCGTTACAGCCAGCACGCTGAACGCCCCTGCGGTAGCGTTATATCGTAAGTTCGGCTTTAGATCAGTCCGTCAAATAGGCTCCGCCGCAGGCGTTGAGCTGACCCTATTTCGGCTGGATCTGTCTAAGTGATCATGCACGCTTTCGAACCCCAGTTTCCGGGTTTGAGGGCGTGCTTTTTTTTGAAAAAGCGGGGGGATTCGTCAGGTCCAGTTCATTCCACGTTACAGATGAAGTTTATTTCGGTTATGATGAAGAGAACAGGATATCCGTGCAGATGAAGCCTAACGATAGAAAGGGGTGGGGAGATGATGCCGGATATGCTGCCATTAGGCGAGCCGTCAAACCAGGTGCGAACCAAAGGGTACCAGCCCCGGCGACGCAAGCGCAAGCTGGTAGCCTGCCTGCTATCCGCCCTGCTACCGGGTTTGGGGCATTTGTATTTGCGTCTTTATTTACGCGGCCTTTGCTTTATGTATTTCGTATTGATTGATGCCTCAGCGCTGATATATTTCTCTTCGGTTCGCACGGCCATTAACGTACCGCTGCTGATTTGGCTGGGCTTGCTGATTCCCGCAGCGTACTTTTTCAGCATTTATGATGTTCTTCAATCCACCGATGCACATAATGCTCGTCTGCGAAAGGAGCTCGAGGTGAGCTCAGCCCCCTTTACGGATACCTCGTCCGGCCGAAACGTCAAGCAGGGCCTCGGAGCCGGTGTACTTCTGATCGGCGGCGGAGCCGTCTTGTTTATGTTTCGGGTGAAGCCCTTTTGGCTTCAGCTTCTAGTGCAAAATGCCGGGGCTTACCTGGTCTCATTCGCGTTGGCGCTGGCGGCGCTTTTGCTGATCTTGCGTGAATTGAAGCGCGCGTTTTTACGGTCGGGACGCTTTACGGCAGCCGCGCTGTTAATGGCAATAGCAGTCATTCTTCTGCGCGATGCGATGACAGGACGGGATGAGATGCGGTTGCTCATCAAATGGTGGCCATTGGTGTTCGTTTTATGGGGAATCGAGCATATTTTGATATTAGCTTGGAACCCTATGAAAAAAACGCTAGCCAAACGCCGGCCGCATGTAGACGTCAAAGGACTGCTGTTATCTATGTTTATGGCCTTCTCCGTATTTGCGATTACGCAGCAGGATCAATATATGCATGTATGGAACCGGGTCAGCCTGGATCTGACGGCGGCGGGGGCGGAGTACAGTGCAGAGGAGGGTTATCGAGTCGAAAAACCTCAACTGGACATCCCCATTGATCTGGATACCGAGCGGATTGTCGTTGACGGGATGAACGGGGATATCGAGGTCCGTAAGGCGGAGATCGATCACATTATCGTTCGCTATACGGTTTGGATCGACCAGTTAGGTACGGAAGATGCCCGTAAAATCGCGGCCGTGACATCCGTCGAAACCAAGGAAGGCAAAACGCTGGGCTTATCCGTTAAGGACAAGGCTTATGGCGAGACCGGCCGCCGACACCCGCGCGTGAATCTAACTCTAATCGTACCGGAGAACCGGTTTCTGGATCTGGACATCACCACCTCAAGCGGTGGGATCACCCTGACCGGAGTTCAGACGATGAAGCAGGCGAAATTGCAAACCGGAAATGGGGATTTGCGGTTATGGGACGTGATTGGGGACGTATCGGCCAAGACGCTGAACGGGGACGTGGAGCTGTACCGAATCTTTGGCGAGGCTCAAGTCGATACGCAAGGCGGCAACATTAAAGGACGGGGGATCACCGGTAAGGCTTCCCTGTCCACCGTGGTAGGTGATATTACGCTGACGGAAGCTCAGGACGGAATTCAAGCGCGCACGAAAAACGGAAATATCCGACTGGATGGCGTTCCCCTGGGGCTGCATGCGGAATCGCTAAACGGCAAGATCTATATTACCTCCCGCCTGATCGGCGGCGATTGGGATGTGTATAGCGCGGTCGGCGAACTCCGGCTGGAGCTTCCGGAGGAAGGGAATTACGAACTGGAAGGTTCCAGCGGGTATGGCGATATTTTCACTGAGCTGCCTTTTGCGGTTGAGAACAAGGAAATTCATGGTACGGTCGGAAACGGCGATTACAAGCTCAAGATAGACGGCAACAGCGATCTATATGTGAATAAAAGCTGAACACCAGTAAAATCAGGCGATGACCCGGCTCTTTGCCGTTGATCTTGCGTTGACAAAAGTTTTGACCTAAACGTACAATAATCTTGCGAGCTATTTTAGCATAACTATTAATTAGGAATGAGCATTTAGAAGGCGGTGGACGAGATGACAACGCGCGTACAGCACGCCCTGGACCAACTGAAGAACAATGGTGTCCGCATTACGCCGCAGCGTCACGCCATACTTACGTATCTGATGGAATCGATGAGCCATCCGACCGCAGACGAGATTTACCGGTCCTTGGAGCCCCGCTTCCCGAACATGAGCGTAGCTACGGTATACAACAATTTGAAGATGCTGATTGAAGCCGGCATGGTCCGGGAGTTGACATACGGGGACAATTCGAGCCGATTTGATGCTGACGTGTCCAATCATTATCATGTAATTTGCGAGAAATGCGGAAAAATTGAGGACTTCATGTACCCGTCCTTGGAGGACGTGGAGCGTAAAGCGGCAGAGGCAACCGGTTTTGAAATTCACGGACACCGGCTGGAGTTGCATGGGGTATGCAGCGAGTGCCGCATCGAACATTAAACGTAACGATCCTGCGAGAATATTAGAAGACGTGCGGAATTCCTTCGGAGTTCTACACGTTTTTATTTTTATGGTAACTTTCTGCACGATTCATAAGTTATTATTAGTAGACAGAGATTTAGATACGGAGGGTTGTCCTTGAGAAGCAGAAAAGACATGTATCGCAAAAAAAGGCGCGGCGGGGGCAAAACCAAATGGTTCTTCGGACTGATCCTTATTATAGCGGGATTGTATTGGGCTCAATCGGTATGGCTGCCGAATCGCGAGCATGTCGACCCTGAATGGTTGGGCCGTGTGGAGAAGCCGATATTTTCTGGCGGGCAATGGCTGGACGGAACCGGGATCGGATCGGGAGATAGCCTGAAGCTCCCGCTTCCGATCATTCAACAGGTGATTGAGCCAACGATCCGTTATGAGGAAGATACGAAATCGGTTATTTTGACGACGCCGCGGAAATTGGTCTTGCTCAAAGCGGACGAGAAGATCGCCAAAATTAACAATAAGCCGACTGAGCTACGATTTGCTCCTGAGGAAAAAGACGGCATTCTCTATCTACCTGCTCATCTGCTTCAGGAATTGTACGGGGCCGAGGTTCAAGAGGATGCTTCCACTGGCGCGGTGCTGTTGTACCGGGCAGGAGAGAGTCTCATGCCGGCTGCAGTAAATACCGGCTCCGGCAAGAAGGATGGCACCATTCCGCTGCGGACCGGGCCAAGCATTCATGAACCCATCCTGGCCGATATGAAGGATGAAACCGCACTACGGATTCTACAGGCTCCGGATGATGAATGGTATTATGTTCAGCTGGATAATGGGTATACCGGATACGTTCGACAGAAGAATGTGGTGACAGGGGAGAAACGTTTCGTCCCCGAGTTAAAGCAGGAGTTGTCCGCGGCCAAACAGAAATGGCAATCCAAAACGGTCAACATGACCTGGGAGGCGGTGTACCAGGTGGCTCCGAAACCGTCATCCATTGGTAAGTTGCCGGGTGTGAACGTCGTCAGCCCCACCTGGTTTTCGCTGGTGGACGGCGCTGGCAATGTACGGAGTAAGGCGGACAGCGTTTATGTAAAATGGGCTCATGGCCAAGGGAAGCAGGTCTGGGGATTGTTCAGCAACAGTTTTGAGCCGGATTTGACTTCCAAGGCATTGTCTAGTTTCGAGAATCGTCTGACGACCATAATGCAAATGCTTCATTACGCGAAAATTTACGATTTGGACGGCATTAACATCGACTATGAAAATGTTTATACCAAAGATGGGGACAATCTAACCCAATTCATGCGCGAGCTTCGCCCTTTGGCGGAGGAGCAGGGGTTGATCGTTTCGATCGACGTGACTCCGAAGTCGAACAGCGAGATGTGGTCGGCGTTTTTGGACCGCCGAGCCTTGGGAGAAGTGGTGGATTACCTCGTTGTGATGGCTTACGATGAGCATTGGGCGGCCAGTCCGGTAGCCGGCTCCGTCGCTTCATTGCCGTGGGTACGTTCGTCGATAACCCGAATTCTGGAAGAGGACGGCGTGCCGCCAAGCAAACTGATCCTGGGCATCCCGCTCTACACGCGGATTTGGACGGAAACCCAGAAGGACGGCAAAACCGAAGTCGACTCCAAAGCGATTGGGATGGATAAAGCCCAGCAAATCATTGCCGAGAAGAAATTGAAGCCGCGCTTTTCCGAAGAGACCGGTCAGAATTATGTGGAATACGAAGATAAGGAAGGACGGCACCGGATCTGGCTGGAGGATGCGGAATCGTTGCAACGTCGTGTGGAATTGGCTAAATCGCTGAAGCTGGCAGGCATTGCCACCTGGACTCGCAGCTTTGCTTCCGATAACGCATGGGAGACGCTGCGGCAAATTGAGAAGTAGAAAAACCAAGCGGACCGCTGCTTCATGAGCAGGGTCCGCTTTTTTACGCATTTGGGATCTGATAAGGGCGTGTTTGATCGGGTTAGCCTTGGCTTGTAACGTCGGCAGATTGTTGTTGTTCCAACTGATCGGCGGTGATCGTCGCTTCCGTCGGGTCTAGGGTTAAGATGGTTTTGCAGAACATGCAACGATCCGTTTTTCCTAACATTTTGGTTAGTTTGTGACATTCCGGGCACTCCAACTGCACCGCAGAGGTGGACAGCATACCCGCCCAAAAATAGATGGCCAAGCTCGCTAGCATGGCGATCAAGCCGATAACTAGTCCGATAGCAGCTACCACTTTGCCCGATTGCCCCCAGAACACGATACCGGCGGTTCCCAGAACCATTAGGCCCATCCCAAGCATGGTCAGCAGTAAGCCCCACAAACGAAATTCATTAATTTTGCTCGACTTAAAGAACATTGGCCCACCTCGATTCTTTAACTATTCAGGGGGAAGCATCCCCCGACTTTTTCCAAGCGCTCCAAAAAACAAGAAGGAAACTTAGACTAGGCGTAGAACTATATTATAACGAATCGGCAGGAATACGCCAAGCTGGGAGGGTATCCGTGGAAACAACCATTTTTTCGATCTTGGGCGAGGGGAAAGCTGGGCATGGGGCCATTGGAGCGGTCGGGTATCGCCTGGATCAAGCTGGTTCCCACGATTCGCTGCTGCATGATTTCGAGTTTCTCATTATGGTTGTGCACCATGGCTTGGAGGAGACGGAACAGCGCATCGAACACGGCATGAGCGGTGATTCGGCTTACCAGTTACTGCATGTCAGCAGTCGCGAGATTGAACGAGGAATATTGATTGGGGATCAGAGGGATTCCGTTAAATATTTTTTACATGGAGAAATCATTTGGGACATCGAGGGGAAGTTAATGGCATTCCGTTCTTATATCAATGAATTCGGAGAACCGATGAAGGAGCGTCGGAAGCTGAAGGAATTCGCCAAGTTTCTCAAAGTGTACGGAGAAGCCAAACGTTATACCGCTGAGAAGGATTTGCTGGATGCTTATTATTGCGTCCTGCAGGCGCTTAAGCACTATGCCCGCCTCGAATTGATTGAGCAAGGGATCCTGCCGGAAAGCAGTGTGTGGGAGCAGGTTCGCCCCTTGAATTCGGTCGTATATAAGCTGTTCGACGAGCTGACGGAAAATTCCGAAACGTTGGAGCAGCGGATTCAGCTTGTTTTGCTGGCATGTGAGTTTACTTTGGCCAGTAAGATGGCGGATTGCTGCGCTTTACTTTTAAGGATATTAGGCAGTCGTAAGGAAGCGTGGGGCATTCAGGAATTGGCGCAGGTGCAAGAGCTGGAGCATGTAAAGGACGAGCTGCCGCTACTACTGCGCAAGTTAGTTACCCGTTCCTTGGCGCAGGAGATCACGAAAGCGCATAAGGAAGGCGCCGGCGATAGCCGGGAACTCCGTTACAGAGCATAGCGTACCCCACGTCCCTATCTTCCAGATTATACCTGGGACAAACGGGTTGACGCCCACCTTGGATCTGTGATAAATTATAACTCGCCCCTAAAAAGGCAGAGAAGTTCTGAAGTTCGAAACGGCTTAAGCCGAAAGGCTTCGAAAAAAACTTCTTGACTTAAAAGAGGCGAACGTGATATATTATAAAGGTCGCTGCTGAAACAAAATTCAGCAACGAAATGAAAAGTTTGATCTTTGAAAACTGAACAACGAGTGAGTAATACAATGAGATTTTAAATCTCGTCAGTTTGTTTAAATGAGCAAGTCAAACACTTTATTGGAGAGTTTGATCCTGGCTCAGGACGAACGCTGGCGGCGTGCCTAATACATGCAAGTCGAGCGGAGTT
>RCUU01000303.1_pt1 | contig 28433 bp, 34 predicted proteins | sample 2166211 | NCBI WGS metagenome assembly RCUU01 (sample SAMN09932620, study PRJNA488358) | compost metagenome | feature: garden; material: soil; isolation source: compost soil in phenylacetic acid-enriched culture | place: Germany: Experimental Botanical Garden Goettingen | collected 2016-01-27
GAACTATGTTGCTATTACCCAGTCAATCCTCGGAATTCAGGCTGACTTTGCCGGTCTGAAGGTTGATCCTTGTATCCCTGCAGAGTGGGACGGCTTCGAAATCACCCGCGTCTTCCGTGGAGATACCTACGTGATTCAGATCAAGAATCCGAACCATGTCTCCAAAGGCGTAGCCAGCCTTACCCTCGACGGTACTGCTGTTGAAGGCAACATCATCGCTCCTGTGGGCGACGGCGCCGTGCATCAGGTTGTTGTGGAGCTGGGCTAATTATTTTGAAGGCAACGGGCTTCTCCTTTCTAAAAGGAGGGGCCTGTTTTTTTGTGCGTGGACGCAAATGCTCCGTTTCCGGGCAGATTACCCTAGAGGGAATATGTGCCATTTAAAAGATTTTGAACTGCCGCCCAATTGGAAGTATATCCTCCGTAGAACTCTAAAATAACCCTAACAGGTCAATGAAGGTTGGAGCGGATGTCGTCACGATCAATCCGGGGTTATGCGGACAGGAGATCCGTTGATTCAGGAAAATCAGGCGGTTCAGCAGGTCATCCGGACACAGCTTCCGCTATATGGCCCATTCCACCTCATTTTGGGCTAAAAATAACGATATAACGTCTTCTGAGTCCGAATCAACCAAAAAAGCAGGCGGTTTTTAAAAATAAGGTCTTCTCTGTCCGCTTCCTGCTGCAGAAGAAAAAGGACCACAGAGTGGAATAATATCCCGCCTGTGATCCTGCTTATTGAAGGTATATAAAAAAAGGAATTAGAATGCCTCATAGTTATTGCCATAGTTATTATCCCAATACGTTTGCCCGCCAGTTGTATACGAAATCGCATATTTAACATTTGCCGCACCCGGAACATTGAAACTGTAGCTCCAGCGTTCAACAGTATTGAAATTATTATAGAAGCCATTAAAAGTGGCGGCACCCTCATTAGTCGTTGCCCAGTTGTCCGTTGTATACACAACTTTCACTGTTTTCGTCGGGTTCAGGTTTTTCACATAGATATTGCCGCTGAAAGTACCGGCGAGCAAGCTGCTGGAGGCATTAAGCACGTTTGGAGTTCCCAGAATTACTGATTCAACGGGAACCTGACTATTAGGTTCATTGTAATAATTTGCTGACCCGTTGTCATCCCAATAGGTCTGGTTGTTCACTTCATATTTGATTGCGAATTTTATGAAACTGAGATCTTTCAGCTCGGAATGATCGGTTGTAGATCCATTCGTGGAAATACCGAAACTCCATTTCTCGTGGGTTCCATCCGTCGGCCCGACATAATGTGCACTTGTATCATACCAATTCGTGTTATCTGTCGTATAATGGACAGTCACATTTTTCACGGGTCCCAGATTAGCAACTTCAATATTGCCGGTGAACCCGACATAGCCAGGTTTATAAATAACGCTGACATCTGAGTCAATAAGCTTTACCTCATTACCGCTTGCGAATGCCGACCCCACGAAGGGTACACCAAAAATCAGAGTAAACATCATCAATCCAGCAAATAGTTTCTTCATTGCTTTCACAGTTCTCTCTCCTCTAATTTTAATTTTTTACACCTGAGTCTGAGCCGACAAGGACATTCTGTTTTTTTAAAACTGTTTTTTCATCCCTCCTTAATCATTCGAAAGAACATTGTAATTTCTCGGAAAGGTAATCATTTCCTATTAAAACAATAACTTTAAGTTGTCTTTATGTAAATAGGAATTAAGTAACAGAATTTATATATTAATACAGTGTTTATTTTGTCGTAAAAAGTATAAATAATGGAAATAAACACGAAAAAGAACCCTGAAGGCACTCGACGCTCGCCCAAAGGGATTATTATTAAAAACGAACCCGTGCAGAGTGGTATCCGGTAATCACGCGCTGATTCGTCGAATTTCTTCTGGATTCCTCTCTGCTCACCTACGGTCAGTTTCAGTAAATTGAATAGATTGCATTTCATCCGTGGATACGTTAAATCTTATGGACACATAAACCCCAAATTCACGGCCTGCGCGGGTTCTAAGCCACAATTTAAACTTCTCTTCGGCTGTTTCCGGAGTCAATTGGGTGCGGCCAATATGCTTATAGTCAATGATGTCTGCGTTATATCGCTTTTGCGTTTCCTTTACTGCAATGGTACCCCATTTAGCGTATACAGGCGCAGCTTCTGCTGGCATTGCGGATATTATAAGCACCCCTATAAGGCACAGGACCATGTTCTTTATCATCAAGCACCGCCTATTGGAATTTTTCATATTTTCCCCATCCGGTACTTGAGATATGCATAGCACACCAAAAGCCACCCCTCGCACACTGCAGCAGCAGTACGCCGGGTGGCTTTTGGCTATCTCAGTCTATGATTTCTCGTGACTACACATCCATTTAACGCCTTTACGCCTTGCTCTCCCGGATCCATACCTTCATTTCGCCGCTGCCGCGGTTGCCCCACAGATAATAGGGAATGGCTGTGACCTCAATAGTTTCCACAGATGCTTTAGCTCTGCTGTACAAACCTCCGCTCCAGCCTGCCTGCTCTACCCGGGTACCCTGCCCTTTTACCATCACTGCACCGCCCAACAGTGAATCTTCAAAACGCTCCGTGAACGGAGCGGATTCATGTAATGCAATCGAGCTCAGCGGTGTGCCGTTATCGGCAGCCTCCAGGCAATAGACCAGCGGGCCGCGCTGGATGGCGGTCTTCCCGGCATCTGCCCGCAGCTGAGGATGGGCATAGACCCGGTGCGCTTCCATAGGCAGCTGCAGCTCAATCGTATCCCCGGCGTTCCAGATCCGGCGGATCACGCAGTATCCCTGCTCCACATTCTCCCCCAGATTCAGCTTCTCGCCGTTCACTCTGATCTCCGCACCGCTGCTCCAGGAAGGGATGCGCAGAGCGATGCCGAACTCGGCAGCTTCCACCGGATTAACCTTCAACGTGACGGCCCCTTCCCACGGGTAATTGTTCTGCTGGCTGACAGCCACTTTTGTCCCGCCCAGTATTGCGTTCAATTCGCTGCCGATATACAGGTTGGTGTACAATGTGTCACTGTGGACTGTATAGATATACTGATTGAGCGAGGTCAGCAGCCGGGCCACATTCGGCGGGCAGCAGGCGCAGCCGAACCAGCCCTGGCGCTCGGATTTGACATGATGCTTATCCGGATTGCAGGTACAGGCCTGCGGCCATACTTCAAGCGGATTTACATAGAAATAGTGTTTGCCGTCCTGTGCCATGGAGCCAAGAACGTTATTGTAGAGCGCCCGCTCCATCACATCCGCATAGCGCGCATCCGGTTCAAGCTCCAGCATCCGCCGGGCAAAAAAGATCAGTCCAATCGAAGCGCAGGTCTCCGCATATACCGTATCGTTGGGCAGGTCATAATCAAAGGTGAAGGCTTCACCTTGGTGTGTGGAGCCGATGCCGCCGGTAATATACATCTGCTTGCCCGTCATATTGTCCCATAATCTCACGCAGGCATCACGCAAGGCTTGATCTCCGGTAAGCGCCGCCAGATCCGCCATCGCCGTATACATATAGACCGCCCGGACTGCGTGTCCCACAGCTTCTGTCTGCTCCCTAACCGGAATATGTGCCTGAAGATATTTCAGCTCTACACTGCTCGTCGGAGTGCTGCTCCAATGCGTAACCCGGTCCCGGGCCTCCCATTCCTGCCGCAGAAAATTGGGCTCCTTGCCTCTCTGATCGATAAAAAAGCTGCTGAGCTTCAGATATTTCTCCTCGCCCGTCAGCCGGTACAGCTTCACCAGCGCAAGCTCGATTTCCTGATGTCCGTCATAGCCTTTCAGCTTGCCTTCCTCGGGGCCAAATACGGAGTCGATATGATCGACCATCCGGCGCATCGTATTCAGCAGCTTGTCTTTGCCCGTCGCTTCATAATAGGCAACCGCAGCTTCAATGAAATGTCCGGCACAGTACAGCTCATGGCAGTCCTGAAGGTTGGTCCAGCGTTTGCCGGGCTCCTTAACCGTAAAATAGGTGTTCAGATAACCATCCGGCTGCTGCGCTGCGGCGACCAGGTCAATAACTGCGTCAGCCCGGGCCTCCAGTTCCGGGTCACGCTTCAGATTCAGTGAGTAGCCGACCGCCTCCAGCCATTTGGCGACATCACTGTCCTGAAACACCCAGCCGTGAAACTCCCCTTTTTTTCTGCCGGCGGCAATCTCGAAATTGGCGATCGCATGACTCGGCTCCGCTTCCGGCACACGGTCATGCAGCGCTTCGTATTGATATGGAATGACCACATCCTGGACCAGCCTGATATAGCGCCCCCAGAAGTCATCCTGGATAGCTGCCGACAGGTTCCCGGCCACTTGCTGATTTTCGCTTGTTTTATTCATTTTCCACTTCTCCTCTGCGTTCATTTCATCCTCGCTATTTGCCATTATAGACGGTAAAATAAATAAAAAACAGGATCAGAAGCAACCCTGTTTTTGTACAATTTCACACTGAATGAACTATGCAGAAGGTTGATATAAAACAGAACCAAAAGGAGGGCAGCATGCCATTTAATCCATCCTATATTCATCTGGCGGCCCCGCCATTTCCGTATTTCCTGGAAGGCGACCGTACCGTCTATCAGCCGGGGGATCAGCATCCGAGCCGCACACGTATGGGGAAATTCGATCTGCTGATTGTGGAACAGGGCTGTCTGTTCATTGGCGAGGAGCATAAAGAGTGGGCTGTACCCGCCGGGCATACCCTGCTTCTTCTGCCGGACCGCTACCACTATTCGGTCAAGCCCTGCGAGGAAACAACCTCCTTCGTATGGCTGCATTTTCACACCGTAGGCGAATGGATTGAGGCCGAGGGTGATCCCGTATACGCCAGCCGTGAAGAACACTTTCAGAAGTTCCTCACCTATCCTTATACCATCCGTGTGCCGCAGTTCGGTCCCTTGCCCGATCCTTTTGAGCGGAGCGGACAGGCAGAGCTGCTGCTGCAGCTGAGCCGGGGAAGACGTTCCAGTGCAGTATGGCAGCAGCAGCGGATCTTTGAGGATATGCTGCGGATGCTGGATCTCGCCCAGCAGGATGCCGGAGGAAGCCCTGCTGCGGAGATTGCCGAGCATACGGAAGCCTATTTGCGCAATCACTACACAGAGCCGCTGACTAACAGCGGCCTGGCGGATGCGCTGCATTTCCACTATAACTATTTGGCCCGCTGCATGAAGCGGGTCTACGGGCTGACCCCCATGGAATATTTAACGGATTACCGGCTGGAGCAGGCCAAGCTGCTGCTGCTCAAGACAGAGATCCCCATCGCCGGAGTGGCCGAACGCACCGGATTTGAGAGCACGGCTTATTTCTCCCGGCGTTTCGCCCGCAAGGTTGGCATTTCTCCCCTGCGCTTCCGCAAACGCTATTCCCGCTAAACCCGGCTTCACGGAATATTCCGGTCCGCTAAGCACAATCTTCCGGGGCTGGGGGCTGCCCTAGTTCGGCTCCCTCTGCTCCCCGACCACCCGGAATTCATGCAGCTCCCGGTTGTAGGACAATCCCCGGATACGGACGGAATTCGGTGTATAGGCTCTGATCGGCCCTCCGGGCTCCACAATCCCCGCTCCGCTTTTTACAACTACTGTTACATTGATTTCCGACAACGCGGCTGCCAGCAGCTCCATATCGCTCACCAGCACTTTATAGATAAAGCTCATTCGTATCACTCCTGCCCTGCTTGTAAATTTCAAGTATGCTTGTTCCTAAGGCTTCGTCCTCGAATAAAACCGCTGTCGCCGGACATGCTAAATTACGTCAATCATTTTATAGTAAGGGGGTATGTGGAATGGGAGTTCTTAACGGCAATCCCAAAGATGAACCACTGCACTATGGCGAAATATTCAATCTATGGGAATTCTCCGCTTCGGCTAAACTGGCTATGTCTGCCTACCAGGCGTTTCATTACCATGCCGGAGATCAGGATCTCAAGAGGATCATCGATGACCTTATGGATCAGGCACAGCATGAAATCAAGGACTGTGATAAGCTGCTGAAAAGCAATGGCTTTACACCGCCTCCTGCCCTGCCGGACCGCCCCTCTGTGAAAGCAGAGAATATTCCGGACGGAGCCCGGTTCTCCGACCAGGAAATCGCTGCAGCTCTTTCAAGCGCCGTCTCGCTCAGCCTTGTCGTATGCAGCCAAATTATAGGCATGTCCGTCCGCGAGGATATCGGCATGATGTTCATGAAGATTCACGCGCAAATGGCTGCTTTTGGCCTGGCTCTGCTGAAGCTCAACAAGAAGAAGGGCTGGCTGGTTCCGCCGCCGCTGCAATTGAAGAAGCCTGAACTCGTTCATGCCTAATGCCAATCATCCTGCGCAAGCAGGATTTTTTGTGTTTTAGCTATTTTTTTCCATTCCGGTGCATATTCATTAAGACATGTTATCCCTGTTAGACATGCCTTAAGTCTGGAGATGTTGAATATGCGCGCTGTTCCCAAGTATGCCGTTATCCTGCTTGCAAGCCTGCTGATCGCCATAGGCACGAACTTCTTTCTGGTCCCCTACAAAATACTTGATGGGGGAATTATCGGCATTGCCCTCATAATTAATTATATGTCCGGAGCAAAAATCGGACTGGCCGTCCTTCTGTGCAGTCTTCCCGTCTTTCTGCTCGCCTGGCTTAAGGAGCGGGATATTTTTTACAGCAGTGTGCTGGGCCTCATAGTCTCCTCCCTTCTGATTGAGCTTCTGGCACCTCTTCAATATCACTTCCTGTATTATGTGGAGCTCGGCTCCATTTCCAGCGCGATTATCGGCGGTTTCCTGATGGGCACCGGTCTTGGGCTTATGCTGCGGTTCAAAGCGAGCACAGGCGGCACGGATCTGCTGGCCAAGTTCATTCAGCGCTACATTCCGCTCAACCTGGGAGTCATCATTTTTCTGACAGATGCCCTGATTATCGGGGCCGGGGGCCTGCTCATCTCCAAGGAAACCTTCTTTCACTCCATTCTGACGATCCTTTCTGGCGGTGTCGCAACAGGTCTATGTACCCTTGAAAAATAAAATGGAAATAAATATGCATATACGAGATCATATGTTCGTATTATAATGATATCAAATTCAGTCTCAAGCCCTATCTGGAGAGTGCATAGCTATGAACAAAAAACGCGTCATTATGCTGTCCGACTGTCAAAGCTTCTACGCCTCGGTCGAAAAAGCCGCCAATCCGCTGTACAGCAGCCAGCCGCTGGTGGTTGCGGGCGACCCCGCACGCCGGAGCGGAATCGTGCTTGCCGCCTGCCCTTTGGCCAAGGCTAAGGGCGTTACTACTGCAGAGACGCTGAAGGAGGCGCTGGCAAAATGCCCCGAGCTGGTCATCGTCCGCCCGCGGATGCAGCATTACATTGATGTCTCCTCGCAAATCACCGATATTCTGCGCACCTTCAGCGATCTCGTCGAGCCTTATTCCATTGATGAGCAGTTCATCGATGTCACCGGCAGCCAGTCCCTGTTCGGCAGTCCCACGGAGATTGCCGCCGCTATTCAGGATATCGTCCGCCGCGAGACAGGCGTCTATGTGCGCGTCGGTATCGGCTATTCCAAGGTCACCGCCAAGATCGCCTGCGACCTGTGGGCCAAAAAAAATGGCGACGGCCGGTTCACACTGACACGGGAACAGCTGCCTGCACTGCTCTGGCCTCAGCCCATCCAGCAGCTGTTCATGGTCGGCCGCCGGATGGCGGCCCATTTCCAGAGCATGGGCCTCACTACAATCGGCCATCTGGCGCAGCTCCCGCTGGCCGAGCTGAAGTGGCGCATGCGCGAAAAATTCCGCAAAAACTGCGATATTGACGCCGAGCTGTACTGGCGGATTGCCAACGGCATCGATGACAGTCCGGTCAATCCCCATACCCATGAAGTGCCCCCCAAAAGTGTCGGCCACCAGATGACACTGCCCCGGGATTACCACTCAATGAAGGAGATCAAGACGATTCTGCTGGAGCTGTCCGAGCTGGTATGCCGGCGCTGCCGCAGCCTGAAGGTCAACGGTGCAGTCGTCTCCATTGGCTGCCAGGGGGCAAGCTACGAGGTTCCGACAGGCTTTTCCAGACAGTCCGTCATGAGCGACCCCACGAATGCGACCAACCTGGTATATGAAGCCGCCGCTGCGCTCTTTCAGCGGCATTGGGACGGAAAGCCCGTCCGCAGGGTCTCTCTGAGTCTGTCTACGCTTACAGACGAGAACCAATACCAGCTGACGCTGTTTGAATCGCGCCCCCGCTACCGCGAGCTTGAGCGGGCCACCGATCAGCTCAAGAATAAGTATGGAGATGCGATTATCGGACGCGCGGCCTCCTTCACCGACGCCGGGCAGATCAAGGACCGGGCCGGCAAAATCGGCGGACACTATAAGTAAAAGGAATTCACCCCATCCTTGTCAGCGGAATTTCCATTCCCCTTTCGGCAATCATAGAGAGGGGTTATTTGCTTTTGTCTATTTATTATTAGATAAAGGTTGATCTTTTCAGAGATTGAAGCGACAATCGAATATATAACATTCCAGGGGAGGATCGAACGAAGTTGGATAGCACAAGCAGCAACAGCAATACTTCCGCACATGATATTATCGACCTGTGCCTGCTGGCCGGTAAAATCATGCTGCAAAGCGGTGCGGAAACCTACCGCGTGGAGGACACCATGAGCCGTATGGCGGCATCGCTCGGCTTCCCGGGGGCGCACAGCTACGTAACGCCAACGGTCATTATGTTCACCACCAGCCGGACGGAGCCTGTGAAGCTGTTCCGGATTGCTGAGCGGACGACAGATCTGCAGAAGGTCTCTGAGGTCAACGACATCTCACGGCGGCTGAGTGAACGCCAGATCACCGCAAGTGAAGCCCGTGAGCGGCTGGGCGTAGTGGATGATGCCGCCCATGCTTACCCGGCTTGGCTGCAGATAGCAGCCGCTGCTCTGACGGGGGCCTGCTTCACGGTCATGTTCAAAGGGAGCCTGTGGGATGCCCTTCCTGCCATCCTGGCGTCTGGTCTCGGGTTCGCCGCAGCGACATATCTGCACCGGCTTGTACAGATCCGGTTCTTCGCAGAATTTACGGCCTCGTTCCTGATCGGACTGCTCGCCTTTTTCTCCGTGAAGCTCAGCGTGGGGCAGGAAATGGACAAGATTATCATCGGCTCGGTGATGCCGCTTGTGCCGGGACTGCTTATCACGAATGCGGTCCGCGATTTGATGGCCGGCCATCTGGTCTCCGGCCTCTCCAAGGGAGCCGATGCGTTCCTGACGGCCTTTGCCATCGGAACAGGCATCGGGCTTGTGCTGTCACTTTTTTAATCCCCCGCGTGAAAGAGGTCAAGTGTTCATGATTTTGCAACTGATAACCAGCTTTATCGCCGCCGCCACCTTCTGCATTCTGTTCAATGCGCCAGCGCGCGCCTTGGTGCAGTGCGGATTTGCCGGGATGGTAGGCTGGATACTGTATTTGCAGCTCGATGAGAAATGGGATACCGTGGTAGCCACCTTCGCAGCCACTGTAGTGGTCGGGGTGATCAGCCAGGTCTTCGCCCGTTCCTTCAAAATGCCGGTCATTATCTTCAGCGTCGGCGGCATTATCCCGCTGGTTCCGGGAGGTCTGGCGTATGACGCCATGCGCAAGTTCGTCGAGAACGACAACAATCTGGCCATCCAGTTTGCCGTCCAGGCCCTGCTGCTCTCTGGAGCGATCGCAACCGGGCTTGTACTCAGCGAGGTGCTGGGGCAGATGTTCCGGCGGAAGAATGGCCGAAGCTCATAAGAACACCGCGCACGGCAATAGCATTGGCATAGATCGGCGTCCGGAAACGGAACAAAAACGGCTACGCTGTCCTTTCCTGGACAGCGTAGCCGTTTTTGATTGCAGGATTGCAGGGTTGCAGGTTTACGGTTGCCGGGAGACCTTCTTTCTTAAACCCCGTGGCAAACCCAAGTGGAAAAAGTAACCATAAATCATCCACATACCGCTTCCCGCAATCGTTTAGTTGGAAAAAGGATAACAAAACCAATCATTTTGCACCCATACCGGTGATTTTACTTAGATTAACTTTACTTTTTCCCACTATTCCTTCTACCGGAAGCCTTTGCGTCCATTGAAGTGGACCAATTCCACTTCAGTCACACCGGCCCTTACCGCCAGAAGCATCGCCGGGCTAAACCGTCCGGCGGATAATCTTCTGATAGCTTGCGATATCCAGCCATCTGCCGAATTTGTTGCCGATTTCTTTGAACAAAGCGCTTTGCTCATATCCATGTCTGGTGAACAGCCGGCGGCTCGGCTCGTTGTCCGCGCATACCGTTGCGACCAGCACATGAAAATCGAGCTCAGCCGCACGTTCCTCAATGAAACTGAGCGCCTTGCCGCCGAGTCCCTTACCGCCGCTGCCCGGCTTCAGATAAACGCTGATTTCGCCGGAGGTGTCGTAGGCCTGCTTGTTCTTGTGTCTGGCAATCAGGACATAGCCCTGCATTTCCCCGTTCTGCAGAATGGCATAGGACTTGAAGCGCGGATCACCGCTTAATACCGACTCACGCATGGCAGCCTCATCCAGCGGCTCCGTATGAAAAGAAACCGTCGTATTCAGCACATAATGGTTATAAATATTTACTACCTCAACCAGATGCTCTTCCCCAATTTCCGTAAAAGACAAACCGCTTGCTGTGATTTCTCCCATGATTAATCCTCCCAGATCGCCGTTTCCAACTGATCGACAAATTTACGCAGCTTCCCGGCGATTTTCAGATTAATCGCCCCGTTCTGATACATTTCCTGCACGGTATTACGCTGTTCCTGGATGGCCTGAAGCTTGAAGTCAAGCTTCTGGTCATCGACCACTCCATCTTTAATCCAGCCGTCCCCTTCAATAAGCCGGGACTCCATCTGCTCATACTTGTCAATGACCTTCTGTGAAGCCAGACGGTTCTCTTCGCTCATATCGGCGCTGACGGCAGAGATGGCGGCCTGGCACATTGAAATCTTCGCGATCCGGGCGCTTTCGGCATTCAGCGCTGCCTGCCGTCCCTCATCGCCGTTCAGCCGGCCGGAGAATAAGCCCGAGAACAGCCGCTGAATTTCAGTAAGCGAGAATTTGATCTGTGTATCCAGCCGCTTACACATCAAGGCTTCCTTATGATCCAGCAGTTCTTCCATCTTCGACGCTACAGGAGCCGCGACGGAACCATTCTCCAGCATCCGCCGCAGTTCCGAACGCTCAGCGGCAATAGCGCTCCGCTTAGCCTGAACCCCCAGCTGCCGGAAGCGTTCCGCTTCCGGATCATCGGCTGCTTTCGGAACACACAGCTTGTCAATTTTATCTGTGAATTCCAGCAATGCCGGCTGGTTCGTGGGCTGGGGATTCTCCGAGATCAGGCTCCGCAGCATGCTCATTCCGGCGTCAATGACCACCGATCTTGCCGACAGTTCCGGATTGACCGAGACGCTCTCTACCACAACCGCCTCTTCCTCGTCTGCCAGCAGCGGCAGAAAGATGCTGGCAATGATCAGTGACATCAGAATCACTCCGGCCGCAAGGGCGATAATCAGATCCCGCTGCGGGAACGGCGAGCCATCTCCCAGAACCAGCGGAATAGAGAAAGCCCCGGCCAGCGTTACCGCCCCCCGCACACCCGAGATGGAAGTAATCAGCTGTGACTTCAGCGGCGATCTCGGTGTCTTCAGCCTGCGGCTCTCAAACAAGGAATAGGCATACACCCACAGGAACCGCAGCACAATCAGCAGCGCCGTAATCGCCAGCACATACCCTGCAACCATGAAGTTGTTCAAGGTGCTGTCGTTGTAGATCACTTCAACGACGTTCGGGACAGACACGCCTAGGATCAGGAAGACCAGACCATTCAGAATCAGCAGCAGCACCGACCATGTGCTTGCCGATACAAGCTGCAATTTGTATTGCGGAGACACAGCCCGGTCCTTCTCAATCGCAAACATTACACCGCCTGCTACCACGGCAAGGATGCCTGACACACCCATTTCTTCGCTGACCAAATAGATAATAAAAGGTGTAAGGATCTGCAGCAGCACATGAATAGTGACATCCTCCATCCCGAACCGGCGGATGAACACGCTGAGCCGGATCAGCACAAATGACAGCAGCGCACCAAGCAGCAGCCCTCCTGCCGCGATCAGCACAAAGCTGACCGTTGCCTTCGGCAGCGAGAACATTCCGGTAACTGCCGCCGCTATGGCAAACTTGAAGGCGACCAGACCGGATGCGTCATTCATCAGCGACTCGCCTTCCAGGATGCGGTGGATGCTCTTCGGCAGATGCACCTTCCCGGCTAAAGCGCTGACTGCAACTGCATCCGTAGGCGAGAGAATCGCTGCCAGCGCAAAGGAAGCAGCCAGCGGTATCGACGGGATCATCCAGTGAATAGCATACCCGGCTACAAATACTGTCGCAAAAACCAGCCCGAGCGCCAGCAGCAGGATGGGCGCCCTGAGATTCCACAGCTCATCGCGCGGAGTGCGCCTGCCGTCATTGAACAGCAGCGGAGCAATGAACAGCACAAAAAACAGCTCCGGCTCAAATGACATGTGTATTCCCGTCGGGACCACGGCGGCAATGACACCCAGTCCAATCTGGATCAGGGGAACCGGCACAAACGGGATAAACCGGTTCACGATGTTGGAGACTGCAATCAGTCCCAGCATTAAAAGCACAGCAAGAAATGTCTCCACACGCATCAACTCCCCTGATGATTTATACTACATTCAGCTTTACATTCTCCTAGTATAGTAATTGGATAACCCGATTGCCAGCACTAGTTCCAGCAGCAGCAGCGATGAGACCATAAGGATGACAGTGATACCCGCGCCCATAAACCCAAGGGCCAGCACCAGAATACTCAGCGCGTATACAAGCACCTTGTTGATGGTGGAACCTACCTTTTCCCGGAGGCGGATATTCCGCTCACCCTTGACTTCGACAGCCTTCCGGCGGGCGAATTCATCCGCTTGGGGCTTGGAAATCAGCAGGCTGCTTATAAAATTCCCTATCCCCATACAAAATGCTGCTGCCCCCAGTCCGATGCACAGTCCGGAAATCATGCCTTCCCCGGTTAGAACAATCCCTCCAATGTATAAGGCAACTGCCCCCATAACTGCTACACTCCCATACAGCCACAAGCCGGATCTCCTCACACTACCCCTCCTCTTCATATTCAAAAATATCCTCGATGCTCAGCTCGAAGTATCTTGCCAGCTTAAAAGCCAGAATGATCGACGGGTTATACCTCCCGTTCTCCAGGGAGCAGATCGTCTGTCTCGACACCTCCAGGGCTACCGCAAGCTCCTCCTGCTTGATGCCCCGCTGCTTTCGGATTGCCTCGAGCTTGTTCTTCATCGCTGTTCCTCCCGGTAATGTAAAGCTAGCTTTACATAGAGAATATCATCCCCCGCTCAAAATGTAAAGCCAGCTTTACATAACACCAATATATTTAGAGTCTTGACAAAAATATATATTTGTGTTATAATAAAATATTTAGATATTGAAATTAAAAAGGAGTTTGAGTAAGATATGCATTAGCCTAACGGCATAACCTTATCTTTTGTAACGGAGGGATATCATGCATATCGCCAAAGGAATTGAAATGCTGGAGATTTCAGTCCCTGTCATGGGAGGAACGGATACGTTCTGTCCTGCCTTGATTTGGGACGAAGAAGAAGCAGTACTGATCGATACCGGAGTACCCGGAATAGCAGAAAAGTTCAAAGAAGCTGCTGCTGAAGCCTCTGTGCCTTGGAACCTTGTGCGGACCATCCTCATCACTCACCAGGATCTCGATCATATCGGGAGCCTCCCGGCTCTGCTGGAACAGAGCGAATCCGAAATCACCGTACTTGCGCATGAAATGGAGCGGCCTTATATTGAGGGGGACAGGATGCTGCTGAAGCACACCCCTGAAGCGCTGGCTGCTGCCGAAGCCATGCTCCCGAAGACCGTATCAGAGGAGTGGAAGCGGGCTTTTCTGCATGTGCTGGCTCATCCTCCCAAAGCAAGAGTGGACCAGACGCTCACAGGTGGCGAGCTTTTGCCCATTGGCGGTGGAATTACCGTCATTCATACGCCCGGCCACAGTCCAGGCCATCTCAGCCTGTACCATCACGCCAGCCGCACGCTGATCGCAGCCGATGCGCTGACCGTGCGCGGCGGCGAGCTCTGCGGCCCCGATGCAACAGCTACACCGGATATGGCTGCAGCCCTCCAGTCCCTGCACAAATTCGCAGATTTTGAAATCGGCCAGGTGATCTGCTATCACGGAGGCTTGTTTCGGGGGGACGTGAACCGCCGCATAGCCGAACTGGCGCAGGGAGGCCATTAGTCTCCGGCCCATGTGCGGGTATGCCTAGGTAAACGCAACAAACAGGAGCGGGACCCCGTCTGAACCGGTCCAGCTCCTGCTTCATATTTTAACAATGAACAGCCTTCCAGCTTCCGTCAGGATTCCGAAACAACCGTGAACCGCTCACCAATGTGCCGGGGCTGCTCGATTTCATCCACAATGGCAATGGCGAAATCCGCATAGCTGACATAGCTTTCGCCTTTCGAATTGGACAAGAGATGGTCCTTGCCTTTCTCATAGGCTCCTGTTCTTGCACCGACGGCGAAGTTCGCGGACGGACTGACAAAAGTCCACTTCAGGCCACTGGTGCCTTTGAGGATCTCTAGATTCTTCCCCTGGTTCAAGGCCGTCGGCTTCACAAAGTCAGGAAATCCCGGCGTATCCACTACTCTTACGGTTTTGGCTTCATCCACATACAGGCTTCCCGCTCCGCCCACGACAATCAGGCGCGTATCCGGTGCGTCTTTCAGTGCTTCAATCAGCACATTTCCGGCCTCCACATGCAGATGCTCTTCCCCAAACGGAGCGCCAAAGGCATTAACCACAACATCAAAGCCCTTCAAATCCCCGCCCGTCAATGCAAAAATATCCTTTTCTACCACTGCGGCCTTGCTGCCCGCTGCTCTGGAGGCGTCACGGACAAATGCCGTAACCTCATGCCCCCTGTCCAGTGCTTCCTTAGTGATCTCGCTGCCTGCCTTGCCGCTTGCGCCGATAACTGCAATTTTCATCTTATGTTTCCTCCTAAGTATATTGGTGCGTCAGGCCAGCTGCAGAATATCCTGAACAATCTCCCGGTCCACATCCAGATCAAACTTGCGGCCCCAGAAGCATTCGGTTCCCTTTTGCCGGATTCGTTCGTAGTCTTCCGCCCGGAGTGTTCTTGGAAATTCGGGCCCGGTGTCCCAATCAGTATAACGTTTGATTTCATTGACCACCCTATGCTTAAAGCTGCTGTTCAAGATAATGCTATGAAAAAAGATTTCGTCTCCGCAAAAAGAGTTCTTAAACAAACGCACGTACCCGGGATTACTGCGGATATACTCCAAGATATACTCCATGCATTCTCCGGTAACCGACATCCAGTTCGAGCCCTTGTACAGAGCATCCGGCAGGTTCTTCAGGCTTCGCTTCAGCATCGGCACCGACATCACCAGATTGATGTAACGGTTGCGGATTTCCGAGACCGCCTTGGCCCGCGAGACGAGAAATCTCGGATAATACACAGACACTCTGTACATACAGCCCCACATTTCCGCGTCATTGGGCAGCTGCAGATGTTTGACGAACTCTTTTCCCTGATTTTCCTTAAAAAAGTCAACGATTGTCCGGTTCGGAACCAGCGGCAGATCCTGACCGCTTATGATATGGATATAGTCGTAGTGACCATGCTCCCTGATCAGCTCAAAGCATTTCAGAATGCATTCAATCTGGCCGTAATGACCCCACTGCACATCTACAGGCTGCTTCACGAAATGAATGTCTTCCCGGTGCAGGATTTGCGCCTCGATTCCGCTTTTCCGGTCCACATGGAGAAAAAAATCCACATGCTTATCCGTTAGCGATTCCAGCAGCAGATTGATCTGCTCCGGATTTTTATGACAAAGGACAACATATGCCATTTTAAAATTTTCCAAGACATTCATCCTTTCGCTCATTTATTTCCACATATTATAGGGGAATGAGCGAAAATGAACAAGTTTTAGCGTTTTTTACGGCTTCACCAGCAGCTTGACACCTATGTTCCATGGATCGGTAACCGTAACAACCCCACCCGTTTCATCCACCCGGTATCCGGCGGAGCGTACCCGTTCGGCCACGGCATCACGTTCCTGAATATTAGGCAGCAGCAGGGTAAAATAGTCAATGCCCGCCGCGTCCGCCGGTGCTGCCGGAGCCCCTTGCCCCGCCCAGATGTTCAGCCCCATGTGGTGGTGATACCCTCCGGCCGAGATGAACAGCGCCGCATCACCGTACTCAGCCATCTGCTCGAAGCCCAGCGTATCGACGTAGAACCTCTTGGCCTCGCCAAGATCGCCCACATGAAAATGAACATGCCCGATCACAGTGCCCGCAGGCAGCCCGGTCCAGGACAGACCTTCAGAAGCGGCCAGCAGACCATCCACATCCACCGGATCTGTGGTCATTACCACATTCCCGTTCGCCTCATGCTTCCACGTATCCCGCGGCCGGTCGCGGTACAGCTCAATTCCGTTATTATCCGGGTCCTGAATGTACAGTGCCTCGCTGACCAGATGATCGCCCTGTCCGATATGAATGCCGGAATCAATCAGATTGCGCAGCACCAATCCCAGGCTGGGACGGTCAGGCACAAGAATGGCGAAGTGATACAGACCCGCTGCCGAATTGCGCCGGAGCACCCGTGCGTTCTCAATTTCCCGCAGCACCAGGAGCGCCTGCCGGCCATCCGCCGTCATTTCCGCTTCACGTCCGTTCTGGCGCAGCACCTTAAGTCCTACCACATCCTGATAAAAAGCGAGCGAACGTTCCAGATTGCTTACCCGAAGCTGCACAAGTCCAATGGCCAAAGTTTGCGGCAGTGTTGCTGCTGTTGTCATATAAACCCCTCCTAAATGAATGTAAGATATCCAATCCTATGCTTGTGGTTAGTCTTAACCAGTTCCAATACTGTGATTCAGCAAGCTGTAACTGTTACTGTTACACATTAACTAACTTTAGTTTAGTTGCGTTCCATAAGTTTGTCAATTACTTCTCACAAAAAAGAAAAAGCCGACCAAATCATGGTCAGGCTCGCTTAACTTTATAGGATTCTATTCTGGAAAAGTACAGCTGGAATTCATCCGCCCTTACCTCTATACTCAGCTGTCCTAAGCTCTCTAATGTACGGTTCTAATTGAGGCATTTGCGAATCTACAGCCTGCTGCACAGCCCGCTCGATGTCATAAGGAACCCTTACGAACTGTATATTCAGCGGTGCCGGTTCGCGGCTTCCGTACTCCCCTTCCATAATGACATACGAGGCCTGTGTCAGATCCAGAGGATTGCCGACACTCCCCGCATTGAATAACGTCTTCCCTTCCAAGTGCTGAAGATAGGCGCCATGAATATCCCCGTATACGGCCACATCCGCAGGCAGCTGTAGACTGCACAGCTCGGAAGGCTCGAACAACGATAAGCGCATCCCGAGAGCATCCCAAGGCTGAATCCGCTCATTCACACTTCGCGGCGAAGCATGAAAGAAGCGGATATATTTGCCGCTCATCCAGAACTCAATGGAGAACGGCAGTGCGCTCAAATACGCCAGGCGCTCTGTTCCGAGCAGAGCCCGGTGCCATTTTACCACCTCAAGCTCACTTTCACCTGCGATGAATTCGTCCCAGTTGCCCCTGACCACTTCCTCACAATGCTCCCGAATCAGGTCAACGGCCTGATCGGAATTCGGCCCTTTGCCCACAAGGTCTCCCAGGCAGACAATCCGGCTGATCTTACGCTGCTGAATATCCGCCAGAACGGTCTCCAGTGCTGTTACATTGCCATGAATATCTGAAATAATTGCAATCGTCTCCACCTATGTACCTCCGTTGCTGTACTGTACAAGCTAAACTTGTGATTTTTTCCATCAATTAACCATTTTCACGCCGCTGTAGACTCTTTTTTCAGAGGTTGCGGCCTGAGCCCATTCCAGCAGCCCCGCCTTATTGAACAAAAACTGGTTATCGACCTTAATATACGGAATCTTGGTACCGCCAAAAGGTCCGTCATTTCTCAAAAGGGAATTTTCAGCCTTCATAATGTTTATTACCTGCTCCTCGCTGATGCCCAAAAGGGTTGCGGTCTCCTGAAGCGTCAGCAGGAGCTTATTCTCCGTGTCTTGTGCTTCAATCACCTGCCCGCTGCTCCCCGACTGGTCGTTGCTGATCACCACGCAGCCGATAATAAAAGATAATCCCAGAATCAGGCTCACCGCCAAAAGCGAAAATTGGTTTTTCATAAGCATCTCCTCCCTTCAAGTACCGATGTATTCAATGAGCCAGCAGTCTCTAAATTCCCCTTCATGCCATTCGTGCTCCGGGAGCAGCCTTTTGCGCACAAATCCGTTTTTCTCATACACTCGCAGTGCCCGGTGGTTCCAGCTTTGCGGGTCCATCACAATTTTATCCGCCCGCTTCTCTTTCAGGAGAAAGGCCACTGTCTCTTTTACCAGCTGCGAGCCAATTCCCTGATTCCAGAGCTTGGGTTCACCGATAAACTGGTCCATTCCGTAAATCTCACCCGTAAAATCAGCATAGCCATACTCTGTCCGCTCATCGTCATCAATGGGGTAGAACTGAATGTAGCCCACATCCTCCGACCTGTACCGGACAATCCCGCGGACCATCCCCTCGGGAGCATCTTCATAAAAATGCTCCTGCACCTTTTCCAGATCATGCAGACGGTCGCGCCCTTCATAATACTCCAGCACCACCGGATCAGACAGCCATTTCACCAGCAGCAGCGCATCCTCCGGCTCCAGATTTCTAACGCTGAGCTCTTCCTTATGATAAAGAATCATGGCTGGAACACTCCTTCACAGATGATGTACCTCTCGTATAGACAAAATAGAACGTTCCCGCGTTACAGCCGTTTATCGATGATATGTTTGTTCTCTCTGATTTCTTTGCGCAGCAGCCGGATTTCCTCAATCAGTATATCCAGCTTGTCTGAAGTCCGCGAACCGTCTACCGCCTTCCTGATTACGATCATAAGCACCACCAGACCGATGAACCATAAAACCAACGCAACCAGCAACATCAATCCACTCCCTTCCGTGCATGCATGGTGTCAGTCTAATGCATTTGGAATATTGTGTAAAGGAATGGACGACCTGAACTGGCACTGCTTATATCTTCTTTAAACAAAAAAAGCGACCCCGCCAACGTCCGGCAGGGCCAAGGTCTATTTATAAGGGGGTCATAGGATTACTATAAGCCCCGAAGCTTAAAAGCGGATGAAAATCAAATAAAGATTTGCTGAAATTGTCGAATCCGGTTCGATACAAAATAAAAAGATCCCGCCGAGGCACGACAGGATCTAAGCAAAAATCTATCCACTGGGGGGTGGAGACCTCTAATATACTCCCCGAACCTTAAAATCACATAAATTCTTCCTGAAGGTTTTCTTAAATTTCACTTTTCTTCCCAGGGCTCTTCGGTTTTCTTCGTCAGCTTAAATTCACCATTCACACTCAAGGCGCGCTTCCAACCGAAGCGGCTGTCCAGCCCAGTCTGTTCTTCTTCACATATACATAAGGCAAATCCGCTTTTTCCACAACATATAATTCCCCGTACCTTGGATCGTTTTTGATCCGGCCTTCTGTTACTTCACCTGTAACAGCAAGCACGGGATGCCGGGGAAGCAGACTTTTTCTGACTGCAAGCTCCGGGCTGAAAGAGGGGAAGAACACCAGATATAGTGCGATTATTCCTGCAGAAATATAGAGATAACGAGCTTTGCTCTTGTGCATTCTTGAGTACCTCCTGTATTTGTGATTCGCTGCACTGTATCGACAAAAGCAAACCGGCTTTCTCAGCTCATTCCCGGCAAACCGTTCTCTCTGCACTTAATATCTATTAGGTGGAATTTGTACCACTAAATCGCTGAAATCTCCGTTACAGCAGTTTTTAGTGGGATTTTCTCCACCTAATCCGCCGAAAACCTAGCCCAAACAGCCTTTTAGCTCGGATTAGTTTTACTTATTCCCACTAATGTTGTTACGGGAGGTAATTGGCTTGTTTTAGTTGTACTTTTTCCACTTAAGATCCTGTCACGTCACGAACAAGCAATAAAAAAACTAAAGGGCAGCCCGCAGCCATGAACATGGCTATGGGACACCCCTTACAAAGACGCAGTACGTTGCATCTCAGGATACTGGAATCTGATTCACGATCTGATCCAGTGTAACCCCCTGTAGCACATTCTCCATCGCCTGCTGGGCAAGGGAAAAGACAGGGACTATGGCTCCGGCGATGTTTTTGCCGACCGGACAACTGGGATTCGGATGCTCATGAACAGAAAACAAAGTGTCCGCCTCCACCGCATTCACAGCTCTGTAAATTTGCAGCAAGGTGATTTCAGCCGGGCTTCGCGTTAGCTTCGCTCCCGCTACACCAGGGCGGACATCAACCAGCCCAGCCTTATGCAGCATGCCTGTAAGCCTCCGGATCACCACCGGGTTGGTGTTGACACTGCCTGCGATCCATTCCGAGGTGCTTTTGCCTTCCTTGTTGCTGTCGATCAGCGTCAAAATATGAATAGCCACCGCAAACCGGGTGCTGATGTTCATAAGAAATCTCTCCTTAGTGCGTTAGCCCATAGATGCAACTATAATAGTTACATTCTAGCATGTTGTCAATACCTGCAGCAGCCCGGCGACCTCACCAGGGTATTTCTTAGCCAGCCTTGTTTTGCCCAGATTGCTCTTCACAATCTTGATCAGCCTGGGATCTCCGCTCTCCGCATATTTACGCAGCAACGCAAATCCTGGCTCCGGCAGGCTCGCGGCAAATACGCTCAGGCTGTACTCCAAGCCCTTCGATAACACGCGAAAATGCTCCGGGTCGGCTGAGTCTACAGCGCCGCTAAGGATTCCATCCATAATCCCATCTGCCATATCCAGGCAATACAGAACATTGGCCTCAACCTTCAGCAAAGGCGGATGCGCCAGCGCCGCCACAAAAGCGCGCTGCTCCAGCAGCGTAGCCGCAGCACGCCATTTATCCAGCAGCTGCTTAAGCAGCGCAAAGTCATACTCGCCCAAGGACTGCAGCCCCATGGCCGCAGCCTCACGCAGCCTCCACCTGGCATCATTCATCGCTGTCTGCAAGGAAGCTTCCGCCTGGCCCCGCCGGGTGTTATCCCCATGGGCATAATGGGCACCGCAGGCCCACACCGCACAGAACGCCAGGAACTCCTGCGGATCACCTGTCGCAGCCACAGACTCCGTGAGCAGTGTCCATGCAGAGATCAACTCCCAGGCATTCGCCGTCACTTCAGGTCTGGCAAAAAGCTCGGCAAAGCTGCCCGCTAGTGTAAGGTTAGCCCGCGGCCCGGGAAGCCCGCTCTCTTGCAGCATATAATCCGTCAGCTGCGGCCATAACCCGCGATGATCCAGCTGCTGCTTCAGCGTTGCCAATATGGCTGGATTTTCTTTCATCTCAGAGCCCCGTTTCCCAGTTCTTCTACTGTAATGGAGGTAGAAACTCCGCCCCCTGTAATGAACATGCCGTCCTGAACAATCCGCGCCTTCACGGTCTGTTCACCATAAGGCTCCAGCAGCTACTCGCTGTCGTATGCCTGCAAGGCCACCGGCAAAGCCTGAATAACCGCATTGCCCACCGCCGGGAGACCCAGCAGAACCGCGCTGATAATTTCTTCCCGCGTGGCCCCAAGTGCCTTGGCATGCTTCACATGAAAGGGCAGTCCGCTTTCCAGACGCACCGCAGCCAACACCGAAATATAAGCGATCTCCTCAGTCTTCGGATCAAGACTGCTTGCTGCATCCAGCTTCTGAACCGTCTCCATCCAAGCCTGTTGCTGCTGTGGAGCTTCCTTCATAAAGGTGGCAAATGCATTGCTTACTTGCGGTAAATTCTCCATTTCATAGCCTCCATTTCGAGTATATAGACCTGTTCAGGCACTTGTCAGGATAATCGGTTTACCCTTGGTGACTATGATCGTATGCTCATATTGGGCCACCCGGCTGCTGTCATTCACACTGAGGGTCCAGCCATCGGACTGCTGCTCAACGAAATCCGTCCCGGTAGACAGAAAAGGCTCGACCGTGATGACCTGCCCTTCTTTGAGTACAGTGGTGACACGCGGATTATAGAACGGAAGAATCTCATACGGCTTCTCATGCAGCGATCTGCCGATGCCGTGGCTGCACAGATTGCGCACTACTTTATAGCCGCGTTTGCGGGCTTCCGTTTCCATCACCCGTCCGATTTCGTTAACCTTCATTCCTGCCCTAAGATGATTGATGACACTCATCATAGTCTCCTCAGTGCTGCGGCACAGATGGACAAGCTTCTCATTGTACGGCGGCAGCTGAAAAGAAACCCCTGAATCCCCGTAATAACCGTTCAGTTCGGCTGAAACGTCAATGTTGACCAGGTCGCCTGCTTGAATAACTCTGGAGCCCGGAATTCCGTGAGCCACCTCTTCATTTATACTGATGCAGGTGTTTCCCGGAAAATTATAAGTCACCTTGGGAGCAGATTTTGCGCCGAACCGCTCCAGAACCGCTGCCCCTATCCTGTCAAGCTCAGCAGTTGTCATGCCTGGCACTATACTTTTTCTCATTTCCGCTATAGTGTAGCCTACTACTTGGCCTGCTGCCTTCAGTCCCTGGAAATCCTCTATTGTATCGCTAGTCATCTGCCACATTCCTCTCGGTCAAGTTATCCCATATGGAGAGCTGTATTTCTATGCATGCGGAGTCATTCGGCCATTGCGGATCGCTATGGCATAATCCTGCCGCTCATTGGCTTCGGCCTGGCGTGCAGCCTCATCCCAATTGTATTGAACTAAAATCTGCTCCATTGTCCAACCGTTAGCTGCTCCATCAACTCTGCTTCAGAGGCAATAGCTGGCACAAGGAGTTCCCGACTCCATTACATGGGGATAGGGCTCAGCCTCTTCATAGGCCGGCAAACCCACGCTCCCCGGATTGATAACCTGTTGTCCTCCAGGCAGGTCCAGGCAATGGTACACATGGCTATGTCCGCAGAAAACCAGACGTTCTTCTATATTGTGCAGCTCCGTCGCCAGTTGTTCCGGCAGTTTCATCACTGCTCCCTGCTCCGGCAAAATCTGTTCCAGCAGATAACTGCAATTACTCCAAGGCGTGCCGTGACAGAACAGCAAATTCTACAAGCTCCAGTTCCGGAGATGCGATCTGATCCAGTCCGTTTCCTTCCTGCCCAGCAGTGGTTTCACATAACGGTAGGTGAGTGAAGTGCTATGGTCCTCCAGCAGAATCTCATCACAATTGCCCATTATGTTAACCACATCTGTCCGCTGCATGAGCAGCGCTGCGGTACCCAAGGGATCAAGAGGCCCGAACAGACTGTCGCCCAGATTTACAATCAGATCGGCATTTCTGCCCTCTATATCTCTTAGAACAGCCTCCAGCGCGAGCTTGTTGCTATGTATATCCGAGATTACCGCGATAACCTTATGCAAGCATCCACCCTCCTATTCTGTCCCTTCCTCACTTGCCTGCGATTCGGTGTCCAACTGCTGAAAAACAGTCCCATCCCAGCGGTACAAAGCTTCCACCTGTCTGCCCAGCGCATTGTCATAATGACTGGCCTTGAAGCCGCCCTCCGCTTCGTCAAGCTTCATGGAATACCTGTCCGGACTGCTGATAAATAGTTCTTGAGCTCCTTGGATATGGAGTTCCTGTATTGAGTGATCTGGATTCAAGGTAAAAAGCTTCACAACCGAGCCATTGCTTGAACCATATTGTCCAATCGTAAAATCAGGATTCCCGTCTCCGTTGTAATCGCCAAACTGGATTTGAAACAGCTCTCCAAAATGCAGCTCCTCCGAAAAATGCCTGCTCAGCGCAAAGGTGCTCAAGGCCTGCCCCTGCTCATCCGTTACCACCAGCCGGAATTCACCGCTCCAGCTTCTTCCTCCGGATGCTGAAGATGCCGTCCAGTCCTCACTGTACTGCCCCTGCAGCAGCTGGAGATCCAGAAATTCATGATTCCCTGTCACCGGGAACAGATCATTCCGTGATACGGTTACCGGTCCCTTGACTGTAACAGAAGCCTCAGCGGCTTCTGAACCGGCGTCAGCGGCTGAGCCTGTTTCACCATAGACAAGCTTTCTCAGCTTATCGGCGTTCTTTGCGGAGAGCGTATATCCTTTGGTGCTGTTCTCCGCAGGGACCAGCAGTCCTTGTTTCCCTTTTGCATCTCCAAGATTCAGAATATAATCCTCCGTATAGCCATCCCCAAAGGTCAGCTTCATCTTAAACTCAGCTCCATGGTATAGATCATTCTGCACCCGCTTGCTGCCATTCATCGCATCCGCCATCAGCTTGATAAATCCAGGATCTGTAAAAGTCCGGCTCTCGAAGGGTTCATCCTGCGCCCTACCGTCAGCAGACTGGCAGTCCAGAGTGATCTCTGAAATCCATTTCGCATTGATAAATCCAAAAGCATTCTGGCATCCGCCCAGCAGAACAGCCAGCAGAACAGGCACGGTCAGCAGAAGCCTTTTAATGGGTCCCACCTCCAAATCCATATGTATTCTCTAATTATAGCAGTCTTGTGAACCAAATAACATTCTCGCTCTCTATCACAAAGGACCGATCCGCTATGCCAACGGATCGGTCCAAAAGGAATCGCAAACCTATATGTAAAAAGGGGGACCTGCTGGCAGATTAGCTAATAGCTCCTGCCGCTTTCAGCCAGGCCTCGGTAATAAGCGCATGGCCGGCAGGGGATGGATGAACACCATCCGGTGCCCAAAATGCGGAATTCGCCTTCATGGATGCCGCAGCGAACAGACCATCCAGCGGAACCAGCAGAGCACCATACTCGCGGGCAAGCTCCCGCACCACATGAATTTTCGGGTCCAGATCCTGGCGCCAGCCCTTGCGGTCTTCGGGAACCGGCAGCACAAAAGGCTCAACCAGAATCAGCTTGGCATTTGTAGCATTCAGGGTGCGCTCAATGAGATCCCGGTAGGAAGCTTCAAATTGTGCAGCCGTAGTTTCTTCACCAGAGTCAAAGCGCCGCCAGGTGTCGTTAATGCCAATATAAATCGAAACTACGGTCGGCTTCAGCTCCAGGCAATCCCTATCCCAGCGGCGCTGCAGATCCGCCGCACGGTTGCCGCTGATTCCGCGGTTGATAAAGGTCAGCTTCTTCTCGGGATATTGCAAGCCCAGCCGTGCTGCTACCATCAGTGCATAGCCCACCCCCAGCGAAGATGGGTCTTCATAGTTGCGGCCCCAGTCCGTAATGCTGTCACCCTGAAACAAAATGATATCGTTTTCTTGAAATTCCATACAGAAAATCCTCCTATGAAACTGCTGTTATAGTATAAACAAACCTATTATAGCAAATAGATTTTTGCGGAGCATCTAATGAACGAAATTAACATCTGATACAGTAAATTTGTTCATTTTCAACTCAGCGGTTAGCAAGGCTTCTTGAAGCTCTTTGCCGAAACTCTCTTTTCTTCTTCTGAAATAAAGCGCCCGCACGAAATTTTTGCTGTTGATCCGGTTGATGTATTGACTGTTGCTTCGGGGCTGGCTTCCGCAGGCTGCAAGGCGGCGTATCCATTCAGCGATGCGCTCCCGTGCAAGCAGATTTCGTTGAATCATCGTATCCACTATAGTAGCCATCCGTTCATCCTCTTCTTCTCTGAAGATATATACTCCATTCTGCAGCATGCCCCTAACCGCTTCGAGAACCTCAAGCTGCACCGGTTCACCGCTTTCCGGGCATTGCACCAGTTCATCCATGGCATCTGCCCCATGAGCCGCCGAGTGAGCCCAGCCGTTTTTTTCGACATAGCCCCGGAGATCTTTCTCTTCAGTGTAATAACGGAGCAGGGCTGTCTTCAACTGCAGGAACCAGCCAGCATCCAGAAAAGGCTGTTCTCTGTGCCGCTGGATAATAAGTCCAATGACCAGGATCGTGAAGGTCCGGGTAAATACCGTCTCATCCCCTTGGCTGCCTATACCATGGAACAGATGCCGCTCATCCAGCAGCACCGTCAGAATGGCTCTCAGCTCGTTAGAAGAGAACCGCCGCTGCTCCAGAATCCATTCATTAAAGGCCGGATAGATCAGCTCGTCCCGCAGCTCAGGCTGAGGGTCCCCAATATTCTCCAGCATCAGGCGGATGTAATCCTGCACCTCCTCGCCCTCACGAAGCCTGTACTGCTCCGCTGCGATTCTTTGCAAGTCGCTCATTAACTTAGTTCTGATTGGGTTCATTGTTTCAACTCCTAAGGCTCAAATTTTCAACTATTATAACCGGGCTATTCCATCTGCAGCTTCTGCTCTATCTCCAACAACCCGCACGGGCCAGCCCTCCCCGCCTTCATCTCCTATGTAACTTAACACATTGGCACCATTCTTTTCCATAGAAGAAAAAAAGCCTGCTAATTGCGTACAGACAATTAACAGGCTTTTACCTTCATTAGCAGCAGGAGCTTGACATCTTGGAAAAATTCAAGGTTAGCTCAATCCTGCTTTGGTCAGACCGAAAGCCGTATCGGAAGAGCCAGGGACAGATGTGAAGGCAATATTCAAACGGTTCCAGGCATTAATTGAAGCAACCGAATACGTCAGATCCGAAATTTCCTTCTCGGAGAATTGCTCGCGGACATGGTTATAAATTTCATCAGAAACACCGTTCGCAGGGATGCTGGTCAATACTTCTGTCCATTCCAGCGCAGCGCGCTCACGCGCACTAAACAGGTTGGATTCCCGCCAAACTGGAAGATGATACAGACGAAGCTCCGATTCCCCGTGAATTTTAGCTTCCTTAACGTGCATATCTAAGCAGAAAGCGCAGCCGTTCAATTGCGATGCTCTAATATGAATGAGATCACGAATGTTCTCTTCTATCACGCTTTTCTTCTCTTCCATGCTCAAATCGAACAATTTCTTCGTCAGGTCAGCAGATACCTTCATATAATCTACACGTTGTGCCATGCTTAAATCTCTCCTTTGGAATTTATGATACCGTACATTAGTGTAGACAAAGCACACTTTGCTTTTGTGACAAAAAAACCTCCAAGCAGACCCGACACTTATGCAGCATAAGCTTCGGGTATTTTGCTTGAAGGTTGGATGAGGCTCAATTAAGCTCCAGAATAGATAAGAATTAGTACGCCAGGCTGAACAGGCCTTTGATGTGGGACAAATAACGGATGTTGCTCGCTTCCTTCATGAGGGTTGCCGGCAAGCCCTTAAGCGGAGTATTGCTGGCACCGATAATCGCCACCCCGTCTTTGCGCCCAAGGCTGGCAAGCGTCCCCGAGTTGATTGGACTAAAGGTTTCGGAGGCTGTGTTCGTCAGATAAGCATACAGATTGTAACCGATCAGCTCGCCCATCTGCCAGGCAATTTGTGCCGTCGGCGGATATGGACGTCCGTCCGCTGCAAAGACAACAGCACTGTCCCCTGCCACAAAAACATCCGGGTGCGAGGTGGACTGCAGGAAGTCATTGACTGTGGCACGGCCGCGGTTCACTTCAAGACCGGATTCGCCGACCAGAGGGTTGCCCTGCACACCGCCGGTCCATACGAAGGTATTGGCAACGATTTGCCGGCCATCCTTCAGATCGATCACGTTGCCGGCAACATTCGTTACAGGAAGGCCTGTCAGGAAAGTTACACCGCGGGCAGTCAGGCTGGTTACCGCACGTTCGATCAAGTGATCCGGCAGCACCGGAAGGATTTTGGGACCCGCTTCCACAAGCATCAGCTTGATATCTTGAGGATTCACGCCATACCGTTTGGTCAGCTTCGGCAGCACATCGGCAATCTCACCCACCAGCTCCACGCCGGTCAGGCCGCCGCCGCCAATCAGAATCGCCGCATCGGCAGGATTGTGTGTCTTGGCGTACTCACGAATGCGGCCTTCAATATGCCCATGGATTTTTTGGGCGTCAGCGGCAGATTTCAGCACCATGCTATACTCTTCCAGTCCCGGAATGCCGAAATAAGCTGTAGTGCTGCCCAGCGCAACAACTAGCGCATCATACGAGAGCGCCGTACCATCGGACAGCTGTACCTGCTTGCTTTCCACGGAAAATGACTTCACCTTGGCAATTTTCAGGTCAATGTCTTTTCCGGCAAAAAGCTTGGTGAGCGGCATGGCTACTGCTTGTTCCGCAACACTTCCGGCCGCCAGACGATGAAGCTCGGTAATGATCTGATGCGTCGGATATTGATTGACAACCGTGATTTTCGCTTCAGCCTTACTCATATATTTGCGCACGTTAATAGCACTCAGAAGTCCGCCGTAGCCTGCTCCGAGAATGACGATATGTTTTGACATGATATTTTCCTCCG
>RCUU01000304.1_pt1 | contig 28364 bp, 28 predicted proteins | sample 2166211 | NCBI WGS metagenome assembly RCUU01 (sample SAMN09932620, study PRJNA488358) | compost metagenome | feature: garden; material: soil; isolation source: compost soil in phenylacetic acid-enriched culture | place: Germany: Experimental Botanical Garden Goettingen | collected 2016-01-27
CTTCAGCAGATAATACTTTCGTCACAGGAACTCAGCTCGTGATTGATGGCGGCATGACACGTAAAATGATCTACGAGCCGTAATCCATTTTCAGGAATTGGGCGGAAATTGGAAATGGACTGTCACCTCTTAGGCGAATGCACATACAATACAGCGAGCAGTTGAGAAAGTGAAGGCTAAGGAGGAGAAAGCGTGGCCGTTATTAAAGCAAACTCGGAAGATGTAAGGGTGCTTGCACGGCTGATGCGGGCAGAAGCCGAGGAGGACGGGGAGTCCGGCATGCTGATGGTCGGGAATGTGGGCGTAAACCGGATCCTTGGGAACTGCCTGGACTTCAGAAACATCCGCAATGTGAACGACATGGTATTTCAAAGTCCGGGTGGCTTCGAAGCACCGCAGAAGGGCTATTTCTACCAGCGTGCCCGGGAATCCGACATCCGCCTTGCCAGACGCGCCATCGCGGGTGAAAGAACAAGGCCGGCGTCCAATGCGCTCTGGTTCTTCAGGCCGGCTGGAGAATGTCCGGCCACCTGGTACAACCAGCAAAATACCGGAAGGTACAAAGCGCATTGCTTCTTTGCCCCCGCTAGCGGAGAATGTCCTGCAGTGTACTAGATCGTTAGGGGTAGCGGATGCGGATGCAGCCAGAGAAGTTTGGCGCTTCCCTTCCGCAGCTCACTCACGGTTCTTCTCCAGGCAAAACATCCCCTCAGCGCACTTTACTTGGGAACGAGCCACAAATTTTGCCTTAGGCTGTCCCAGCAGCCTGCAAACCAATAATTAGGAGGTTTTCAACAGATGATAGTTCAACCTTACCGCCCCGTTTCGTATACGATTGGCAGCAACCCTTCAGGTGCAATGAACAACATGAACAACATGAATAACATGAATAACATGAACAATATGAACAGCATGCATAACATGAACAGCATGCATAGCATGAGCCCGATGGGTATGGGTAATATGGGCACGATGGGCACGATGGGCACGATGGGAACCATGGGAACCACGGGCGGGATGCCTCCACAAGTCAGCAGCGGCAGTCCTATGACTCCGGCAGGTGGCGTAGTTACAACTACAGCTCCGGTATTTGAACAATCATACATCGAAAACATTTTCCGGCTGAATCTTGGCAAAGTCGGCACCTTTTACTTCACATACGAGAACAACAAAGATTGGAATGCCAAAGTCTATACAGGTGTACTGGAAGCTGCGGGCCGCGACCACCTCATTATCAGCGACAAGGCCACCGGACAACGCATTGTACTGCTGATGGTGAACTTTGATTATGCAACCTTCGATGAACCCCTTGTGTATCAATACCCCGGCACAATTGGCAACCCGCCGACTACACGGAACTGTCGTTAGGGCACAAGACTGTTTTCCATAGATTTTATCTGAAACGGCAACTGCCTTAGCTAAGGCGTCTGCCGTTTCTTGGCATGCCTATGCTCGGATTTGGCTGGATTGCAGGCCTGAGATTAGCGCTTGGGGTCCAGAGGGCAGTTCCCGGATTTAAATGGCGTAAGATTCACCATCCACAATGCTTATGGCATTGGACAATCAGCTTGAAGCATAAGGGATATATATAACCTTCAAAGGCGGTTGATATGACCCATGCTACATAACCAAGAGTTTAAAGTTTACATTATAACCACTGGAGATATTATGCGGTTTTTTGTTATAGAGATCATTATCGGGACAATGACATACTCGCTGGCTATGAAAATTTTTCATAATGTTATCCTGGCAAGTGCAGGCGGATGGGTTGGCACAGAAACGATAAAACGCTTGAATACAGCGGTGAAAATTTTGGTGAAATAGAAATACAGCATAAGCTGCAGTGGAAGCTGAAGCAGCTGAAAAACAAAAATCATATTTTTACACTTGTTCGCATCTGTTTTTATATGCAAAGAAATATTATAATAATGTGTATATTTATATTCGTGATTCCAGTCAGGAGATGAAAGCATTGGGAAATTGATTCAGAAAGGAACAATTGCCGCACAAGCCGACATTTTGAACAAACGAAGGAGGTGGGCCTATCCGCCTGAATCGTGGAGACGGTGGATAGGAGTATAAATTGAGCGACCCTTTACCCGGTATATTACATGTAGGTCTTATTATTTTGCTGGTGCTGTTGAATGGCTTTTTTGTTTCGGTTGAATATGCGATGGTGAAGGTACGAAGCGGACGCATAGATTCCCTGATGGAGGAAGGCAGTAAACAGGCAGTGGCAGCAAGTAATATCGTACACAATCTGGACGGTTATCTGTCCGCCTGCCAGCTTGGCATCACACTTGCATCACTGGCATTAGGCTGGCTCGGTGAACCGGCTATAGCAACGATTGTGGGGCCAATTGTAACAAGCCTAGGCTTTGGCGAAACCCCGGTTTATGTGATTTCGCTGATTATTGCTTTTATGTTTATTACTGTTTTGCACATTGTCCTCGGAGAGCTTGCTCCCAAGACGATTGCTGTGAACAAGGCCGAAGCGGTACTTCTGCTAACCGCGGGTGCGATGAATGTTTTTTACCGGATCATGTACCCTTTTATCTGGATCGTCAAAGGTCTGGCCAGCGGGCTGCTGCGGATCTTCCGCTTATCGCCTGCGTCGGAGCTGGCTACAGCGCATACCGAAGAAGAAATCCGCATCATTATGCAGGAAAGCAACAAGAGCGGTCTGATCGACAACACGGAAATGACTTTGGTGGACAATATTTTTGAGTTTGCCGATACCATGGCCCGTGAAATTATGATCCCGCGTACTGAAATGATCTGTCTGAACAATCATCTGACGGTTGAAGAAAATATGGAGGTTGCCTTTGACGGCATGCGGACACGGTATCCGGTATGCGAAGGTGACAAGGATCATATTCTCGGCTTCATTCATATCAAGGATCTGATCCGGGACAATGCGCCCAAATACAATGAGCTGATTCGTCCGATTCTTACCGTTCCGGAGTCGATACAGATTAGTGCTCTGCTTAAGGTCATGCAGCGTGCGAAGACACAGATTGCTATTCTGATCGATGAATATGGCGGCACCTCCGGTATGGTTACGCTCGAAGATATTATGGAAGAGATCGTCGGTGAGATTCAGGATGAATTCGACGAAGAGCGGCCAGGCGTAGAAAAGCTGGGGGAGGATGAGTTCTCCATCGACGGTCTGATGCTGATTGAGGAGATCAATGACCGGCTTGGACTGAACATGGAGACAGATGATTATGATACCATTGGCGGCTGGCTGTACTCCAAGCTTGAGGTGAATCCGCCGCAAAAAGGCCAGACCGTAGAATTTGACAGCCACGTATTCGTGGTGGAAGAAACCGACAACAAACGGATATCCCGAATTAAAGTGATGAGAGTGCAATTTCTGACTGAAGAGGCGGGAGCCTGATAATCACATAAGAGGTGTTCCAAGACATGGCGTCAAGTTAGGCGCTATGTCTTTTTTTATACCCAAAAATCTGTCCAATCTTAGGAATAATTCTGGATTCGTGTCGTTTCATGGCGGGTAAATGGAGTGTATCTGGCTGCAATAGTTCATTCAAAAAAGAAAGGAGAGAGGCCGATGACTGATCATCCATCTTACAGCGATTTGCTGGTCCTCTTTTCTGTTGTTATAGCATGTTTATCCAGCTTCATCGCAGTGGATCTCGCCGAAAGAATGGTACGCCAAAAAAGAAGTGTATCTTTTGTCCTTTTCAGCTCCAGTGCTCTCGGAATAGGGATGTGGAGTATGCACTTTATCAGCATGATCGCTATGAAGCACGAGAGCACGGCGGCCTATTCTATTCCGATGCTGCTATTTTCGCTGTTTATACCGATCGCGGCGTCCTATGTGCTCCTGATGCTGTTCAATAATCCCCGTACACGGAGCAGCAAGGCAACCCTTGGGTTTGGGGGGATGCTGTTCAGCTGCGGCATTCTGATCATGCATTACAGCGGGATGATGAGCATTCGGTATACGGCGGCTTTTGAACAAAACCTGCTTTCGATATTCGGTTCTTTTTTGGTCTCTTTAGCAATTCCTGTAATTACAGCTTCCTACAATCCCAATTGGGCAGCGAAGCGATATAATATGTTTTCCGCCAAAAAAATCATGCTTATCCTTCTACTGGCCGCCGTGCTGTCAGGAACGAATTATATAGTCATGGCCGGGGCTTCTTATGTGAACACGGAGCCTTTTATCTATATGGGCAGGACTCCGCTTCTGAATGATTCGATGCTGGGAATGATTCTCGCCTGCACGTTCCTGCTGGTTGTGGCCGTTGTGCTTGGACTGATGTACAAAGACCGCAAGCAGGTGATTTTCACTGCACAGTTTAACGAGCAGCGCTACACGGCATTATTTGAGTTCAGCCCCGATATGGTGGTATGCATCGACCCTGTGCGCAAAAAAGTGATCAGCGCCAATCCCTCGCTCCGGCAGACGACAGGCTACGGCCAGGAGGAACTGAGTGACTATAAAAGTGTGTTATTCAGCACCGGGGATGAACAGGCGCTCAAAGCAGCCATTAAGCGCGCTGCGGGGGGGCAACCCGGAAAGCTGGAGTTGACCGTCAAAACCAAAAGCGGAAGCAGGCTGATCTGCAGTACTACCGTGTTCCCTTTGGTTAATAACAAAGAAAATTACGTTTACATTATCGCTGAGGACATCACCGCACTGGCTGAACAACAGCAGGAGCTACTGATCGCCAAAAATGCGGCCGAAAGTGCTGCACGGATGAAAAGTGAATTCCTGGCTACGATGAGTCATGAAATCCGGACCCCGCTTAACGGTATCATCGGCATCAACCAGCTTCTCTTCGAGGAAATCACGGTACCAGAGCATCAGGAATTGTTGAAGCTGCAAAATACGAGCAGTCATGCTTTGCTGAATGTGATGAACGATGTGCTCGACATTTCCCGTCTTGAAGCCGAGAACATGCTGCTGGTAAAAGCGCCGTTCAGGCTACCTGCACTGATGCGTGAGTGCATGAATCTGTTCACGGTTGCTGCAAGCCATAAAGAGCTCACAATGACGCTTGAAATAGATCCATCCATTCCTGAACAATTAATCGGAGACAGCGCGCGTGTCCGCCAGATACTGGTGAATCTGATAGGCAACGCAGTCAAGTTTACTCATGAGGGAGGAGTAACCGTATCGGTTGAGCCTTACAGCACGGAAGGGGCTTCGTTGGGAGTTCTGTTCACCGTCAGTGATACGGGAATCGGGATCGCGCCGGAAAAGCTGAAGCTGTTGTTTCAGCCTTTCTCGCAGGTGGATGCTTCCCATAACCGCAAGTACCCGGGGACCGGCTTGGGACTGGCCATCTGCAAGAAGCTTGTTGAGCTTATGGAAGGCAGGATCTGGACGGAAAAGGCAGGGGACGGAGGAACGGTCTTCTGTTTCAAGCTTCCGCTGCAGCGTATGGAGGCCTTTCCGCATGAGAAGTTTTTGAATGAACGGGGGGTTCGGGAGAAGAGAGAGAAGTCGGAGGTGGGTTGAACGAAGGTTTGCCAAGCGGAGAGTTTTAATTATATAATTTTAAAGAATATGATATCATCACAACAGTCCCTCCAGGACAGAAAGGAACTCTCTTTTGGTCAAATCTAAAAAAAACAATGTCATGGTTCCTGGGTTAAGCAAAGCAGAGAAACGCAGGGCTGAGCTGGAGCAGCAGAAACAGAAAACGAGAATTCTGATTATTAGCACGGTCGCAATTGTGGTGATTATTTTTGTCTCATTATTTATGCTGGCAACGAGAGACTCAGCTTCCACAGCGGGTTCAGGCCAAGCGGTTGATTTCAATTACAGTGAATTACCGAGGCTTGGAAAAGAGGATGCTCCGGTCAAAATCGTTGAATTCGGTGATTTTAAATGCCCGGCCTGCGCCCAGTTTACAGGTGTAATCAAGCCGCAGATTGTCCAGGAGTATATCAACCAGGATAAAGCGGCCTTCTACTTCGTAAATATGGCTTTTATCGGCCCGGATTCCGAAACGGCTTCGCTGGCGGCATTATCTGTCTATCACCAGAACAGTGACGCTTTCTGGACCTACTATGATGCACTTTACGCCAACCAGGGCGAAGAGAAGATAGAGTGGGCCACAGAGGACTTTCTGGTGAGCCTGGCGGAAAAGGAGAAGCTGCCAATCGATTTGGAGCTTTTGCGCAAGGATATCAAGGAACGCACTTATGAAAGTGAGCTGCAAAGTGATATCAGTCTCGCCAAAAATACCGGGGTTACCTCCACACCTACTGTATTTGTCAACGGATACAAGGTGGATGAGCCATTCAACATGGAAGCCCTTGACGCTCAGATTAAGTCCGCTTCCGAAGCTGTGAGTGCCGAGTGATGAAGTTCTCTACTTTCTGCAGACGCCATTGTCTCTATTTGGCTTGGTTTGTGTCTGTTATCGCAGTAGCGGGAAGTTTATATCTAAGTGAGGTATTGAAGTACGAGCCTTGCAAGTTATGCTGGTTCCAGCGGATCTTCATGTACCCGCAGCTTATCCTGCTGGGGATTGCCACCTACCGGAACGACAAAAAGATCATTCCCTATGTACTCCCCCTAAGTTTGATTGGCGGCAGCATCTCTATTTATCATTATGCGGAGCAGAAGATACCGGCCCTCAGCAAGGTGCTTCCATGCACGATTGGCGTGCCCTGCAATACGGATTACCTGAATTTTTTCGGTTTCATTACAATCCCGCTGCTGGCACTGATTGCCTTTGCTCTTATTACGATTCTGCTCTGGACCGGACGCAAAGAGGACACCGTAGAATAGATAACATCACAGCAGAATTTAGAGGTCCAATCATTCCTGAAATTTCTGACACAATTAGGGATCAAAACCTTGAAAAAACACGTGATAAAGGGATAATCGCAGAGAATGAAAGATCGCGAGTTCCCTTATCGCGGTTTTGCGTAATTTGGATGTTTTTTCATTCTTTTTTCATTTTTTTCACCGCTTTACGGAAGGCGCATTGTAGACTATCATTAGACCTTGTGAGAAGTTGAATATGCGCTGAATTTTCCGTATGGAAAAACGGGGGAACCAACATTGGCCGAAGCGCCAAAGGGGTGAATCGGGACAGTCCGGAAGGGCTGCAACCGTAGGGCTACCACAGCCCGAATCCGCCAGCTAACCTCGTAAGCAATGGTGGGATAATGACGATGCGTAAGCATGCGGATCATTTCCGTATGCTTATTTTTGTGCCTGCATTTATGAAAATCCACCAATGAAAACAGCGCACGGTAACTACCGTTTCAACGTAAGCAAAGAGAGGAACTGTTACTACAATGGTAAGCAAGGTAAAACGACTATTGATCGGGCGTCCGATGAAGTCGAACGAACTCGATCATGAAAAGTTATCCAAGGTGAAAGCACTGGCTGTCCTGTCTTCTGATGCGCTCTCGTCTGTAGCCTACGGAACGGAACAAATCCTGATTGTGCTGGTGGCCGCAGGTTTCACCGCCATCTGGTACTCATTGCCAATCGCATTAGCCGTATTGGGCCTGCTGGCTATTTTGATTTTATCCTATCGCCAGACTATCTTTGCTTATCCGCAAGGCGGAGGGGCGTATATCGTCGCCAAAAGCAATCTGGGTGTTCCAACCGGACTCCTCGCCGGAGGATCTTTGCTGGTCGATTATATTTTGACCGTTGCGGTTAGTGCATCTGCGGGTACGGATGCGATCACATCCGCTTTTCCAAGTCTTCATAATCATAGTGTACTTATCGCCGTATCCGTTATTCTGCTCTTGACCATCGTCAATTTGCGGGGTGTTACGGAATCTGCATCCTTCATTGCGATTCCCGTGTATCTGTTCGTCGTATCGATCTTCGTGTTGATCATTGCGGGAGTATTCAAATATGCAACCGGCGGAGCGCATGCCAATGTGTCTGAAATCGGGGCCGCCGTCTCGAATGTCAGTTTGTTTCTCTTGCTTAAGGCCTTCAGCTCCGGCTGTTCGGCTCTTACAGGGGTAGAGGCAGTATCGAATGCCATTCCAAACTTCAAGGCGCCTGCGGAGAAAAATGCCGCTAAAACCCTGATGATGATGGGGCTAATCCTCGGAATTATGTTTACCGGAATCACGTTGCTGGCTTACTGGTATGGAATTACACCGGATGAAAAAGCTACGGTGGTATCACAAATTGCCGAATCTACCTTTGGCCGTGGCAGTTTGTACTTTTTCATACAAGGGATCACAGCAGTCATTTTATTCCTGGCCGCTAATACAGCCTATTCGGCTTTCCCGCTGTTGGCCTTTATGTTTGCCAAAGACAAGTATCTGCCTCATGCATTTATGGTCCGCGGTGACCGTCTGGGCTTCTCGAACGGCATTATCTTTCTGGGCGTGCTGTCAGCCTTGCTTGTCGCTGCTTTTCACGGAAATACAGAAAGTCTGATTCCATTGTATGCGGTGGGTGTATTTATCCCATTTACGTTATCCCAGCTTGGCATGATGGTACACTGGTACAAGACCAAGCCTAAAGGCTGGCAGAATAAATTTACCGTGAACACCGTAGGGATGCTGACTACCCTTACCATTACCCTGATCTTCATTATTACGAAGTTCTCCAGTGTCTGGATGGCCTTTATTTTCCTGCCGGTTGTAATGTTCGTGTTCCACCGCATTCACCGCCATTATCTGAATACTGCGGATCAGCTGCGGATTTGTCCGGCAACGGATAAACCCTGCATCAAGGGAAGTACAGTGGTTGTTCCTGTCGCTGGTGTGACACGCGCCGTGCTACATTCGATCAGCTATGCCAAGTCCTTAACGGATAATGTGGTGGCTGTGTATGTAGGTTTTGATGAAGAAGAGATCAACAAAATGGAGCAGAAGTGGGAGGAATGGAATCCGGGTGTGCGCCTGATTGTACTCCGTTCCCGTTACCGCAGCATTCTCCGTCCGCTGGTCAAATTTATTGATACGGTGGAGTGGAAGACCGCTTCGACAGACCATATAACAGTACTTATTCCACAGTTTATTACCAAGCACTGGTGGCAGGCGGTATTGCACAATCAGACCAGCTTGTTCATCCGTTCTTATCTAATGAATCAAAAAGATATCGTAGTAGCGACAGTGCCTTATCATTTGCACAAATAGACAGATCGATGCCAACCTACAGGCTGTTTCCGGTGACTCCGGGAGCAGCCTTTTTTAATCGGAAATAAATGAAAATATTTCTATGACATCATTATTAAAGAGTTCCGGATCTATACCCACAATTTTATATATTTATGTTGACATAGAGAATGAGAATCAATATCATTTAATGGGTAAGGCGAAGGCATACAAGACCTTTGACCATTTCAGATTCTACATATACAGGAGGAGTATTCATGTTTTCGATTAACCTTAAAAGCGCAAACCGCATGAAGCTGGTCTCAACCGGACTTTTGGCGATGACGCTAATATTGTCTGCTTGCGGCAGTAATAACAGCGGAAATTCAGCTGGGGGAGCGGCCAATGCCCCTGCAGCTTCAGCTGAAGCTACAACAGCACCTGCTACAGAAACTCCTGCAGCAACAGACGCACCGGCCGCAGAGAAAACGGTAACTGACGCCATGGGGCATAAGGTAACCGTTCCGGCAAATCCGCAGCGCGTGCTGGCTTCATACCTGGAGGATTATCTGGTAGCGCTTGGGGTAACACCGGTCGCCCAATGGTCGGTAACTAACGGAACTATGGAATATCTGGCAGATGAATTGAAGGATGTGCCAACAATCAGCTTTGATCTTCCACTTGAGGCTGTAACGGGTTTTGCACCGGATTTTCATATTGTACAATCGGAATCCAGCGTGCAGAATGGCCTCTATGACCAGCTGAACAAAATCGCGCCTACCTATGTACTGGGCGACGAAATCAGCAAAGACTGGCGTAAGTCGCTGCTTAAGATCGGTGAATTGCTGAACAAGAGCACTGAAGCTGAACAGGCGATAGCCGCTTATGATCAAAAAGCCGCCGATGCCAAGGCAAAAATCGCCCCTATTCTTGGGGGGAAATCGGTAGCGATCCTATGGCTTGTTCAAAAAAACTTCTACATCGTGGACGAAACACGCAGCAGCGGTGCGGTACTATACGGTGACCTCGGGCTTAAGCTGCCTAATCTTGTTACGGAGATTCCTGCTGCTTCGAGAGCAACCTGGAATCCGATTTCCCTTGAGAAGCTGGCGGAGCTCACTGCAGATCATATCTTCCTGGTCAACAGCGATAAAACTGAAGGCTCAGATATTCTCAACGGTCCAATTTGGAAAGGCATTCCTGCCGTGAAGGCTGGAAATGTTCATGAATTTGCTTCGAACCACAGCTGGCTGTACAGCGGAGCGATTGCTAACTCCAAAACCATAGACGATGTATTGAGCAGTCTGGGGAAATAAGAAATCCGCAAAAGCCGGTTGGAAAGAGGGTCCCGGACATGTGGAAGGTGCAGGCCGTTGTATCTCCGGATACGCGATACTGCACCTTTTTTCGAAAATAAGAGATTCTGCTTGGACAATTGAATGCTTGTGCATCATTCACAGATTTGCGATAATGAGAATGATAGTTGTTATCATTTAGAATAAGGAATTATCCTGGTTAGGGGACGTCTTATGGTCACATCCACACATTCCAAACCCCGTACACATCCGGAAGGGGAGAAACAGCTGAAATCCCGCCCTGCTGCAGCTCTAGTTATTTTGATTGCAGGACTTGGGGCTATCATTTTCGGTCTGGCACTTTCTGTCTCGGTAGGTGCAGCGGATATCCGGCTGGCATCCGTATGGGAAGCGGTTTTTCACTTCAATCCCGAGCTGCCGCAGCATCAGGTCATCCGTGAGCTGAGGATTCCCCGGGCATTGGCCGGGGCGCTGGTCGGTGCTTGTTTTGCAGTAGCCGGAGCGATTATGCAGGGAATGACACGCAATCCGCTTGCGGATTCGGGTCTGCTTGGACTGAATGCAGGAGCAAGCGTGGGGCTGGCATTGGCTTTTGCCTTTGCGCCTTCGCTGTCCTTCGTGTACATCATGCTCTATTGTTTCATTGGAGCCGCAGCAGCGTCCATTCTGGTCTTCGGGATTGGCTCGTTGTCACATAGTGGTCTGACCCCGTTGCGGTTGACTCTCGCCGGAGCTGCCGTAAGCGCTTTGCTGCTTGCCATTAGTCAGGGCATTGCGATTCTGTTCCACCTCTCGCAGGATATTGCTTTTTGGATGGCGGGAGGGATTGGGGGGACAAGCTGGACACAGCTGCGGATTATGTTTCCTTGGGTTGCTGCAGCTCTTATAGGATCATTGATGATTTCCCGTTCCATCACCCTGCTCAGCCTGGGCCGGGATGTAGCGGCAGGCCTCGGTCAGCGGACCCGGCTGGTACAGACTACCGGTATCCTCATCGTGGTAGTGCTCGCCGGAGCAGCGGTATCCGTGGTGGGTCCAATCGCTTTTGTCGGGTTGATCATCCCCCATGTTACACGATTTCTCGTCGGAGTGGATTACCGCTGGATTATTCCGTGCTCCGCAGTGCTTGGCAGTGTGCTGATTGTTTTTGCCGATATTGCGGCCAGACTGATCAATGCTCCTTATGAGACGCCGCTGGGCGCTTTGATTGCTGTAATCGGGGTGCCGTTCTTTATCTATTTGGCCAGCAAGCGCAAGGGAGGATTGACATGAGCCGAACCGGGCAGTCTTCCGTACAGAAAAAGCGCCGGACCCGCGAAACCGCCATATTATCTCTGCTGGCAGTTCTGATCGTCATCATGTTCATCATCAGTATGAACACCGGACTGATCCGGCTGTCTCCATTAGAAGTTATACATACTCTGCTTGGAGAAGGCAGCCAGCAACAAAAGCTGATTCTCTTTGATTTCCGTCTGCCGCGGATCGTCATTTCCTTGCTCGTTGGAGCCGGATTTGCCGTAGCCGGCTGTATCCTGCAGAGTCTGTCGCGTAATGCGCTGGCGGAGCCTTCTACGCTTGGCATTAATGCCGGAGCCGGCTTTGCTGTACTTATCTTTATTTCCTTTGTCCCGGCAACTACCGCAGCGCCAATCTTTATGCTGCCGCTGCTGGCGCTGGCCGGGGCCGGACTTACTGCAGCCTTGATTTATTTTCTTGCCTACCGCCGTGAAGATGGCCTGTCACCGACAAGACTAATTCTTATCGGGATTGCTGTTGGCGCTGGCCTCTATGCATTTCAGCTGATTCTCTCCTTAAGGCTCGATCCGCAAAATTATCAGTTTGTTGCCACCTGGCTGGCCGGCAAGATCTGGGGTGGCGATTGGCGGTTTGTAATGGCGCTCCTGCCCTGGATCTTGATCCTGCTGCCATTTGCCTTCTATAAGGTCCGGGTTCTAAATGTGCTCAATCTGGGAGATGAAACACCTGCAGGGCTGGGCATGCCTGTGGAACGGGAACGCGTTCTGCTGATGGCCGCTGCAGTGGCACTAGCCGGTTCCTGTGTCGCTGTTAGCGGCGGCATCGGCTTTGTTGGATTGATCGCCCCGCATCTTGCCCGCCGGATTGTGGGACCAAGGCATCAGATTCTGCTGCCTGCCTGCGCCCTGGTCGGTGCATTGCTGCTGCTGACCGCTGATACGATTGGCCGCTGGATTCTACAGCCTTCGGAGATTCCGACAGGGATTGTGGTGGCTATCATCGGGGCTCCGTACTTTTTATATCTGCTGGCCAGATCCAAGGCTTAAGATCCTACTGGAGGAGCATAAGCTCCATAAAACTTAAGAGCATGCTTACGAAGCAAGTTTTATTACGAAGTGATTTCAGAGGAGCACAAGCTCCATAAAACTTTTGAGGAGTGAAGATCATGTCGGAACGTTTGAACACAGAGCAGTTAAGTATTGGGTATGCAGAGGCGACGATTGTCAAAGGGCTGAACCTGTCGCTTCCGACAGGAAAAATCACAGCGCTTGTCGGGGCTAATGGCTCCGGGAAATCGACCATTCTCAAGACCATGGCGCGGATCATGAAGCCCAAGAGCGGCAGCGTGATGCTCGACGGCAAGTCGATTCACAACTTGTCCACCAAAGAGGTAGCCCGGCAGCTGGCGATTTTGCCGCAGAATCCTACCGCTCCAGACGGACTTACTGTCTCCGAGCTGGTCAGCTATGGACGTTATCCGCATCAGAAGGGTTTTGGCACACTGACTCCGGACGACCGCAGCATTATTGCGAATGCGATAACGGTAACGGGAATGGAAGAGTTCCATGACCGCCCGATTGACCGCCTCTCCGGGGGACAACGCCAGCGGGCCTGGATTGCGATGGCTCTGGCTCAGCAGACCGATATTCTGTTCCTGGACGAACCAACGACCTTTCTCGATATGGCTCACCAGCTGGAGGTTCTCCAGCTCTTGCAGAAGCTGAATCAGGAGGAGGGCCGCACCATCATTATGGTTGTGCATGATCTGAATCATGCTTCCCGCTATGCGCAGCATATGGTGGCGATCAAATCCGGAAGTGTGATCAGCGAGGGGGCTCCGTCTGAGGTAATGACACCTGGTGTGCTGCGCGAGGTATTCGGTATCGAAGCGGATATTGTTCCTGATCCGCGTACAGGTGTGCCGCTCTGTCTGCCTTATGAATTGGCGGCATACAAAGCCGTGGGGCTGTAGGGAGGCAGCAGAATGAATGAGGAACTGACAAAAGAGCTGATCAGTAAGTTTGATCTTCATCCTGTACAGCCGGCTGAGGCGCTCCATTCCTTTGACGCACAGGCGCTTATTCATGAAGAGGGAATGCGTAACTTCATTGACTGCTACCGTCCGCTGATGAAGGCGCTGGATGACAACGCGGTTGCCGCATATTTCGGCAGCTGGGTTTCAAGTATGGCGCTTGCCGTTCAATATTCAATTTCCATGTATTCATCAGTGCCGGTAATCGACTTGACCCGCTTATCGGTTCATCTTATTCCGGCCAGCGGGTATTGCCGGATCGCCTTTTCACTGCAGGACTGGGAGATCCAGTGTCCTCCCGCGGAAGTGGCTCGTGAAGCTTGGCGCAATGAGGTGCTGGCCAGCTTCTACCGTGATACCATTGCTCCGCTGCTGCGCAGCATGTCTGAAGCAAGCGGCTTCAGGCTGAGTGAAATATGGGGACAGCTGCCGACCAAATTCAACTACTATGTGGAGCTGTTCTCAGCTGGAGTTGAGGATTCCAGGTTGCTGGAGACTTTGCAGAACGACTACAGCTATCTGAAAACCAGCCTGCCGGTTGAGCACTTTGGCATGAAACGGAATCCGTTCGATGTCGTTGTCCGCAGAATAGAAGCGCTGGCAGATCCGGAACAAACCGTGCAGATGCGCAATCGCTGCTGCCAGTATTACCGGACTGAAGGCGGAAGCTATTGTTATACCTGTCCCCGTTTGAAAGAAGAGGAGAGGGAAGCAAGACGGTTGGATTTTCGTACCAAGGCGGCTTCTGCCCAAGGATAGGTTATAAACGTGAAATTTTACTCATAATAATTAGATATGCAGCAGGCAGCAGGCTCCCGTCATTGACAAGGGAGCCTGTTCGTTGTTAAAGTTGTGGTTGCCCTAGTTAGATTTCTTCTTATTTTATTGCATATAAACAGCGGGCATGATCAATTCGCTGAATCAAGGATCATTATTTTTAGTGAGTCAAAGGAGCAAAGAAGATGAATATCAGCAAAATATATGAGGATCTGAAGCAGCTGGTTTCAGCTGGAGTTGTGAGGAAGGGTGAGCTCCTGGAGAGCCATGTGTTCACTCGTATCGGCGGCAGGGCTGACATCCTGGCGGCACCTGCGACATATGAGGAACTTCAATCTATTGTTACATATGCCCGCGTAAATGAAATTCCGTTGACCGTGCTGGGGAATGGCTCGAACGTCATTATCCGTGATGGAGGAATCCGCGGTATCGTTCTGCAGACCTCTGATTTGACCGAAATGGGACTCAGGGACAATATACTCTATGCCCAGTGCGGCGCTAAGATTATCGATGTCTCCCGATTTGCCTTGGAGCAGCAGCTTGCGGGACTTGAATTCGCCTGTGGCATTCCGGGAACTGTGGGCGGTGCACTATACATGAATGCCGGTGCATACGGCGGTGAAGTCAAGGATGTGCTGCAAAGTGCGCTTGCAATCAGCAAAGCCGGACGGATGATTACACTTCAAGGCGATGAGCTGGAGTGGGGGTACCGTAAAAGCATTTTTGCCAGTGGTGAATTCATTGTTCTGGAGGCCAGATTTGCGCTGCAGCCAGGTGATCCTGCGGCAATCAAAGCGGCAATGGATGATTTGACCTACCAGCGTGAGTCCAAACAGCCACTGGAATACCCTTCATGCGGAAGTGTGTTTAAGAGGCCTCCCGGCAGGTTCGCCGGACAATTGATTCAAGAAAGCGGGCTGCAGGGGACCAGAATCGGTGGAGCTGAAGTGTCCCGCAAGCATGCAGGCTTCATTGTGAACACTGATCACGCGACGGCTAAGGACTACATCGGGTTGATTCAGCATGTTCAGGCTACAGTAAAGGATAAGTTTGGTGTGGAACTCGAGACGGAAGTTGAGATTATTGGCGAAGAGTAACATGACACAGGACGCAGGCAAAGATGCCGCGTCCTGTTTTTTTGGTGCAATGGGCTCAACTGGTGGAGAGGGAGTACTTCGCTCTTTCAGTTCGAAGCTCAACTTGATTGTCATCAATGTTACCAAGCTGCAGCCCGCTGACGGCAATCTCATAACTCTGCTGGGGAAGTGGCACCAGCTCGCCATCCCGGTTCGATGTATTTCCAGTACCCCGCAGGATCAGCGCACTGTCCAGATATTCATCAATCACATCATCGGCGTTTCTGTAATCTACAGTTTCCAGATTGAAGTGGACGGTGTCCAGGTCATTCAGCTCCTGCTTCTCAATTACAATGGTTTCGCCCGCTTGGGCGGTCAGCCAGTCCATCAGTTTCAGTACGCTTTGATCCATCAGATGATCCCATCCTTATCAAGGAGATTATAGAAATTAAGTTACCCTTTTCTTCGGAAATGAATCCATTGTTCGGCCATTTTGCAGTAGGGAGGGTGGGAAAATAATTAATGATATGAATAATTCATGAGATAAATATGTAGATTCGGAGGATAGATCAAGAGCAGGCATGCTCTTCAGGACCGTAGAGGCCGGTAGATGATTGTATTTGTATTTTCAAGTGTAAACTACTATCATGCACTACTACTATCTGTACTACTTGAGCTAAGGAAGGTGAATCCATTGTGGAGTGCTCTGTTATGGGGGGCCGTTTCCGGCTCGGCGGTGCTGCTTGGTGCGCTGCTGGCGCTGTATCTGCCGATACCGAATAAGCTGATCGGGTTCATCATGGCCTTCGGAACCGGTGTACTGATTGGTGCGGCGGCGTACGAGCTTCTGGACGATTCAGCTAATGAGGGAGGATTGACAGCGACCATCATTGGCTTCACGGCCGGGGCGGTTGTGTTTACACTCTTTGACTGGTACATTTCGCGAAAAGGAGGTGCTGGCCGCAAACGTTCTGTCAGAGACAGCGGCGGTACGAAGGCGCAGGGGAGCGGACTTGCTATTTTTGCGGGAACGGTCCTGGATGCTATTCCTGAATCGATTATGATCGGTGCCAGTCTGATCTCCGGCCAGGGAGTAAGCATACTGCTTGTGGTTGCTATCTTCATCAGTAATATTCCCGAAGGGTTATCCAGCACAGCAGGACTGAAACAAGATAATTACAGTAAAGCCAAGATCGTAATGCTGTGGCTCGGCGTGCTCCTGATTTCTACAGCAGCTTCGGGTGCGGGATACACGTTCATGGATCATGCCAGCGGTTCTACAACAGCGCTGATCGCTTCTTTTGCCGGCGGGGGGATTATCTCTATGGTCTCCTCCAGCATGATGCCAGAGGCATATGAGGATGGCGGACCGTTGACCGGACTACTCGCTGCGCAGGGGATGCTTTGTTCTCTGATATTGGATCATCTGTGAGGGTTGTCAATCCACGGCCGGACATGGTATAGTTCAATTCGCTAGTATATGCATAAAGAAGAATTCTGCGCCTAGAGCGGCAGGAGAGGTTCGCAAACTCCCTCTATAAAAAACTAAGACCGTTATGGCATAAGTTCCCCTGGAAACCAAGGGGTTGTGGAAAAGTATAGGCCGTCCGCCTGTGCTTATTTCCTGTTATGCTGTGCGCAAAAAGACAGCGCCTGTCAGTCAGAATACTCATCCGTTCAGCATGAGGCGGAAAGGCGTTTCTTCTTAGTAGAGCCAAGTTTTCGAAATCTCGTTCTTCTTTCCATTTCCGGCAGTAAGCCGGGGGAAAAGAGAGGGGTTTTTTGTCATGTCAGAAGGCAGATTGAAAGAGGAAATGCAAGAGGTTACCCTGCTGGGGAACCAGGGCACCACGTATAAATTCGGTTATGACCCTGATATTCTGGAGGTATTTGACAACAAGCACCCCGGACGCGATTATTTTGTTAAATTCAACTGTCCGGAGTTTACCAGCCTGTGTCCCGTTACCGGCCAGCCGGATTTCGGAGCTATGTATATCTCGTACATTCCAGAACAAAAGATGGTTGAGTCCAAGTCTCTGAAGCTCTATCTGTTCAGCTTCCGCAATCATGGGGATTTCCATGAGGACTGTGTAAACATTATTATGAATGATCTGATCTCCCTGATGGAGCCCCGCTATATTGAAGTCTGGGGCAAGTTCACCCCGCGCGGCGGCATTTCCATCGATCCTTACTGCAACTGGGGGCGCCCGGGAACCAAATATGAAGCGATGGCTGAGCACCGGCTGATCAATCATGACCTGTATCCCGAAAAAGTGGACAACCGTTAATCCAGAGCCAGTGAGAGGAGACTCATGACAATGAATAAAAAAGCACTCGTCGTCTTCAGCGGCGGCCAAGACAGCACGACCTGTCTGATATGGGCATTGAAGAATTTCGAAGAGGTTCAGGTGGTAACCTTCAATTACAACCAGCGCCACGCGGCTGAGATTGAAGTCGCCAAGGCAATAGCCAAGAAATTCAATGTGAAGCAGCATATCCTCGATTTGGGCCTGCTGAATCAGCTGGCGCCAAATGCGCTGACCCGTGATGATATAGAAATTGCCGCCGGTGAAGGGGATGAGCTTCCAAGCACGTTCGTAGATGGCCGCAATCTGCTGTTCCTGTCCTTTGCCGCGATTCTTGCCAAGCAGCTTAGGTTTGCCAATATCATTACCGGTGTTTGCCAGACCGATTTCAGCGGATATCCGGACTGCCGGGATGTATTCGTGAAATCCCTGAATGTTACTCTTAATCTGTCGATGGATTATGAGTTTGTCATTCACACGCCGCTGATGTGGCTGGATAAAAAAGAAACCTGGAAGCTGGCCGACGAACTCGGCTGCTTTGAATATATCCGCGAGCACACACTGACCTGCTATAACGGAATTATTGGCAGCGGCTGCGGCACCTGCCCGGCTTGTCTGCTGCGGCAGCATGGGCTGGACCAGTATGAAGCGGAACGAAATGAGGTCGTATCCTGATGCTGGGCGAGGTCTCTGTCTGCAAAATCTTTACCTTTGACTCGGCTCATCAGCTGGTTGGACATAAAGGAAAGTGCAGCAATCTGCATGGTCATACCTATAAGCTGGAGGTGGTGCTGAAGGGCAAGCCGCTGGTCGGGGAAGGCCATTCTGACGAAGGATTTGTAGTTGATTTCAGTGATATCAAGGCAACGGTGCAAGAGAGCCTGGTGGATCATCTGGATCATGCTTTTCTGGCTATGGGCAACGAGCCTGTACTGGAAACCCTGATCAGCACCGGTTCAAAGGTAGCTCTGCTCTCGTTCCGGACAACAGTGGAAAATATGTCGGCCTATATTGCCTATAAGCTGAAACAGGCCTCACTCCCGCTGTATTCCGTCAAGCTGTGGGAAACGCCAACCTCCTGGGCGGAAGTGCTGGCTGCGGATATTCCTGCTGAGGGGCCATCCTACCGCCTGTATGGGGGTTGCGACTGTGAGTAAGCTGCCGGTAATTGAGATCTTCGGGCCGACGATCCAGGGTGAAGGTGCGGTAATCGGTGTCAAAACGATGTTCGTGCGCACCTACGGCTGCGATTACCGCTGCGGCTGGTGTGATTCCGCCTTTACGTGGGACGGCTCGGCCAAAGATAAGGTGCGGCTGCTTGCGCCTGAGGAGATTATGAATGAATTGACGGAGCTGGCCGGGAATAATTTTGATTGTGTGACCATCTCGGGGGGCAATCCGGCTCTGATTGGTGAAGGGATGGGCGCATTCATCCATATGCTTCACGAACGCGGCATTCAGGCCGCCATCGAAACGCAGGGCAGCCGCTGGCAGGACTGGTTCTACGATGTCGATGTGCTGACAGTCAGCCCCAAACCGCCAAGCTCCGGGATGAAGACCGATTGGGACATGCTTGATGGCATTATGGACAAAATGAGAGCTCAAGGCAGATCTGCCCACAGCCTGAAGGTGGTTGTGTTCAACGATGAAGATTACCAGTATGCGAAAAGTGTGCACTTGCGCTATCCGGAGGTGCCGATATTCCTGCAGCCGGGCAATGAGGATGTAATGGAAGAAGGAGATATCTCGGCACGTCTGCTGGGGCGGCTGGAATGGCTGTTCAATCTGGTCATTGCCGATCCCGGAATGAACAAAGCGCGGGTGCTCCCGCAGCTGCATGCGCTCATTTGGCATAATAAACGGGGGAAATAGACAGGAATAGGAACGGACCTTTGCAATGTGCAGGGGTTCGTTTTTTCGGGTTAGGAACATGATATCATCAACCGTCTAACACAAAAAAAGGATTCCCACCGGTTGCTCATCTGATATACTTTAGCTTAGAGAAACAATCTGTTCACGAATTAAAGGGGTAAAGGAGAGAGTTCGATGGCAAAGGATTCAACCGCCTTGTTAATCATTGACGTGCAAGAGGCTATGTTTTCTTATCCTGATATGAAGCTTCATGATGAAGAGGGGGTAACGGGCAGAATCGTATCCCTGCTGAATAAAGCCCGCAACGCAGGTACGCCTGTTGTATATATTCAGCATACAGAAGATCAGGAATACACCAAGGGTACTCCCACCTGGGAAATTAGCCGTCACGTTACTCCTCAGGAAGGTGAGCTGATTGTAGAAAAGCCGACCTGGGACGCCTTTCACCGGACACCCCTGCATGAGGAGCTTCAGCAGCGGGGGATTACCGATCTGGTGATCTGCGGCATGCAAAGCGAATTCTGTGTGGATACCACCTGCAGACGCGCCTACAGCCTTGGATACAATAGTGTATTAGTTGAGGATGCACACAGCACCTTTGACAATGGAAGTCTCCGCGGTGAGAGTATTGTGAAGCATCATAATTCAGTTTTGGGAGGGAGATTTGTAAGGCTGCGTAAGGAGCAAGAAGTGGAATTCTAGTGGAATGTTCTCCGCTGCCGCATGGATAAGTCTGAAGGATTTGGGGGTATAACATAGTAAGGCGTGAAGCCAGAAACGGCCTGCTGGGTTATATCTCTATTTCTGAAGGAGTGATCCGCACCATGAGAGCAGTAACATATCAGGGGAAACGAAAAGTAGAAGTCAAAGATGTTGCCGATGCGAAGCTTAAGAAAAAGGATGACATTCTCGTACGCATCACTTCCACAGCCATCTGCGGCTCGGACCTTCATATCTACAACGGTGAGGTTCCCGGGATGCATGGCGATTATATTATTGGGCATGAGCCGATGGGGATTGTGGAGGACATCGGGCCGGAAGTCACCAAGGTGAAGAAGGGGGACCGGGTCATTATTCCCTTCAATGTAGCCTGCGGCCAGTGTTTTTTCTGCCGGCATGAGATGGAGAGCCAGTGTGATCATGCTAATGAGGCGAAGGATACCGGGGGCTATCTGGGATATTCGAATACGTATGGCGGGTTTGCCGGGGGACAGGCAGAGCTGCTGCGTGTGCCCTATGGCAATTTCGGCCCGTTTGTCGTCCCTGAGGACGCCGAGATGGAGGATGAAAAGCTGATGTTCCTCTCGGACATTGTGCCGACAGCCTGGTGGGGAGTAGAGAACGCTGGTGTCAAACCCGGAGATACGGTCATTGTTCTGGGGTGCGGACCGGTGGGATTGCTGACCCAAAAATTCGCCTGGATCAAAGGGGCTTCACGGGTGATCGCCGTGGATCATGTCCCGTACCGGCTGCAGCATGCCAAGCAGACCAATAATGTGGAAATTTTCAATTTCGAGGAAACCAAGGATATCAAGACGCATTTAAAAGAAATTACACGCGGCGGAGCGGATGTGGTCATTGACTGCGTAGGACTGGATGCCAAAAAAACAGTCGTGGAGAAGGTGGAAACCACGCTTATGCTGCAAGGCGGCTCCCTCGGAGCTTTCCGGATTGCCACGGAGGTTGTGCGCAAGTTCGGAACGATTCAACTGGTTGGCGTATATGGCCTCAACTACAATATGTTCCCGCTGGGGCAGCTGTTCGAGCGCAATATTACGCTGAAGATGGGACAGGCACCAGTCATTCATTACATGCCGGCTCTATACAAAATGATCAAAGAGAATGTGTTTGACCCAACGGATATGATTACACACCGGCTGCCGCTCAGCAGAGCGGAGCATGGCTATAAGATTTTTGATGACAAGGAAGAGGATTGCATTAAGGTTGTGCTCAAGCCATAGGCCTAATATGAGATTGGAGCCTGTAAGTAAATTGTACAAGCAGCATGGATCTTCGCCGGTAATACGGGATTCATGCTGTTGTTGTGTGAGTTTTATAAACCCCCGAAAGGAACCTTATCGTGAACGCAAAAAAACCGCCCGTTCCTGTGACGCTGCTGATGCTGATTGGAATTGTGGCCATCTCGTTTTCTGCTATCTTCATTAAATGGTCTGCGGCTCCAGCTTCCATTCAGGGGATGTACCGGCTGTTTTTCACCTCGCTGCTGATGCTGCCTTTTGCCCGTTCCTATAGTGGAGCAGCCTTTGCCCTGCGCCGTAAAGACTGGCTGCTGCTTGGTGCCTCAGGCGTGCTGCTCGCCCTGCATTTTCTGCTGTGGATGGGGTCGCTGAAATATACCTCTGTCGCCAGCTCAACGATGATTATGGCGCTGGAGCCGGTATTTATTATGCTTGGAGCCTACATAATGTATAAGGAAAAAAGCACCGGAGCAGCTATACTGGGTCTTGCCATCGCTATATTTGGCGTTGTTTTTATCGGATGGGGCGATATTGGCCTCTCTTCGGATAACCTGAAGGGTGATCTGCTGTCTGTTGGCGGAACCGTTGCGGTTGCCGGACATTTGCTGATTGGACAGAAGCTTGTTGCACGTATGCCATCTTATCTTTACAGCCTAATTGTATTTATCTCCGCAGCCGCGGTTTTTGCAATTTATAATTGGCTGGCTGGCATTCCTTTCGTGGATTATCCTCCCCGGGAGTGGGGCATCTTTGTTTTGTTAGCTGTGGTGCCAACCGTTTTTGGACATATCCTGTTCAACTGGCTGCTGCAGTTTACATCGGCCACTACAGTTTCAATGAACATCCTGGGGGAGCCTGTGGGGGCTAGCATTCTGGCTTTTTTGCTGCTGGGCGAGCAGCTGACAGGACTGCAATGGACCGGCGGAGTGCTGGTCATGGGTGGACTCGCTGTATACTTATATTCTGGACGCAAAAAAGCGGTGAAGGTAAACGAATCCCTTCAGAGCGCATCTTAAGAGAGATTATCGAAGAAAAAGGGGTTCTATCGCATGAATGAACATGAGCAAGCTTCAAATGCTTCAAATCCAAATGATCAGGCAGAAAAACAAGCTGTTATCCCATCCAGTGAAGAGCTGTGGAACGAGGATACCTATGCAGCCTGGACTACCCGTTTTGGCAGTCCTGAAGAGGCAGCGGCAAAGCTTGTAAAAGATCCTGCTGCCAAACTGTATCCTCTGCTGAACTATCTGGGTGAGATTCGTGGTAAAAAAATATTAAATCTCATGGGCTCGAACGGCATGAAGGCAGTAGCGCTCGGGCTGCTGGGAGCCGAAGTGAGTGTGGCCGATTTCTCGGAAGCCAATGCCCGCTATGCGGGGGAACTGGCGGAAGCAGCGGGCATTCCGCTGGCCTATACCGTATCGGATGTGCTTAAGCTGCCCGGGCAAATGCTGGACAGTTCGTATGATATCGTATTTGCCGAGATGGGGATTGTGCATTACTTTACGGATCTGGCTCCTTTTATGGATACGGCATACCAGTTGCTTAGTCCCAAGGGCCGCTTCGTATTGCGCGATTTCCATCCGGTGACGACGAAACTGATTTCCTCGAAGGGATCTACAGCCAAGGTCCGCAAGCATAAGGTGAGCGGCGATTATTTTGACACAACGCTGGAAGAAAAGAGGGTATCCTATTCCAAGTACCTTCCTTCAACGGGGGAAGCGGAGGGTGCCGGCAAGCAGAGCGTTGTCTACTGGCGGCGGTGGACGCTGGGGGAGATTGTAACCGCAGCAGCCAGAAGCGGTCTGGTCATCCGTGAGTTGGCCGAGGAGCCTAATTTATCTTCCGATGTATACGACAAAGGGATTCCCAAGACCTTCGCTTTGGTGGCGGAGAAAATATAGCGGATTCCACGCATAAACCGGTATAGCCCTGGCGCTCCATAAGAGCGGACCCAGGCGGCTGTACCGGTTTTTTAAAAGATAAGAATTTATATGTTTCCCACTATAAATTATCCTTCTCTTTCTCGCTGAAACTGTACCGTCCTTATAAGGACGGCGAAGCCGTTTCTACTTGCTTTATTCCTCTTCCGCAGGACTGGCTGCCAGTTCTGTAAAGGCCTGCTGCAAAGGGGTCAACGGATAATCCTTCCTCCAGGCCAGAACGAATTCTCCATGATCCGGCTGAACACCCGGGAGCGGAAGATAACGGAGGCTCCCGGAAGCAGCCTCAGCCTGGATTCCCGCCTTTGAGAACAGCCCCACACCACCACCTTCGCGGATCATACCTTTTATGGCCTCCGGCGAATTCACCACCGCATGTCCCCACACCCTGACACCATTCAGCTGTGCCCACTCATCAGCAATTCCGCGCAGGAATGAGGCTGGTTCATGCTGTATCCATGGCTCCAGCACAAGCTGCTCGGGTGATAGATCCTTGATGTCTCCAAATGGATGACCTGGTGCAAACACCAGCACAGCTTCATTAGGGGCAAGAGCTCGTGTTGCGAAGGAGCTGTCCTGCCCGTCTGTACTGTGCAGAACCGCCAGTTGAATTTCTCTGCTCCGCAGCCGCTCCCGGATCTCAGCCTCGGGCTGCACTGTCAGCGAAATATCGAGATCCGGGTACTTGCGGATGAATTGCGAAATTATTTTCGGCAGAAGATAAGTACCAGGCATATAACCTGCTTCCAGCTGCAAATGACCGGAAGTGAGGGTGGAGTATTGCTTCATGCTGCGCTCTGCATCAGCGGTTAGCGCTACAATTCTGGCGGCAAATTGATACAGGGTCCGGCCGGCCTCGGTGAGCAGCACCCGCCCGCTCCGGTATTGAAAGAGAGGAGTGCCCAGCTCACTTTCCAGGCTTTTCATATGAAAGGATACCGTAGGCTGCTTCAATCCCATTTCGGCGGCTACATCGGTTACCTTTTTATATTTTTCGATGAGAACTACGATCTGCAGTTTAACAATATTCATGATGAACCTCCGGCTAGAATAGCGTTTTCATTACATTTGTTATTCATATTATAGAATATATCTATAGTGATATACAATTTCTATTATGTTTTTTATCTTTGGTTTTACATACTTAAGACTTTTCCCTGACGAACGGGCTCTAGAATAAGAAATGTCAGATGTGACACGGACACAGTCTGATGCTTCCAAAGGTGAGTATTGTACGAAGCAGATCACATGTAGCAGACACTCTCACAAAACATAGCATTGCTGGGCAGCGAATAGCGTACAGCTATCATTCCGGCAGATGTTATACAAAACACTCAGGAGGAGACAAAAAAATGCAATTTAGAAAAACGTGGGTCATGGCTTTGGCATTAACAAGTGTAGTAGCACTTTCGGCATGCGGCAACAACAACGGAGGAAACAATGCAGCAACCAATAATGGGGGAACTAACGCAGCTGCCACAAACGCACCAGCAGAAACAAGCAGCGGCGCAGATTTGAGCGGATCTATTCTGGCTTCGGGCTCTACAGCACTTCAGCCGCTGGTTGAGCAGGTAGCTGAGAAATTCATGGAAACAAACACTGGTGTTGATATTCAGGTACAAGGCGGAGGCAGCGGTACTGGTCTGACACAGGTTGCTGAGAAGCAAGTGGATATCGGTAACTCCGATGTGTTCGCAGAAGAAAAGCTGAAGGATGCCGATGCGGAAAAAGCAAAAGCTCTCGTTGACCACCAGGTGGCGGTTGTAGCGATTGCAGCAGTTACTCATCCCGATGCAGGTGTGGATTCTCTGACCAAGCAGCAGCTCGTTGACATCTTCACCGGGAAAGTAACGAACTGGAAGGAAGTTGGCGGTGCCGACCAGAAAATCCAGATCATTAACCGCCCAAGCAGCTCCGGTACACGTGCTACCTTTGAAGGGTTCGCGCTCGGAACGAAGACAGAAGACCTTCAAGGATCGATTCAAGAGGATTCCTCCGGTACGGTTAAGAAAATGATCGGCGAAACACCGGGAGCCATTGGTTATCTGGCCCTGTCTTACCTGGATGATTCGGTTAAAACCTTGAACTATGACGGCGTTGAGCCATCCGTTGACAACGTAATCTCCGGTAAATATCCGGTATGGGCTTACGAGCATATGTACACTAACGGCGAACCAAACGAAACTGTAAAGGCATTCCTCGATTATATTATGACCGATGAAGTGCAAACAGGAGATGTAGTTGAACTGGGATACATTCCGGCTTCGCAAATGCAGGTTTCCCGTGATGTGGCAGGAACAGTTACTAAGAAGTAATATAGTGCACACATTCAAGGGTATCATCCATCATCCATTAGAACTTCATGTGAACAGAGGCGGATTTCTTCTGCCTCTCTTTTCACTTTAGAAAGAGGGAGCATTTTGAGGGTAAAACCAAAGAAAACCAGGATCGAAAAACATCATTTAGAAGATTTTGTAGGACGGGCTTATATGTCCTTTTGTGTACTGCTGTTAATAGTGATCATTGTTTCAATGGTGTATTTTGTAGCTTCCAAGGGTATTTCTACGTTCACCAGTGGAGATGTAAAAATTTCGGAATTCCTGTTCGGCACCAAATGGTCGCCTGAAGGGGACTCGCCTTCGTACGGAGCATTCCCATTCATCGCCGGTTCTTTTCTGGTCACGCTGATTGCTGCACTGATTGCAAGTCCGCTAAGTATCTGCGCCGCGCTGTTCATGACCGAGATTGTCCCGGGCTGGGGCAAAAAACTGCTGCAGCCGGTCATTGAGCTGTTGTCGGGTATTCCATCTGTCGTTTACGGCTTCGTGGGCTTAAGCGTCATCGTTCCTTTTCTGCGTAATACGTTCCCTGGTCAGGGCATCGGGGTTGCTGCAGGCGCGCTTGTCCTCTCGGTTATGATCCTGCCGACGATTACAAGCGTGGCTGCAGACGCGCTGGCTTCATTGCCGCAAAACCTGAAAGAATCTTCTTTTGCGCTCGGTGCCACCCGTTGGCAGACGATTGCCCGTGTGATTCTCCCGACTACGTTCCCGGCGATTATGACAGGGGTCGTTCTGGGGATGGCCCGTGCCTTCGGTGAAGCCCTTGCTGTGCAAATGGTTATCGGGAATGCGCCTTTCGTTCCGCGGTCGCTCTTTGAATCCGCATCGACCCTCACCAGTGTAATCACACTGAGTATGGGCAACACAACCATGGGTTCACCGCAAAATAACGCGCTGTGGAGTATGGCGCTGGTTCTTATGCTGATGACATTTGTATTTGTCCTCCTCGTAAGAATGCTCGAAAGGAGAAATAAAATTTGAAGCCGAGAACCGCAGACAAAATCGCCACAGCTCTTATCGTATTTTTCGCATTGCTGATTGTAGCTATTCTGGTGGGATTGCTTGGATACATTCTCATCCGCGGCCTGAACCACATCAGCTGGGATTTCTTAACCTCGGCACCGCAAAAGATCCGCGCAGGCGGGGGTGTAGGACCTCAGCTGTTCAACTCCATCTACCTGCTGGTACTGACCTTGATCATTACCGTACCACTCGGCCTGGGGGCCGGGATTTTCATGGCCGAATACGCCCGCCCCGGGAAGCTGACCAACTTCATCCGTCTGATTGTGGAAGTATTGTCTTCTTTTCCTTCGATCGTTGTCGGCTTGTTCGGTCTCTTGCTGATCGTTAACACCTTTAACCTTGGCTTCTCTCTGGTCTCCGGCGCATTGGCGCTGACCTTCTTCAACCTGCCGCTGATGGTTCGGATTACGGAACAGGCGTTCCGCACAGTGCCCAAGCAGCAGAAGGAGGCAGGTTTTGCCCTTGGGTTATCCAAATGGAAAATCGTCACCACTGTGCTGTTTCCGGTCGCCCTGCCAACTATTATCACCGGAACCATCCTGTCGGCAGGCCGTGTCTTTGGGGAAGCGGCAGCGCTGATGTTCACGGCAGGCATGAGCAGCCCTCGTCTGGATTTCACCAACTGGAATCCGGCTAGCCCGACTTCACCGCTCAATCCTTTCCGCCCGGCCGAAACGCTGGCTGTGCACATCTGGAAGGTCAACAGTGAAGGCCTGGCCCCGGATGCTGCACAGATCGCGGCCGGAGCTTCAGCGGTGCTCGTTATTACGGTACTCATTTTCAATCTGGCGGCGCGTTACTTCGGCCGTGTAATTTACCGCAAGCTCACGGCTTCCAAAAGAATGAGCTAAAAAAGTATACGATAGACAATTAGGAGGAGTACGAGATGGGTATAGCGGAACCAGTGGTGCGCGAATCCTTCCAAACTGAGGATTTAAGCATATTTTACGGTACTTATGAGGCAGTAAAGGGGATCAGCCTTCCCTTCGCACAGAATACAGTTACAGCACTGATCGGCCCTTCAGGCTGCGGCAAATCGACCTTTCTCCGCTCGCTGAACCGGATGAACGATGAAATTTCCGGATCGACAACGAAGGGAAGCATCTGGATCGACGGTGTGGACATCAACGCTTCCGGTACGGATGTCATCAAACTTCGCCAAAAAATCGGTATGGTCTGGCAGAAGCCCAATCCGTTTTATAAGTCCATTTACGACAATATTGCGTTTGGTCCCAAATACCACGGGATCAAGGGCAAAGCGGCTTTGGATGAAATTGTGGAAGGCAGCCTGCGCCGCGCCGCGCTTTGGGATGAAGTCAAGGACAGGCTGAAGGATTCAGCCCTCGCCTTGTCCGGCGGGCAGCAGCAGCGTCTC
>RCUU01000305.1_pt1 | contig 28206 bp, 23 predicted proteins | sample 2166211 | NCBI WGS metagenome assembly RCUU01 (sample SAMN09932620, study PRJNA488358) | compost metagenome | feature: garden; material: soil; isolation source: compost soil in phenylacetic acid-enriched culture | place: Germany: Experimental Botanical Garden Goettingen | collected 2016-01-27
CGTTGGCATTGGTTCGGACTGGGTATGTTTCTTTTTTCAATCGACCCGCAGCGTCATATTCATAGGTAACCGATTGGTTGTTTCCATCCGTTTTCCGGATGATTTGACCATTTCCCTTATCGTATGCGATCAAGGTTTTGACGACTTTCTCCTCTGCGGTACCGACATTGAACCATTGCTGTTGTTCCGTAAGATAAGCATATCCATTTTCACTGCCATACCGAACCACAGACTTCGCGGCAAGATGATTGTCCGCCCAGGTTTCGGCGGTTGCCTGTTCTATCTTGCCTAGTCCATCAAAGTAGCCGTAGGTATACACTGTCCGCTCGTTTTTGGCGTTGGTCACAGTCTCTGGACGACCATTTCCGGTGTACGTATACCGCTCCGTAAGCGGACTTGCATCACTTTCATTCTGGTACCACGATTTGGATTCCAGAAAATGAAAATTGGGTTCATACGTGTAGCTTGTGGTGTAATGCTGCCGCAGGTTTGCATTATTGAATTGATCGATGGGCATGGGCTTCGTTTGCGAAGCCACGTATCCCCAATCATTATAGCTCGTTTCTGTGATCAGTTGATTCGCGGTAGAATCATTATCACCCGCGCCATACTCGTATAAGGTCGTTCTAGTCGGCGAATAGATAAATAAAGGATGAAATCCTGAATAATTTTCGACTTTCCGTTCTCCGTTTGCGGCCCGAACATCCGTAGAAAGTAAGCGGCCTTTGCCATCATAGGAATAGGTTGTTTGCTTTCCGTTTACACTGGTCCCACTCTTCACCGTAGCGGTAGAGCTATAGCGGAGGCTCTCAGGTATGGCCCCAGGATAATCCGCAAGTGTGTTACCCGTATAGTTTCCGAAGTAACTATAATTAATTTGGTTATAGAATTTATCCGTTGTCTGATCACTCCGCGAACTCACTTGATATTCTTCCATGGTTTCATAATATCCAATATGACGAACAACCTGGTTATACTGAAAATTAGTCGAGGAATGAGGGTAGCTCAGTTTTTTGAGCAGTCCGTACATATTATAATCTTGTTCTCCATAATAGCCAGACTGTGGATTATATTTACCAAATTTATAGTCATAATCCAGATATGTCGTGTCGTCTGCCAGATCGGTGAAGGATGATAAAAAGGGCACATATTTTTGAAGCTCATTGACTGTCGCAAGTACCCTCCCCTTGTTAAGGGTAACCTTTCCAACTTCCCGGGCTTCGTCAAGCACTTGAATGTAAATATGTTCTCCATTAAAATCGGTTGCCCCTCCCAAATCACTATTTTCATAGGTGAATTTCACTTCCCGGCCTAGTGAGTCCGAAATGGAAGAAAGCATGAATGTGTTGCTTACATTAGGCAGGTAAGTTTGTGCTTCATATTTATAGGTAAGAGTATTGCCATAACGGTCCACGATGCCTATTAAATGGCCCAATCTCGAGAAATATTCCCGCTTGTGGTCAGCATATTCTAGATAGTAAGTGGAATCCTCCTGTCCGTTCGTAAAGGTTTGATACCCATCAAATACAAACCGTTTATCTTTTCCTTTATAATTCCAGAGCAGGGTATAGGTAGAGAGTGGATCACCGTCTATCCCACCTGGAATGTAATCCGTTCTAATTTGATACGCGCTGCCTTTCCCATCATGATAATACAAGTATTCTCCAGATCCGCTTATAAAGGGGATCTGTAAGGACCACCCCAATCCAAAAGGAGAATACATCCCCCCGCGAGTACTATAACCGTAATAACTGCTGTACTCTCTGGTGAACGGATACGACGAAGTCGCAGTATACATCAATCCAACATCCAGATCGAGCCCATCTCGCCCAGGCAAGTGGATCAGATTCTGTTTTAAGGTTAGCGTGCCTGAGACAGGGTCCACGATCTCATTGGTTGCATTTCGATCTTCGAATTGCGGCTTGTTCGTTTGATTGATTTGAGATATTTTGACCCCTTCAATTACACTGGAAACAGCCATATCAAATGAGGTCACCATGGAAGCTGCCATGTCGATTTTCTCGTTCGTTATTTGATTTTCACCATACACTTCAGAGGTCACTGTGCTGCGTTGCTGTAGGGAGAACTTGACTTCTTCTCGATACACGGAATCAGTCACTGAGGAATCTTCTTTCGATTCTTGACTTTTTAATTCAAGCTTTCGCTGAATTTCCTCCCAGCTTAACATGCCTTGCTGACGCCATTTCAGAAGTTCTAATGGGGTCTGCTCAGGAGCATCCAACATCAACAGATTTACCCAGTATATATCTTCCTTGGAGGCTCCAGTCTCCGCCAACTTTTCAATGTCTTCTCTACTCAAATCTTGTGAGGATTCATTTTCGGCTCCTATTCCAGGCTGCAGTGCGGCTGGACGGGACAATGAAGCAGTCAGAAGTCCCTGTTTCTCCAACGTTAGAGCTTTTAGAATGAGTATAATGGGAGGTTGTTCTTGTCCATACACGGCCCCTTCAACCGAAGCCTCCACTTCTAGAGGAGGGACTTCCGCTTTTAATGCGGTCTTGGCGTTACGCTCTGAATATCCAGGTGTAGGCTCAGGTAAGAATTTAGAATCCGAAAGGAGTTCGTTCCATGGATCTGGAAGCGAAGATGGAGTGGGACTTGGACTGGGAGTATCACTGATGCTTGAGTCAGCTTCAGAATACAAGTCTTGACTTATTCCTTGAGCAGCTACTGTTCCATTAATCGTTGGAAAACAAGATAATAACAAGGCGATCGATAAAATGATCGATAGAAAGGATTTTGCCTTCTTAATTGGTTTCAATGTAAACTCCCCTGTCTTTGTGAATGATAAAATACCACGATATTATTGAGAAAAACTCAATCGATCCCTAACGATAACGATTGAATCCTTCATTCATTTTAATTCCGCACCTCCACCGACAATCCCCCAATTCCTCGACTATTCCCATAAGCGTCATAGGAATAAATATGAGTAGTATACGCCCCGTTTCATTGTTATGTTTGTAGTATGGAATACGGATTCACAGGTCATCTTGACCGTTTCTTTCCGTCCAAGTGGGGAGGTGTTATCCTTTGCTGAGCTTTAGTAGATTCCCTTTCGCATCGTATGTATATTGAATCATTGAGTTATCCTGCAAAAGCTCTGTTTCAAGTCTACCATTGTTATATACAAGAATCTTTTGGTTTTAGGAATTCCTATCCATACCCACTATAATATAACTAGAAATTTCAGATTCATCTGCCCAAACCGTAGAGATATGCAGACTCAACACTAAATAGATTAAAATAACACTGATTTTTAGATTGAGCCTGTGTTTATTCATGAATCTTTACTCTAAATACGAAATCACTTACACCCAGCCCATATCCGGCCGGGGTTAGCACTTCTCCGAACCAGGTAACGTACTTGTACAGATTTCGTAAGGGTTCGACCGAACCAGGCAACCAGATCGTGGACAATCCTCCAATCGTTCGTGTGACTCCTCTCCTTTAATTCGACCTAAGTCCTGAGTTAGATACCTTGCGATTCTTTTCATTTAACCAGCTTCCAACTTTGCGAGCTTGTTCCGTTGTCTGTGTAGATCTGCAAGTGAGTACCATCCGTACTACTTCCTCCGGGTATATCCAGTAATTTGTTACTATTACCATTAATTAAGCTAATAGAGCCATCCGCGTTCTCTCTAAATATCCATTGTTGAGCAGTTGTTCCATTGTCTATCCAGATTTGAACAGCTGATCCGTTGGTTGTGCCGCCACCTGATACTTCCAGAGCCTTCCGGCTATTCACATTAATCAACTTATACTTATTGCCGCCTGTATCATAGACCTGCCATCTTTGAGAAGCCGTACCGTTATCTGTCCAAATTTGTACCGGTGTTCCGTCTGCAGTATTTCCTCCTGTGACATCCAAAGCTTTTCCATTACCGGCATTTAAGATCTTGTATTCTGCTCCGTTTGAAATTGCCTTGACAAGTCTCCACTTCTGAGCAGTTGTTCCATTCCTGGTCCATATCTGCACAGATGTTCCGCTCATTGTTTCTCCGTTTGCCACATCAAGAACTTTGTTGCTATGTATATTTACAAGTTCATATGAACTGTCGCCATTATCGACAATACGCCAAGCTTGAGCCTCTGTTCCGTTATCGTTCCATAGTTGAACTTTAGTCCCATCCGTAGTTTCTCCCCCAGCTACATCAAGAGCTTTTCCACTATTTACATTGATCAGTTTATAGGATGCATTTCCCGTATTACAAAGTAACCACCTCTGTGCATCTGTTCCGTTATCTGTTTCTATCTGCACCTTTGTTCCATTGGTTGAATTCCCCGCAAAAGCATCCAGAGCCTTGTTGCTATTCACATTCATTAGTTTATATTCTGAAGGCTTACAGTCTAAATTCTTCCTCCCGATCAAATTGCCATTGTTATCATACTGAAAATTTACATATTTCCCTTCTGAAATACTCACCAGACTTAACGCCCCTGATTTGGTATAAGTATATTTCATAGCTGCAACTGTCTGGCAATTAACCATGATTAAAATAAGAATAGATATAATTGATATATACTTTTTCATTAAAGCCTCCTCCCTGGATGAATGCCTCAAATCAAGTAATATTCTCCCTGTAAGTGGAGCGACCCACTTCAACGTTGCATCATTGCCATCCGGATGAATCCACTCTTTGCTTCTAGATTTTCCATGTAAAAATCACTTTTTGTTACACCGATTCTTAAAGAAGTTATCACTTCACTTCCTTTCTAGTCAGATTCCCATTCGAATCATAATAGTAATAGATGTATTTCCCCGAGGTCAGTTTGACATATTCCAACCTCCCTGCTGAATTATAGTAATAGATATTGGTTGTAGAAGGGTCCACCACTGTCACCTTTTGTGTTAAAATCCCACCAAACCAGGTAATGTTCTCCTGGAGCATACTCCAATCTGAGATGTATGTTCCTGTCGATGCTGGTGCTTTCATTTGAAAGGAGAAAGTATACGTTTCTCCCGGTCTAACAAATACTCCTGAAGGTAACATATAACGCCCCACCGTGAACGGATCATTGTCCCCCACAGCTCCAAGCCGATATTTTCCCACAGCAGTTTCATTTTCGTACCAGGTGGTGTTCCCCCTATTTTGTACAGTTACCGATACATCATAGGTTTTTCCGGCTTCCATTGTTGACGGGATTGTATGTACGATAATTGCCGCATCACGATTTGGCTCAACAACCTGCACAGATTTAGTCAGAGTTTGTCCAAACCAACTGACGTAATCTTGTACCATTCTCCAATCGGTTGTATAGCTTCCTACTGTACCGGGTGCTTGCATCATGAATGAAAACTTCTGTACTTTCCCAGGAGGTACTGTTTGTCCATCAGGTATAATTTGTCTGGTATTCGCAAATGGATCACTATCGCCAACACCTCCAAGCCGGTACCAATCGGTGGGGGACCAAGTGTCTCCCCCATCATTACGCACTGTTATCGTCACTGGATAAAGATGCCCTTTCGCCATGACAGACGGAATGTTCTCTGAGATTATCGTCGCTGAACTGAACAGAATCTTCTGAACCACAGAGACTTGCACTGCTAGAGTTTCTCCGAACCAAGTCACACCTTCCTGAAGCATTCTCCAGTCTGTTAGATAGCTTCCACTAACGGTTGGAGCGGTCATGTTAAAGGAAAAGGTTATGGATTGACCCGATTTCACCACTTGTCCTTCAGGAATCAACTTCCTTCCATAAGCAAAAGGGTCACCATCATTCACATCACCTAAACGATATAACTCTTTGGCAGACCAAGCCTCTGTTCCATCATTACGAACGGTAATGGAAACTGGATATGTAACTCCCGCTTGCATCGTCGAAGGAATGGTATGTGAGACTATTGTTGCCTCTTTGCCTGAGGCGTGTACTGGTAGAGGCATAGCTGTTAGAAATACTAAGAAAAAAACTAGAGAAATTAAGCTGTATTTTCGCATGTTCTCACCTTTCGATATTACTGAAGATTCTCCGTGCAAGTATATTATTCTTCTTTAATTCTTATTAAATTCCCATTCAGATCATAAGAATATTTAACGACTTTGTTATCCGGCAATCTAACTTGAATCAATCTTCCATTATTATCATATTGATAAGTGGCTAATTGATTTATGATAATATCATCTATCGAGAGGGCACCGCCGCCATGAATCCCCCAAAATAAATAGTAGTTCTCTTCGTTTCCTGTAGTGAACGTTACCGTTTTCGTTCCTTTGGTGCCTGTACTATCACTCCATGTTGTCCAACCTTTTAATTCAGCGTTATCTATTCCTCGGGCAGTAAAATAAAAATAACGATTGATATCTTCCGGCTGCATATCTATAGATTTAAAAGCAAAGCTTACAGTGTAGGTCGTATTCTTCTGAAACTTCAACTTATTGGTATCTGTGCATGCAAACTCGTATCCTGTCTGGAATGTATTTGAGTTTAAGAAGGCTGAGTATAAGCCATTAACTACTTTGGTAGGATCGCTGGTAATTATTCCAGAGACAGGAGAAAAATTCGTCCCGCTGTATGTACCTCGCTCGAAAGATTCACTAACCTTTTCGATTTTGATATCATCTAACGAAATTGCTCCCCCTTTATGAATCCCCCAAATTAAATAATAGTTTTCTTTACTTCCAGTCGTGAAGGTAACTGTCTTCTTGGCTCTATTCCCTGTTGAATCATTCCAAGTCGTCCATCCCTTATCTTCCAGATTATCAGTGCTCCTAGCCAAAAAGTAAAAAAAGCGGCCCTCGTTCAAAACGTTCATATCAATAGATTTATAAGAAAATGTCACAGAATACGTAGTATTCCCTTCAAACTTTATTTTATTGGAATCGGTATATGTAAATTCTCGCCATTCATCACTCGACTGCGAACTGAGATAGGAAGAGTATTGTCCACTAATTATTTTCGCTGGATCATTTGTAATCATGCCAGAGACCGCTAAGAAATTTGTATTAGCATAAGAGCCCTTTTCAAATGATTCATTTACCTTAGAGATTTCTATATCATCTAGTGAAAATGCTCCGCCATTATGTATTCCCCATATCAGATAGTAATTCTCCTTATTTCCCGTTGTGAAAGTAACAGATCTGCTCCCCTTGCTCCCACTGGTCTCGTTCCATGTAGTCCAGCCTTTATCCTCCAAATTATCTGTACTGCGTGCCAAGAAATAGAAATAACGATTATTTTCTGCTGCTTTCATATCCATTGATTTATATGAGAAGGTAACTTTATAGGTGGTGTTTTTTTCAAATTTAACTTTAGTTGTATCGGTATATGCGAATTCCTTCCAATCCTCTGCTTGTAATGAACTCAGATAGGCTGAGTATTGTCCACTTACTGTTTTTACTGGATCATTTGTGATAACACCGGAACCCGCTAAGAAATTCGTAAGGTTAAAGGAACCTTTTTCAAAAGATTCACTACTGGCAGAAGTAGTTTTAACAACCTGAATATCATCAATGGAAAGAGCTCCGCCAGCATGAATCCCCCATATTAAATAATAATTTTCTTTATTCCCAGTTGTAAAAGTTATCGTTCTAATCCCTCCATTTCCGCTCTTGTCATTCCAAGAGGTAAATCCCTTGTCATCCTGCCCATCATTACTCCGAACTAGAAAATAGAAAAATCTATTCGTGTCTGAAGGATTCATCTCTATTGATTTATAGGAAAAGGTCACAGAATAGGTTGTGTTCCTCTCGAATTTAACTTTACTTTGATCCGTGTAATTAAATTCTTTCCAGACCTCTGATGAGAGGGAGCTCAATAAAGCCGAATATTTTCCGTTCACTACTTTTTGCGAATCACTAGTGATTATTCCGCTGACCGGAATATAATTGGTACCAGTATAAGAGCCACTCTCGAATGTTTCTTTAGCCACTACTATATTTTCTGCTGCGAATGCTTTACTCTGACAGATACTTAGCATAAAAATACAAAAGATAGTCTGAAGTAAATAGGCCAATACTTTGGTTATTTTCAATCTAACTCCCCCTTAAGTGAAACCTCAACAATCTCCTCAACTATCATAATTCACCATCTATTCTTTTCAAACGGTGCTATTTTGTCGAATTGAAATATGTTTTGTCGAAGGCATCAATAAGTTAGTCACATTTTGAATAGGAACCTGAGATCTCCAAATAACCTAGGTTTCTCGACAAAACTAAGAGCCAGCACTTATTGTCAGTGTTGGCTCTTTTTCCTGTGATATATTGCTTTTACGAACTTATTGGACCTGGTGACACCTTAAAAGCGCGCCCGACAATGGGCAGCCCATTATAAAACCTCGTAACTTTGTAATTTTCATTTTCCTAGTAGATTTCAATCCGATTCGTGATGGACGGCTCAGCGAACGGACTGTTGTTGCAATTGCTGCCCTGTCCAGATATCACCCCAACTGCATAGTCGTAACACAGGTATCGTTATTCTCAAACGTGGAAATCTCGGATTCGGCTTTTTTTCCATCATGCTCGATGGTGACGTGATAGGTCTGGTCCCGCGGCAGCCACAAGTCAATAAATCCGTTGGGCTGGGATTTCACGGTTTCGTTGTCCAAGACTACCTTGCCGTCCGAGTCTTTGACCGACACGTTGAACTCTTCCTCTACCATCTCCCCCTGGCAGCCGGTTAGGCTGTGGGTCGCGCACGGATGAGTCTTGTCCACATAAGGCGCAATAGAGACAAAAAATTCATCGGCTGGCAATGCATAGGTCGCCGACTTGCCATCGCTCTCTTTCACCATAAGCTGTGTGGATGAAATCGACGCCGACTCCGCTTTTGCAGTACGCATACTGTAACTCTGCACCATTTGTTTTAGGCCTTGCATATCCATTTCAACACTTGCCGTATCTGATTTGCCGGCCTCTTTCTGGTCTGTGGTTCCTGCTAAAATGTATGTTCCCATGGCAATAACAACCACTATTCCGGCAGCTACCAGGACTTTATTTCTCATCTGGGCAATCATCCTCCTGTCTTTTTCCCCTATTATAATCTAGCCTATACAATTGTAGACAAGACGAAAGCGTGACAAATGTGTCAAGCAAGCAACGGTCGGCCACTCAGTACGCAATTCTCAAGAAAAAGCGAACCCCTTGTATGACCGGGAAATCCGTCTTAGTTACCGCTGCATGTTCTCTCTAAGCTATCATTTGTTCTCCGGAATATACTCCATGAGTTCCCCAGGCTGGCAGTCCAGCACAGCACATAGCTTATCGATAACCTCCAGTGAGACATATTCGTTGGTGTTCAGTTTGGCCATTGTTGCTGCAGATATCCCCGCTTGTTTCTTTAGGTCCATTTTCTTGATTTCTTTATCGATCAGCAATTTTTGAAATGGTTTGTAGCTAATCATCGTTAAGTCTCCTTCGAAAGAATAAATCTTTCTTCGATTATACCCACTTATCTTCGATATCGCAAAGGTTTATTCAATATAACTTGAATATAATCTTCATTATGGTAAAATAATATTCAAGATAATAAACTTTTATTCGCTATATTTTAAATATTGGAGGTGCCTTCCATGTTCCCATCCTTAGAGGTTTTACTCGATCCGCTTATCCGCACCCGGATTGAATTACTCTACAAAAATCTCAAAAACACCAATCCGCACTATTCACAGTTTACGCTTGAGTGTGACCAGTATTTTCAGCAGATTAGAGAGTCCGTTCCGAATCATGTACAAGAATTCATCTATTTATATGAAGACGCGCAAATTTCGCTGCAGGCTATTTTGGAGAACAAGATCTATTTGCAGGGGTTCGCAGATGCTCTGCATCTCTTGGGTGAGTTGCAGGTGGCGCAGTCCTAGCATCCCTAAGTCCATTAAGCATTCTCAAATCACAGGGTTGAACATGCTGATTGGCCCGGATCCCTCTGCGGACATCATCGAGTCCCTTCCCGATCAATCCCCGAGTGATGCGGACAGGAAATCCGCTATCGGGGAGTATCAAGCCATTCTGCGGGGCAAAACGGACTGAGAAGCCGTTATTTGATCGATCTCCCCTCATTCTGGGCTCAAACAAAGGATATAAGGGCTCCTGTGTCCGAATCATCCAGAAAAGCAGGCTTTTTCACAAAATAGGGTCTTCTCTGTCCGTTTCACTCTGAGATGGCCCCCCATCACTCCTGCACCACCTGCATCAATTGAGGCTTAGCTCCCTGGATATCCACATTTTTTTTACATTGTATAATTTCCTATACAAGAGCAAAACGGCTGCACCGTCCTTCACTCGACAGTGTAGCCGTTCTAGCAGATTTAGCGGATACGGATCGTGAAATGCATTCCAAAGATCGCAGAACTGTTGAGTACGACTGTACCTAAAGTCAATCGCTGTGTTGACAAAGCGCTGGAGTTAGGTCCATTAGCCGCATTGGACGAAGAAAAACGTTCCGGTAGACCGCCGGAAGTCACGCCGGAGGCGAAAGCGTAGGTGATCTCGCTTGCTTGTCAGAAGCCTAAAAAGTTGGGTTATTCTTACGAAGGCTGGGCCCAGCGCTTTTTCGGCGTTTCGGATTACGAACTTTCGTCTGGCCAAGCAGGCCGGGTTGGCGACTTATTTCCTAAAATGATGCATTCCCGTCCGTTCGTCTCTATTCTTACTGGGCCGTTAAAATCAGCGGTCCGTCCGGCGTGACTGCGATCGTATGCTCATATTGTGCCGACAACCTGCCGTCGGCTGTTCTCGCCGTCCACTGATCATCGTCGATCGTGATACGGAACGTACCTTCGTTGACCATCGGTTCAATCGTAAACACCATGCCTTCCTTTAACCGAATGCCTTTGCCGGCTACACCGATATGCTCATAGCTCGGCTCCTCGTGCAGGCTCCGCCCGATCCCGTGCGCCAGCAGATCGCGTACAACCGAATACCCGTTCGCTTCCGCATGCTGTTGAATCGCCGACGTAATGTCGCCGAGCCGGCCCCCGGGGAGCGCCCGGGCGATCCCCAGATCCAGGCATTCCTTGGTCACCTTCATTAATTTTTGCGCCTCCGGCCGGATATTGCCTACCGCAAAGCACCAGCAGGAATCGCCGAACCATCCGCCGTATTCCACGACGATGTCGAGCTTCAGCAAGTCGCCGTCCCTAAGCGCCCGGTTCGAAGGAATGCCGTGGGCCACCACATCGTTGACCGAAGTGCAGGTTTCGGCGGGGAACCCGTTGTACCCTTTCGTAAACTGCTTGCCGCCCAGCTTGGTGATGTGTCTGGCAACAAAGTCATTGATTTCCCGGGTGGTGATCCCAGGCCCGATCAGTTTGGCCACCTCGCGGTAGCAGTCCGCAACGATTTGGCCCGCCCGCTTCATCTCTTCGATTTCCCTAGGCGATTTTATAATGATCATCTTTGTATATTCGCTCCTTATCCATTCTATAATTTTAACAACCGGGCGATATCCCCGGCCTCCTCGTGCAGCTTTCCGCGGCGCAGCGAAAGCGAGGCGCAGCCGACCAAGGCGGCCAGCAGCATTTCCGCGCGCTGCAGCCGATCCGGCGGCTCCGCCGCGTGTCCGCCGGAAGCGGCAGCCCCGTCCGCCGCACGCCCGGTTTCCAGCAGCGCTGCAAACGGCGCGAGCACCTCCCGGCGAAAGGCGGCCGAGAGTGGGGCCGAGCGCGCTTCAGGCAGCGCAGCGAAGCCCTCAGCGGCCAGCTTATGCAGCAGGTACAGGGCGTGGTCCTCCGCCCAAAGCTGCAGCAGCCGGACACCGGCTGCGGCGGCGGGGCCAAGCTCTGCGGCAGCGGCCGTTTCGCGGCTTCCGCTTCGGGAATCCGCGGCAGCCGGGTTCCCGGTGTCCGCCGCAGCAGCCAAGCCAAAATGCCCGCCCGCCAGCGTCTCCCCCGAAGCCGAAGCGCACGGGACTTCCAGCCGGGCCTCCAGCGGGACCTCCGGTGAAACCTTCAGCCGGGCCTCCAGCGGGACCTTCAGCGGAGCCTCCAGCCATCCCCCGGCCCGCTCCAACGCGTCCCATAGCAGATCGTAGAGCAAATCGCTCTTATTGCTGTAATAATGGTATACCGTGCCATAGCCGAGTCCCGCCTGCGCAGCCACATCGCGGATTTCCAGTAAAGGCCCTTTATTCAAAAACACATCGGCAGCGGCTTTCCGGATTTGCACCAGACGCCGCAGCCGGATCTCTTCGTTTTGTTCCTTCGTGCGTGGAGTCATCTCGTCCGTTCACCTCATTTATTTTTGACCTACTCTTATGTCAATATAAAACATCGGCTTGCAAATAACAAGAGATTAGCTGGAGGATTTCCGGCTCAACCTGGAAACCGGTGCTTGACCAACGGGTTAGCCACGAACGAGCGGCCTGTTTGGAACATGGCTACGCTAACGGTTGTCATAGCGCTTAATCGGCCCAAAAACGGAGGTTTCTTTTCTAACGGTTGTATGCGCGCTTATTTGGACGAAACCGCCCCTCTGCCTCACCGATTTCGGTTTTGCGCCGGATTTCCCGTTAATCCCCGGGTTGGGGGTTAAGCGCGCTATTTCCGGATCTTTCTACTATAAGTTAAACTTTAGTTTTACATTATGGGGTATGGTCGTAACTGCGGGGAATGTTTGGACTTCCAGCCGCTGTTGTCGTAAGAATTTCTTGAATTGAACCGCCTTTTGCGGTTGAAATCCGGTGACAAAGGCGGACGCATTCGCTCTGTAAGTATTCAAACTTCCCCTCCGTACTTCTACCCTTTTATGAATTTTTTAAGTTCATCTTATATAGGCTCTAAGTTTAAGCTGACTCCAAAATCTCTAAACCGCTCCCGCCAGGTGAATGCCCCTTTCCCTCAGCCATCCCGCCCTCCCTGCTTGGATCGGCAACAAACTATAGTGGAAAAAGTGAACTTAAATTACCCCTATCCCTCTTCCCCGCAAGCGTTAGTTGGAAAAAGGACAACTAATCTGACCACTTTTCCCTTTTACCGGCGAATTTGCTTCAATTAACTCTACTTTTTCCAACTATTCCTCTCCTCAGCAAGCTTGTGAAGCCATTTAAGTGGACTAATTCCACATCTTGTCCGCAACATCAGGAAATCATAATTTCCTTACTCACAAAAAAGGACAAGCCCCCATTCAGAGACTTGCCCTATCTTCTTCAACCTTCACCTCAGAACTTAAAAGAAAGCTTAGCCTTCCAGCTCGCGCCGCCGTCCTTGGTGGCATAGAGGGTTGAGCTGTTCATGTCGCGTACTGCCAGCCAGCCCTGATTAGGATCGGTGAAGGAGATGGCTCCTTCAAAACCCAGGACTGTCTTGGAGTTGCTCCACGCCTGGCCGTTGTTCTGGGTCATGCCGGTGCCGACCATCTGGGCTGCGGGCTGATAGCCGACCAGGAAGGCTGCGGTTTTGCCGATCACCTGCATATTTCCGGGACTGCCTGAAGCCGGTCCCTTCTCCTGCTTGGCTGATCCGCTTCCCGGAGCAGGACCGCCGCCGGCCGTGGTCTGGGCTATGATTCGCGTCCAGCTGCTGCCTGCATCGGAGCTGCCATAGAGGGAATACGAGGTCTGCGACATGCCCGAACCGCCGTAGAGCACGGTATATACCTGAGATGCGTTAGCGTAGACCTGAGCATACTGAGGCTCTGGATAGGCGACCTTCTTCATCTGCTTCCAGCTTGCCCCGCCATCGGAGGTTCTCATCACCCGGTAGCCGCTGCCTGGAGCAACAACAACCGCCCAGCCGCTGCTCCGGGTAGTAAAGTCAGCCCCGCGCGTATTGGCCGGAGTAGGAATCCGGCTCCAGGTGGCCCCGCCATCACTCGTGTAATAGGTGGAGGCACGGTTATAGCCGAATCCGGTTGTACCATCTACAAATTCTATACGCTCAAAAGTGGCCGGACTCTGGCCCTGCCGCTTCCAGGTGGCCCCGCCATCCGTGGTACGGATCAGATACTTGGCCTGCCCGCCTTTAACGGATGCAAGCGCCCAGCCGTGCACATTATCCGGAAAATCGATCTGCTGAAAGCTCCACTGTCCCTGATAGATCTCCTGAAAGTGGCAGCCGCCATCCGAAGTTCCAATCAAAAAGCCGTTGCCTGCCGCCCGTCCCGTATCTGCATTCAGAAAGTCCACTGTGGCAAAAGTAAGCGGGTCCGCCCCCTTGGCCGTCTGCTTTTTCTGCAAATCCTGCAGAAGCCCGTGATCTCCTGTACTGCAGGACGGTGCTGGTGTGGCAGGCGCTGCGGCCTGTGCCGGAGACACTGCGGTCCCCCAGCCCGCAAAGGCGAGCAGACCCGCAGAGAGAATGGTTAAAGACGTTTGCTGCAATTTCTTAGTAAAGTTCATAGCGACACCTCCTAGGGTATATTTACCCTGTATGGCAATCACGAAGCGGCTGCTGGTTTCGTGCCGGACTTCAACCGGGCGCTGAACCCGTTAACTGCTTTTTTCAATAATGAGGCCAGTCCTAAGGTAAGCAGAATGCCCGCCGCATTCAGGACAAGATCGTTCACTGGCAGGTCCAGGCTCCGCCGGAGATCCGCCAGAATCTTCAGCATCCGTTCATGAATCAGGTAAATCTCCAGACTATGCGTGCCACAGAATGCAAGGAAGGGATACCGGGTCCATTTACGCTCTGCCACCCAGTGCAGTCCCCCCGCCGTGAACAGGCATAAGGGCAAGGTAATCAGGATAAAAGGATACCACCACAGCCCATAGCTCCACACATATTCGCTCATATATTTCTGGCTTGCTGCCAGCAGCACTACGCCGGCCAGAAGCATCCCCAGATATAGCATCCCATTCACCCGCGAGACAGCCTGTTTCTTGTCGATCAGGTAACCCACCCATACACCAATGAAGAAGATCGGGATTCGTATCGTAAAAATCAGCAAATAAGCAAGCGGTGTTCCCGATAGAACCACGCTAAGCAACAGGCCGATTAAGCTGGCCACAGCAACCGTAACAAGCTTGTTTTTCCCTCTGAAAAAATACATAAACAGCGGCGTGAGCAGATACAGCACCAGCAGTGCCGGAACGTACCAGTCAAACCGGCTGTCCAGCCCGAGCCAGAAGCTAAGCGTAGTCAGGTTCAGCAGCACGTCCGTAAAGGGCATCTCCCCGAGCCCCCAATACAGCAGGCAAAAAATCAGCACTACCGGGAGATACGTAGGCAGAATCCGCTGCAGCCTTCTTTGGTAGAAGGTGAATGTGCTGGTATTTTTACGATATGCGTAATACAGCCCCAAGCCCGACACCAGCAGAAAGATATCCACCCCGCCATATCCATAGGCCTGCACAGTGCCCAGCACCGGAACAGAGGAAAAATTCACCGTCGAGTGATAGAGCATCACCCACAGAATCGCCAGTCCCATCAGCTCCGTGCGGTATGTGCTGATCATTTGGTAATTAAGCTTGTTCATGGATAACCTCCGGAAGGGGCGGCCGCTGGCGGGAAGATTGGCTTGCAGGCATCAGGCTGGAGAGCTGTTTGTAATTCATCGCGAACAGCATACCCAGCGCAGCCTCCGCGAGGATAATAAGATCCCTGTTCGAGATCACCAGCGGAATCGCAACCACACCAATAACGACAACAGCCCAAGACACCGGGTGCTCCAAGTAACGCGCTATGAAGCGGTTAAGCCACAGCAGCACTGTCATGCCCACATAGGTGCAGACCAGAACCAGCCCCCACATCCACACAATGTACAGGCGTCCCAGACCCAACCGGTCAAAAGCGAGGATCAGGAACAGATGGGTAAACAGAAACAGAAATGAGTGCTTGCCGAAATACAGAATCAGATTGGAGGGGGAGTAGCTTTTTTTGCTCCTGAAGAGATAGAAGACTCCGAACAGCACCACCAGAGACAGCAGCAGATATTGCAGGGACATATTGTATTTGACAAAATCCGCCTTATGCACGCCTCCATAGCTGGCAATAACCAGCAGCACCCCGGCCGCCAGAGTTGCTATGAGGTTCACCCGGTTGCTGCACCGGTAGGCAAAGATTCCGGCAACAAACGCAAACAGCCAAGGGAAATACGTAAACCCGACCGTTTCTGTGAACAAAATAGACTGGAGCGGGAAGTCAGGCAAACGGTGCCCGATGAATGAATGTACCGCAAACACTGCCAGCGACAATAGGAGATATAAATAGAGTGGAGGTTTAAGATATTTCTCTATGAGGTATACACTAAGCACTCCAAGTGCGATGATCTGGGGAACGTCCATGATCCGAAAAGCCTGCGTATCCGGTCTCCACATGAGATTATAGGAAAACCCGATGACCGCGAACAGCACATAGAACCCGAGGAGTGATCTGAAGCTGCGCCTTCTCACCTGCAGGGTGGTAGTCACACCTGAGACCGCAAAGAAAAGTACGGGGGCCACACCGGCAACAATCTGAAATACCCGTTCATTGCCGTTAAAATAAAGCGGAATATGCGCCATAATCATCAAAATACAGCTAATCCCCTTGATCGCATCCAAGGAATAGTCATATTCCTTCATCTCCCTCACTTTCCTTTCCGTTCATATGAATTTCATTTCAAACTACCCTTATTTATATAATGATCACTTAAGTTTATCAACCAACCAAGGTAGTATTTGAAATAACTAGTTTGTACCATTGTTCTTGCCTATTATTTCCTATAACGTTATGTACAACTTATATGGAAGGGGGCTGCCGCCAAGCCATGCAAGCTCCGGATAATACTTCAGTGACAACTGCAGCGGAATCAGCTTCCGCTACCGCTACCTCAAGGACCCCGCGGCTCAAAGTAATCGACATGGTAAGAGGCATTACGATTCTGCTCGTTGTTGTCGGACATGCCGGTCTGACCCCGGTCGTGCTGAATGATATGTTCAGAGATTTCCGGCTCCCGCTGTTCTTCATCGTCTCCGGTTATCTGTTCAGCGCCTCCAAGTATTTTGACAATTTCCCGGCACTGCTTCGCACCCGTATCCTGACCCTCGTCATTCCCTATCTCTCTGCCGGACTTCTCTGCTACCTGCTCTGGCTCCTTCTCCGAACCATCGAACCCAATCACAGTCCGGGCATTGCCTGGTATGAACCTATTCAGGCGATTGCGCTCGGCACCTATTCCGGCGGGCTGCTCCTGAATATTCCCATCTGGTTTCTGACCTGCCTGTTCGTGACCCAGATCATCTTTTGCCTCAGCATGCGCTATCTGAGCGGACGCCCGCTGCTGCTGCAGCTTGCTGTCATGCTCGCCCTAAGCCTGTCTGGCTATGCTCTAGGCACATTCGTCTTCCTGCCCTGGAACATTGATGTCGCGCTCGTCGCCCAGCTTTTCGTGTTCATCGGCTACCAGCTCAAGCAGCGTCAGCTGCTCGGCAAAATCCGTGTCTTCAACCTGGGCACCCTGGTGTGGATGGCGCTTTTCCTCACGGCCGCCTACTTCAACAGCTATGTCGATATGAACAACAGAGAGTATGGCAACCTGCTCCTTTTCTACACCGCCGGAATCGCCGGAAGTCTGCTAGCGATCAAAATAACCCAGCTTCTCTCCAAATCCAGGTTCTTCGCCGCCACCCTCACCTACATCGGCCAAGAATCGCTCGCGATCCTCATCTTCCACTACGGCATCTTCATCCTGCTGCTGAACTTCGTGGAACATTATGTCTTTGACAGCTATCTGGGCTGGTTCCCGACTACAGTCATTGCGGTGACGGGATCATTGGTGCTGAGTATGGTGGTGAAGCGGGTACCGGGACTCAGTTTTGTGCTGGGGAGGAAAAACAAGAAACCTGCGGAGAACGCAACTAGGGAGCGGGTAGCTATGGGGAAAGCATGAGCCTGCTCAAAAAAACGGCGGAACAGAAAATATCCTCTGCTCCGCCGTTCGGCATTTATGTGTACTCCAACTACATAGCTGACTGCAAACTATTCTTTACCCGGTGCCGGTGTGTACACTACTGTTTTCTCAATCGTCGTTACTTTACCATAGCTATTGGTAACCTTGAACACAAAGGTATTGCTGCCTTCATTCAAAGTGACCGATTTATAGAAGCTTCCATAGCTGCCTACCAGCTCGTCGTTCAAATAGATTTTCGGATTGCTGTCGTTCGAATCGGTAGCATTCCCGCTCAGCGTAAGCTGTTTGTTACTCGTAGTTTCTGGAATATAGTCCAGGGTAAGTACAGGTTCACCTACAGTAAAAGTAATAGTTTTCGTAACGGGCTCTGAGCTTTTCCCTAAATTGTTCGTCGCTTTGAAGGTGAAGACATTGGCCCCCTCCTTAAGCGTTACCGACTTGTTGAACGAACCGTAACTGCCTACCAGCTCGTCATTCATGTAGATTTTCGGATTGCTGTCATTCTTGTCGGTAGCTGTACCACTGAGCGTTACAGTTTTGCTGCTGCTAGTCTCTGGAATCAGATCCAGGGTTAGCACAGGTCCACCCACGCTGAACGTAATCGTCTTGGTGATCACAGCCGAGCTTTTGCCCAGATTGTTGGTCGCTTTGAAGGTGAAGATATTATCTCCTTCTTTGAGCGTTACGCTCTTATTGAAAGAACCATAGCTGCCTACCAATTCGTCATTCATATAAATCTTCGGATTGCTGTCATTCTTATCGGTGGCTGTACCGCTGAGCGTTACAGTTTTGCTGCTGCTAGTCTCTGGAATGAGATCCAGGGTTAACACAGGACCACCCACGCTGAACGTAATGGTCTTGGTAATCACAGCCGAGCTTTTGCCCAGTTTGTTGGTAGCCTTGAAGGTAAAGACATTATCGCCTTCCTTGAGCGTCACCGTTTTATTGAATGAACCGTAGGTGCCTACCAGTTCGTCGTTCATATAAATCTTCGGATTGCTGTCATTCTTGTCGGTAGCGGTTCCGCTAAGCGTGACGGTCTTGCTGCTGCTAGTCTCAGGAATGAGATCCAGGGTCAGTACGGGGCCACCCAAGGTTACAACGATCTGCTTCTCTACGACTGCTTTCTTGTCATTTTTGTTGACTGCAGTCACCACAATCTTGTTGATCCCTTCCTTCAAGGTCAGCTCTTGACTGAACTCTCCGTTATAAGAAACATAGGCGGTTTTGTCATTGATCGTAACTACCGGGTTGTTGTCCCCGCTATCCGTAACCTTCCCGGTGATCTTAGCTGTAAGCTGATTGGAGGTTTCCGGAGCCTGCACCGTCAGTTGAGGTCCTGAAGTCTGATAAGTAACCTGCTTAGTGACCGTGTTGGAGCGTCCGTTCGGCAGTACGGCCTTGAACACAAATTCGTAGACTTTCTCTCCCTCATCCAGATCATAAGCTTCTGCAAAAGAGCCATCCACATTCTCTACTTCTTCATCATTGATATAGACTTTCGCGTCTGCATTAACTTTACCGGTTACCTTAACCGTTCTGTCCGAAACCTGCTGCGGAACCTGTACATCCAGCTTCACATCCTGTGTAGCCGTAGTATAGGAGGACTTCAGCACCCGGTAGAGCAGTGTGGCCACGGAAGCACGATTAATCGGGCTGTTCGGTCTGAAGGTACCATCCGGAAATCCTTGAATCAGCTTCTTATCCACGGCAACCGCTACTTCCTTGGCCAGCTGCGGAGTAACATCCTCATAGTCGCTGAATTTATAGCTCAATATGCTGTCAGCGTCAACGCTTTCGGTCTCCAGACCCATGGCACGAACCAGCGCAACCGCCACATCTTCACGGGTAGCATTCGCCTGAGGATCGAAGAAAGGCTTTCCCTTCACAGGAAAATATCCGGTGAGATAATCCTTGGCGGTTTCAACATATTTGTAAGCCCAGGAGGAAGAATTCACATCCGAGAAGGTCTGTGTTCCATCCGAGACCAGGTCAAGCCCAAAGGTCAGTGTAATCAGCTTAGCCAGCTGTTCACGTGTAATCGCCGCTTCCGGCTTAAAGGAGCCATCGGGATTACCCGTAATAATGCCTTGACTCGCCATACTCTGTATCGCTTCATTTGCCCAATACGTTGTTTTCACATCAACAAAGACATAAGATGACGTCTGCTGTACAACCGTTGCCGCATTGGCAACTCCCCCGAACAGCAGGCTCAGCAGCATCAGCGATGCTGCCAGCACATTCAATTTTCTACCCTTCACTCTCATCGCCCCCAACAATAGTAGCAGCCCCGGCTCCCCATCCCCTACTCCCAAAAAAAGGAGGACAGCCACTAGACTCGCAGGAATTATTATACATCATCTAGGCCAAAGGTAATAGTTTCTAAGAAATAATAATGAACGTCTAAAAGTTCTCGAACTTGTTCTGCCCATTCGACATGAACAACAGAGAGTATGACAACCTGTTCCTCTTCTACACCGCCGGAATCGCCGGAAGCCTGCTAGCGATCAAATAGTCTTCTTAGTAAATTAAAGATTTACTTCCTTCTTCCCGATATAGTAAGTGATGCACTTACTTATAGCGGAGACACAAGGGGGAAGTTTTTTGCAGGTCATGCAGAAGGAGTATTTGACTCCTCAATATATACGTCAATTCCAATGTACGGGGGCTGCTTGCGAAGACACTTGCTGCTCTTTATGGGAAATAACCATAGACCAATCAACCTATGAAAAGTACAAGCAGATTCCTGACACGAGCCTTCACGAAGAGATTAACAAGAATCTTGTACGTAATAAAAAAAGTATAGAGTCATACGCTTCTTTTAAAATGAACCAAAAAACCGGCAACTGTTCTATGCTCTGTGACGGCCTCTGCACGATTCAAGCCAAGGCAGGAGAGACATTCCTCTCACAGACCTGCTCGACCTACCCGCGAATTCTGAATGAGGCCGATGAGATTGAAGTGTCTGCACTCTTGTCCTGCCCAGAGATTGCCCGCTTGGTGCTTCTCTCAGAAGACGCCATGAGCTTTACCCGAACCCATGAACTGCATACACCGAATCTGCGCATTAGTCAACTAGGCAGCCCCACCCACAAGAAAAAACAATGCATTCAGAACTTGCGGGATATCACGCTGGAGGTTTTGAGCGATCGCCAGTTCTCTCTTCAGCACCGCTTGATTATAATTGGAGTACTATTCGATAATACTGACGAGCTGCTTCGTTCGGGTGCATATGATAATGTTCTCTCTTTCTTGGATGAATTCAGAGGTGAGCTGGTCACTAACGAGGAGCTGCGCAACTATGCCGTATTTCCCTCAGATGATCAGATCCAATTCCAGGTTCTGAACAATACCCTAATGGCGCACCTAAGTGAGTTTTTATGGAATGCCCGCTACAATGAATGCAAGAATGAATACCTCACAGGCATACAGAGCAACGGGAGCAGCTTGAGTGAATCGTTACATACTTACCGCAGTGTACGCGAAGAAATCTATGAACCCTACCTGCGGGAGAAGGAGTTCATTTGGGAGAACTATGCGATTAATCATGTGTACCAGAATTTCATGACAGATATCTATGCAGGCGGCAGCCCGTTCGACTTCTTCGTGAAGCTCGTTGCAGATTATTCCTTCATTCGGCTTCACCTCATTGGAATGGCAGCGTACAGACAAGAGCTAAATGACGATATGGTCGTCAAGCTTATCCAGTCGTATACGAAAAACTACAAGTTCTCCAACAAATTCCTCAGCGCAATACTTAAAGATTTAAAAGATCAGGGATTTTATACCCTCGGGGGAATGTCCTTATTGATAAAGTAGCGACGATATACAGCTCGGGAGTGTTTCTATCAGAATTTGAGTTTGCCAAAAAACGGAGGCCATTAGGCCTCCGTCTCACTTCCCTGCTTACCCACCAGCCGCCGCCGCTTCGATCCACGCTTCACCCACAACCGGTTCGCATCATCCCGATAGAACCAAATATGTATCCATCTCAAAGGCGTCCATATTTCCTTAAAATAATAATTCGGCATGGGACCTCTCTCCTACCGCAACAAAATAGATTTAACCCTAATTATAGACCGGGGTACCTAGTTTGTTTGTCGATTGGTAGGAGGGGAGTTGGAAAAATATTAGCAGCATCCATTCCTTCATAGTGTAACTTGCTGGTTCAAGCATACATCGAGAATCCACGGCCATGGACCATAGCCCGCTTCTACGTTGATGTGTCCCATTTTAGGCAACATCACGCAAGGAATCCCTAAATCTAAATATTGAGAAGCATCTTCTACCGAACAATACGGGTCTGTTGAGGATAAAACAAACAGCGTCTTTTCCGCCACCGTTGCAGTCTCAACCAAGTTATCCGGTACAGGGAAGAACGTCATCACAGGCTCATATTTCAAAAATGGCGAAGGCGGTGCTACCAGAATGGCTCTCTGAATTTTTCGTTTCGGATGTGAAGCCGCATAGTGAAACCACATGATGCACGCTAAGCTGTGAGCCACAACGATTACTTCCTCTTCTTGCGAAATTTCTTCAAAAACAGAAGATAAATAGTCGAGCCAAACATCCTTGTCTGGTTGATCTTTGTCTGGAAAGTCAGGAAAATAGACTTTTTCACCCTGCTTCACCAGCTCTTGCTGTAACCATCTTTGCCAATGATCGGGTCCACTGCCGCCGACTCCATACAAAACGAGAAAACTTCTACTCATAAACAATACCTCCACAATGGTCGTTTAAAATTATGATTGCATCATTCTCGATTCTGCTAAATGTTCGAGATTGAAGTAGATTTTTTCAACAGGCGTACAATCATAACAACTGGGCTCTAGCGAAACCAGCGCTTGATCTGTTCCAATGCATCCTTGGCCTCGGGTCCGTTATAGCCAAAAATATTGCCAATCATCTTAGTATATTCGTTAAACGTCGTCTCCCGGCTGTACCGGTCACTCCACCAACGCTTGGCGTTGTAGCCGGAATCCGAACCGACATAGGTTAATTCAATCCCGGAATGCTTATAGACATGATCAAAAAGCATCTTTACCCGCCGCATATGAAAGTCCGAAGAAACAACAATGGCTGAAGTGAAACCATGCTGCTTCATAATGGGAAGTGTAAGCGTGGCGTTCTGGTAGGTGCTTAGTGCTGCATTTTCGGTCAGTATGGCATCCTGGGGAATGCCTAGTGCAAGGGCGGTTTGGAGCATGTCACCGGAAGGGCTGGTTGATTCTTTGGAATTGGAGAGAAGCAGATAGGGAGCATCGCCATCCTTGTATAGCTTTTGCCCCATCTCCACCCGGCCTGCCCCACCACTTAGCACAATAATAGCATCTGCTTTTTTGGGGGACTGATTGAATTGAAGAAAACGCCCTGCGCCGAAGAAGCACAATATAAGGATTAACAGAACAGGCAAGTACAGAAAAAGAATTCTCTTTCTACGCTTGCCCGTCTTTTTAACATGTATGCTCTTCATAACTACTTCCGATACTCGCCGCTAAGAATTTGCTTCCACCACGCTGCATTTTCCGTGTACCACTGTATCGTCTGGGCAATTCCAGTCTCAAACGTATATGTAGGCTTCCAGCCTAACTTCTCCAGCTTGGTAGGATCGATAGCGTAACGCTTATCATGTCCCAATCGGTCTGCAACAAATTCAATTAAATCTTCAGATTTACCCAGTGTATGGATGATGGTCTTTACCACTTCCAGATTCGTGCGTTCATTATGGCCGCCTACATTATAGACTTCACCACTTACGCCTTCGTGCAATACGAGATCAATCGCAGCACAGTGATCATAGACATGCAGCCAGTCCCGAATATTTTTGCCGTCGCCATAGACTGGAACCTTCTGTTCATTCAGAACTTTAGAGATCGTCAATGGAATCAGCTTCTCCGGGAAATGGTAAGGGCCGTAATTGTTAGAGCACCGGGTAATGTTCATCGGCAAGCCGTACGTTTCATAATAAGCTCGAACGAGCAGATCTGAAGATGCTTTACTCGCACTGTAAGGACTGTTAGGCTGCAAAGGAGTTTCCTCCGTAAAGAACACACTCGGATCAAAATCCAGTTCACCGTATACCTCATCCGTGGAGACATGAACGAATTTCGTTAAGCCTATTTGCTTGGAAGCATCCAGCAGCACTTGTGTCCCCATAACATTCGTACGAACGAATACAGCCGGATCAGTAATAGAGCGGTCCACATGACTTTCCGCAGCGAAATGCACCACATAATCGAATTTCTCTTGTTCAAAAAGAGCAAAGATTGCCTCCCGGTCCGCAATATCTGCCTGCACGAAACGATAGTTCCCCTTATCCCCGATTTGTCTATGCTTGGTCAGATCACCGGCGTAAGTCAACAAATCCAGGTTAACTACATCGTAATCGGAATAGTTATCAACCATGTAATGGACAAAATTCCCGCCGATAAAACCGGCACCGCCAGTAATCAGTAATTTTCGCTTACTCATCAACTACACCTCAGAACTCTCTATTAATAATTCCCTAGCCGCCATATGTGAAATTCAAATTCGCATCCTTCAACAAAGGGGCTTTCTCATCCTTGGCAGATAGTACCGGAGCCACATGTATCGGCCATTCCACACCAATGGCGGGGTCGTTCCACAGAATGCCACCATCACAATCCGGCGCGTACAGCTCATCACATTTATACTGAACCTCAACATCTTCTGTCAGCGTCATGAAGCCATGGGCGTAACCTTTGGGAATCAGCAGCTGCTTTTTGTTCTCCGCACTTAACTCCAGACCGAACCACTTGCTGTACGTGGGGCTGCCTTTTCTAATATCTACAGCTACATCGTAGATGACTCCACGTGTACAGCGGACAAGCTTCGTCTGAGCTTTAGGATTCAATTGGTAATGAAGCCCTCTTAGGGTTCCTTTGACAGCAGAGTAAGATTGGTTATCCTGGACAAAAGTAATATCTATTCCTTGTTCTCTAAATTTCGCATCGCTGAATGTTTCCATAAACCATCCGCGATGGTCGCCAAATACCGCAGGTTCAACGACAAAGACACCAGGCAGCACCGTTTCCGTTAATTTCATTTTTCTTCACACCTTCAAAACTTAATATTGGATCTTCCCGGTAGCCACCTTAATTAAATACTGGCCGTACCCTGTTTTACTCAACTTCTGCCCACAGTTCAATAAATGCTCTTTGGTGATCCAGCCATTAATATAGGCAATCTCTTCAAGAGCAGCGATCTTAATCCCTTGATGATCCTCTATCGTTCTAACAAAATTAGTCGCATCCACAAGACTTTGATGAGTCCCGGTATCAAGCCACGTAAACCCGCGGCCCAGCAGCTCAACATCCAATTCACCCAGCTTGAGATAAGCTTCATTAATAGAGGTAATCTCAAGTTCGCCCCGAGAAGAGGGCTTAACGTTCTTGGCAATCTCGATTACCCGGTTGTCATAGAAGTACAGGCCTGTGATAGCATAATTAGATTTGGGTTGCGCAGGCTTCTCTTCCACACTGAGCACCTTACCGTCTTCATTAAACTCCACCACACCAAAACGCTCAGGATCTTGCACATGATACCCAAATACGGTCGCACCTTGCGCTTTGTCCGAAGCCCGCTTCAACATTTTCCGTATGCCGTTGCCATAATAAATATTGTCTCCGAGAATCATAGCCACCGAGTCATTTCCAATAAAAGACTCACCCAAAAGAAAAGCCTGAGCTAAACCGTCAGGACTTGGTTGCACTACGTATTGTAACGATATACCAAACTGAGATCCATTCCCTAAGAGACTTTCGAACCTAGGCGTATCTTCCGGTGTGGAGATGATCAGGATATCATTAATTCCCGCGAGCATTAAAGTAGATAATGGATAGTAGATCATCGGTTTGTCGTAAACAGGTAACAATTGTTTGCTGGTTACCATGGTTAATGGGTAGAGGCGAGTGCCGGAGCCGCCTGCTAGGATTATGCCTTTCATGTTTGGCACCTCATTCTCTTATTGAATCTTATAATAATCAACATACCAATCCGTGAATTTCTGGAGTCCTTCTTCAATGGAGGTCTTAGGTTTAAAACCAACAGCTTTTTCTAATAAGTCCGTAGAAGCATATGTAGCAGCTACATCACCAGGCTTAATGGGTTCGAATATTTTTTTGAATACGACCTCAGTACCTGTACTCTTACTTAAGCATTTCTCCAAGGTCTTGATAAATACCATCAGTTTTTCTGGACTGTTATTTCCAATGTTATAAACCTTATGGGGTACAGTTTCAGTCGGTGCATTACTCAGTACTCTTTGGATACCCTCCACGATATCATCAATATATGTAAAATCTCTATAAAGGTCATTATCAAAATCACCATTGTTAAATATTTTAATGGATTCTCCCGCAAAATACTTCTGAGTAAATCCGAAATAAGCCATGTCAGGACGTCCCATCGGACCATAAACGGTAAAGAACCTAAGTCCTGTAGCAGGTATCTTATATAGATGACTATAGGTATGAGCCATCAGTTCATTAGACTTCTTAGTCGCCGCATAAAGAGATTCTGGATGAATAACTATATCAGATTCTTCAAATGGCACCTTTTTATTGGAACCGTATATAGAACTTGATGATGCATAGACAAGATGATCGACGGGGTAATGTCTGCATGCCTCAAGAATATTGAAGAAACCAATAATATTACTTTGAATGTAAACGTCAGGGTTATCAATAGAATAGCGTACTCCAGCTTGAGCTGCTAAACTTACTACCACGTTAGGACGATATTCCTCAAAAATCCCCGTAACTTTAATTTTGTCTGAGATATCACACTGTTCAAAATGGAACTGCTCAAATGTCTTAAGCTGTTCAAGTCGTGCATATTTCAGGTTGATATCATAGTATTCATTAATGCTATCTACACCAATTACTTGGCATCCTTGCTCCAAGAGCTTCTTCGATAGAAAAAAACCGATAAAACCAACTGCCCCGGTTACTAGATATGTTTTAGTAGTATCTAAAGATTTGTGATTCAATTCTCTCGTCTCCTCTGTATTTTTCATTAATACATCCGAGGGCTTAGTTCCTCCCGATAGAGTAGTACTCTATACCAGCTTCTTTCATGTCTTTAACTCCGTATATATTTCTACCATCATAGACCAGCGGGGTTCTCATTAGACGCTTGTAATCTTCGGGCTGTATTGCTTTGATGTCTCCCCATTCAGTGAAAATAAAGCAAACATTTGCACCTTGTAGAGCCTCTACAATATCATCAACATATCTAATGTTCCCTTTAAAATTTTTACCCTCTGGATATTTCTTTGAGAAACTATCTTTTCCTACAGGATCATAAGCGTAAATTTCGGCCCCTTGTTCTAATAAAAGCGGAACATTATCAAGAGAAGGCGCTTCTCTCAGATCATCTGTTCCAGGCTTAAACGTCAACCCAAGTACGGCTACCTTCAGTCCGTTAAAAGTGATAAGCCGTTTAGATGCCTTTTTATACAAAACAGTCTTTTGGCTTGTATTTACATCTATTGCAGCTTTAACGGTCTTCAACTCATATCCATTTTGTCTTGCTAAGTATTCCAGGGCTTTTGTGTCTTTTGGGAAACAACTTCCACCATATCCAATACCGGCATTAAGAAACTTACCGCCAATACGTTCATCAAAAGACATTCCTTGGGCTACATCCTGTATGTCTGCTCCAACTAATTCGCAGAGGTTAGCAATATCATTCATATAAGATATCTTGAGCGCAAGGAAATCGTTCGCAGCATATTTAATCATCTCTGCCGATCTTCTGCTAACAGACACAACGGGTAAATTAAAAGGTTCATAAATTTTCTTAAGAATCCCCTCAGCCCATTCACTCTCAGTTCCAATGATAATTCTGGCTGCATGAAGAGTATCGCGAACAGCCGAACCTTGAGCTAAAAATTCAGGATTAGAGGCAACTTCCACTCGTATACTCTTTTCTGTATTAGACCCATTGCCAACGTAACTCTCTCCATTATGAGGAAGAAAATCATGAATGAACTGTTCCACTTTATCATTTGTCCCTACTGGAACAGTAGACTTCACTACTACGAGACAGTCTTTTTCTACCGATTCTGCAATTTGTCTCGCTACTGTGGCTATGTATGATAGATTAGCCGAACCGTTTGACTGTTCAGGTGTGCCCACCCCAATAAAGATAGCATCTGCATCCTTATAGGCTGCTTTATAATCCGTAGTATAATAAAGTCTACCTGTTGCATAGTTTTTCCGCATAAGTCCTTCCAGATCAGCTTCATAGATCGGAGACACCCCAGACTTCAAAAGCTCTACCTTATTTTCGTCTATATCTACACAAGTGACTTGATGGCCCACTTCTGAAAAACATACGCCAGCTACTAGGCCAACGTAGCCTGTTCCTGCTACTGCGATTTTCATAAACATTCTCCTAT
>RCUU01000306.1_pt1 | contig 28165 bp, 26 predicted proteins | sample 2166211 | NCBI WGS metagenome assembly RCUU01 (sample SAMN09932620, study PRJNA488358) | compost metagenome | feature: garden; material: soil; isolation source: compost soil in phenylacetic acid-enriched culture | place: Germany: Experimental Botanical Garden Goettingen | collected 2016-01-27
GGTGAGCGATCCCAGTCAAATCTAGACGAAAAGTTCTGCTTCTGCATAAACCCTTCCTTGCGCTGAACTCTTTTGGATTTAGTAAAAAACATTCCCAGTGAGATCAAGCAAATCCCCAACACGAGCACCAGATGATCCAGCAAAAGCAACACAGCGCCAATCCCGAGCAGCTTATACCCCTGCTTCACTTTACCTGACGTCGTGCGGTAGGCCCCCAGGAGCAGAAATAGAAGCGCGACAATGGAGAAAAAGCCGAGCCATCTACCAAAAATCATCATGCAGCCAACACCGATCAGTCCGATGGCAATCAAACGGTTTCGTTTATCCATTTCGCACCTCCTAAAAGTTTTGCGAAGCAAAACTAACTTCGTAAGCAAAACTATTCATCAATATATTATAGCCAGCCGCTACAAAAGCCATATCGGTATGGAGATCCATACCGTATGGCTTCTTCTTGTCCAGCATATCATATCTACTTAAGTTTTAGGAACAGGATTTATTCTTCTTTTTTGTTTAAAGAAGGAGCAGCCGGTGTATCATTCAACTTGCTTTTCAAAGCAGCCAGTTGCTCATCCACTTTCAGTTGTTTCTCAACATCCACTGGTTTAGAGTAAGCCGCGGATGGGCTGTAAGGTGCACGCATTACATCTGCTTCTGCTTCAAGCTGCATAATTTTTTCTTCCATCCGGTGGAATCCGAGTGACGCACTGCCACTTTCGATGGAATGAACACTGCTGATTTGCGTCATTTGTTTCTTCGCTTTAGCCATTTGAGCGCGGGATACGAGCTCATTACGCTTGTTGCGCAGCTTGTAGAATTCATCCTTCATATCATGCAGCTGCCCCACCAATTCCTTCGCTTGTACTTCAGCTTGAGCGTGAAGATCGCTGTATTCCGCTTGTTTTTGGTCGAAATAGATTTTTTCTTCCAACAGCTTGCGAGTCACTTCTTCTTGACCGTTTTTCAGTGCTAATTCAGCTTGTGCTCCACGTTGTGCGGACATTTTTGCTGCTTCTTCCACGCGTTGCTTCATGCGACGTTCGTTCGCCATTTGCTTGGCAACTGTAACTTCCGCTTCGTGAATTTCAGCCTCCATATCGCGCAGATATTGGTTTAGCATTACGATTGGGTCCTCTACCTTATCCAACAAGTCATTTACCGACGCCTTAGTCATATCTTTAATTCTTTGAAATACTCCCATGATTTACAATTCCCCTTTCTCATATTTAGACAGTTTTTGTTTGAGTTCTTCTACTTCTTTTTGCAAAGCCTTCTTCTCGATATCCTTCATCATCGCATCCAAATTGGAATCCGGAGCGGAATATGCGTTATTCTTCTCAAAATTAGGATTGTAATTAGGTTGGCGTCCATAAGGTCCATGTCCGCCAGCAGCATGCGGTCCGTGTCCATGTTCTGGTCTACCTGAGTATGGACCATCGAATGGGCCACCTGGTGCACCAGGGCCTGGTCCGAAAGGATTATAATGCGTAGGCTCCTTCGGAATGACCAGTGCTGCAATGAAGTACACTGGAATCACGGCACCTCCTGTAAACGGAATGCTGACCAGTAACAGAATCCGGAATAGCGTGGAATCAATACCGAGTGTCTCAGATAATCCACCAGCAAGACCCGTCATCACTTTATCTCTTGTTGAACGATACAATCGACTCATAGCGCTACTCCTTTCCACCATTGTTCAGTTTCTCCTTTAGGCGAGCCATTTCTCTTTCGAGTACGGTTGCCACAGTCTCACCTGCTTGCACAGCATATTCCTGTCCCATGCGCCGTACATCACGAAGGCTCTTTGCCTCTAATTCCCAATCTGACATCCGATCTTCCAGACGTCCGAACATTTTGGGAACATCACCACCGTTACCATAAGCACTTGCTCTTTGATTCATCCGTTGCTGTAATCTCAGCGACTCCATCCGTGCTGCATAATACTGACGTTTGCTGTACACCGTCTGATACTCTATTTTCAGCTCATTCAGCTGTCCTTCAAGTTCAAACAAGGATTGCTTACTTTGTTCAAGTAGCCCGCTGTATTGCTCCAACTTTTCTTCATGAATGATTTTTTCTTGTAAAGCCAGCTTGGCAAGATGATCTTCGCCCGCTTTTAGTGCGAGTAGCGCCTGTTCCTCACGTTTATTTCTCATGGCAGTCGCTTGGTTCACTTGCTGCTGCAATTGCTTCGTATGGGAAGCGTATTGCTGATACAATCTTTCAGCTTCACTGATTTCCTCGCGAGTTGAATGTAGAAATTGATCAATTAGCTTCACAGGATCTTGGCTTTGCTCTAGACGTTCATTTAGATTAGCTACTGTAATATCCCTCATGCGACGAAAAACACTCATATTCTCCTGCTCCCTCCCTGCTTCTTGTTTAAGTACAAGCCTTCTTAATAAGTACCATTTCTTCTACCCTTTAAAGCTGACACTCCCCATACGATCAACGCCACACCTAGAAGTGGTCCGATGATCCAGGAAAGCTTCGCGATCAAGGTCATGACACCAATGAACATTAGTACCCAACCGATAATTTTGCGTCCACTCTTAATTCCATAGTACCCGAGAACAACCAGCAATACCGGAAACAATAGTCTGAAAATCCCGTGAATCAGAGGAAGCGCTATACCGAGCAGCATTACCGCACCAATCACAATCAGCACAACCGCTAATCCGTTTCCTTGTCTTCTTTGCATTATTTTCTCACCGCCTTTCGTTGTCCTTAACCTTATAGCCTTATTCTAGAGCAATTCGCAGACTTTCAAAACAGACCAACGACGGTTTTTGATACTGGACCTTAGTCGAGGTAGCTGTGCGACTGCAGACCACTGTAGGGCTAGCCAAGCACTTTCCCCCAATGAAATAGCGACTTTAACAAGCATAAACGCCTTCGGCATCCTTATAAGGACGCCGAAAGCGTTTATGCAAGAAATATAAGGATAATGTATAACGTGAAACTTATACTTTGAGAAAAACCCCCAATTTAGGGGGCCAAACTTGAAGTATAATCAGAATCAGCGAATCGGCAAAAATAAAGAAAAAACACTCCCTTCACTTAGCTTGGAACTCACCTTTATATATCCACCTTGCTCGGTCACAATTTTACGCGCTAAATAAAGGCCTATGCCAACACCTTCAGTTCCATTTGAACCCGATCCTCGATAAAATCGTTTAAAGATGGCATTGATCTCAGTTGCAGGAATTCCGATTCCTTCATCAGCAATATCTATTCTTGCAAAAAGATCATACCTGCGAATCGTAATCCTGACACTGCCAGACCCGAGCGTATATTTCAGAGCATTATCGATGATGTTATAGATAGCTTCTCCCGTCCACTTGAGATCATGCTGTAGCTTAATTTCTTGATCCGTTTCCAGTAAGATCTCTATATTCTTTAGCTCTGCTACTGGAAACGCCTGTTTAATGGCTGCCAATACAGTATTCTCAAGATTTTGCTTCTCCGCATGAAGCTCTATAATACCGGATTCCAGTCGCGATAACTTGATCAAGTTCTCCATAAGCCAAGACAACTTCTCAATCTGACTCCCCATATGGCGAGTAAATTCACTACGTTTTTCTGCTGGGAGCCCTTCATCCATCAAAAGACTGTTATACATCCCTAAATTAGCTAAAGGGGTCTTAAGTTGATGAGAAATATCAGAGATCAATGTTTTGACCTCTTGACTCTCTTCACGGTAGCGCTGCTTCTGCGAAGACAACAGCTCAGATAATTGAATGACCTGGTTCTGTAATTTAGAGAGGAGCGTATCCTCCTGCACCGGGAACATCTGAGTTATTTGTCCATTGATAAGATCTTGAATCAATCCCGACAATAACGATAGAGTGTTTAGCATTTCTTTACGAAGCGCGAACACGAAACTTGTAAACAGCAAAGCCATTACGCCAACAAGCACCACGAAACCAAAAACTACAGACCTCTCAGGCTTATAATAGTTAAGCATAGAGCTGAAGAAAGCCACAACTACAGCAAAAAGAGCAAAAGAGCTCCAAATAATTTTCGTAAAAGGGTTCTTCATCTTACTCGCCCCATGTGTAGCCGATGCCGAATACAGTTTTAATGTATTTACAATCTTTCGAGTCATCCTCAATTTTAGCCCGCAGCCTACGAATATTTACACTCAGCGTATTCTCATCCACGAAATTACTATCTACATCCCATAGCTTCTCCAGTATTAATCTCCGAGTAAGCACCTGCCCTCTATTCTCGGTAAGAATGGTTAGTAGTCGATACTCATTGGTGGTTAGTTTTATTTCCCGCCCAAATTTGTAAACCTTCATTTTAGCTGAATTCATCGTAATATCCTTATATTGAAACAGCTCTGGGCTGCCATCAGCGCCTGTTCTTCGAAGTACCGCCTTTACACGTTGCAGAAGGACGACCATACTAAACGGCTTGGCGATATAGTCATCTGCACCGAGCCCAAATCCAGCTACCATATCCTGCTCCGTATCGTTGGCTGTTAGAAACATTACCGGAATAGAGCTCGTTTGGCGAATTTCCTGACACAGTGTAAGGCCACTCCCATCTGGCAGATTAATGTCCAAAAGGACCAGACCGATGGTCTGATCCTGAATCGCAGAGGCACCCTCTTGATAAGAGAAGGCCTGAATAATAATATAGTTTTCTTTTTCAAGCATGAACTTTAGCCCCTCATTTAAGAGGCGATCATCCTCTACAATTAGAATGGTTGTCATTGAAACTCACCTCTATACCTATCATTGTAACAAGCAGTGGATGGCCAGGCTGTTAATTAATTCGCGTTATTCCATCTGCCGCAGACGTTCCACAATGCTGTCCTTTTTAATTTGCTTGTAAGCAATAAGCGGAACACTCAGGCAAACCGCAAAAACGAGTACAATTGCAATAGAAAGCGGAATAGTTGGGAAGCTAAACACTGCATAAGTAGCTTCTTGGCTGAACAGGCTATAAGCGCCATAACTGAGTGATGTGCCTATTATTGAGATTAACAATGTAGATATAATCGCATAACCCGCCCCTTCGAACAGCAGCAGCTTTCTCATCTGCTTAGAAGTCATTCCGATGCTCTCCATCACTGCGAACTCCAGCTTTCGGGCTACAACGCCAGTATACATAATATTAATGTAATTCAATATTCCAATTAGCGCTAGAATTAGTGCAATGCCTCCACCCATAATGTAAAAGGTTAGCTTAGCCGATTCCATTAACTTTTCCATATACAGCTTCGACTCCAACTTCAACTCACTATCTCCGCCAATGAGTCCTTCCAATTGATCGGTAATCTGCTTCCAATCTTTTGGGTCAGCATTCATATACACTTTACTTATATGTGGGTCCTTCATGAATTTCTCCATAGCAGTGTGGCTGATGTATAAATTCGGAGCCACAAAATGTGCCGAACCCAGTGAGCCGAAGTCACTAAGTCCCCCAATTTCGAAAGATTGTGCGGCTCCGCTGTTTATAGGACTTATTTGAAATGGATCACCTATCGCAAGACCACCGAGACTAAAATTGTCCAGCAAGGCGATCTCACCTTTTTCAAAACGTTCCATATCTACAGTGAACCCTAATTTCTCCTCTAACTTTTTGACATGATCCGGATCTAACCCAGTAACACGAGTCATTGAGAACATCCCTTGACCTTTAGCTAATTGTTCATCTGCAGGGCGTTCTGTGTGATATGATTTTGCAAATTCATCTACATACTTACCGAATACCTTAGGATCATACTTCATCTCAGCCATTCCAATATAAGCCTTGAAGACCTCTTTTACGCCCTTCATTTCCTGAATATCCTTGATCATATCCTCTGAGATCTTGGCCTTCTCCTCCCCCTCAAATCCTAAGGACATCGTCTGATTGGACAGGGTGAAGTCGTTATCCATGTATTCGGCAATAAAGTGGTCTGTACTCATACTCAGCACAAGTGTATTGATCACCAGAAAAGTCGTCAGCCCGAGAAATAAAGAGAGAAACACAACCATCGCCCTTTTTTTCACTCTAAAAATATTTCGCCAAGCCAGTCGATGCAGCTTAGATCCGCTAGTTCCCTTCTTCTTCTTATTTTTAACCATTATCCCTGTGTATCTGACTGCTTCGATTGGAGAGACTTTACCGGCTATAGAGGCGGGTTTTATAGCACTGAACATGGTCGTCAACCAAGCAAACAACGCAGCTCCAATAAAGATTAATGGGTGAAAAGAAATTTCCACTCCCGTATCCACTTCCGCGGTGCTCATAGCCAGCGGAACAAGTACGAAAGAAGTTACTGCTCCTGCGACAAGTCCTAGTGGGATCGCAATAAGCGCTAATCTTGAAGCTTGTGCCCTGACTATTTTTTTAATCTGCCGCTGAGTAGTTCCCAGCGTTCTAAGTAGACCGTAAAACCTTGTATCCCGTGAAACAGAAATGTAAAGCACATTATAAATCAATAAATATCCGCTCAACATAACGAATAGTATTATTCCAGCATATCCGATCAAAGTCGCTGTTCTGTCCGAAGAGGTAGAAGACATGTAAGAGACCGGATCGAGCTTCTGGCTTTTTTCCAAAGTGATATCCTGCTGCAATCGTGAGATGAGTTCATCCGTGTTCTTCTCATTAAATAGGATAGCTGCATTTTTAGGTTTCTTAAGATCTATACCATGAGCTGTGGCAAAAGACCCCGAGACAAGCATAGCTCCAGTATTTCCGGTACGGACATGACTGTAATCGGTAAACCATCCACTTAGTACGAAGTTGTTACTCTCTTGAGATTTCACCCCATCTCGGGAAACGGAGTACGTAAATGGCAAGCTCATGCCTATCTGCGGATCATCAATCCCCAACGACTGTAATATCCATAATGGAACGGCGATTTCATTGTCCTTCTCTGGGTACTTGCCCTTTAACCCGTCGATCACAGGCTTACGCATTTCTGTCCATTCAGTAGAGTCATACCATATTAAAGCTAAGTTAAGATCTCCCATTTCAGGAGTATTGATAATATTTGCTACTCTGGACTGAAGTCCGATAGTCTTAATATAGGAAAGTTCCTTTAACTTGTTTAATTGCCGTTCTGACGGTGAGGTCAAGTAGGCATCAGCCATGGTTCCGTTTATTTTCAATTGCTGCATTTCGAAGGTCTTATAGTTGCTCAGTCCAATACTAAAAAAAGAAGTAATAAGCCAGGTAGTAAGCACGATGGCAATAATTACGAACCGATTTCGGGTCCGGTTCGCTTTCAGGCTTCTGCTCGTCAGCCTTTTAACAATTGGTTTATTGCTGTTTGGAAACATCATCACAATGCCCCTCCAGTAATTTTACCGTCCTCTATTCGGATGGTCCGGTCTGCAAGCTGAGCAATCTCTTCATTATGAGTAATCATAAGAATCGTTTGATTAAACTGTCTGCTCGTTACTTTGAGTAACCCAATGACCTCCTGGCTAGTAATGCTGTCCAAGTTGCCGGTAGGCTCATCTGCTAGGATAATGGAAGGCTTAGCAGCTAAGGCACGTGCGATAGCCACCCTTTGCTGCTGACCACCTGAAAGCTGACCGGGGAGATTGTCCAATTTTTGTGAGAGGCCTAACGTATTCACAATATGATCCACAAATTCCTTGTCTATCTTGTTTCCATCCAGCTCTATAGGTAGCACTATATTCTCGTATACATTCAGAATCGGTACCAGATTGTAGTTCTGAAATACAAACCCAATCTTTCTTCTTCTAAATACCGTCAGTTCGTCATCCTTCATTCCGAAAATATTTTTACCATCTATGATCACCTGTCCATCCGTTGCTCGATCAAGTCCGCCAAGCATATGTAAGAGCGTTGATTTCCCACTTCCTGATGTCCCAACAATCGCTATAAATTCACCATTTTCCACCTCTACGTTGATGCCATTCAGTGCCTTGACCAAGTTACTTCCCTTACCATAATGTTTGCTGAGATTAACCGCGCTAAGTACAGCCATATTCCCATCTCCATTCCGCTTTGTTATTCTACAACCCATTATATCCAGCAGTTCTTACATTCTAGTGACACACAAAAAAAGACTTGCCCATGATGGACAAGTCCCTATATATTACTGATCTAGCTATTAAGCTTATTTAAAAGCAGGCAACGCGATATCCGCGTAATTATCCTCAAGGAATTTCTTCACTTCAGGGCCGCTAATCCGTTTAGCCAACTTCTGAATGGCATCAGAGTCCTTGTTGTCTTCACGCGCAACCAAGGTGATAGTGAATTCGGAATCCTCGCCTTCAGTAATCAGCGCATCTTTCTTTGGTGTCAATCCAAGCGGGCTAGCATAAGCCGGAGTCATTGCTACTAGATCGCCATCATCGAGCATACGAGCCAACATCAATAGATCTACTTCCTCAAACTTAAAGTTTTTTGGATTTTCAGTAATGTCTGCTTGTGTAGCTTGAATACCCACGCCTTCTTTCAGCTTAATAAGATCGGCTGCAGCGAACATTTGTAAGGAACGGCCGATATTGGAAGGGTCATTAGCCATTACAAGTGTTGCTCCTTCAGGAAGCTCGGCAATATTCTTGTAACGTTTGGAGTATCCGCCATAGATAGCGTTATATACCGGTTGAACCTCTACCAGATTAGAGCCTTTGCTTTCATTAAATTGCTTCATATAAGGAACGTGTTGGAAAAAGTTAGCATCGACTTCTTTATTCGCCAAAGCCTCATTAGGCTGCACATTGTCAGACAGAACAACGATTTCAAGATCAATACCATCTTCCTTCAAAAGCGGCTTTACAATATCCAGAATTTCCGTCATAGGTGGAATCAAGGTAGCAATCTTTAATTTGGTTAACTCATCGTTACCTTTGGCAGTGTTGTTCTCAGCTGCTTTATTAGAGCCACAGCCCGCTACGACCAATACCATTAACATAAGTACAATTATCATTGATTTCTTCATGATTACGACTAACCCCCGTTTTATATAGTAAGCAACTTTGTATCTCCATACTTTGCAATGAAGGGTCTACGATCAACGCTTATCTAACAACCGCGAAATCGTCCCTCCTGTGAATTGAACCAACTGAACCAATACAATCATCACAATAATCGCATAGACCATCACTTCCGTCTCAAAACGCTGATAGCCATAACGGATGGCAAAATCACCAACTCCGCCCCCGCCAACAACGCCCATTACGGTCGAATAAGAGATAAAACTAATTGTAGAGGTAGTAAGTCCAAGCACTAGGCCTGAGCGAGCCTCTACATACAGAAATTTAAAGATTAACCCCAGTTTCGAAGCTCCCATAGACAACGCCGCCTCAATGACTCCCTTAGGAACCTCCAGCAAAGATTGCTCCACTAGACGAGAGTAATAAGCAATGGCAACAATGGATAAGGGAACCGTGGCTGCCATTGTTCCAATCGCAGTTCCGACAAGGAAACGAGTGATCGGAATGAGAGCAACGACAAGCAGCAGGAATGGAAATGAACGGATAATGTTTACGATGCTGTTGAGCACCAGTGATACTGTTTTATTCTCATAGAGTTGCCCTTTTCGGAAAAAAAACAACAACGTCCCGAGCGGAAGCCCTAGCAGCAGCGCTGCCCCAACAGAAATGCCGACCATTACAAAAGTTTCCCCGATCGATTCCCACATCTGTGCCTGATATTGAAGTACACTATCAAACATGAGTTTCCCCCGCTTTACCCAGAATTTGATCCCGGTAAGAGCCAGTACGAACTGCGGCAGGTCGGAAATCACCGTCTTCGCGAGAAAATGAATCTACGATTCGACCGTTTTCCATCACCGATACGTGAGTGCATATGCTTTTGACAACATCCATCTCATGCGTAACAATCACTACCGTAACCCCAAGGCCCCCATTAATATGCTTCAGGACATCCAGAATATCCGCAGTTGTCCCTGGATCTAGTGAGGATGTTGGTTCGTCACATAACAATAGTCCAGGACTGTTCGAAAGCGCCCGGGCAATCGCCACACGTTGCCGCTGTCCTCCACTTAGCTGTGCAGGATATTGTTCTGCCTTATCTGCCAATCCAACAAAATCGAGACATTCCTTCACCCGCTTCAACCGTTCACGCTTCGGCACCCCTGCCAATTCCAGAGGGATCGAGATATTCCGCTTAACTGTGACATTATTGACCAGATTAAATTGCTGAAAAATCATCCCAATCTTTTCTCTAGCTTTCCGTAGCTGTTTACTCGGCATTTTGGTTAAATGATGCCCATCTACGGTAACTGTCCCTTGATCCGGCTTTTCCAGTAGATTAATTAATCGCAGCAACGTGGATTTCCCTGCCCCGCTTTCACCAATAATACCGTGAATCGATCCTTTCTTCACATCAAGCGATACTTCATCCACCGCCTGATACATGCCGTCCTTCAGCTTGAATCCTTTACTCACCCGACTCAGCGATAGGATTGCAAACTCCCCCTTCCTTTCCATTTATACTGAAACCTGCTAAGCCAAGGTTTGTACTATAATTATTTAAAAACTGTTTTTCTAAAAATCTCTTTAAATAATAAGGCATTTCATGTTCTGTGTCATCATTTTTATTTAAATGATATATCAGAAAATTCGGCAAGACTCCAAAAACCCTTTATACCGGGCTATTTTCACGAATTTATTGCCCCTTACGGAACGCTTCACTGTAACTGTATTTCATACATCTAAAAACTCTTATTATCCCCATCTGTGAAAAATAACTGTATTCAAAACATCTCTTTCGTCGGTATCTGTTAATATAGCCATTTTTGGTTTTTTTTAAGTGTATGAATTGCAGGTAAAGCTACATTTGGATGGTTGGACGGTGAGTTAACTGCAAAGAGTGCAACTACTACAGGAGTGTGGCATTGAGAGTGATTAGAAGCCCCGCTGCTACGCAAAAAAAAAAAGAATGTCTAAGCCAGTAGCTTAAGACATCCCATAATTTTAGTAATCCCTGATCGATTAAGTCCCTTACTTGCTAAACCTGCTAAGACTTTCTGCTAAGCTCTCCACGAATTTTCAAGAACACCTGATAGCTGCGCTCTGCGCATTCCGAAATCGCTATCGGATGAAATCCGGGCAGATCTGCATATAGCGTATCATGGAGCGGTTCCACCCACGAAGCCGGCAACACACTTGCTCCAAGCTTTGCCCCCATAATAGAGCCGACAGTAGCCCCGTTACAATCTGTATCCATTCCTCCGTACACGGAAGTAACGACAGCTTTTTCGAAATCATTCCCGCCATAAACCAGCGAGGCAGCTACAAGTGCTGCATTATTATTGGTATGCACCGCATCATAGTGGCTGAATGTATCCCAGATCTTACTTACCAACTCACGCTCACTCTTAGCCTTCTGCGCAATATCTATGCCTCGTAGAACATCACTTGCCAGGCGACTAGTACTAGGGATCTCACTAAGACCAATCTCAAGAATACGTTCGTTATCCTTCTCAGCAAAAGCAGCCGAAATCATCGCTGCATTAAACATCTCACCGTAGATCCCGTTCTTCACATGTGAAAAAGATGCATCGCGCCAGCCTAACTCCGCCGCAAGCTCAGGATGGCCTGCCGCACCATAAGCCAGTCCATCGGCGCGTATAGCCGCACCGATCCACTCCCGGTAAGGGTTTAGGTGCATTCGCACTCTTTCCTGCCGTGCCAGCCAATCCGCAGGCTTCTCACCATGCAGATGAGACGTCTCCTGTGCGAAATTCATATACGACTGTGTCTCCGCCGTACATACCTGAGCGTATGTCAGATGTTTATGCCATAGCTTCCCGATATCCCAAGAATCCCAGTCCAGCCCCTTCTGCTCCAGCAGCATAAGTCCCAGAACCGTGTAACGAATATCGTCATCACTTTCCATAAACTTAATAGTCTCTTGGGTACTCGCGTAAGTCCATTCGCATAAGCCAAGGCCATATTCTGTCTCTGCCCGCGAATGCCCAGGGGTATAGCCTGTGATTGGCCATGCATCGGCGCCTTTGAACCACAGCTCAATATTCTCCCAGCCCGGACGTCCGTCTTTACCGTATAGGTAATCCCAATACTCCAGCGGTTTTCCGAGTGCGCAGCCGACGCTTCTACCTAGCCAAGCTCCATAGAACTTGTCTCTCCACTCCGCTTCGCTCCATGCTGGATGCAGCTTACGTGGACCTTCAGGTCGTAGACGACGAATCTCCTCTAGTGAGGATGGCTCTTCATAAGGAAAGTCCTCAGCAATTGAGAGCGCCATCAGCTCGTTGTATACTTGCTTCAGCTTTCCTTCATCTTCCCCCGCTGCCGTTAGCTTTTCCGCGAAGCCATCGATCTGGCAGCCTTCTTCGCCACGTTGAACCAATTCAAACTGAACCGTCTCTTGAAGTCTCTCCCATCCTGCCATAAGCTACTTCCCTTCAGCCGCAAGCAGCAGTTCTTGATCAAGCTTTGCCAGGGAGTCAAAGATCAGCTTCATAAACGCTTCTCGGTCTACGCCCACCAGGACTTCTACATTCGCTGGGCGATCCATCTTTTTCCTTTTGTCTGCAACCGTCATTCCCCGCGTCAGCTTGCCTTCTGTCTCCACCGTTACATATAGATGTTCGGATTCAAACAGTTCTGGGTGAAGTAGCCAAGCTACGGCACATGGATCATGTAGTGCACTGCCGACATAGCCCATTTTCTTTCCGTAAATCGAATAGAAATCTAGCAGCTCTCCGACCATAGTCGATACAGGGCCCCGCTCTTTCAATGCCAGAATTTCATCTTCGAAAATGGCTGCCTTATCGGTCACATCCAAACCACTCATCGTGATCGGAATACCCGATTCAAACACGATACGAGCGGCTTCAGGATCGACATAGATATTAAACTCCGCAGTAGAGGTTACATTCCCATAAGAAATGCCTCCGCCCATCAGCGAAATCTTTTCAATTCTTTCCTTAATCTCTGGATATGCTGTGATTAGCAGCGCGATATTTGTTAAAGGTGCCATCGGTACGAGTGTAATCTTCTCCTCCGAGGAACGGATGATATCCAGCATAAATTCTACAGCGCCTTGTTCTACAGGGCGGAATTTACTTGGTGGCAATAGCGGACCGTCCATGCCAGATTCACCATGTGCTTCCTCCCCTGTAACCAGCTTGCCGAACAATGGACCAGCAGCCCCTTTGGCTACAGGGATATCAGCATTTACAAAGCTGATTACCTTAAGCGCGTTTTCTGTAATTTTATCTAGAATCTGGTTTCCACCAACCGTAGTAATCCCGCGCAGATCCAGCTTCTCTGGATTGGCTAGCGCCAGCAGTATTGCTATTGCGTCATCATGCCCTGGATCGCAGTCAATAATAATAGGTGTAGGCATAGTTATTCACTCCTTAGTTGTATAAGTCCTTGATCCGCCTATCGCTATTTTACTAGCGGGCTCTTAAGCTTTTTGTTCTTTTTCCGTGTCTCAGATACGGCATAGATCAGAAGTCCAATTACCGTGGCTACATAAGGAAGCGTGCCGATTAGCTCCGCAGGAATTTTCAGCACCTGAAGCGCATTCGACAATGCATCTGCGGTACCAAATAAAAGGGAGGTCAACGCTGTCCCTACTGTCGTACTTCTTCCCATGGATTCTGCCGCAATGGCAATCCAGCCCCGACCAGCGATCATATCTCGTGTGAAGAGGGACAAATAACCCATCGACATATAAGCCCCGCCCAAACCCGCAAAAAATCCACTAAGCAGCAAAGCCATGTACTGTATTTTCACAACACTTACACCCACAGATTGAGCCGCATGTGGATTTTCACCCACTGAACGAATCCGCAGACCAAGCGGTGTACGGTTTAAGAGATAGTAAACAACAAACACAGCAATAATGGATACATACGTCAAAATGTGATGCCCTGATAAAATAGGTCCCAGCACCGGAATATCCTTCAGCAAAGGAATCTCTACACTTGGCAGCACTTTACTCGCCAGAGACGTAGAAGATCCCTTGTCTCCACTTAGTAGATAAAGAATAAACACGGTTCCTCCCGAGGCGAACATATTAATAGCTACGCCACCGAGAATGATATGTGTTTTGAATTTCAGGGTGAAAAAAGCTAATATTCCAGCGATCAATGTTCCGGACATCACGGCCCCAAGTAAACCTACCCACGCGCTATGCGTGTAGCTGCTTATAATGACACCAGCTAAAGCCGCGACAAGCATGATCCCTTCCATACCGATGTTGATGATACCCGCCCGATTAGAGATTAGCGCTCCCAGTGCGGCGAATAGAATCGGTGTCGTCACCCTAAGGACAGAGAATGCAAAGTCAGTCGTAAAAATCACATCAAACAAACTGTTCACGCTTCCTTCGCCTCCTTCAAGAGCATCCGATTTTTCCAAAACTTCAGGAATTGCTCAGCTGAAATCAGAAGAATGATGATCGCCTGTATGATTGAAATCATCTCTGAAGGTACATCAGATAAACGTGCCATCATGTCGGCTCCGATCCGGATATACGCCAGGAACAATGCAGAAACGATTACGGATAGCGGATTATTCTTGGCTAACATCGCTACAAGGGCACCATCTAAGCCATAACCCGGTAACGAAGTCCATTGGAATCGGTTGTACATCCCTAACACTTCTACGGAACCACCCATCCCCGCGATAAAACCAGCAATCAAGTGAACCAGTATAATAACCTTTGCGGTCTTCATGCCTGAATAACGTGCAAAGTTCCGATTGATGCCTGTCATTCGCAGCTCGTATCCCCATTTAGTCTTGTACAGGAACAGATGCGCTGCAATGATAAGCACGATAACGATGATCAATCCGGTATGAATACGCGTGCCAGGCACCATCTTACTCAGCAGTGCCGTTTTCTCGAATTTGTAGGATACATTGGCGAACGCCTTTGCATCACGTAAATGATAGTTTAGTAGATATAAACCTACTCCGAACAAAATATTATTGAACATCAAGGAGGTAACCAGCTCATTAGCATTCCATTTAGCTTTGAGGATACCGGGGATTGCCGAGAGCAATGCCCCTACAATAGAACCGGCAGCAATCGCTACTATTGGATGCAGCCAGCCGTCCAGCGTCAAATGAATCGCCAACACGGAAGTTACAACTCCCGAGAAATAGAAAATCCCTTCCGCTCCCAAGTTGAACATATTGGCCCGGAACAACAAGGAAACTGCTAGCCCTGTGAACATGAGCGGAATTGCCATCTCTATCACATTACCAATATGACCTTTACTAGATAACGGCTCAAATAGGAAAATACCAATCGTCTTCACCGGCTGATTACTGACCAATGAGATGATCAGAAAAGCAATGGCGAGTGCAATTACGATGACTGCCGATGTTCGAATGTATTCAAAATACTTTACTTTAAACATGATTTACGGCCCTCCTGATATGCTCCTCGTCCTGTCGATGAATCCCTAACATATAAAGCCCTAATTCTTCTTCACTAACCTTGGAAGGCTCCTCGAAAAAGGCTACAATTTTACCTTCATACATCACTAGCAGACTATCGCTGATCTCTAAAATCTCATTTAAATCTGCTGACACTAGCAAAATCGCACAATCCGCTGAGCGCAGCTCCAATAGCTTTTCATGTATGAACTGCGCTGCGCCTATATCCACGCCCCGTGTTGGCTGTTCTGCAATAAGCAGTTGCGGTTCAGTAGAACACTCTCTAGCGACTACTACCTTCTGCATATTACCACCTGATAACATGCCTATCGGCTGAGAAGGACCTGAACAGCGAACTTTAAATTCCTCTACAAGTGATACTGCTAGCTTGGCAATTCGTGATCCATTTAAAAAAGGACCTTTATTCATTGCCTTTGCACGATACTGGGTGGATAGGAGATTATCCGCTATGCTCGCATCACTAGCTATCCCTTGCCGCATCCGATCCTCCGGGATATAGGAAACGCCTAGCTTACGAATATCCAAAATATCCGATTCACGAATATCTTTTCCCTTCACTAGCACAGAGCCCTGGCTTGAAACCCCTCGCAGGCTACCCGTAAGAGCTTCAATGAGCTGTGTCTGCCCATTTCCTTCTACACCAGCAATCCCGACGATCTGTCCCCCGCGTACTGCAAAGTTGATATCTGATAGCAACGCTTTGCCGTCTGCATCATTTACACCTAACCCCTGCACAGTGAGTACCGGCTCGCCAATAGGCAGAATCTCCTTGTCATATTTCAACACGACATCTCTGCCCACCATGAGTCGTGAGATTTCTTTCTCCGAGACATCCTTCGTTTGGAAGACACCTTCACTACGTCCACTACGCATAATCGTAATTCTGTCGCAGATCGCTTTAACTTCCTTCAACTTGTGCGAGATAAAAACAATCGTATGGCCCTGCTCTCTCAATTGCTTAAGCTCTCGGAACAATTCCTCTGTTTCCTGTGGTGTCAGCACCGCGGTCGGCTCATCCAGAACTAGGATTTTCGCACCACGCAGCAATGCCTTCAGTATCTCAACCTTTTGCTTCATACCGACCGTAAGATCCTCCACTTTTGCTTTTGGATCTACGGCTAGATTGTACTTTTTCGCAGTCTCTTCGGTCATGCGCACAGCTTCTGCATAATGGATGCCGACACCCTTACGAGGCTCCATACCCAGCACCATGTTCTCTGCTACCGTAAAAGAAGGGACAAGCATAAAATGCTGGTGAACCATGCCGATCCCTCTATCAATGGCATCCTGAGCCGATTGCAGCTTCACTTTTTCACCCTTGATATAGATTTCGCCCTCACTAGGTTCTTCCATGCCGAACATGATCTTCATTAAAGTTGATTTACCTGCGCCGTTCTCGCCCGCAATCGCATGAATTTCTCCCTCACGTAAAGAAAAATGCACGTCTTTATTTGCAACGACACCATTGGGATACACCTTGGTAATTCCCCGCATTTCCAGCAGAGCTTTGTTCATAGGTCTCAACGCCTTTCAACTTGGAGGTCTGCAAAAATATACAGCTGGAATTCTTCTGGTAGAAGAATCTCCAACTGTAGGTTTATCACTTTATAGCTATACTTAAGGTTTAACTGCGTTACGAATAGCTTCTACTTCTGAAGTTTCCATTCCCATCGCGTTATCTACTGTAATTTCTTTTTTGATCAGCTTTTGCTTCACTTCTTCAACTTTAGACTGAAGATCTGCCGGGAAGACATTTTTATAAATATCATTCTCTGCAATGCCCACACCATCGTCTACAAAGCTCAACACATCACGTTTACCCATTTCAAGCGTACCCTCTTGTAATTTCTTCACGGCACCCAGGATAGCCATATCAATCTTTTTAATAGAAGAAGTAACGATCAAATTTGCTTTTTCGCTATCTGTTTCGTTAAGCAACATCGCCTGATCGGAGTCTACGCCAATAGCGTATTTTTTCTTCTCCTTAGCTGCATCAAAGATCCCAAGACCTGTACCGCCAGCTACGTTAAAAATAACATCCACACCCGAGTTATATTGAATCAGCGAAAGCTCCTTACCTTTAGCCGGGTTAACGAAATCACCAGCATAGGATACAGCGACCTTCACCTCAGGATCAACATATTGAGCGCCCTGAATGTAGCCAACCAAGAAAGCGTTAATCCCTGGAATGTCCATGCCGCCTACAAATCCGATCACATTCTCAGGATTAGCATTAGGCATATCTGATTGGGTAGCTAGCGCCGCTACAGCACCTGCCAGAAAAGATACTTCATTTGTCGCATAAGACATGTTGTACATATTCTCTGGTGCTTCATCTATATCGGTATCATAGTTAATGAATTTTTTGTCTGGATATAATTCAGCTGTTGCATTAAACATCTCTGTAATTTCCGATCCGCCAGAAATAATAACATCCCAATCCTCAGCGGCGATATCGTTAAACGTAGGCTCCCATTTCGTTTTATCGACACCCATTTCTACAACCTTGGTTTCTGCCCCCAGTTCATCCTTAACCTTTTGCAAACCGCTGTTCGCAGAGTCAAAAAATGATTTATCTCCAAGCGTTCCCGGAATCAATAGTACAACCTTGAGATGATCGCCTGAACCTGTCCCGCCTTCATTAGATCCTGCATTCGCGGAAGAACCATTATTAGACGTATTATTTCCACAAGCTGTGACCATTACCATTACTACTAGTAACAACAAAGAGAGAACTTTCTTTTTCATTTTTCTATTCCACCCCTATTTATAGTTGGTTAGTAATTTGAGAGGTTCTCCATCTTAGTCCGTTGTATATTTCACGATATAGATGGAAATTCTCATGTTGCAAATTACATTGTCATCAATCTAATGATTTTAACGAATAAACTCTAAAATAGTGATAAAATTATAATTTTTACGAATAATCCGACTAATTCCCGAACGAGATGGCCAGTCATGTTGCGAATTTTCGGATTTATTGATACGATCATAGCAAATATCATTAAAAATAATTATATGATTTCGGTCAACTTTTTGTACGATTCGGCTAAAACATAATTATTGGAGGTTCATCATGGATCGTGTTCTATATATTGTAAGTGCAGCACATGAGATCAATACCTATATTCCACCGCATCAGCATGAATGCTATGAGATAGTCTATTATTTAAATGGATTAGGAACTACCAATGTGGGTTCACGAAGTTATCATTTTCGATCATCTTCATTCGCACTAATCCCACCCAATCATAAACATGATGAGAACCATCGCGAAGATGCAAATGTATTATTTGTAGGCTTTCATTCAAATCACCCGAATATGGAGAATTTGCAAGGCGTATATGAAGATGATAAAGACCAGACTGTTCTACAAATCTTGCTACGAATGAAAGCAGAGTTTACACGCAAGCAAGATGGATTCTCTGAACTATTGAACCTGCAAATGAGCGAAATCACTGTTCATCTAATACGGCTTCTTAGCGCCTCCGGCTTTCAGTCTCCAACGGAAGACAGAGTACAATATGTTCTAAATTATATGAATGAGCATTACCGCCATAAGCTTTCGGTCGCTACACTCTCTGAGATGTCTGGATACAGCTATGATCGTTTCCGTCATTTATTTAAAGAACGCTTCGGTTCTTCCCCTCTCCGCTACCTACTATTGAAACGTCTGGATTATGCCAAGTCTCTCTTGCAACATACCCAAATGCATATCTCTGAAGTATCTGCTGCAGCTGGGTTTGTGAATGACGCTCAATTCTGCAACATGTTTAAACGTGAAGTCGGTCTCACGCCGCGAGCATTCCGACTAAGCAGTCGATAAACCATCACTCCACACCAAAAAACGTTGAATGAAAGTCCAGAGGACTCTCTGAAAGCTGAAGCTTTTCTACTATTTGTGGAGGAAGGTTGGTGCTATAGAAAGATTAAGAAGCACCGGGAGATACAGCTGTGGTTACGCGAAGACAGCGTACAACGAAAACTAAACAAGCTGTCTCCTGTTGAGTACAGGAGACAGCTTATATCCTGATCTTAGTAGCAATGACTTCGTGAAAAGCCCTCTTCATCTTTACTAATAGAAGATAATGAGTACAACTCACCTGGTTGGATGATTCGTTCTACTCTCTTTAAACCCTTAAACCATCAATTCTCCATTCGGGCAATGATATAATCTTGATACTCCTTATCCAACTCCACAAAGTAGCCGCTCCATCCCCAGACACGAACGATTAAATTCCGGTGTTCCTCGGGATTTCTTTGCGCATCAAGCATCGTTTCCCGATTAACTGCGTTCAGTTGCAGTTGATGGCCACCCAGGTCCACCCGTCTTCCTTTATTTCACAATATAGATTTATTATTCACGCCTTCTCTAGGGTGCGAAAGGTAAATATATAGAAAATGAACTAGAATTATGTTAAACTGTATTGTAAGTACAATAATACATTATTACAATAAAACAATACAAACAAAAAGGAATCTTTGCTTATGGTGACATTAAATACGACGAATAATTCTTCTCCTCTTTATGCACAAATTGCCAGTAATCTCCGCTACAAGATTCATTCTGAGGAATGGGTGCCCGGCGACAAAATCCCTCCTGAACTTGACTTATGCGAGGTATATAAAGTCAGTCGCATCACTATCCGTAAAGCAATCGATGAACTTGTTCGGGAGAATCTGCTTTATCGCAAGCGCGCTAAAGGAACCTTTGTGAAAGACTGGGAAGATGATAAAAACGATCATTTCACGCTTGTACGCAGCTTTACTAATGAGATGAAGGAGCTTGGTAAAAAAGCTGTAACTTTGCATGTGGAGATCCAAGTTATTTCAGCTAGTAAGAAATTGGCCAAACATTTGGATATTTCCGCAGGTGATAAGGTTCTACAATTAAAACGATTACGCGGAACGGAGAATACTCCCTTTGCTTATTTTGTAAGTGCTATTCCCTACTTGCCGGAATATTCCCTTGACAGCCAGGACTATTACGGTTCCTTCTACGCGTACCTAAAACAGTTCGGTATTGTCATTAATCAAGAAAAAGAATACATTGAATCCATTCTGCCAGATCTTGAAGTTCAGCAAGTTTTGAACATCGATAAGTCCGAACCCGTACTGAAACGTGTTCGAATGACACGCCAATGGGAAACTGATTTTAGAGAATACAGTGAGTGTTTTTATATCGGAAGCCAGTATCGTTACTATATCGATTTTGGATAAACACACCATAAAGTGGAGAAATACGAAAACCCCCTTCATGCATACACTCATTCGGCTTTTTGAGTGTATGTATGAAGGGGATAAACAATTATAATTCCGTATTTAATGGGTTCACAACAAGAAAGCAGACCACGTGCTAAGCATTCATTACAGTCGTAATTATCCCAGTTGCTCCTCCGTTGTAAGATCACGCTTAAAGAGCAAGATCAGAGCAGTGGAAACAGCCACACCCACCAGCAATGAGATTATAAACAGAATAGGATTCCCTATAACTGGAAGAACAAAGATTCCCCCATGTGGTGCCGGACAAGTCACATTGAAGATCATAGCGAGCGCTCCTGTCACCCCCGAACCAACCATTAGTGATGGTAAAATGACCAGCGGGTTACTGGCTGCAAAAGGAATGGCACCCTCCGCAATAAATGAAAGACCAAGAATATAATTTGCTTTGGCACCTTCACGCTGTGATTTAGAAAATTTTTGTTTGGACAAGGTAGCTGCAACGGCAACGGCCAAAGAAGGAACCATACCACTGGCCATCGCTGCGGCCATAATATAATAGTTTCCAGAAGCCAATGCCCCGATACTGAATAGATAAGCCGCTTTGTTAATAGGTCCTCCAAGATCCGCTGCCAGCATGACACCGATTACTACACCAAGGACAACTTTATTGGCGGTTCCGATATTGTTAAGAAAAGTCGCAATCCATTGATTCAATTCCCCCATAAAAGGATTAAGTAAGGCAACCGTAACGACTCCGACCACAAATACACTAAGTAGTGGAAACAGCAACACTGGCTTAATACCATCCAATGACTTCGGCAATCCTTTTAGAGCGCGCCGCAAAAACTTAATCGTATAGCCCGCAAGAAACCCGGCAAGAATCGCCCCCAGAAAACCGCTGCCTCCCGTATTCGCAAGATATCCGCCTACTAACCCAGGTGCAAGTCCCGGACGATCAGCAATTGCATAAGCTATAAAACCGGCCAATACCGGGACAAATAAGGTAAATGCCGCCCCGCCAATTTCCATTAACATAGCCGCAATTTGATTATAGGACGGGTCGCCGGGCGTTGCCGACTTTATTCCCCAGAAGAAAGAGATCGCAATCAAGATCCCACCAGCCACAACGAGCGGAAGCATATTGGAAACACCGTTCATCAGACTTGCATAAATTCCAGTACCCTTGTTGGAGGACTCTAGTTGGGTAGCGCTTTCATTATTATCTATACTGCTATATATAGGTGCAGAGAGCGCAGCCTCAATTACTTTTTCTGGCTCCTTGATTCCTTTTGCAACGTTAGTTTGATACATTGGTTTTCCAGCAAACCGCTCTATATTCACTTTGGTATCTGCAGCGACAATAACAGCAGTCGCGCGGCTTATATCTTCATGCGTAAGCTTATTTTCAACACCGACAGAACCATTGGTTTCAATTTTTATTTCGTACCCCATCTTGGCCGCTGCCTTTTGCAAATTCTCAGCCGACATATACGTATGGGCAATGCCGGTGGGGCAGGCAGTTACACCAATAAGATAACCTTTAGATTTTTTTTGCTCTAGTTCATTAGAACCTTCATTGTCCTTTTGCTGCAATATCTGTAGAATCTCTTTTTTTGTTTCCGCTTTCAAAAGTTCTCCTCTAAAATTATCATCTATTAACCATCGTGAAAGTTGTGTGAGTGTTCTCAAATGTTCTTTTGAGGCTTTCTCGGGTACCCCTATCATAAAGACCAGGTGTACAGGTTCTCCATCAAGTGAATCATACTGGATAGGCGTAGCGGATCGCAGGAAGAGCAGTACAGGCTCAGAGATTAGATTACTTCTCGCATGCGGAATTGCAATTCCACTGCCGATCCCCGTAGTGGACAGCGCTTCGCGATCCTTCAAGCATTGGATGAAGGCCGAATGTTCATCCGCCTTTATTCTTCCAAGCTCGATCATTTTATCGGCTAGTAAACGAAATAACGTTTCTTTCTCAGCGGGCTGTTCGGAAAGCATAATATTATTTTCTTGAAGCATTTTCACAATACTCATATGTATACCCCCAAATTATAGATATTGGATTGCCATGGCAAAAATTTGTGAACCATATTCCCCTCTGTTCCATACGTGCTCCAAGTTGCCTTTGAGTCCTTCACCACTTTCACCGGTACTCGCCTTGATTAAGGCAACCAGCACTGCAATGCTGTCCTCTACTTGTCCTCCAAGCTTTAGCAATTCAACAACCGGCCAAATAAACCGTTCCTCAAGTGTCATTTTTGCCCACAGATTACGTGCAACCGTGGGAAGTTCCCGCCGTATTTCCGGATTGGACAAACGTGCGGCATATTTTTTATGCCAGTGATACAACTCTTCTTTTGAGTAGTTGTACTTTTGGATCAATAACGTTTGGAAACTATCAAAATAAGGTTTAAGCTCCTGCTGAATTTCAGTATCCAATATGGCTTCATGCAGATAAGTTTTTCCCTTTGCCAAGGCCAGAAATGATGACGCATCAGCAAACGTATTGACCATTAATCGCTTTCTCGCGAATGCACTCTCCAAATCTTTAACTGCAGGGATTAATGTGATTCCAGTATCTTCACATTGACTGCCGTCTACTGCTAGTTCATGGAAAGTCTCAGTCATTACAGTGAGATCTTGGGGCCAGGAAGCAGAACAGATCCGGTCTACAATAGTATCGGGTATGATCAAATTGTTCAGAATGGATTGTTCACGCTCCGATTGTGCTATTTCCTGCAAAATCCCTGAGAAATATTCGCTTACGTTCTCAATGTTTTCCGCACACAGGATAACTTTAGGTTGGCTGGGTTCCAGCAATTCCAATAAAGTTCGGCCAATATGAATCAAGTTTTCTCTCCTCACAGAGGTAGTAATCACTTTGGCTTCTTTTAGGGCCTCTCTAAGCTTCTCTTTGTCCTTCACCGGTGAGAGTGCGGCTACGACTCTTACAAACGGATGACGTTTACCTTCTTCCGCATCAGTAACGAATAAAGGATATCCCTGATTCTTATTAATAGCCTCCAGCAGTTCCTCATTTACATCAGCCAGTACCACATCGTATCCGCTTTCTTCGAGCAAAGGGACTACCAACCCTCTTCCCAGTGCTCCCGCACCGAAATGCACCACGATCTTATTCATTTCAGCGTTCCTCCCTGGAAAATTTCTCAAACAAGATATGTTCTGCCTCTCTGGACCAGCCATTACTGCTGACCTCCAATTTCAGATCTTCGTCGAGATTTCCAATATCACATAAATCAGTCAAGGGCAGATCGGTTAATGACGGATAAACGACCACTTTACCAGCATATATGCCATCACGTACGGCACGAATGCCATCCTTCGCTGCTCTTAGACCGGCAATTGCCGCAATATTAATATCGGGGTTAATCATCCCCGTTTCCATCTTCTCAATAACCCGTAACTGATCTTCAACTGCTGAACCACTGCTGGCGGTTACGGATGCCTGCTTTGAAGCAATCAAGCCAAGGGGGATTTTTCCAAAATGCCCGTAACTAGTGCCGGCAAACATAACTAGCAGACCATCGTCAGCCAGATATTCAACAATATCATTTACAGGATCAACTCCGGGAGCGCATATCACAATATCAGAAGCGCCCTTCTCGCCAACAATTTGACGGATTTTCTGTTTATAATCCGGAGTATCTTTCAATCCAATGGGAATTAACTCAATCCCTTTAGTGGCTGCTGTTTCTCCAAATACATCAAGCAGAGAATCCAATCGCTTCCTTGTTCGATTAGTGATAATAATACGGCGTGGAGGCACATTATGCTGCAGAGCACGCATAATATGGATTCTGCCCATGGCACCTCCTCCACCTGAGATAATCAAGTCTCCTCCGCCTTTATAATCGTAGCGGTATTTGTCACTCTTAAGCGCATCCGACAGCTTGCGTGTTGCCGCACCGAGCAGATTTACCTTATTGTAATGAATTTTGGCGATATCGGCATTAACATAACGAGTTGCTTCACTTTCCGGAAGCCAGCATAAAATGGCTTGCTCCGTCATAAGTTCCGTTAACTGACTCATCTGCGTATCCGTTGGATTGCCGAGAATAATAATATCGTCGTAGTATTCGGACGGGAAGCTATTCAGAAGAATATAATCAGCGGGGAGTATGACCTGTTTGCCCGCATGCTGACCGGGATCGAAAACATGAATTTGTTGTGCTTTAAAAGATACATCCAACTCAAATTCCTTGGTAATATTACCGTCAATATGGATATAGAGCGAACCCCCATCCTTCAACATCTGCCGTGAATGTTGTACAAAAGCAGCCTCCACACAGGCGACGGGTTCAGTTTGGGCAACTGAAGCGTAACTGAAATCAGAATTTACCGAAAACGCGCAGCTTCCGTTATCAGAATTAAACACTTCGGCACCCAACAGAATATACTCTGCCATTCCACCATTAACATTGACACCGATACAGTAGCGTTCACCTTCCAGGTAAACATCAGGTTGGACCCCAAATCTTTTGCCGGTAGGCCAGTCCTCGGCCATATCGGAACCCGGCTCCACAACCGTCAGGGACAACTCATGCCCCAGACGCGCAGGGTGCGCAGCGAAATCACGATCTTTAAAGAGCGGATAATCATTGCCCATGTGGATCATCTTTACATCCGATGCACAGATCGTAAAGGCATCCACTCTGGCTAGCACTTCCTTCGGTCCGGGAAGAGGCAAACTTTCTTTAACCGGCTTATCATTTACGCCAAAAGAATCCAGTCCTTTTCCATTAAGGGGCCAATAAAGCTGTTCCTCGGGTCTGTTCATATTCTTACCTCTTTCAAATCCTAGATTATTTTTAGCATCTAAATCACATTCAGGGTGTGAAATTATCCCACAGTTCTTTGGCGCTTTCTGGCTCTGTAACAAAGGTGAATGCGTCCGGATCTTGTTCATACTGTGTATAAATTGGAATTTGGCTTTGCAATCCAAACTCAGGGTAGGTGCGCGCCGACTTGACGATTAATTGTGAGGGCTGATAAGCAGGATTAGCTTCCCATTCAAGGCCACCAGTCTTGGTCACCAACGGAAAGTAGGCCACACCGCCATGTGCTCGCACCCCTTTGTAATCAAAACCAAAATCACGGATACACCAGGCACCGAAAGCCATATTCTCTTCCGGCTTTGCATTAACGGTTGCATGTGCCCAATATGGCGGAACAATGACCACGTCGCCAATTTTGGCATGAACTGCAAAGCAACGACCGGGATGATCATCGGCCTTCTCCTGCATATAGATGACGGCTTCACCTTCCCATATTTCGTAGACCTCTGGTGTGGATGTTCCACAAGATTCTGAAACCGCATGAATATGCCCTTGACTGCGAACTGGTTCAGCACCGATCTGCCCTTTAGAGTAAATAACTGCACCGTACAATAGATGCCTCTTCTGGAGATCGGAGTAATGCGCCTTCTTCCCAACATCCATCGCAATGGTGTACACAACCTCCGGCCCAGAGGCCTCGGGGTTCTTCAGACTTTGACGAATATCATCCAATTTCCGTTGTTCGACTTCCGGTCCAAACACGTCTTCCCCATATTGGAACATTAAATGATTATCATCTACAGCAATATCAAATCCCGGATCAAATCTCATTTCTCATATCCTCCTTACAAATTCCTGACAAACGCCTGAATTAAAGCGATCTCAAGATTAGGATTAGAACTGGTATTGGTCACCGTATAACTCTTTACGCACTCCGGTACAATGAAGGTCTCGCCATAATGAACTTCGAACGGATCAAATGTACCGTCAGGACTCTCAACAATAGCCGATTCTCCTTCGACCAAATTCAACATATTCACGCTGTTGTGCGTCTCCAAAGTTACCTTGTCCATAAACCAGTGACGCTGAGTCTCAATAAATTCAAGCTCATGCAGTCCTGTGCGTTCTGTTCTAACTCCATCTTCAGTACTGAGAGTTTCAAAGCAGTTGATAAGATTCTCTTCCACCCATTTTGTGTTTCGGTGCATCTGCACATTGTTGCTTCCATGCTCAAGGTGGACAGGTCGTGGCAGGCCATCAAGACCTGTGCGGCCCCAATCCCAGAGCTTGAATGTGAAAATGTAAGGCGTAGCGCTAATCTCCAGTACAACTGTATCGGGACCACCACAATGGATGGTGCCTGCCGGAATGAGAATATGGTCATGTTTTTTCACAGGAAAGATATTAATATACTTCTCATCGGGAAAATGATAGTCTCCTTTTGCTGCTTTCTTCAAGTCTTCTATCAGTTCATCTTTTGTTGTCCCTTCCTTAACGCCCAAATATACAGTCGAACGATCCGTGGAATCCAAAATATAATAACTTTCATCTTGGGTATAATGCACTCCGAACTTCTCCTGCGCATACTCCACTAAGGGATGAACCTGCAAACTTAAATTTCCGCCACCCATAGTATCCAAATAGTCGAAACGAATTGGAAATTCAGTACCGAAACGACTGCGGACTTTTTCACCGAGCAATTCGTTCGGATGCTGACGTACAATATTAATGGATGGGACCTCGATCCGTACCCCTCCGAAGTTCAAATAAAGACTGTTTTCCTCCGGTACTCCGTCGAACGCCCAACCGTAGTTTTCCGATCCTGGATCAAGATTAAATCTTTCCTTCATCCACTGCCCGCCCCAGACGCTGGCATCAAAATATGGAACAACTCGAAATGGCCCACTGACTACTTGTTTTAGAGCTGCACGATAATCTTCGCCACTAACCATCTTCGGTTCATTACGCACGTTTGTATCCAGCAGGAAGTCCACATCACTGTAAAGCAGGCTCTTATGTCGGTCAGCTGTTCTCCACTCGAAGAAATAGCCCCGTTTAAACTTACGTAGAGCATCTTCGTTCTCATTGTCTGCCTTCCAGTTTGGCATCCCTTCTTTACGGTACCTGCATTGTATTTCCCATCTTGCCAGATCTGCGTAAACTAGAATATCAGGCTTAACAATAACCGACGTCCCAGTCCCATAAACGATAACTAATCCTTCTGCTTCAGCGATTTCTTGTCTCGCTTTCTTTAGTCGTTCTTCAGGAAAAAATTCGTGTAGCTCATAATGCGACATCACTCCGAAGACCCGATCATCCGTTAATGTCCTCTGCACCATTTCTGTAATGTCGGTTCCGTCCATTGCAGTGTCATCTGCAAACACCACTTTGTTTGGAGATAAAAGTGAAATTAAAAGTGCCGCAAGTTCTTCGTTGCGAACACCCGGGTAGCATTCAATGCCTAAAATTGTTCGGTTTGATTTTCTATCTTTCACTGCCGCCAGCAGCCGTTCAGCAATCGCTTCATACCCAGCCCACACACCCGTAAAACTTTCTATCTTAATCTCAGGGGCAAGATTATAATGTGCCAGTTTTATCACTCCCTATAAAGTTATATTGTCATTACAATATAACCATAACATTGAGATTATTCTTTGTCATTACTTGAGATTGTACATTTTTTATATAACAATAGAACATCCTTGGGATTGCTGAGGATCAATTTGGTTACAACTGATCTCTCTCATGACATTGTTTCAA
>RCUU01000309.1_pt1 | contig 28059 bp, 45 predicted proteins | sample 2166211 | NCBI WGS metagenome assembly RCUU01 (sample SAMN09932620, study PRJNA488358) | compost metagenome | feature: garden; material: soil; isolation source: compost soil in phenylacetic acid-enriched culture | place: Germany: Experimental Botanical Garden Goettingen | collected 2016-01-27
TGCTGGCCATGCCGCGCGAGATGGATACCCAACTGCCGCAGCGGGTGAGCATTACCGCGCTGAGCAGCACACGGGAATATGCCTCCACTACCCAGTACGCCGAGCGGCTGAACACCACAGCCGTCAACGTCGAGCAGCGCGACATCCCGTTGGTCCTGTCCGACGACGAAGTCGCGCAGATGGCCGACAAGCTGCTCTATCTGCGCTGGCTGGAGCGGACCGACGCCGAGCTGTTGCTGCCGCCGACCTATCTCGGCCTGGAGCCGGCGGACGCGGTGACCGTGACGGTTCCCTACGGCACCTTCGAACTGCGCCTGACCGAGATCAACTACGAGTCGGATGGTCGCCTGATCTGCAAGGCTAAGCCGAACAACGCGGCGATCTACCAGAGCAATGCCGTGGGCGCCGAGGCCCCCGGGCCGAGCGGCTCCATACCACTCCCAGGAAGCTCCCTGTTCGTTCCGCTGGATATCCCGCTGGTGGATGAAACCCTGCAGAATGAACCCGGGTTCGTCGGTGTCATGACCGGTTATACGGACGGCTGGCCGGGTGCGGTTGCCGTTCGCTCGGCTGATGGCGGGCAGACCTGGAGCGATCTGCAGGCTTTCGTCGGCAAGGCGGCCGTGGGCTATGCCAGTGGAACGCTGCCGGCCAGCGCCTGCACGGTGATCGACCAGCACAGTATGAGCGTTGATCTGCTCTCGGGTGAACTGGAGTCCATCACTCGTGACCAGATGATCGCCGGCATGAACTATGCGGCCTATGGTACCGATGGCCGCTGGGAGATCGTGCGGTTCCAGACTGCCGCGCTGCAGGCGGATGGCAGCTATCTGCTGTCCGGCTTTGTGCGGGGAGACCGTGGCACCGAATGGGCAACCGGCCTGCACCAGGCGGGCGACTACTTCATCCTGCTGGCCGACCCCGACAACGCCTTTATCGGCATGGCGGTCGCATCGATTGGCATGCCGGCGACCTATCGCGGCGTTACCTCTGGAGCGACTATCGACAGCGCCTCGGATGTGCCGTTCACCTACCAGGGCGTCAACCTCGAATGCCTGAGCCCGGTGTCGGCGCGCGGCGTTCGTGACGGATCCGGAAACTTCACTGGCAGCTTCACCCGCCGCTCGCGCCTCAGCAGCAGCTGGTGGACCACCGGCGTTCCGGCGCCGATCGGCGAGGTCAGCCAGGCCTATGACGTCGAGGTGATGTCCGGCGCCACTGTGAAGCGGACCATCACCAGCAGCACTCCGGACTTCAACTATTCCGCCGCTGATCAATCCACCGACTTCGGCTCTACCCAGGCCGCCATCACCTTCCGCATCTATCAGCGCTCGGAAACAGTCGGGCGCGGTTATCCCTTGGAGGTAACCCTTTGACCACACCGAACATCGGCCTGACCGAGCTTTCCAACAGCCAGAGCCAGTACCTGAACGCCAATGAAACCTTCGCTATCCTCGACGCCCTTCTGGGCAAGGTGGTCAAGGACAAGGACCTCAACGCGCCGCCCGGATCGCCGGACAATGGTGACGTCTACATCGTCGGCACCAGTCCGACCGGACTGTGGGAGGGCAAGGCCAAGAACATCGCCTTCTGGAGCGGCAGCGCCGGCGCCTGGGTCTTCGTCCTGCCGAAAGAGGGCTGGAAGTTCGAGCCGGTGGACGAGGATCAGGTCTATCGGTATGACGGCACCAACTGGGTGGCGTTCGCTGGCGGCGGCTTGGCCAACCCGATGACCACGGCCGGTGATCTAATCATTGGCGGCGAGTCAGGTGCTGCTTCTCGCCTTGGGATCGGCTCGCCAGGACAGGTGCTCACCAATATTTCCGGCTTGCCCGCCTGGTCCGATCAGTCGGCTTCCTCAGGTCTCAGTTTGGTCAGCAAGAGCGCCAACTACACCTTGCAACTGGCGGATGCCAATAACGGGATTCTACATCCATCTGCCGACACCACGGCTCGCACGTTTACACTTCCGGCAAACGCCTCTGTACTTTTCCCAATTGGCACGGCGATCACCTTCATCAACCAAAACGGGGCTGGCAGCATCACTATTGCCATCACGACGGACACGCTGCGGCTGGCTGGTGACGGCTCAACCGGAAGTAGAACTCTGGCAGCAAACGGTATGGCGACTGCGCTGAAACTCACGACGACTGAGTGGATCATCGCAGGAGTAGGTCTGACATGAATATTCATCAGCGTCTGTTGGCAAGTTATCCAAGGAATGCTGGCGCGAACTTCCCTGTTCGTCTTTCCGTGACAAACACGGATCGTATAGTTTCCCAAACGCCCGCCATAGTGATGCCGGCGACCGTTAATGCCGGCGACCTTCTGATCATGGTTCTTGTGTGCGGGTCGTCATCGACGTTCGAAATCAACAACCCGGCTGGCTGGACCCAAGTTGGCACCGAGTCGGTGTTTGGCTCTATCAGAACTCGCGTCTTATACAAGATCGCGGATGGATCTGAGGCTGGCGGAACGGTTACGATTAATTTGACCAACAACTCAAATAACGTCGCGCAGGTTCATCGCATCCAAGCGGGGACGTTCAATTTGAGCGGTCCCGTGGAAAAAGCGAGCGCTACAGGATTAGGCTCAACAATGCCTTGCCCCACGATTTCGCCATCGTGGGGGCTGGCAAACACATTGTGGATCGCGCACGTCGGCGCAAATGGCTCGTTCAGCGTTGGCGCTTGGCCATATGCGGACGGCAGGTCGTCAATTCGACCCGGCACAGCCAGCGCCACCATTCCAAGTATCGGCAGCTGCTACAGACAGCGCACAGCTGCATCAGAATCCCCGGGGAGCTTTACGGCTGGCGTCGGCTCATATTCTTACGGAACTGAAACCCTCGCCGTGCGGCCGATCTAAAGCTGACTTTCGGTTAGGTTGAAGCCAGCCAGTGTGCGGGCTTTTTCATGCCTGGAGAAAACCAATGCGTACATCGCAACGCGGCTTGAGCCTCATCAAGTCGTTCGAGGGCCTGCGCCTGCATGCCTACCAGGATGCCGTTGGCGTCTGGACCATTGGCTATGGAGCCACCCGTGGCGTGAAGGCTGGCATGTCGATCACCAAGGAACAGGCTGAGCGCATGCTGCTGAACGATGTGCAGCGATTCGAGCCTGAGGTTGAGCGTCTGGTAAGGGTGCCGCTGAATCAGAACCAGTGGGATGCCCTCATCAGCTTCGCCTACAACCTCGGCGCAGCCAATCTTGAGTCGTCCACACTTCGGCGCCTGCTGAACGCTGGAGACTACGCCGGTGCTGCCGATCAGTTCCCGCGCTGGAACAAAGCTGGCGGCAAGGTTCTGCAGGGACTGGTTCGACGCCGGGCCGCGGAGCGCGAGCTGTTCCTGGGGGTGGCATGACCTGGCTGAAACTGTTGCCAACCTGGCGCTGGTGGCTGCTGGCCGTCCTGCTGGTCGCGGGAATCCAGCAGGCGAGGGTGGTCGGGCTGCAGGGCGACGTCGCCCAGGCCAAGGGCGAGCTCAACGACTACCGCCTGCAGGTCGCCGAGCGCGATCTGCGCGCCGCGGCGGCAGCCAGGGCCGAGGAGCAACGCCGCCAGCAGGTGGTGGATGAGGTGGAGCGGAATGGAAATGAACGATTGGAGATGGCCCAGGCTGATGCTGCTCGGGCTGGTGATGCTCTGCAGCGCCTGCAGCAGCGATTCGCCGATTCTGAGCAGCGTAGCCGAGCCTGTGGCGATTCCATCACTGCCCAGCTCGGCCAGGCAGCCGAAGACGACGCCCGAATGCGAGCCGACCTGCTCGGCAGGCTTGGAGAGGCTGCTCGACTCTATGCTGCAGAAGCCGACGAGCGGGGAGTAGCTGGGAGGACCTGCGAACAGGCGTACGACCGGGTGAGGGGAGGGGGATAGGTGCCCAGAACGGGCGGGAAGTGGCTTCCAAAACAAACCGGCCCTATGCCGGATTATCTGGCCTGTAGCGCGGCTATCTGCCAGTCGCGAATTGGAAGCGCCGAGGCCGCACACCAGTAACGAAGCGCCTTCCGGCCCGATGACGCGGCTACTGTTGCATCATCGGGGTGTGTTGGGAAAGGCTTTCCATTCAATGCCTTAGAACAGTAGTTCTTTTTGAAGCCGGGAAAACTTCCAATACTACCCGGATTTCTGCGGCATTGTCGGCGGCTCGGCGACCTCATGTTCACGCAGGCGGATGTAGCGGTCGGTCATCCGACGGTCGGCATGGCCGCCCAGCTTCTGCGCATCCTTGCCCTGGCGCTTGGCATCCGTCAGCGCCTTGGCGCGCAGGTCATGAATACGCGCATCGGCCACGCCGGCCTTCTCCCGGGCGAGGGCCCAGGCGTCCTGCACGGACTTGTAGTCCGCCTGCTTGCCCTTCTTGTTGCAGATCAGCGTCAGTCCGCGCACCGGTCGCGGGAGCGCCTTGGCCCGCGCGATGACCGCCTTCAGATCGGGCGTCATGGCGATCAGTACCTTGGCGCCGGTCTTCTTTTGCTGGAAGGCGATGCCGGCGTCCGATACGTCGGCCAGGTGGATCGCCAGCACGTCGTTGATGCGCTGCCCGGTGAGATATGCCAGCTCGAAGATGCAGCGCATGTACTCGCTGCAATTCCCGAGGATAGCGTGGAATTCCTCATCCGTGAGGTAACGGTCTCGCTTCTTTTCAGCGTGCGGCTTGATGCCGATACATGGGTTGCTGTCGACCTCGCCCCATTCCAGAGCATGGGAGAAGACGACCCGCAACATGGTCAGCGTCCGGTTGGCCATGTTCGGCGTGGCGGCCATGTGCTTCTTGATCTGCGCGACATGGCGCGGCAGGACGTCACGCGGCTCGAACTCGGCCAGCACGGTCTTGAGCTTCTCGCCGGCGATCCGGTACTGCGCCATGGTGTTGGCCGATCGGGTCGGGGTGATGTGCTCGAGCACGCGATCGATCAACCCGGGCATGCCCTTGTTCGCCGCGGTATCGGTCATCCTGGCGTAGGCCAGCAGGGCGCCGGGATAATCCTTCCCGAGGTTCGTCCACTTCCCGTCCTTGACGTAGTAGTAGGACGGCCCCCGCTGGTACATGCAGGCAGGCAGATGCCTGTCTTTCTTCCTTGGGCGCATTCTGCCTCCTATCCCGTAAGCCGCAACTGCGGTCCTTTCTTCGCCGGCTTTCCGCCGAGCCTCTGCAGTACGACCTGTTCCAACACCTTCGGCACGCCATCGCCACCGTCGATGTAGGGAAATTCATTATCGGCCAGCCAGCGCTTCTGCGCCGCCGCCCGCTTGAAGCCGGTGAGGTCTTCAAGCTCTTCAGCCGTCAAACACCGGATCATGGCAATACCTCATCGCGCCGCGAGTGCGGCGATGCGTGGAATGGTTTGGATTTGGCCCGATATGGCCCGATATGGCCCGATATGGCCCGTTATGGGCGGCGGGCCATATGGCTAGCGCTGGAGGAGGGCTATTCGCCCGGATAGAGAATTGCGCGGACGCTCTCGAACAGCTGAGGCTCGTGATACTTCTGCGACAGGTATTAGCCCTTGTGGGCCGCTCCGTCTTGAGTTGATTCGAGCAAGGCATGAATACGTTCGTGTGCATCAGTCAGCGCCACTTCAACAGCTTTCCTGTGATCGCCGGTCCACTCGCGCAGCTCAGCATCAAGGCAGTCTCGGATATCTGCCATGCTCACCGTCTTGCCGTTGAGGCGCGCCAGTTCGTCGAGGCAGGCGTTCCAAATTTCGCGGGCGTGGTGATGTGCAACGTAGCCGTCTCTGCCAAGATCGCGCAGCATCTTGCTGATGCTGTCGGAATTCGTCAGGCGCTCCGGCACAACCACCACCCTGGAGCGGAGGGCTTCCAGTTCTTCCTCCAGCAGCCGGATACCCTCGGATAGGTAAACATCCATGCTCTTTTGTGCCGTGCTGCGGGTGATGTTCTCGGCGAAATGTCTGACCACGATATCGGCCAGCATGTGCTGGCATTCGGCGTTCTTTGCCTTCAGCGCTTGGTTCTCGGCCTCCAGCTTGTCGCGCTCACCAACAAGTAGGCGAAGATCGCTCGGCACCATGCGGTCAAGGATGTTGTCCTGCTCGGCAATAGGCAGCTCTGCGATGGTCTGCAGCGCAATCTCTGCACGCTCCAGCCGCTCCCGCAAAATCCCCACGTTCTCGATGGTGATGTCCAGTGCTTTGTCTTCGCTGCTCATGCTGCCTCCTGCTTGCTGTGCTTCGCGATGAACTCCGTCGCCCTGACACAGAGCTCGTGAGCGATGGGTGATGCGCTGCGATCCGCGTAGACCTTCAGCTGGCGCAGCAGCTCAAGGGCCTCGTTGCGGAACATCGCCGCCTCAAGCTGCGCCTCGTAATGGACGTGCGGGTTCTCGATCAGCGCTTCTATTCCGCGCTGAACGGCTGATTTGTCGAGCATTGGTCACTTCTCCCCTGTGTAGGCCTTCCAGTCGACCTTCCGGCCGTTGACCAGAAACCCCCATTCGCCCTGCCAGCGACTGGTGACGAACAACGTGAACACGCCTCCGGGCGATACCTGGTCGATGCGGTGGTATTCGCCGTGGCGAAGGGTGGCGGTGTCGCCGGCTCTACGGTCAATGAACTCGGTGACCTGGGCGCAAGCGGGGGCTTTCATCAGGCCGACCAACTCCTCATCGGCCAGCCGCTGCTCGGTGTACCGGCCCCGCAGGATCACCGTGCGGGCGTGCCAGGGGTGATCATGCAAATCACGGTCATCATCCGGCCTCAGGATGTGGTGGACTCGGATCGACCACGGGAACCACCAGTACTTCGGCTTGTGCGTGTCGCGGTCGTAGGGGTTGAACAGCCACCAGCGGCCCATGTAGGTCTCGGAGCCGTCGGCGGACATGATGTGCAGGTAGGGCGTGCGCTGGGCTCGGCGGATCAGCCAGGCCGCCACGGCGGGGCGAGACAGGACGGCGGCAAGCAACCGCCAGAAGAATTCGGACATGACAAAAGCCCTCCCTGGCATGAAGCCAAGAACTGGTTGATAGGTAGGGATCAGGAGCGGGGTGGGACGGGGGAGCAGCGGATGCACTTACAGGCGGTGACGAGCAGGCCGCTGGAGCGGCAGTAGGTTGGCCTGGTCATTTGTGGTCACTCCCGCAGTTCGGGCCGCCAGTGCACTCGAAGCCGCCACCGCAGCGCGGCGGCAGAGCCTGAAGCGTGGACAGGCACTTCATACAGAGGTGGTTCTCGGTTTCGCGTGGCGGTTTCTCGGCCCAGCCCTTCGGCCATGAAGACCAGTGCAGGCCGATCATGTCCCTGAGCTCGTGTTGCTCTCGGCAGAGGTTGCAGCGGTAGGTGCGATCGATCATGGCGTCATCGCCGTGTTGTTCCAGAGCTGGCGCAGGGTTGGGTGCAGCTCCAGGGTGTCGGCGTTCGGGTCCATCAGCTCGTTCCGTGGGTCCAGCACCACGGTCATGCCCCAGGTCACCCGGAACATGGAGCCCTGCTGGGCAACCTCGATCAGCTTCTCCAGCACCTTCTTGCACTGGTCGTGGTCGTCGAGGTCGAGCCATTCGATACCGTCTTCGTCCTCGGTGATGCAGTCGGGCAGGTAGCCCTTGATCAGCGATTCCAGGAAGGAGGCGACCTGCTGGGCGCATTCCAGGTCCTGCTCGCTGGCGCGTGCCATCTTCATAGTGGGGTTCCTTCGCCGTAGTGGCGCTATGGCAGGGAGTGGGGTAGGCGCCCGATGATCATTCCGGTGATCACCAGGGCGAGGGGGGCTGCACTCAGGCAGCCTCAGATCCAGCCGGCCGAAAGCAGCGTGAATGCTGCAGCAGCCACGCGCGGGTCTTGGCCGTCTCCAATGGCGCGGTTCCGGTCCATCCGATCGGCCATCCCATTAGGCTTTCCCAGAAATCCGGGTTCACATACAGCTTGCCGATGGGCGTTCCACGCAACTTGTTCTGGCTTCCGCCGACTTCCTGGAACGTGCCCCCCCATCGGCTGGAGCCATGGCATGGCGTCGGCCACGATCCAGGTCCGCCGGCGCTGGTGGTCGGCGCCGATGTCATCTGATCCGAGCACACCCCATCGCGCATCGAACCCCAGCTCGGCCAGGTCGCCGAGTACTCGGCCAAGCCCTCGATGAGTGAGCGCTGACGAGTTCTCCACGAACGCGAGGCGGGGTCGTACTTCGCGAATGATGCGGGCCATTTCCACCCATAGTCCGCTGGCTTCGCCCTCGATACCTTCCTTCTTCCCGGCTGGGCTGATGTCCGTGCAGGGAAAGCCTCCCGAAACCACGTCAACAAGGCCGCGCCATGGCTGTCCGTCGAAGGAACGAACATCGTCCCATATGGGGAATGGTGGAAGGTGTCCTTCATTCTGGCGCTGCATGAGTCGGCGTGCGCGGTAGGGATTGATCTCCACGGCGCACACGGTTCGCCAGCCAAGGAGCTTGCCGGCGAGAATTCCGCCACCAGCGCCCGCGAAAAGTGCCAGCTCATTCATCGTTTCTCCAGGTCGAGTGATGCCGTGCCGCTGGTGCGGCTGGCGGGTGGGGTGGGGAGGCGGCCGTATGTCACGGCCCGGTGTCACGGAAGGCGAATCAGCGTTTCGAGGTCGCGGTCATCGAGGCGATCAGCCCCGTGGATCAACCGCGTGATGTAGTCCTGGGGTTCCTCGATACCGGCCCGGACCATGCCGCGAATCAGGGCGAAGTCGGTGGCCTTGAACAGGTCCAGCTTGATGGTGCGGGAGAGGAGGCGGGCCAGGCGTTCCTCTTCGGTCTGCTTGTCTCTTTCGCGCTGTTCGCGCTTGCGTTCGGTGGCGGTCTTGGCAGTCATGCGGCCCTCCTTCGCTCTGCCGCCATGTCCGTGTCGTGATGACCGGCCAGCCAGAGCGAGCGTTCCAGCAGCATGTGCATGCCGTAGGGGCAGGCGGCGAGTGGTTCGTTGCAGCGCCTGGCCTCGCAGCCTTCCCGGTACTCGGCCGTTCGCGCTGGACTATCAAGCAGCATCCTGTTCATCGCGACCTCGCTTGATCTGGAACTCGTCGATGATCCGGAACACTGTCCGACGCGAACAGTCCGCACGCTCGGCGATCTGCCGAATCGTCAGGCCTTCCGCGCAGAGCCGGCGAATGGCTGGCTCCAGCTTCGAGCGACGCAGTTTGCCGCGGTCGACACAGGCCTGCCGCGCCGCGGCGCCAAGCTCACGCTTCTGCGTGTTCGCATGCTTGATCACGATCTTGTGCTCGGCCGCGATCCGCTTGATGCGGTCCACGTCCATGCGCAAGGCCATCTTGATGGCGGTGATGCCGGCGCCCTTGTCGGCCAGTTCCCTGATCTGCTGGGCGATCCGCGCGGCCTTGTTCTGCTCCGCTGTGATGGTGCTGCTTCCCGGCAGGCAGAGGTCGTTCCGGTTCCATTGGTAGGGCCGGTCGAGGCGCTGCTCGATGCCGGGGATGATGGTGATCTGGCCGCCGGAGGCTTGATAGTCCCTGACCATCCCGGCGATCGCGTCACGGTCGATTTCCACCTTCCGGCGGGTGCTGTATTCGATGCGGTTCATGCTGCGACCTTCTGGCCGTCCTGGGCCTGCTGGATGTGGGAGATCAACGCGGCACAGATGCGTTGGAAATCACTGGCGCGGTACAGCACAGCGGCGCGCTCACGGCCAACCGGCTCGAAGCCGATGGAGCGGAGGAAGTCGGCGGTCAGTGCGAAGCCAAGGCGGGCATTGATATCGCCAAGCTTGATGCGCTGGCCGTCGTCTGCCACCGGCGCAACGGTTGCCATCGGCGCCACTTGGCGCTGCTCGACCTGTGCCGTCGGAGCGGCAGGCTCGACGGAATGAGCTGGCGCTGCCTGGCACAGTGCTTCCTGCCGTTGCTGCTCTGTTTCGTGCTCGGCGATTCGCGCCTTGATCACCGCCACCAAGTCGTCGTTGGCCTTCAGCACCAACTGCTGGGCGTCGGCGAAGAGGAAGGCGTGGTCCTTGGCCAGTTCCCGCAGGATCGCCAGATTCAGGCGGATGCCGTCGGCAACGCGGCTGGCCTCGATCTTCGCCCGGGCCAGTTCGGTGTCGGCGGCTTCGCGCAGACTGGTGACGGTCTTCTTGCCCTTGATCGCGCCTGCGAAGTCCGCCGGGATGACCGGCATCACCACCTTGCCGCCGAGGGTGCTGTTGATCTGGGCGATGTGCTCACGCAGGGAAGTCGCGGCGTTGGCGACGATCTCGGCGCGGATGCTTTCCTTGCGCGCCTTGACCAGCCGGTCCAGCTCCAGGCGCTTGGCGCGCGCTTCGGCGGAGATTTCGTCGATGGCGCGGAAGAGGGCGTCGATGCTCTCGGTCTGGCTCAGGGCGTGCTGCTTGGCGGCTGCCAGGCGATCCTCGACGTCGCCGCACCATTTCACGGTCTTCTCGGCGTCGGCGAAGTCCTGGTCGGTCTGCAGGTCGGTGTTGATGCCCTGGAACACGGTCAGGGCATGAGCCTTGAAGGCGTCCAGGTTGCTGGCGGTGACCATGCCGGTGACTTCGATACGCAGCGCCGGCAACGTTTCCGGAGTCCTGCCGACGGCTTCGACCTTGGCCTCGGCCGGGGAGAAGGCGGCCAGGTCCTGCGCGAACTGCGCCCAGCCGGCCAGCAGTTGCTCGCGGCGCCCGGTCACCGGCCGGTACTCCATCTGCACCAGGTTGTTCTCGGTGCCGTCGGAGCAGACGAAGATGGCGCGCTCGGCGCCGGTGACCAGCAGTTGCTGTTCCAGCTGCCAGTAGTAATGCGGCTCCAGCTCGCCGGCGCGTACCTTCGCGGCCAGACCTTCGTTCCATAGCTTGTGCTCGAACAGGGCGGTGCCGAGCATGTCCATGCCGTCGACACTGGCCAGCAGGTTGCCCTCGGTGGCGACCACCGGGAACAGGTCTTCTCCAAGCCGCGCCTCGATGATGGCGCGGGCAAGGGCCTCGGTTTCGTGACCACGGTCGAACAGGCGCTGCTGGGCGTCGCTGACCTCCGGCGCGATGCCGGTCTTCTTCTGGGTCAGCAGGTCGCCGCGGCTCTGGTACTTGGAGGCGCCCATCATTGCCGGCGCTTCGCTGGCGGTGAAGTGCTGGGCGCGCAGAGCGTGCCATTCCGGGGAGCCTTGGGTGACGTTGTGAATGATCATGCCTGCTCTCCTTCGATGGCTTCGAGCGCGTTGATCTGGGCGATCTGCTCATCGCTCAGGGTGTACTTGCTGCTGATGGTGGCGACCAGGTGGTCGGCGGACGTCCTGCTCGCCTCAATGGCTGCACGCCACTTCGGCAGGTTCTCGGCCAACTGCTCGTCGGAGTAGGCGGCTTTGGCTTGCTCAAGCTTCGGCGCCGGCGGCGTGATATCGCGTTCCTTCGGCATGTCCATCACCTCTTCGGCAACCGGCATGCCGCGCAGCACGTCAGGGAACACGTCGCGAAGGGCGAAGGCGCGGGCGCGAAGTTGCAGCATCCGCTTCGGGTACTGGCTCCACGGACCCTGCTTGCCGGTGAGGCCGGCCGCCTTGGCATCCGCCATGCTGAAGGTGCGGGTCTGCTCTTCCTCGCCGCGACGCTTCACGCGGCAGGTGGCGATGTCGCCGTCGAGTGTCTCGTAGACGTACTCGCAGAGCGGCGATGAGCGCACCAGGGCGATCACGGCGTCGCCCCAGAGCGCCGGGCGGCCATTGATGACCGCGATGTTCTGCATCGCCTGCATGGGCTGCAGGCCGAGCTCCATGCCCCACTGGATGGCCACCAGGATGTTGCCTGGGTTATTGGCGAAGTCCTTCGGGACGATGGTGGACTTGGCCAGGTAGTCGGCAAAGCGAATGGCCTCGTCCAGCGACTGCGGCGCCAGGCTGAAACTGCCGCGCGCTACGGGTTCAGTGATTGCGTTCATGCGTGGTTGTCCTTGCCGCGCATCGCGCAGCCAGTGAAGGGAGGGGTTAAGGATGCGCTAGCTGTGCAGTGAATTGGCGAGCTAGCTATCGGTCGATGTCATCGCGGTTGGCGAGGTAGTGGTCTGCGATCTTTCGGGCCAACTCTTCGTCAGGCATGCCGATGATCTCGGCAATGTGAACGAGAATCTGGCTGGCATCACCGCGCGAAAGCTTGGTGCCGCCTTCGCCATAACCAGCGATGCTGCGTATAAAATCGCAGGCGTAGGTGTACGGATAGCGCGAGTCTTCGCTGCTCATATCGTTCTCCAGGTAGAAGGGAAAAGGCGCTTATCGCGCGCCACTCGGCCGATCACGCCCGCTGATGGTCACCGTCGTACCGACCGGAAGGAGGGGCTAGACGCTCGGCTGCTGGGGTTTTTCGCACCGGGCACTCGCCAGCGAATCCCGTCGCCGTTATCCCTTCGGGTCCGCGGCACTCGGATAGGTGATTGGCTGTTCGATGGTGTAGCGCCCGGTGATCGAGTCGGCGATTTCAAGAGCCTTGAAGAAGACCAGCATGGCGACGATGGCCAGCAGCAGGCCGTTGCGAATGGCACGTCGAATCATGGCGTCACCATCCCAACGAATGCCCATGCGAAGGCAATGACGCCGCCCACGAAAAAGGCCGCGAAGATGGTGGTCTTGGCGGCCTTGGTCAGGTCGATGGTGATGGTCATGCTGCGCTTCTCCTGATCACGTCCTGAATGTGCTGTTCGCGCAAATCGTCGCGGCGCTTGCGGGCGACGAATGCCGCGCGCTCGGTGAAGGCGCGCTCCTGCTCGTCGGTTATGTCAGCCTGCGCGTAGGCCATCTGGATCAGCCCAGTGCAGAACTCGTCGGTCGGGAACTGCGAGACAGCGATGCGCTCTATCTCGCGCTCAATCATGCGGATGGCGTGTTCTGAGCGGTTCATGCGGCCTCCTCGATGACCTTCTCGGCGAACTCGTTGATGTAGGAGCGAAGGTTGGCGTCGTAGATCGCCTTGGCCTGTTCGGTATCGCCGCGGCCCACTGCCAGCAGGCACTGCACGACGAAGCACTCCGAGCCGTTGTCGATGTCGCCCAGGTATTCCATCAGGCGATCGGCGAAGCCTTCGACCCGTAGGAGCGAGCCGGAAGGGCGGTGGCTGAAGAACGGAACCCGGTCGGCGTCCTCGCAGCACAGGAGATGGGCGACTTGCTCAGCGAGCCACTCGCGGCGCGCCCGGTCGTGATCCTCGTTTCGGAAGTGCTGGACTGCGTTCATGCTGAAATCCTCGCGAATGCGTGGATGGGAATAGGTGCCGGCGTACCGGCAAAAAAGCCCGCAGTGCTGACGGGCAAGAGGGTGAAGGTGCAGGCGGCCGGCGCTGCCCGGCATGCTTCTGGTCTGGCTCTAGAAGCCCCGCGAATCGCCTGCAAGAGGGTGGGGAGGCCCGTGCTGATCTCGGGCATGTGGACCTTGTTCATATCCGCCAAATACGTCCGGTGACCGCAGGCAGCCTTTCGGCTCTGTTGGCAGCACTGCTCTTAGACCGGCCTCGCTCGCCCACTCGCGGCGACCCAACTAGCGCATCAGCCTGCGCACTCTCCCCATAAATCGTTGCCCCTGATCGCCCAGGCGGGGCAGTTCCTGCGTTGCATCCGGTTTGCTCCTGCTTGCCGGTGGCGCCCCGTGTCGTTACCGCGGGGTTATTCGTCGTCGGGGTCAGGCTCCCAGCCCTTCACCTCGTAGGCGAACGCTGTCCACTGGTCCTGCTCCGCCTTACTCATGCTGTTCCAGCGGCGAGCCTCGTCACGGGCAATGGCCCGGCCGCCCTGGAAGGTCACCTTCCCGCAGTTGCTGCCGATGTCCTCGTCCGCATAGCGGATCTCGATCGCGACCTCGGGGAACTGCTCCGACACCTTCAGCAGCACTGGCTCCGGGAAGGACCAGGCCGTGTCGAATCGCGCTGTTCCGGCTTCTTGATCCACCGTCTGGTCATAGGCATTCCACTTGGTCCCCCACTTGGCTCTCGCGAACTCCATGTCGTGCAGGTAACCGGTGGCGCGGTGGTTGCGCAGCATCTGCACGAACTGCTCGAAGCTCTCATCGGAGAGCTGATCAAGGAGCACGCGATCGCGGCTGCCCGCTTCCAGCGAGGCGATCAGTGGGTTCTCGTCCAGAGGCTTGCGCCGCACGACATCGGCGAGCGTTTCCGCATCGCAGGCAATGCCGTTCCAGGGGAACTCCCCGGCAAATGGGATGATCTTGCTGAAGTCCACGCGGCCTTCCTCGTTGAGCATCCAGGCAATCACCTCGGGGGTTGCCTTAATTTCGGTTGTGACATGGTTTGGCATTTCCTTCCCCTCATCCTCTTCTGATGCCCCGGATAGGGGCGGGCTGTAGTCAATCCAGGCCTGTTTCAGCCGGCGCGTTGCGGAAGATCGCGGCGATGTGCTCGAAGGCCTGCGCCATCTCTTCGCGGCGGTGCTGCGACTTCGGTAGCCAGAAGGTCACCGCGCTGCGGTCGTCATCGGCGGGCGGGTGATGCAGTCGCTCGCTGCTGTGCAGGATGAGCTGGGCGGCGTGGTACACGATGCCGGTGTTCGATTCCTTCTCCAGGTGGATGACCTCGTCGGTCAATTCCTGGCTGTAGACGTTGATGCGCATGGTGGTCCTCCCGGTTGATTTCCCTTGATACCCCTGTCGCCAAGGGCATCGAGGAAATCGGTGTTGCTGCCTATTGCCGCTGGCGGGCGGTGCGCATTGCGTGCCGGGTCGTTCTCGCGGTCGGGTAGAGCCCTTGATCAGCCGTCTCCAGTCGCCCCACGGGGTCGCCTTCGCGTTGGCAGGTATTTTCCTCAGTACCTGTCTGATCACCGGTCGCCGCAGAGGCAATGCGTTCTGCTGTTGATGGTGTCCACCCGACTTTCTGTCGCCCCACGGGTAGTGGCCGGGGCTGCCTCGCCGCTGTGCGGCTAGCTGTTCATGGCGCTGGTTTTTAAAGAACGGTGCGCTCGGTGGCGACTTGGTCTTGCTGCCGGCGCGTTTGCGTTCGGCTTGAGAGTAAAACTACTAGCGGTCATAAAATAAATCAAGACCGCCGGTAATAAAATTTCTCGCGTGATCGAGTAGGGTGAGGGATTACTCCCTCAGCCCTCTCACACCACCGTACGTGCGGTTCCGCATACGGCGGTTCAACCAACACACTGAAGTCGCTGCACAGTGCTGCGCAGCGAGACCAGCCCCATTTGTGCGAAGTACCGCGTTGGCACCGCCTGATTCATGTGATGCGCTGCCGAATTCCACCAAGGCCCTCGTCCGTTCACGCTCGACTGCCAGGCCCGCTCAGGCCTAAGCCCAAACGAGAGGAGGCGCCGTTCACGGGTTTTCGGAGTTTTCCACTGCCGCCAAAGCAGACAACGCAATTTTCGACGCAGCCACCAGTCGAGTTCGTCCAGCGCTCGCATGTTCGCGGTCAGCCGGAAGTAATTTGCCCAACCCCGCAAGACGGGATTGAGCACCTCGATGGTGTGGGGCAAGGATCGCCCTCGCCCTTTACGCAGCAGCTCGCGCACTCGCTCCATCAACCTGCGAAGACTTTCGGACGCTACTCGCACCCGCGCTTGCTGGCGATAGATCGTGATCGCGTAACCCAGGAACTTCCGCTCCCAAGGCCGCGCTACCGCACTTTTCTGCTCGTTGATACGCAGTTTCAGATGACCTTCCAGGAAGACCCTGAGGTTCGCCATCGTCCGTCGTCCCGTGCATTCACTGCCAACATAGATGTTGCAGTCGTCAGCGTAACGGCAGAACTTCAACCGCCTCCTTTCCAGTTCCCGATCAAGATCGTTCAGCAGGATATTCGACAGCAGTGGGGACAGCGGCCCTCCTTGAGGCGTGCCTTCGTGCCGAGAGTGGGTCACGCCATCGGCCATCATGCCCGCTTCGAGGAAGCGGCGAGTCAGCCTCAGTACGCGTCCATCCTTCACCCGGTAGGCAAGTCGAGCCATCAGCACGTCGTGGTTCACCCGATCGAAAAACTTCTCCAGATCGATGTCCACTACCCAGTGCTTTCCTTCAGCGACATACTCTTTCGCCTTGGCCACCGCATCGAGCGCACTCTTCTGCGGGCGGAAGCCGTAGCTACCCTCGGAGAACGTCGGCTCGAAGATCGGTTGCAGTACCTGATGCAGCGCCTGCTGGATGAGTCGATCCACTACCGTCGGCACGCCCAGCGTTCTAACCCCGCCGTTAGGCTTGGGGATGTCCACTCGACGCACTGCTCGGGGTAGATATCGATCCTCCAACAGCGCTTTCTTCACACTCGACCAGTGCACCAGCAGCCAGTCCTTCAGCTCCTCGACCGTCAGGCGATCAACACCCGCTGCACCTCGGTTCTTCAAGACCCGCTTGTACGCTCGTCGCATGTTGCTGGGTTCGACCACCCGCTCCATGAGCCGGTAGTCCTCCGATTTCGTTCGCCCAGTTGTCGCCGCAACCCCCTCAGCACCCTGCGGGCTTCCTTCCGGATTCCGTCCGGCTCTGGCATGCCTGGCTCCCCCGCAGGGGACTTCTGCGTCAGCGTGGATTGTCGAGATCAACCGTCCTACTCTCGGTATTGGTCGTTCAGGCCTTCAGTCTCACTGACCTACTATGCCCTCTGCTGACTTCTGCACCACCGTCCCGGCACCTCACGGTGCCAGTAGCCCTGACGAGCAGCCGTGCAGATCTCCCCGGGTATTGCGCACCCACTTTCACGCTTATGCCTGTCGGATCTACGTCATGGCGCTCCGTGCAAGTATTGGGCTTTGCAGATTATGGACTGCTTACCCCGCCATGCTGCCTCGTATCCGCTTCCTGTTCGTCAGGCCAGCGCTTTGCCTCGGGCTTCCTTCAGACTCGCAGTCGCCCGCGAAACCCTTGCCTCTAGCTAGCACTTCCCCTTGCCGGGTGTGCGGGGGACTTTCACCCCTGAGCGGATGCGCCCTGCCGGGCGCACCACAAAAAAGCCCGCATGGGCGGGCTTCTGGGGATGGTTGGGCTGCAGGAGCGAACTGGCGAAAGATCAGCCTTCAATCAGGCCGCGAGGCGCGTGATAGCTGGGAACGGGCTGTAGGGGCGAAAACGGCAAAGCCCGGCGCTTGGCCGGGCTTTGTCGGTGGGAGCTCCCACTTCCTTGCGGGCTTTCCTCATGCCCAGAGTAGGGCGGGGCGCCAAGGCGGCGCTATCGGACGGATCTGAAGGATGTGTCAGCCGTAACTGTTGTCTGTGACAACCTTTACTGGCGAACGCTGCAATTGATTGCAAAACGAAAAGCCCCGCTCGGTGGCGGGGCTTGTTCTTCAGCTATCGCATTTTAGTGGTTCATTTTCCCAGCGTTTCGCCAGTACTTCGAACTCCTGGAATAGGGTGTTTCGCCCGTTTTGGCGGCGAAGCTCCATGATGAACGGCCTCATGGCGCCCCAGTCCCGCACGACCTGGCTGTATACGGCTCGCTTGTAGATGGATTCATCGAGGGCGCCCTCGCGAATCCCGAGCGCAATGAACTCATAGTTGTTGATGATTGCCAGGATATGGCTGCGGTTCTCGTCCTGGGCTTTGTCTTTCGTCGCAAGCGAGGTGAAGTCGCCACCATTGCTGTGGATGGTACCGACTGCCTTCTTGGATTCGATGAGGTTGTGATCGGTCCTTTGCTGTAGCAACAGGTCGATCGTTGCCCGTTGTCGGGCAAGCTTCTCGTTGTGCGAAATGGAGCGCCGAGACAGCATTCCATTCGTATAAATCGTGGCAACGGCGGCGACTGCACCAAGCAGAATCACCGCCGTTTGTATCCAGAAACCTATTGATTCACCAAGGTATTGGGCTCCCTCCTGAGCCGATGTTGCTTCCATTCAGTAGTCTTCCCACCCGTCTCTGCACACTTTCGCCATAACAGCACCCTCACACGCGTTAATGGATTTTCTGGTGCCACTGTAGTCGTGGCTTAATCAACTTATATCACACGACCGAAAAACCTGCCGTGACGGACAGGGGTGACGACCATGCGGTTCGTCGCTTTCTCGACCGCTTACACCGGTTTAGACCGCTCTAGGCGGGGAAAGGTCACTGCCCCACAATCTCCCTATACCGCCGCTGGTACTCCTCGTAGCTCAGGCTTCCCTGTTGCTGCTGGAGTTGCTGGAGCTGGGCCTCCTTGGGGCTGTAGGAAGAAGTCGGCGCCAAAGCAGGGGCCGGGGCCGACTGGTAGCGCTGAGCGGCCACGCCGCCACAGCCAGGCTTGGCCGCGTCAATGAGCAGGTTGCCTTCGACGTTGATCGCCTGATAACCGACGATGAAGGCGAACGCCTCCTGGCCGATCACCACGTCCGACAGGCCGACCGCACACTTATCCTTCTCGATGGCGCGGTCGATGGCCTCTTCCATGTTGGGGAAGCCCAGCGGGAAGAGCACGACGGCAACGCTATCGGAGCCAGTGACGCGGCGCCCCTCGGTGAGGGCGCCGGAGTTCAGGTTGACGTTCTTGCTGCTGGCCACGGTGAGATCGGCAATACGCATGGTGCAGCCAGAGAGGGTCGCGGCGGCGGCGAGGGAAAGCAAGGCGAGGGGAATGGTGCGCATGGTGGATTCCTTTCGTCGTAAGTTATGGGGTGGCGCAGCGCTCGGACCAGCGCTTACGGAAATTCGCGGTGCTACCTTCCAGTTCGGCAATCCCGCGCTTTTCGTCCACGACAAAGCCCTTATCGCCGGAGTAGCCGCCGAAGGAATTCTTGGCGTTGACGTAACCGCAGACGGTGCCTTCCTTGTAAAAGGTGCCGCTGAATTTGGCCGAATCTGGATCTTTCAGAGCCCCCTGTATTGCAGTTTGCGCCACGGCAATAGCGACGGCGGCTTTCTTCGCCTCCGCTTGCTCGGGCGTCGGAGGCGGAGCGCTCCTGGGTTCCCTTGTGATGGAGTAGAAGATCATCATCAGAACTGCGCCAGCGAAGACAATATGGAGCGGCTTAGTCCTCTTCGGCGGCACAATTCCGCAGCTAGGGCATGCCTTCGCCTTATTGGAAACTTGATTCCCGCATTCCTTGCACTTGATCAGAGCCATACGGCCTCCATGCCTGCTAGAGAGTCGTCAGAAGACCGATTTAGGTGGCCTGGCATCGATCACGCGGCCAATGATCTCCACGTTCTCGTCGATGCGTAGCGTCTCAAAGGCCGGGTTGAGCGGCTGCAGATATTCAGCGCCAGCATCGCGCACATACTGCTTGAACGTGGTCTCCCAGCTCCCGCCGGGATCGCGCAGGCGTGCGATGTAGAACTTCCCATTGATCACATCAAAGCCTTCCGGCTGGACCAAAATCCGATGGCCGGGCGGAAAGCTGATCGGAGCCATACCGGAGGGGTCATACATCGACTTTCCTTTCACCTCCAGCCAGTAGCCGTGAGGACCTGCATTCTCTTCGGATGCAATCCATTCCGCCGCAACGCCGGGCTGAAAGTTGTCACAAGATTCCATCCAGCCTCCTGCTGCAACCCAGCTTATTACCGGATACTCCTTCGCATCTCTGCGCGGCTGCAGTGTCGGCCTTACGTTTGAGTTTCCTTCCGTCGCAGGTTGAAACCCGCTCAACTCCGTGACCTTGAGCGCTTCATCCAGCGGGATAGACATCTCCCGGATCAGCTTCGCCAGACGAGGACTGAACTCATCGATCTGCACCTCTAGGTATTTGGCGAAAACTGCGGCTGCCTCTACGTTCAAGGCATTTTTACCCCGTAGGTAATGGCTCGCGGCGCTCTGGGTTTTTGCCTTCAACCCTTCGATTGCGATCTTTTCCTGGGTCAGGCCGAGAGATTTCTTCTTTGCCTTGTAAATGGCATTCAGAGCGTCGCATTCGCGGCGCTCCTCGCTAGTAAGTGGGCGTTTCTTGTTGGGCGTGTCCATTCCCGCAATGTATTCCCGGTGGTAATAAAAGTCTAAGACCGCAGGTCTTGCTAAAAACAAGACCGCAGGTAATACTTTGCTCACGAACCAACCCGGAGTGAGCAATGAAGCGCATACCCTTCCGCGAATTCGTGGAACAGAAGGGCCAGATCGAAGCTGCCGCCGCCCTTGGCGTTACGCAGGGAGCGATCAGCAAGGCTCTTCGAGTTGGCCGCGATATCTACGTCACCGAGCACGACGACGGCACCTTTACCGCTGAAGAGCTGCGTCCGTTTCCGTCGCAGCACCCAAAAAAGCCTGAGGCCGCCTAGCCGCCAGCGCTATCGCTGCGCGGTCGAACCCGGCCGCGCTGGATTCATCGAGCTGATGGCGAATGACCTCGGCACGGGATTCAAAGGCTGCCGGTAGGCGCAGCTGAGAGGAAAGCGGCAGTACCTGGATCAGGGCTGCCACGTAGCAACGAAGGGCGAGTACTTCGCCCCGTAATTCGGAAAGGTCGGTCGGCATGGGGGACTCCCTGTCGGTTGATCGAGTGATGACAGGTTAGAGGCGCGGCCTCAAGGGAAAAACTAGGGAATGAACAAGCGACTACTAGACACCAGAAGGGAAGTGATGAAGGCCGCCACCACCGATTTTCCGGGCGGCCAGGTCTGCGCAGCGGCGCACCTCGGCATCAAGCCGAAGCGCCTGCAGAACCAGGTGTACGAAACCGCCGGATGCGTCCCGCTGAGCGACACCGAGCTTCATGCGCTCGAAGCGGTGAGCGGCACCAGCTACCTCCCCGATTACATCTGCGCCATGTACGGCGGCGTGTTCATGCCGCTGCCGGTGGTGGAGGAGCTGGACAACGTCGATCTGCACTCCCGCTCGATCGAGGCGGCAGCGCGGCGCGGCAAGGTCGACATGCTGATCGCCGAGTTCCTGGCCGATGGCGTCATCGACAAGGCCGAGGCGGAAGAAATCCTGGCAGTGCACCGGAAGTACTTGTCGTCCAGGAGTGCCGAGGTGCACGCCACCATCGCGCTGTATCAGCCGAAGGAAGCCTGAGCATGGACGTAGCGTCCGAATCCCAAAAACACGAAAGCCGCGGGGCATGCCAGATGCGCCTGCGGCTTTCGCTTGCTCGTCCTCCGGTGGCAGCCGGGGAGAGCGCTTTCAATAACGTTGCGCAAGGAGAATAACCCATGAATTACGGGTTCATCTACTGCCTGGGAAATCAGGCGATGCCGGGGATCTACAAGATCGGCATGACGATGCGGTCCCCCACGCTTCGCGCCCTGGAGCTATCTGCCTCCACCAGCGCAGCTCAGCAGTTCCAGGTTCTCTGCTTCGCGGAGTTTAAGGAGCCGAGGGCTGTTGAAGCCCAGCTCCACCAGCAGTTCTCGGACTGCCGCATCAATCCTGGCCGGGAATTCTTCAGGGTCAACTTCGAGCGCATCTACAGCAGCCTGAAAGAAGAGGGCCTCAGCTTCTGTGTTACCGATGCGGGCGAAGCGGAAATCGACATTGCCCTTGGATTCACCAGCAGACTTAAGGCGGTGCTCTGATGGCTCGCGCACGCAACATCAAACCCGGAATCATGGCCAACGAAGACCTGGCCGAACTGGAGCCGCTCGCACGGTTGCTGTTCATCTACCTGTGGATGCTGGCTGATCGCGAAGGCCGTCTTGAGGACCGTCCGAAGCGGATCAAAGCCGAAGCGCTCCCCTACGACAACGCAGATGCAGACGAAATGCTGGATGACCTTGCCCAGGCTGGTTTCATCCATCGCTATGAGGTAGCCGGGGCCAAGATCATCCAGGTGCTGAACTTCGCCAAGCACCAGACACCTCACGTCCGCGAACAGGCCAGTTCTCTCCCTGGTGTTGCCGGAGAATCACCAAAGGAAGAGCAATGCACAACCAAGGAAGTGCCTGAGCACAACCTAGGTAATGACGAGCAATCGCCAAGATCGCCGGATTCTCTGATTCCGGATTCTCTGATTCCAGAGGAAGAGCATGTCGACGCTGACGCCTCGACCCCTGCTGAACCCGTTCCGCATCAGACTGGCCAACTCCTGCAGCTTGATCGCATCCCCTACGAGCAAATCCGCGAACTGTACAACCGCATCCTCGGTGGGAAGCTCAAGCGGTGCATGGGCGTTACCGAGGTGCACCGAAAGCACATCCGGGCCGCGTACAACCTCAAGCTTGAAGACGGCTTCCCTGTCCGCGAAGGCGGCCTGGAGTTCTGGGAGGGCCTGTTCCACGACGTGCTGGATTGCCCGTTCATGCTCGGGGACAACAACCGCGCCTGGCGTGCCGATTTCGAGTTCCTGACCACCGCCAGCAAGATCCAGCGGTTCATGGAGGGCAAGTACGATGCTGCCTGAACGCCCCCTGATCGCCATCGAAGCCGAACACGGCGTACTAGGCGCCCTGATGCACAAGCCGGAGCAGTGCGAAACCGTTGGCGCCTTCCTCGCCGTCGAGCACTTCAGCAATCCGGACCACGGCGCCCTGTATGCCATGATCCTCGGCTGCCACTCGAAGAAGACCCATCCCGATTCGATCACCCTCGCGGAGATCCGCGCAGAACTCCCCAGCGGCGAGCTGACCATCGTCTACGCCTCGGAGATCATGCGGAACGTGCCGAGTGCGGCGAACGGCGTGCAGTACGCCAAGATCGTCCGTGAGCGAGCCAACGCCCGCCGGATGCACGAGATTGGCCAGCGCATCATGGACTTGGCGATGCAGCGCGGCCGCATCCAGGACCAGTACGCCGAGGCGCAGCAACTGGTGATGGAGCTCAGCGCCGTCGACGAGTCGCCAGATGTCGTCACGCTCGCCCAGGCACTTGGACCTGTGGTCGACCAGATGGACGATCGATTCAACGGGCGTGCGGTCAGCGGTCTGAAATTCGGTCTGCAGGATTTGGACGGCATCATCCACGGGCTGCGCCCGGGAAACCTCGTGATCGTTGCTGGTCGGCCCGGCACCGGGAAAACCGTGCTCGGCGTCGGCCTGGCAGAAGAGATAGCCGTTCGCCACGGCGGCTCGGCGTTGATCTTCTCGCTGGAGATGTCGCAAGCAGAGTTGGCAAAGCGCTCCCTGGCATCACTGTCCAGCGTGGAGCAGGGTCTGATCGATTCCGGCAATGCGCTGAAGGACGAAGACGCGATCGTTCGCATCACCGCTGCAGTGTCGAAGATGAATCAGGCCGACGTGCGCATCTGCGACAAGGGTGGGATTACCTTCAGCCGCATCTGCGGGATTGCCCGTTTCGAGCACCGCGCAAAGCCGCTCAGCGTCATCGTTATCGACTACCTGAGCATGATTGCCACCGACCCGAACGCCAAGTTTCAGAACCGCAACCTGGAGCTTGGCTCCTACACACGCGGGTTCAAGGCACTGGCCAAGGAGCTCGGCATCCCGATTGTCGTGCTGTCCCAGCTCAACCGCAGCATCGAGACGCGGGCTGACCCCAAGCCGAAGATGAGCGACCTGCGCGACTCCGGCGAGATCGAGCAGGACGCCGACGTGATCATCATGGCCCACCGCGACATGAACACCGATCACGGCCAGAACGGCATCACCGAAATCGACGTCGTGAAGTGCCGCCACGCCAAGCCCGGCTTCTGCGTCCTGCAGTTCCAAGGCGAGTTCGCCAGGTTCACCAATGCCGCCCAGTCGCAGCAGTACCAGCAGGAAGAGAACGTGCGGCCGATCCGCCCATCGGCCAAGGCAATGATGAATAAGCGACCTGGAGGGGACTGGTGATGAAGCTCATGACCGAAGAAGAGCTGATGGGGGAGGTGAGTCATGCCTAAGCCAACGAACTATCGGGCCAAAGCCGCCGAGGCCTGCATCCGCTTCGCTGCCGTGCTGGATGAAATCCACGGCATCAAAGCGCAGATCGGGAAAGCGATGGCAGGCTGCGAAATGCCTTTCGACAAAATACACAAGGGCGGCGATATCGAAATGCAGTCCCATCTAGGCCGCTACTTCGACAACGGAGGGCGCCTGCCGGTCGATTCTTGGCTTGGCGAAGAGCCAGAGGACGACATTGGCAGCGACATCTTCGACTGCGAGGCGTGCATGAAGGCCTACGCGCTCTGCATCCAGCGCAAGAAGCTTCGCCAGAAGCGCGGCCAGGCGTTGCGCCTGGTCCGTTACTACGGGCGCAAGGCGGGGGAGCAGAGCCATGGCTGACCTCGCCCTGATCCGTACCGCCCATGGTCTGGTCCCGGCCACTGAAGCCGACCGTGAACTGGTGCAGAAGTGGAAGGCCGGCCAGGTCGTGCACGGCAAGTTCGCCCGCATGAGGAACGCGCGCTTCCATGGCAAGTTCTTCGCCATGCTTGATCTGGCGTACACCTACTGGGAACCGGTCGGTGGCCTGATCCCTCGCCAGGAGATGCGCGGCATTCGCGGCCTGGCCAAGTACTTCGAAGACCTCAACGGGCGCCCTGGGCAGCTGCAGGCCGCCGTCGCCGCCTACGTCGAGAAGCTGGAAACCGAGCGCGCCGAGCGTTTCCCGGCCGTGGACAAGAGCCGCGAGGCCTTCCGCGAGTGGGTGACCATCGAGGCCGGCCATTTCCACCTGGTGCAGACCCCCGAGGGCATCCGCAAGGAAGCCAAGTCCATCGCTTGGGCAAAGATGGACGAGGACGCCTTCGGCCAGCTCTACCGTGACGTGTTCGCCGCCTGCTGGCGCCTGGTGCTGTCCGCGCACTTTGATACCGAGGCGGATGCCCAGGCTGCCGCCGACATGATGGGGAGCTTCGCATGAGGATCGTCTCCCGGAAGCTCCGTGACAGCGCCCGTGGCCAAGACTGCACCCTGCGCTTGGCCGGCTGCCGGTTCAACCCTGAATACACCGTGCTCTGCCATCTTCCGGTAGGGCAGAAGGGCATCGGCATGAAGTCTCCCGACTTGTTCGCCTGCTTCGGCTGTGACGTGTGCCACGGGATCATCGATGGCCGGATGCCGGGCGAGTTCACGCACGCCGATCTGCTGCGGGCGATGACGGAAACCCAGATGCGCTGGATGGAAATGGGCCTGATCACCATCAAGGGGGCCGTTTGATCTGCAAGGACTGGCTGGCCCAACAGCGCCGGCTACTGGAAGAACATGGGCTGATACCCAAGAGGGACGACACATGACCTGGAAGTGCTTTTTCTTTGGCTGCCGTTGGGACACCGGGGCGACCTTCATCAGTTCCAACGAGCGCCTGCTGGTCCAGCACTGCACCCGCTGCCATGCGTGCAGGACGGTGAGCCGATGATTCCGACCGAAGAGCAAGACCAGATCGCCCTGGTGCAATGGTTTGATCGCTGGGCGCCGAAGGACCTTCGCGGGCGACTCGCAGCAGTTCCGAACGGCGGTCACCGCTCCAAGGCCACCGCCGGGCGGCTGAAGGCGGCTGGCGTTCGCGCTGGCGTTCCAGACCTGCAACTGCTGACGCCGCGCAATGGCTTTTCCGGCCTGGTCATCGAGCTGAAGCGGGAGAAGGGCGGGGCGCTGACCAAGGAACAGGCCGACTGGCTCGCCTGGCTGAACGCGCAAGGATTCTGCGCGGTGATCTGCAAAGGGTTTGAGGCGGCGCAAGCGACCATCAAGGGATATCTGGGGGAGGCGGTATGAAGCTCAACAGCGCTCGGCAGGCGTGGCACGACTGCCTGTACTCGCAGTGGAACAGCAACGCCGCACACTTCGCCATGATCCAGGAACTGGGCGTTGGCGTGCAGAAGACCGAGCGCGACAACTCGGTCGCCCTCTGCGCACATCGGGCCATTGCCGGCATGGTGCAATCAGCAATCGCAACACTGCCGCGTCGGCTGCAGCTGTTCGGCCACCACATGTACGCCCCAGGTGACAGCGACGATCTGCGCGAAGAAGCGGAGGCGCTGGTGTTCCAGCTGGCCTACAGTCGCGGCGAGCGCATGTATGCCAAGCGCATCCCGAAGGCTCAGGCGGTGGCGGCAGGTGTCATGCATCGATACCGCCGAATGCATCAGGGCGGGCAGAGCGCCGCGCCGGACCCGTTGCGATCGCCCGAGGCGTTCCGGGCATGGGTTCTTGATGAGCGCGGCGTGGCCCTCGCCAGCGAGGCGTGGTCACGGGAGTGGGATGGATTCGTGGGCGCATGTTTTATGGCTTGCGACGATCTCGACAAACAGGCGCTGGCGCCGGTATCGCAGATCATCAACGTGATGCTGAACGCCGCATAAGAATGGAACGCTATAACCTTGCCAAAAATCTCGGCTGAGGCTACGATTTCTCCATATCTGGAAATTCCCCCTGAAGCCCTGGCCTAGCGCCGGGGCTTCGTCGTTTTGGAGACCACCGTATGACCGAACCTGGTAGCGGAGCAGTCATCGCCGCAGGTGTGGTTGGCATCGGTGCTTCATCCGTGCTGTTCCCCGGCGTGGACATGAACGCCGTGATCGGCGCCTTCGCCGGCGCGCTGTTCTTCGTGCTCTGGGCCAAGGACCTCGCGATATTCGCCCGGCTCGGCTACCTGGTCGTCTCGTGGATCGGCGGGTACACCGTCGCCGCAGAAGTAATCGGACGCGGCCTTGCAGAATTCTCCGGTCTCCCTGCATTGATCTCGGCGGCCCTCATCGTGACGGCCCTGGTCGGCATGATCGAATGGATGCGCGGTGGTCAGGCGCCAGGATGGCTACGTATCGTCATCGCCTGGATTCGCGCCCTGGTCGGCGCCGGGGGTAAGAATGGCTGATCCATGGACCCTCGCCGCCGCGTCGGTGTGCGCTGCCATCTGCATGCGAATCGCCTGTTACCGCCGTGAAGGCGCCCGCTACCGTGTGGGTGTCTCGCTGCTGGCCTACCTGCTGGCCGTCGGCACTGGCTGCTTCTCGCTAACCGTGGTGATCGACGTCCTGCGCGGCTATGCCCATCTGCACACGGTATCCCCCTGGTTGCTGCTGGTCCTGCTGGTAGTCGCCATCCTGATCTACCGGGCCAAGGGCAACGTAGCCAGGATCATCAGTGAGGGGCCGTGGAATGGGGTGGATCGGAGGCGTGGGTGATGGCCTGCGCTGCCTGCGCCAAGCGTCGCGAATGGCTGGTGAAGTGGACGAGGGTCGCATATGAAAGAGCACGCGGAATCGTTGCTGGAGCAGATGCTCGAGGAGCAACGCAAGACGAACAGCCTGCTCGAACAGCTGATCCAGTCGAACCTGATGCTGATTGAAGCCATGGCAGAAGAGGGCGCTGACCCTGATGCGGCCCCTGCCACCTACCTCGACGGATCACCGGTGCGCTGATGGCCAGGCCGGACAACTGGCGCGAAGGCAAGACCACTGCCGAACGTGGCTACGGCAGCAGATGGCAAAAGGCACGGGAAACCTTTCTGCGCCGCCATCCTCTGTGTTGCTACTGCCAAAGGCAACGGCGAGTCACCGCCGCCACTGTTGTCGATCACAAGATTCCGCATCGAGGCGATCAGGCGCTGTTCTGGGATAGAAAGAACTGGCAACCGCTTTGCGCGAAATGCCATAACTCTGCGAAGCAGCAGATGGAAAAGTCAGGAGTCGTATCCGGGTGCGATGTGACCGGTGCGCCTGTAGATCCCAATCATCATTGGGCGCAATAAAGACGAAGCCCCGCAGGACTGGCATCCGGCAGGGCTTCTACCACCACTGATCATAGGAGGATCAAGATGGATGGCCAGCAGTCTACCTTCAAATGTGAATGCTGTGGAGCCAACTACCTTCCGAGAAGGAATCTGGACGGGTCCATAGGTAAGTCGAAATACCGACTGTGTTCGACCAAGTGCAGGCATAAGCACTATTACAAGGTCAATGGCTCATACACCCCAAGGCAGCCTGTGCTTACTCAGCGCGAATGCCGTGGGTGTGGAATCCTATTCGGCAGCAATATGCCACAGAAGGTGTATTGCTCCTCGAGGTGCCGATACGCAGTTAAACGGCAGAGGATCAAGGCATACGCAGGTATGCAGGAATCCAGAAAAGCCAGGGATGCAAAGCGCAGAGCATTGAAGCGCTCTTCTGCGGTTGAGCGAATCGAGCCGGTCAAGGTATTCGAGCGAGATGGCTGGGTCTGCCATCTGTGCGGAATCAAGACGCTAAAGAGTAAGCGCGGCACCACCCATCCCAGAGCACCTGAGCTTGAGCATATCGTCGCTCTGGCAGATGGCGGGACGCACACATGGGGCAACGTGGCCTGCGCGTGCAGTGCCTGTAACAGGGCCAAAGGATCGAGGTCGTTCGGCCAGCTCGGGCTGGGGTTTGCGGC
>RCUU01000310.1_pt1 | contig 28059 bp, 17 predicted proteins | sample 2166211 | NCBI WGS metagenome assembly RCUU01 (sample SAMN09932620, study PRJNA488358) | compost metagenome | feature: garden; material: soil; isolation source: compost soil in phenylacetic acid-enriched culture | place: Germany: Experimental Botanical Garden Goettingen | collected 2016-01-27
TTTTTAGCCCAGTTTTTGATGATTACCCGCAGTTCATCAATTGTTAAGGTCGCCTGTTGAGAGTTACCGATTGTCCCAACGTCACTATCATCAATAATACGCTTTTGTATCACCATATACTGATACATGAAATGCTCTGACTTTTCTGGTTTCTTTATCAACTGCCAAATATAATGTAGGTCTGCCAAGAATAACGTTCCGATTACAATTTGACACAATATATAGATCAAGAATACATTGATCCATAATAAAATCATCATCTATACCGATCTTCATCCTTCATTCTCGTCACTTTCGTCTATTGTCTCAATAGTTACGTTTTTCCTTGGCCTACTTATGTTATCAGTGACTGCAGATACTCTTGAATACAACCTTTTACTTTTTGGGAGCAATTATCATATATGCTGTTTTTTAGGATCATAGGCAGCGTTACATTCCCGTAATGTTTTCTATAAAGAGCAACTGTATGTGGAATCTGCCTTAACTGATACTCCTCAGTAGGTTCCAAGTATTGCTCTATTATCTCAATAGTCCTCGGTAATTTGTCACTATGATTTATTAGTCGGGCTTTGTCCCTAATCGATAATTTGTTAAGAATCGTGTATCTTTTAATTTGTTTATTTGGGGGATTTTCATACAATTCCTGGCACATCCGATTGACTACAAGCAATAATTTCTTATCCTCATCGTCCCATTTTGGACTTTTAAATGGATGATCTGCCCGGGGTAATATACTGTTTAACCACTCACCATCTTCCTTCATGAGTTGAGAAACAACTTTACTCCCCATAGTTTTCCTAATGTCCGACCTACTCAAGTCAGGGTTTTCTTCCAGTAGTTTAATTAATCTCATTTTGGGTTCTACCTCAACCTCTGTTGTCGCGGCTGCTTCATTCATTGCCGGAATAATTTCTCGCTCGTAAAGTTCTCTATTCTTAATGTATTTGGACACTACTCCTTTACTCGTATGAAGTAGAATGCTAGTTTCATAAATGCTACGTAGTTGGTCGTAAGTCTGGTATAGCTTGATAACCCATTCTACACTTCCTTTGACAAGTTCAATCGATTGCTGAGCTCTGGATTCAAGATTTCGGAGGATGTATTTTTTGACCGTACTTCGATTAGCTCCAACTACACTTGCAATTTCATTAATACTCTTCTTCATTCGGTATTCTTTAATAAGCCGATCGTGCCATAGCTTTCCATACTCGATCACTTTTACAGTGTCGACATCAAATCCACGATCACTATCCGAACAGCTTGCTTGATATTTCATTTGACAATGAGCACAAGTAAATTTGCCTACAACTCTATTGGATTTCCGGCAATAATGTTCTTCATTAGAATAGATAACTTTCTGAGAATACGCTTTACAAATCTTATTCATACATGGCCAAGGCTCTTTACCGAATGATTGGGGAGCCAAACGAACAGTTTCAACATAATTATTAATTCTCTGACAGCCTCCCAGCAACCAATGTAAGACTAACAAATGAACAATAGGATTTCTTGTCGCATTCTTTTTACTGAAAATTAGTAATGCGGTTCGCTTTTGCAGCAACTCAGGAGTAATCCCCAGATGATTTAATGTTGAATGTGAATAATGTTTAAAAAAGTCTTCTAGGAATTTCTGGTTTATGTACCTACCATCTCTATGTTGATATTCTTTATCCTTTGCTAACAAACTGTAGAAGTCAAAAATATTGGATACACTTAATCCTCCATTCAAGAGCAGGTGAATGTCTTTTGAAATAAGCAATTTCAGCTGATTCATATCATCACTATCAATCGCTCCTGTAACTGGTAAAAGCTCATGCCCATTGGGGCATACTGCTGAACCTATAAATTTCGTTCCATAAAGCAGACCCAATGGCACTTCACATAGTGGACACTTATTAATTAAAGGGTCACCATGTATATGACACACATCTATATGCCCAACTTGATGGGAGCGATGGATGTAAACTTCACCGTAGCGATTATATTCTTCATGAGCGCACCGAACACAATATCGTACATTTTTAGAAATAATCGGTGGTACCATTAGTGTTGCATTTACTTTGGCCTGTCTGTAGTTTGTCATACGTGCTAATAATTCGTTACGATTTTCTTCGGAAAGGAAGGTAGCGAACAAAGGAAAAAATGTATGATTAGCAATTAAAGAACCGTTAACAAACAGAGATGGCGGCAGCTTATTTTGCATCACAGCCAAATTATGAGGCAGAAAAGGAATTCTACGCGAATTGATCTCCAACAAATCTTGAATCCCCTCTGAAAATGAACAACTTTTACGAAGAGTGTAGCGGTAAATAAGGCTCCTCAATTCCTCGTCAGGATATGGAGTGGGGAAATTCAATAGATTCACCTGCCATGATAAATGATAAAATAACCGCTTGTGATTAAAGGAAATTTTCGATGACTTTATCGATCTCATTGTTAAGTTGATTTGCACTCTCTCTACGTAAACCAGCATTCCGGATGACTTTCCATTTCACTACTTTCTGTTCCTCTTCAAATAATTTTCGCGCAGCCAAGGTTACCCGTCTTAATTGAAATTGTTGTAACGTTTCGACTTCACTTGTGATTAATGCTTTACAACGCGGTAAAGCAAACAGCTTTTTTTCAAGCAATGAGAGCTTGCCAATCCGCCTTCCAATTTCGGGTAAAGATACACGGATCGGTTTATCCGTAACTGATTTAATATCACTTACTGCTTGCATAATCGCTGAAAACAGCCCTTGATCCCTCTGTTCCCAATTTACCCTGGATTGATCTGTATTCCTATTAGATGCATTGAATCTTTTTTTACTTATTTTTCTGATAACAACATTTTCTTCTGAAGCGTTAACATCGTTTGAAAGGTCTAAAGTGGAACTTGAATGACTTTCAATACTTATCACTTGGGCAGTCGATTTTATCTTTGCATGAATGGTTGAATGGTGAACTCCTAATAGTTCTGCCTTCTGCCGGAATGTAAGGTCTATTCTACGTTGAAGCTCATCGAAACGTTTTTCCCAAACTTCACCAAACCGTTTAATTCTGCCCACATGAATTCGGTCACTTTCGTTTGTATCCGGACCTCTTCTTGAGTAAATAAATCCGCAATCGCATATAAATGTACCTACTGGACGTTTCGTCTTGGAACACCTTGTAACTTTGCATTGAGTAACGATCTCCTTCTTGTAATGATTGGCAGCTTTATTTAAACATGGCCAAGGCCCTGTTCCAAACGGATGATATCTGACAACCTTCTTTTGAAAAATGGTATCCGTCGTTTCATTCAAAAAGAGTATTAAGAGCAAATGTCGCAAAGTATGGATATGCTCTCCGCCGCGCACTAGTTTATGAAGCCATGTATCATGTGAATGTTTGTTTATCTCCGAATCGCAAAGACCAAGTAATTCTTGACCTAAGGACTCAACCATCATTGAACGAAGACTTTGAAAGCGAATATTTCCTGATAAGGTGATAAATCCTTTCTCGTATAATTTCGCCTTGTAAATCTCATCAATGAGATGATGATCTATTGCATTGTATGAACTATTCAACAATGAATGTGATTGAATAGCCAAAGAAGTTAAGTGAGCTTTTAGCCCCTCGTTCATTGACTGTTCAATCGCTCCATTACATGCAAGTTTCCAATTCAAACACACATACTCCTGCTTATTACGTCTCAGGAAAGTAGAGATTTCTGAATTCTTTAACTCGCAACCATGTTTATAACAAATGAACACACCGGGCAATTGATGAGATCTATGCCAGTATGGCAGCCCATAAATCATCTCATCCTCAAACAAACACTGCATACAAAATCTAAGATATGTTGGCATTTTTATCGAAGAAGCAAGTAGTCCCAGTCGTGCATTTATTGCCCCTCCTAAGTCCCCGGTCATTGCTGACGCCACGAGTTGAGATCGTTCCTCGGATAGAAAAGCTGCAAAATAAGGAAACAAAGTATGGGATTGAATCAGCTCAACAGGGGTCATGTTCCCTCTCATAAGATGGCTTATCTGTCCTAAATGAGCTGGCAATACAGTAACAGCACTAAAAACAGATCCATTGTAGAGGTCAGCCATTGTAGCTTTCCTGCTATGGTTTCCAACGTACAGATGATATCTAGCTAATGCACTATAAAGCAATTCGTCCGGAAATAGGGGAGGGAAGAAACTACTCAGTATACCCACATCCTCACATGGTTTATACTAATAGTTTTCCCCCATTAATAGAGTTTAAACCCAAGCTTATTGGGGCTATGAAACACTTCCTTCAGGGAACAATACATCATTTGACCCTGTGTAACCCGCTTCCGATAACGCTTTATATAAATCATCTGGTGATGCTTTGCCTTTATTCGGAACATAATTGCGGATATCATTCGGGTCGGGTTCATTATTTCCCCTCATGATTAACTTGGCTACTTCCATCCTCAAGATGGTGATGTCGGTGTGTGTCTCATTATTCTTGATAATATGTATGGCAATTTCTTCTGCTTTCTCTGTAGTCGAACCTAAACTTACGGCCAATTTCACCAGTTCCAAGATTTTCACTCGGTCGTGATCGACGTTGCTTTCGGGCATCGTACTTTCTCGTAGTTTTCCATGAACACTTACTTTTTCTTCTGATTGAGAGAGATAGTTGCTAAAATCATTCCACTTCGGGTACAAGTCATCAATATCATAAAGAGCCGATTTGTTATGGGTCTTTAAAGCCTTGATCATGGGTTGAACCAATTGAAGATGTTTAGAAGCCACTTTCTTAAATCTTGCTGCAGTAATTCGTTCAGTTCCACCTTCCGACTCCCCTAGAGAAATAGCATCCCATTGAGCAAGCATATACAGTTTAACTGCAATATCAACGATTCCTTGAGTTAAATCATAAATTGTTTTCTTAATGGCCTCCGTTAAGGGTGATCTAGTGTTTGTCCATTGATATTTCCACATACTTGAAACAAAGTAATCCCAGTCTTCACCTTCAGACATGCGATCGATGATCATATCACCTTGACCACAGCCACGTCTAGCTTGACTAAATGATCCTCCGAACAATCGAAGTGCTTTAAAGGTACCTACGAGAACTACTGGAACCCCAATGGTATTTATGAGCTGCGTGAAGAAATTTAACATTTTCTCTGAACCGCCGCTCTTTGCTTGACTTAAATTCTGAATTTCATCAATGACTAAGGTCCCCAAACAATGAAGTGAAGCAATTTGAGCCATCTGTGGAATTAAAGCATCAGTAGTAGAACCTCTGGATACAAACTTTTTGAAGTATTTAGTACCCAATACTGCATCTACAGCTTGAAAGAAATTGATGCAAAGTCCTTTAATAGAACCATCAAATGGGCAATTCAACTTTAACCAAACCAACTGGTCTAATATTAAAGGCTTATCATTATAGTTCGTGTGCTGTATTACCTGAGGATAAAGTAATAAATTTAGATCTACAGCCGTCGATTTCCCTTGGCCACTAACGCCAATGATATTAAATCCTGCGGCAGTTGATCTAATTCCAGCGGAATTTTCTCCCTCCTCGTTTACGCCAGCTTCAAGAATGGCCTCGAAACCAACATGAAATTGTCGGGCATATTCTCTTTGAAGAGGATTTCTTGCAACAAAGCCGTGTCTAATCATTCTTGAAAATCTCTGCTCGATGTACAAGTGAATAGGCAATATTTCAACGTAGTCGCTTAACTGTTGCACACAATGTAGTCTCAGCCTCCTGTTCAATTTTCGTTGTGTCTGATCATAATCAGGATAATTTGGAATGGCCTCAAGCAACTCATCCTCCCCCATGATTTTAGGCATTGCTTCAATCATCGGATTACCAGCATATCCTTTTATTACTTGATTATTATCGTACTGTGCCTTGATAATCTTACCCTTTAAAACAGGATTAAGCGTATACTGTTCAATGGGTTTCATGATATAAACTCATCTCCTTTTTTTGTGCCATTAGGTATCCACGAGAAGTACGGGTACTCCAATTGTATTGTTAAGATACCTAAAGAAGCTTAACATCCTCTTTGCACCAATTTTGTACCATCATCGGTTTGCTAATTATTTTGAAAAGTTACTTTAGAATCAACAATCATTCTTGAATCTTTATTACTACAAATGTGTAATTGGGGCCTGACGAGTTCTTTCTCACCATCTTTCGTCGATACAACATGCCAATCAAGATCAATTTGTTCCCATACATTATCTGTTGGGTCTAATTTGATACTATTTATTTTCATCTTCTTCACTCTTCCTTCGTTTTAATTTATCGAGTAGTGACAGCCCTTTGACTTCATTTTCAATTTCTTCTTCCTCTAGGTCTGTATTGGAACTATTAACTGGCTGCTCATTTTGTTCACCTAATCGGAATACCTCATATGCTTGCACTCCTTTACGCTCGACGGCTCTATTCCCTTCGATGTTTGACTTAAACTCCGTATTGGTCAGATTGACTTTGTTCAACGCCTGCTCGGTAAGTTCGATTTCTTCTTGTATGATTTTTTCGAAGTTTTTGTTCATATTGAATTTTGCAAGGTTTTGTTCATCTTTGTGATAAGCAAGTGCCAGTTTTTCATCTTGTTGAATCATTTGAATCTCTTCCAGACTAAGATCCTTAAATCGATCCGATCTCTCTTGCAAAGTACACGTGCGGTAATTGAGACCATCAGGAGTTTTCACATAAATTGCATTCATACATCTTCTGTCAAATGCCACTGTAACCGATCGAGAATCCCCCTTAATAAACCACCCAGCTTCTAGTAGTTCTTCACTCTTGTAGTGTAATCCCTCAAAAGTGATACCAAATCTCGTAGCTTTTACCGTCTTGCTAGGGAGAAGGTTTAATTGGATGATATCTTTAGTAAACGTCTTCAGATGCCCTGCTCTGTTTTGTATTCCCCAATTCCATAAGTGAATGGGGACCGGAAGAACAGAATCAGGTATCATGCTGATGTCTAGCGGATATTCACTAATCGCTTTACTGTTATTGTGAAACAAGATAAATTGAATCATCAGCTTGATAAAACCCCTTAAAGAAAGCTTCGCATCGAGGATGTAGTCTTTTCCACCACGCTGTTTGAAGTCTGGTTTTACTGCACCCGGAGCCCATCTTTTAATCGTTGTGCTCACAGTTTTAAAGTTGGATTCAACAATTCCTTTCCAATCTGCACGATATGGAGGCTCATTCTTAACGATGATTCCCAGATATTCAGTGAGTGAATCAGCCTTCTTACTCTCAATTTCACCTCTATCCCCAATAAGTACTTCCGGAACATGATGACATGGCCATTGGTGCTCATTAATCGGAATGCCATATTCAGCACAAAACTCTACCTTATTAGTTGTCGCATTTTCCAATGCCATCATCGCACCCTGCCAAGAAGGCCCTTCTAATCCCACATAAAATCCAACAATCATCCTGCTAAATACATCTATGACGAGATAGATAACAGGTCTTCCAATGACTTTGGTCCGATCTGCCTGGCTCACGAGATAAATATCCCCTACGGTTGCATCAATTTCGAAAATACTTCCGGGTCCGACTGCCCTTCTGGTTGCGTTCCCCAAAACAGGTCTATATTTAAGATTGAAATTCCGGAGCCCTTCTCTAGCAATGATGACCTGCTTGTATTCCTCTGTCTGTTCGTAATGATAACGCAACTGGTCTATTGTAGGGACTTTATGACTTGGCATTGGAACCTTAATAACTTCGCCGTCTTGTTCGACATCTTCAAGAAAATGAGTATGCCACATGAGTTCATGAACGACTTGCAAGCTATTCCCGTCGGTTTTTTTATACCATTCTGCTAACGAGGCGCTCATTATTATCCTTATTTCGTCTGTTACAATAACACCAACATATTCCGGATTTATCTTTGCTTTGAGACTTCTACTCCCTACTTTCTTCGTGATATTTTTCTTATCTTCCGGTTTTAACGGTCTACCGCAGTTAAAATAGTGTGATACCAGGGCATTTTTTATTTTTCCACCGGTCCAATAAAATCGTAGATATCTGTAAATCAATGTCTTACTTTTCTTGGTCTGAAGTAATACTTCTCTTATAAGTTCTCCTCGTAAAACACGATCATAAATGGCGGGTTCATTATCTACAATGTCTTTTATGAGTGCCCATTTTCCCCCAATTCCTGAACCATGCATTTTTAGGTATTCTGATTTCGGGTCCATAAGCATCGCATATGGATCTTTCTCGGAAATGATATATAAACCATTACGCACCGCTTCTTCAATCTCATGATATTTTTTTCTTTCGGGCATTGATTTTTTATCATCTTTTTTTAGTGAAATCGTGTACAAATAACTTCTGTCCGGGGCTATGTACAGGATCCTCTCCACATTCTCCCCATGCTGCAGGATAACGTTAACTTTTAACTCCATTTTGCATTACCTCACTACGCTCGTCTCACATCAAGCGGCTCTAGTGCCGGTTGAATTAATCGGTTCATGTCTACCAGCCATCGTTTGTTTGCAATAAGATGACGAATTATAAACAGACATGTTCCTATAGGTAATCCAAACTTCTCATCACATTCCGCTGCCGATTTGGAGCACGGCTGTATCTGGTTGCGAAGTGATTCAAACAGTTCTGGCTCAACAGTTGTAATGATAGCTTCACTTAAATGGCTCATTCCTGTTAGTGTTCGAGCAGAGTGGACCCAAGCTACGTTTTTGACCAGATTATACGATATGTCCTCCTCAGTGATTAATCTCCAGCGCACCCCTTCATCCGCAAAAAAGCGCCTCTCTATCTCGAATTTTTCCAAAACTCTTTTTGTCAACTTGCTTTTCGGCTTGGCTGTATGTGCCCAGTATTCCAGACAATTATCAGTCCGAACAGTAAGCATAAAATCAGTAGTTATTACTATAGGTACTCTTGTTTTGGGATCACGAGGGTGTCTGATGTCCAGCGTTTCTGCAATATGCATTGTCTTTTCTAGGGGCAGTAGTGGAAACTGTTCCCGAATGTCTACAATACAGTCCGACCACTCACACATATAGAAGTAGGCTGTTTCGAAGTGTTCCGAGAACAAGTGGTGTATTCTTCCCGTCCTCCATCCTCTAATTCGACTGACCAAGCCTAGTGATGGAACATCATGAATCGTAAGCCATGGCTTATATTGGGCCCCGTAGCCTTGTCCCCTTTTCTCTTTGATTCTTCTCTCAATTGTACTGCGAGTTGTGGCACGTTTGCGTTTAGCCAAAATGATCACCCTTCTCACTTAAGTTAAATAGTTACTATCCGTTTATGAAAGGAAACTACTCTCTTTCATCTGCCCCATAAACTGAGACCATTTCCACTCGTCCCCTCCAATTAGTACACATTTCATTTACTTTGTAAATTAAATATTTACCACAATCTTAGTAAATCGGTGGTTTATTTGTCAATAACAAATTTACTTTTTGCTTATCCGATAGTAATATTAAGTTAAGTGTTCCATTGATTGAACACATGAGTATTCAGTTTTTTAAAGGGGGAGTTAGTATGAATACACTTGGTGATCGTATAAAACAACTCAGAAATTCCAAAAACCTGACTCAAGAAGGTCTATCGCAAATGCTTGGTATGACAAAACAAGCAATTTCAGGCTGGGAAAGAAACGTTGCTAGCCCTGACTATAAGCAACTTTGTCATATCGCGGATCTATTTAATGTATCTGTTGATTATTTGCTTACAAGAACGGATTTCCCGTCCCCATTTTACTTATCCTCTAATGGAGAACTCTCGATATTTCCAATGGATACAGGGCTTGCTGAGACATCATCATTCGATCTGAAAGGACTATTATTAACCCCTAATGCGAAACTTCATTTAGGTGGCAACCCTTTATCAATGAAAGACAGACAAATGGTGGCTGAATTAGTAAGTACAATTTTCGGTAGATTCCAGGAGGTCCAGCAGAAAAGTTAGCATGTATTAGCCACTTAATTGATATCATTTTCGGACTTTATTTCTTTCTCGTTTCAATTTCTGAATTATCAGGACTAAATTGAACAGTAATCTTCCACCCACCACAAATCCTTGCCTTCTCAAACCATCCTTGTCTGATAGCCGTGCAGCAAGAGTAATATAAACCTCGAAAAAAAATCCCTTTACTTGTTACTCTTGCAATATCACTAAATAATTCTGCTTTTGGAAACATACTTTTACCTCCAAAAAACATATTTCTTCTTTACCTTTATATCCGTGTTTAGATATTTTTATTCTTTATACAAAATTTTATCGTAAAGCGGATTGTTTTTTGTAGAGTAGAGAACTGAAATTTCATTGGAGGGCGTAAGCCCTCCATTTACTTCTCCAGCTCCCCCTGCATCAAACCGGACTTGAGGTTTTCCCTCATCCGGCTTTCCGATGTTCTTCGTCCTTCAGCGTTGCGGTACTTTCTTTAGCTGGCGAGTTTCTTTAGTCCTGCAAGCTGGGCCGCCATGGCGGCTTGCTTGGACCTGCTGTGTTTATTACGACGGTTTCGCTTCTTGTTCCAAAACAGCGTGAGGCGTTTTCGGATGTACCAGTCGATCTTGTTCAGGAACGGGTGTGTTTAATCATCGAAAATTACCCAAAAAAATCGTTATGCACTGAGGCCGATAATTTCCAGTAAAGTAGACATGGTTTACATGGAGTGGCGGGCATGATAGGCTCAGTGGCCTCTGCGAAGCCCGTGGCTTCGCCCTTCGCAGTGAATCATGCCCGTAGAGGCTCCATGTCAACCGTGTCGTCAATTTCCAGCTACAGACGATTTTTATGGGTAACCTAACATGATTTTTTTGGGTAATTTAGCTTGATAGAATACAAACGGGTCAGCGAAGACGTCGAGTCCGTAGTAGTTCTTCCACCCCTGTATCTTGGGGTTCAGTTCCTCCACCATCTGGTTCATTGTCCAATACAGGCGGTTTCTCGGCTCTGTCGCTTCCTTCACCTTCTGTTTCATGCTCTGCATGGCCTTCTTGGACGGGTAACTGCGGAGAATGGAGACCGTTTTGTCACCCTTCAGCTTCTTCGGTATTTTCCGGTGATGCATCCCCAGAAAATCGAATCCTTCTTTACCTTCCCACAGGCTGATGAGCTTGGACTTCTCCCTGTTCATCTCAACTTCCAGCTTTCCGAATACCGCCTTGAGCACGTCGATCGCTCTTAGCGCTTGTTCCTTGGTTTTGCACAAGATCACAAGATCATCGGCGTATCGCACCATTGTTCCTGTCTCTGCGAACTTTTTCTCCCAGATCGTGTCCAAGTAGTTCAGATACAGATTCGAAATTAAAGGTGAGATGACGCCCCCCTGAGGACTTCCTAAGTCGGTTTCGTGAAACTGATCATCCTTCAACGAAGCCCGCTTTCAGCCACTGCCGGATCAGCTTCAGTACCCTTCGGTCGCTGATCCGCTGTTCCACCAGTTGCATCAGCTTGTCATGGGCAATGTTGTCAAAGTAGCCGCGAATGTCGATGTCGACCACCCAGTTGACGCCTTTCTTCACAGCTCGGCGGATATGCCTGATCGCCCCGTGCTGGCTGCGCTTCGGTCTGAATCCGTATGAGCAGTCCTTGAAGTCTGCTTCGAAGATTGGCTCGATCACGATTTTCGTCGCCATTTGCACGACTCTGTCCCGAATCGCCGGAATTCCCAGCGGTCGCATTTTGCCGTCCGCTTTCGGGATCTCCTTGCGCCTTGCAGGCAGCGGATGGTATTCGCCGTTCTTCAGCGTCGTCTGGATTTCGTCGACGAATCGTTCTTCGCCGATGACTTTGACGATGTGGTCTATGGTCATTCCATCTACCCCACCGCTTCCGCCGTTTCCTTTGACCCTCTTCCATGCCTCCCATAGGATGTCGCTGCGGTACACCTTGTCGTATTACGCATGAAATCGCCGCCGCGGATTTTCCTTGGCTGCAAGGCTTAGTGCTTGTTGGAGTTGTTGAGCTTTTACTTTGGCGTCGTTAGCAGGTTTAGCTGCATTCACTGACTCTTACCTCCTCCAAGTACATGAACAAAGCAGGGGCTCTTCCCTCCGTGAGGTTTTGTTGTCCTCACTTCATCGGTATTACTACCCCCTCCGACTCCCTTCCCGCAGCTCGCCACTTCGCCTTTCGGGCTTATAGGTTCGCTCCTTACGAAAAAAAAACATCGTGCGGGGGAGGGTCTCCCTAGTTCCAGACACAACTTTCTCGGCATGCCGTTCCCCATACACCGGAGAGTTCTTCCGCGTTGCGCTTCCAAGGCCTTCACGCGTTCCATGGCCTTCGCCCACTTTTCCGAGGCTCGGCACTCTCTTGTCCTTTTCAGGTCTTTTTTGACGGTGCGGCAGGATTCACTTCATGTTACGGCCTGTCGATTTGCTCGCACTCCGAAGAGTTACTTTGTCACGGGGCTTCAACCTTAGGATCTCTCCGCCAGTTGCCCGTCAGCTACGAGGCGACTTGGCTCTTACCTCGACCGGACTTCCACCGGCTAGTTGTGCCTAGCTTGGCTAGGCGCGCGAAAACAAAAAAGCTACCCTTAAATAAAAGGATAGCTACTCTTCTTTGCTAACATGCATTCATTCCTCGTTGGAACACAATTGCTGTTTTTTACTATAACTTCAATCTGAGAATTGGTTTGTTTTCTAGCCCTCGAATTGCCGGTGTCCACCCCTCACTCTCAGGGATTGTCTGAAGCATGTCTTCAACCATTTGCAGTTTTGCATCCATTGCATCTATATAATGAAGAGCTACCGCTTCCGGTAATTGAGGCTGCACCGGGCTTCCCCATTCACCTAGATTATGATGGGATAATACCAAGTGATGTAAGGCCAGGACGATATTTGATTCCAGATCGATCCCAAGTTTAATTGCAGCTTCTGTAATCCAATTCGAAGCCATACTTATATGTCCAATCAATTTTCCTTGGTTACTATAATCAGTTACCATACCATACTCCGAAACCATTTCTACTGGTTTTGCAATATCATGTAAAATTACGCCTGCCTTTAGCAAATCCGAATTGAGAAAAGGGCGCTGCTGACAAATAAATTCACTGAGTTCAAGCATCCGAACGATGTGGTATGCCAAACCACCATAATATGCATGATGATGAGATTTGGCTGCGGGTGATGAATGCATTTTATCTTTGACTTTCTCAAAACAAAAAGTAACAATTGCTTTAATATCATTATTACTTAAACTGTTGATTGCTTGTTCAATGATAGGGAGAAGCTCGTCTGGTCCTACAGGGGCGGAGCGGATAAAATCTGTTATCGATACCCCGTCTTGTTCCGTTGTTTTTCGGATTCGTACTACTTTGACTTGCAGTTTTTCACGGTATACTTGTACCACTCCCTGTACCTTAACTAGACACATCGGAAAGAATGTTTCAATATCAGTTTTGCTCGCTTCCCAATACTTTGCAGGAATATGACCACTGGAATCGGCTAGCACAAGGTCTAAGTAATCTTTTGGAGTCGAACTGCTTGTTTGTTTCGCTTCTATTTCTTTGATCAAATAGTAGCCAACAAAATCATCACCATCACAAAATTCTTTTATTAGTTTAGTCACATTATCACCTCTGCGCTCGTTGCATGGTACACAGGTTCTACAACTCCCGAATCGTGCAATGCTTGATAAAAATCAGCTATAACTCTCCTGTGTTGATTACTAAATTGCCCAAATGGTCTTACCTTACTAAAGGTAAAATGAAGCGTGTTTTTTGCCCTTGAAAGAGCTACGAAAAAAGCTGCCGTATCTTCTTCCCTTTGATCATTAAATCTAAAAAAGGCTGCATCCTCTAGTCCCAAAAAAATAATCGTTTTAAACTCCAAACCCTTGCTTTTATGGATTGTCATTATTGGAACCGTATTTTTACCGAGCAAATTATTAATCGCCGCACCTACAGTACCTGACTTATCGTATTCTTCCCACAGATAATTTGCCAGTTGTGAACTTAATCTTTCAATGTAACTTGATCTTAAATACTGAGGAAAGTAGGCTTTAAGTGCATCTGTAGAATAAAAATCAGTAATTTTTTTGATAATCATTTTCAGATCATTCTCATTATCAATTGCCCTTAAATCAGATTTAAGCTCAGTTATAAAGTCGCTTAACTCTCTCTGTGATGCATGAATCTCAGAAGAAGATTCATCCACACTCTTCAAATCCAACAATATATTCCGACAGTAGGTCCATGAGCTAGCATCCCTTCTAACTGCTATAATCAACGTATTTATGCATAGCGATATGTAATCTTCCTTCAGGAAGTCCTGATATACACCTTCGTTTCGAGCCTGAATTCCGCACAGATTAAATTCCGTTATCAATTCGCTAGAATATGCATCAACTCGTTGCTTCACAAGAATGCAAATATCATTGGGTTTGTGACTTCCATCATTAATATATCCTTGGACAAGATTTACTATAGTCTTAGCTTCTTGTACATGATCATCAAACATGTGTAGATAGGCTTGTCCATCCGTAGCTTGCCATTTTGGATTTGTTTGTATTGAAATAGGCTGCTCATTAAATCTTGAGAAAAACATCTTTTGAATTTCAATGAGCCTAGGTGCTGACCGATGATTCATAACTAGTTGATAAGCAGTTGATCCAAAGTCAGAGGTGAAGGTTGGGAATACGTCTCTCATTGCCCCGGCCCAAACCATTATACGCTGTTTACCATCCCCAACTGCTGTTAATACTGAATTAGAATTGTAGAAGCAGGTTTTAACAAGTTCATATTGAATGCGTGTAGTATCCTGAAATTCATCAAGGAATACATGACTGTAAGTCATTTGCAGAGACTTTATCAACTGCTGATTACATTGTAGTAAATATGTCGCTAAGCGGGTGATCATAGTAAATGACAACCTTGCTGTATCGGTTACGTCACCTTTTAACAAGAGCCCCCAAGCAGCCTTTGTTGGATAGTCGCTTTCTTGAGGTAATGGTAAAGCATATCGAACAATTTCTTTTTCTAAAAAATCGTTTATATCTCGGGGACGCATCCCAACAGGAGGTACAAATCCAGCGTGTTCATATGCTGTTCTGATGTCATTCTGGGTTCGGTCCGCCACTGCAATATCATAAACTGAGTTAGGGCGATATTCCTTAGGAATACCCAAATAGAAACGATCCACAAGACTCTTGGCAAATGCATCATACGTCATAGATTGAAATCTCTTTGAAAGCTCTGTACCACAGCGTTTCTCTACCCGTTCTGCAAGATTTTTAGCAGCGTCTCTCTTGAAGCTAATTGCGAGTATTTTCCTTGGAGCATTACAAGTGCTAGTTTCAAGTAAGAAGCAAGCTCTTTGAGCAAGTAATTCCGTTTTACCTGCTCCAGGACCAGCAATAACAAGAGCATTATTTTCACTCTTTACAACTTGAAGTGCAGCAGGTTCAAGAGTCAGTCCATCAGCAGGTTCCCATATATTTTTATCAATGATTTTCATTTATTAACCTTTCCTTATACGCCATTAAGTTTTTGTTTCGCTTTAGCAAGTAGCCGCTTTAATGGAGCAGGTAAACTATTTTTAAACGTTTCATCATTAATGTTAAGTGATGCTAATCGGTGTGTAACAGGTTTCCCTCGTTGTAAGAAAAAGTAATCATACCACACCATCATTTTTCTCTGTTCGAAAGTGTAAGTTTCGCCAGTACCTCCACCTTCTTTTAAAGAATGTTTGGTTGCTAAGTCCACACGTTCTAAATATCCATCTGCCGCAGGATCATTATCCTCAATTTCGGAAATCTTACCTACACGATCAATTCGCGGGCCTTCATTGCCCTTTAGAACACCTTTATATGCTTCAGGGAATGCCTCTAACATCATGAAGTCCAGATCCAAGGGAAATGAGAAATAAATATCATGGTTTTCCAACATATTAATCCAAGTACCCTGGGCATCAATATTTGCTTCGTCCCAATCATGCATATTACTTAATTCTTTATCACTTAGAATACGGCCACCAGTAACAGTCAGTAGTAAACTTTTATCCACTCCAATTTGGATAAGTTGTTCGACAGCATATTTAATCCTACCCCATCCTCCTCCGAAACGTTCTTTATCGAAGTCCAATAAGGTTACATATGGAATGTTTAGTTCGGATAAAAGCTTCCAAAAATGATTGACATGTCTGCCTCCAAGTGGCACAACAGATATCGCAATGCTATCTAAATGATCCTCGGTATCCAATTCAATTGCTTTAGGGATAACAATTTCTTCACTATCCCCTTCTCCCAAAATGACTAGCTTTGAGAAATAAATTTCAGGATATGCTCTCACAGCTTCTTTTACATATTTGTACGCTTCTTCGTTCTCTACAGACCCTTGCCTACGAGGTAATACGATTTTTTTCACTTTTGTAACTAACTCATCAATCGAAATATTAAAATACCGAATCGATTCAGGCGAAACCCTCTTCACAATAGCAGGCGTATGTGATGTGATAATGACCTGAGAATTATTCTTCGAAGCAATTCCTTTCAAGTTTATGATAATGTTCCCCAATAGATGAGGAGATACGTGATTTTCAGGTTCCTCAATAGCAAGAATAGTTAATGCGGGAATCTGCATATTAAAAAGAGGAGCATTTCCGCCGTCACTGCTCGCCATAGCCTGCTGCTCAATCTCCAAAAATGAATCTACGAGTGACAAATAGAATAAGGAACGAAGCCCATCCCCCAGTGAGTCAATTGAATACGCCTTTTGCGTTATAGATGGCATGAAATCAACTTCAAACTTTCTGATTAGTTGTTCCAGGTCAGTACTATTAAATCTGATATTTGCTTCCGAATACCGGGTATCCTTGTGATACTTTTTCCAATGCTCCTTAAGTGAATCCCTGACCTTTTCCAGACCAGCTTCTTCAAACAAAGACTCTTCTGCCTGTTTTAATTGCTCCTTAATATTTTCTTTTGTTTCAGATGACCAATTAATACTTTTTAATACACGCCATAACAGTGTTCCAGTCGCATTCTTTAATAATGTGGATGGGTTACGAATGGCCGGGACATAGATGATCTTGATTTGAGAAAGCTCACTTGGCGGCACTTTCGTAGCTACTTCTTCTGCATCTTCAGACATAGACATGTAGCATATTTTACTTTCTATGATTCCATCTGGCGTATTACTTTGCTCCCAAGAAGCCTGTAATCTTATTCTCAAGTACGGCGGTTCGCCCGTGTTCTCAATAACGAAATTATCAAAATAAGTAGGTACCGCATACTGTGTTTCTCCGTTATCGTCCTCAATTTCCGGAAACGAGAAATTCACCTCAATATACAGTTCTCTTCTCTGGATATCCTCAACCACTTCGTCATGCGATACGTAGAAATCAGATTTATCCAATGTTCTTTCCGCGGTAGTTTCCCCAAATAGTTTAGTTAATGCCTGCAGCGCGGCGCTTTTTCCGCTGCTATTTGCGCCAATGAATGTTGTAATATCCTCAAAATCAATAATTGTCTCCGTTGGACCATAACATCGAAAGTTACATATCTTTAATTTACTAAGCCTCATTTTAGTCTCTCCTCTTCTATCTACATTAGTTGTTCTTAATTGCATAGATGTTATTGAGCTCCATGTACTCCGATTCTGATTTTAGAATTTCGACTCCACCGCGATTGTAATAACGATTGCTAATAACTGCCTCAAAGTGACTTCGGATTTCTTCTTCACGGATTGCCGTTAGGCAGAATAATTGTATCTTATTTTTTAGAGCAAGCTCGATAATCGGTCGTACTACATGCTCGGATGATGCGGCTCCGAATGGATTATCAGCAACAATTGATTTCCAGACACTTTCTTTACCGTGTATTTTCTTTCGGATATGCGTCACAATTATCATAAACATAATCATGTAGGAGGTGTATCGTTCCCCGCCTGACCAAGAGGCAGCTTCGTCCCAAGAGAAATATTCAACACCTAATTCAAGCAGTGATTTCTTTCTCGGTTTAAATATTTCAATGTAACAATTCTCCAAAGGCGATACATTTTTGAGGAGATTTAAGCTGTTCATTTGTTGTTCAAGGTATAAATTCACCTCATCATCGGGTTTCCCCTCTTCTTTCAATCTTTTGAGTTCGTAAATAATTTTCTCCACAAACAAATTAGTATTGTGAAGTGAGACTTCTCTTGGGTTCGCATCCCACTTTATTTTGACCATCTGTATCGTATTACCAAAAAGTTCGACTTTCGAGTGTTTTGATACTTCACATATATTTTCATGAATAATAATGGCACGTCGGTGAGCAATATCCACAAGATTTTCCTTATCTTTTCTAAGCTCAGTTAACTTGCTCTGCAAGTCACTTTCCATCGCATCAAGAGCATCAAATACTTTCACAAAAGCTTCGATAATGTAGTGATAGTCAAATAGTTTCTCTTGCAATATGACAACAGAATTAAACTCTGTCGCAAACCGGCTTACCTTAGTATTATTAGTTTGTTGCAGTGTTTTCACGTAGGATTCGCATGCCTTTTTGACAGCATTTCGCTGTGATTCCAAGCTATTCTTCGATTCCATGTATGCACTAGAGACAACAGTCACCGCTTGAACACGAGAATCTCCAAATGTCTTCCATTCTTGTTCATTAAATATTGGTCGTGAAATATTACCCGTTGGCAGTTCTCGCTGTGCTTGGTAGCGCTCGAGTGCAAAATGAATATCCTTCATAACATTGTTTTGGGCATCTAAGTATTCTTCGTTCAACTTATTGTTTTCTCGATTTTTCTTTATTGCTTCTTGAACTTCATGGATAGTCAAAGGAAACTCTCCTTCTCCTTCTCCATAAGGAGCCTTACCATATTCATTACTGAGTGTGGAAAACATATTGATAATGGTTCCTTCTACTTTAGCAACTTCAATCTTTTTATCATTAAAAGATTTTTCAAGAGAACTAACAACATCTCTTTTATTATCTATTTTCTTTTTAAGTTCCGCTCTTTCACCCTGATAAACTGCACGATAATTCAGTTGAACCCAAGTAAACTCAAGCCCTGTATCTACTATAGCAAATCTGGCCTTATCCCTGTTTTCAATACACTTTAATAGAAGCTCTTGCTTAGCCTCGTATCCAGCATTTTTTTCGTTCAGCTCTTTTCGGGCTTTATCCAAAGTAATTCGAATTTCTTTGAATTCCTCTTCTGAATACTCGCTTTCGAAACCATAATCTTGATCTAGCTGGTATTCCTTCCCGATCTTATGGTGCTCATCAAGAGTTCGTTCCTTCTCTTGCAATAATACCAATTGCGTCTCTTTATGCGTACGCAATTCATCTAACTCATCATCAATTTCATTTATTTTTGTCGTGAGGGCTTCAAGTGCAAACTTCGTTGCCTTAAGGGTCGATCTTTTCAATTCAACATCCGGCTCTGGATATTTATCAATAAAAATTGCTAAATGTTCTGTTTTATAATTTAACTTTTGTTGTTCTTGCTTGTAATCTTCCCTCTTGTTTTGGGTAGAAATCTGTGCACTCTTTAGAGCAACCATCCTATCTGTATTAGCTGAAAATTCATACGCGATGGAAGCCATTCTGTGTGCTAGCTCAGTTTCACGCTGTGCAAATCTCTTGGCCGAGAAAGCATCATACGTTTCATAAAAATCTTTTGCAGTTCGAAACGTATCGTCAAAGAAAAACAATTCTTGCTGATCTTGCTTAAGTCTCTCTTCCTTACGGTCAAGCTCCTGTTTTAATTCCCTAATCATGGATTCGATTTTCTCTCTGGATGTAAACAGCTTTCCATCTAATGACTGAAAGACCATGAGGCCGTCTTGGGAAGATGCAAGGATCACATCTTCTTGAGATGCATTTACTGACAGTTTGTTTTTTAGTTGAAATATTAAAGGAATTTCAAACATTTCTCGATTGATCTTAATTCGTTGCATTTCACGAACGATTGTTGCCGTTTGAGCTTCCTCTATTAAAAACGAATATGGTAGCAGTGGGTGATTTTGCAAATATTGTTCCTTAGTTACCTCATCAACGTTTTGGTCTGCTAACCACTCGCTTCCGAGTGTAACAAGTGTACCTCCTCGATGTAGTCGGCTCTTAATTTCAAGAAGAGTATGATGTGGAACAAAATATTCATTCTCCGTGAGATGTCTAATCTTTCTGCGAAGCTCCTCAATCCCAACTTTAAGCTCATCGCGGTGGTAACTCCTTGTGCTAATCTCTTTATCTAACCAAGCTAGATTTTCGTCCTTTTCGGCAAACAAATCAAAGACCATTCTCCCCTGCTTGGTCAGGGTATCTGTGAGTATGGCATTTCTAGTCTCATATTTCTGTATTGCTGTTTGATTATCATTGCGCTCAGTGCGGATTTTTGAATCCTCTAAGCTAATGTCTTTTTCCTTAGTATGACAAGCGGAAAGTTCCTCATCATAAGTCTGAAGATGACCTGTGCATTCTTGAATTTGATCCTGGAGATCTCCTAGTCTCTGAACAAAGCTTTTTTGCAAAATTGGGGGGCTATCAAGAACGCCCAATTCGCATATTTTCTTCATTCGTTCCAGATCACTCTCATAGTTTCGCAAGTACTCATTAAGAGTACCTATTTCATTTTGATACCCACCCTTGTCATCCTGGCATCTATTAAGCTCGTCTATTGTTTTATCATATTTAATTTTTATGTCATCTATTTTTCCAGAGACTTCATCTCTAGCCCTTGCCTTCAAATGGAGAATTGCAGACCACGCATCTTGGAGTTCCTCAGTCTTATTTCGAACGGTCTCCTCTAACTCCGGTTGAGTTTTTTTCATCATTTCAAGCTCTTGAGTGTAGGAAATTACTGCTTGGTTCTCATTTTCATATAATGCATACTGTGTGAACGATTGAAGTTCTTTATCTTTTCTCTCAAGTGAAATCAAATGTTGACTGTGAGATTTAAATTCCTCTTCATATTGAACTGCTTCTTGCTGAAGCCCCTGCATCTCATGTCGCTTTGTTTGAATATAAATACTATCCTTCTTCCAATTCCAATCCTGAAGTTCTTGATAAATTCTCTTTTTCTCATCCTCTAGCCTTTGCAAGGCTTCTGCGGATTGTACCTGATGCATCTGTAAAGTAGAACGAAGACGTTCAATCTTAACCAGTTCTGAATGATGTATTTGTTTCTTACTTTCAAGCTCCTGTACGCTCGTGACGACCATTTCAGCCAACGATTTTATCATTTTAAAGTCTTCAATATCTTTTTGGTATTCAGGAATGATTAGAAGGTTTTCTTTATATCCTTTGAATGCCTCAATTATTTCTTTTTTGTCCTCTTCGGTTTGAAAAATAGTATTTTCCATTGTAGGTACCAGTAACTTCGTAATCAATGTTTCTGTCGTCTTCGCTTTTTGAAAAAAGCCTTCTACTCCCCCCTCATCACCGTTAATTTTCCGGATACTTTCCCATTCTTCCGGGAGTATGCCGTATAACAACAAATTTTCCTTATACTTTTTGTTGGAATCTGGGATTTCAACGTAGGGATACTCTAAGTTGTTTAAGTACTTTCTGAACTCAGTAAATCTCGTCACCATCTTATCCGTAGTAAAAGGTAACGTAGCAATATTAACTGCAGAATCCTTTTCGTAAGTAAAAAGATAATTGAAATAATCCAACTTGTCTTTATCCGTCTCTGCATTCTTAAAGCAAAAACCAGTTAATAAATACTTTTCTTTCTCCCCGTCAAGTAACCACTCTACCGCGATATGCCCATATGACTTTTTTGCATAGGTATCTTTAATATTTCGCCCAGCGAGACCTGAGTTAGGTAACACAGTTTGCATTAATGTCTGGATAATGCTTGTCTTGCCACCGCCATTCTCAAGCAAAAAAATTGTATTCTTACCTCGAGGTTCCCATACATTATCAGGAATAATCTTCTTCCCTTCATCAAACTTAAGGCCGACCGTACGTATTCGAGTTATGACAGGCATATTAACTTCTCCCCTTCTGTGCATTTGTAATAAAACGCATGATTCTTTCTTTTCGGCCAGTATTAAAATAGTATTTAATAACAACGTGATTCAGTTTTTCTGTAATCCTGACTTCTTTACCTTCCATGACTACGGCAAGCTCTTCCTTCTCTAAAAACACCAACACTTTATTTAAAAATCCAAAATGATGCTTATCATACCTTGATTTTTTTAGGTTTTTTACCGTTTCATTAAACTCAGGCACAGAATCCCATGAATTCATAATACCTTTTAGGTCCAGTTCTAGATCCTCTGCAATGGACGTTAAGTCATCTTCATCAAGTGACTTGAAATACTCCATACTCTTGTCTACCGTCTCTAGTATTTCCTCAATTCGCACGTATTGCCGCGTTGATACTGTCTGATCCATACTATTGAAAAATTTCGACAAGAAAACCAGCATACAGAAATAAGCCAAGTAGAGGTGCTCATTATTTTTCAGCCCCATTTCCTTACGAAGTTCTTCATTCGTGTAAGAAAGCACTCGATTTTCCAGGGTAGGAACCATATATATAACACCGTTGTCTTCATATTCAAAAATTTTCACTTGTGCATTCGGTTCAATAACATCACGGATCATTTCTTGCACCTCAGAGCGCCTAAAGGTACTGTAGATTTCCTCATTGCCTTTGGTTATACGTCCTTCTTTTTGGAGTGCAATAAAGACAGAGAATGCATCTGCAAAGTCATCCTTGAGTGTTCCCATATAAATTCCCCTTTCGTATTGCAAAATCAGATAGAACAAAGCCGTTCTGAAGACTAATGATTTTCCCATTCGGCTCGAAAGAAAAATAACCTATTGATTCAAGCTCCGGATATACCTCAACAGCACGTGCCAAGCATCTAGGGATCTCTGGTAAATGAGGAATAACCTCATGTTCAATTCGTTGGAATGACGTATAGTCACTTTGATGCAGGTCAACAAGGAAGGAGTAAAAATGCATCGAGTTTGTTAGTTCATGGTACAAATCTACGTTCTCAATTTTAATATTTGTAAGGATTTCGGAAATTGTAACGTTACTTTCCGTAAGTATCGGCTTTCCCAAAATCCGAAGGTATTCAACCATTTTTGCTTCTTTTTGAATCCGCTGCATTTCTTCTGCTTTTTCAATAATTAACATTTCCTCTTCACTGACTTCATGAACTTCTACATCTTGTTCCTGCTTGCGAATAATTCGCCGCTGCGGTTGAAATGCTTCAAGAGGATTAAAAATTGATTTTCTCCGAAGTGGAAATAAGGGATTCAAAATGATTTTCAAAGTATCCAGACTTATAGGCCTTGTGTTAATCTCACTCAATATTTCACGTTCAAAATTTAACTTTACTGAGAAAGCATTGAGGATTAGAGATTCCATAGAATGAGTCATGACCATCTGTAGCTTCTGCTTATCTGTAAACAAAGACTCATGGACGGCGATCACACTTGCTAGTTTTCGCTGAATTTGCATGACAAGCTCAATACCCTTAATTTCTTTTGCTGTAAGCTCACCCATATGGTAGCTATTAATTTTTTCATCCACTAAATTTTTCAAACTATTAAAAACTTCTCGTTCTCGCGTTAGTTTATCATGAACACTCTCAAGTTGTTTTTTGAGTAATTCCTTTTTTGAAACCGAAATGGCATCCTTCACAATTTCACCCTGCAAATCTCGTAGAGCAGAACGTTCTTTTTTGATTGCTATTGTAATGTCATTAATTGCATTTAGTGCCTCATGAAAAAGTCCCTTTTGCATTTGTTGTTTGAAATACAACTGGGCAATAGAAATTTGCAGTTCTCCATACATTTCTTTTGTTTTAAAGAGCATTTCAATACCCTCGGTAGATAAACGCAGACTGATTTTTCGCTCTTTAAGCATGTCTATATCCATATCTTCATCGTACTCAAATAACCGAAATGATATAATTTCCTTGCTCTTCTGTTCCAAATCGAAATATTCAAATTCATGATTACGACCAAAATTTCGGAGGAATTCATCAACGAGCACTTCCCGCAGCTCTTCGATCTCTTCATTATTCATTTGAATGCCGCAGCGTTCTGACAGAGTACTTTTCAGAAATCGGTGTAAACCTTCGGTAGTCGTAGGTCGGTTCATCAGCATATTTTCTAAAGTGAATAGCATAATCGCAATTGACAACGACACTAGAGGCAATTCACGGAAACGATTCTTATCTCTCATATAGAGAATTGGTGAAAACACACCTAGATTCTTCATACGTTCCCGGAAACCAAGAAATATATTATCGTAACTATCCATTTATACGTCTCCTTGGGAATGACTTAGCCTTATGAAATCTTTACGATTCAACCCTTCTTGAGGAAGATATCCGTTCTTTTGTTCAATGATCGAGATAAAACTTTCTCTCTTGGATTCGTCAAAACATTCAAGGAAGGTCGCATAGGATGATGGTTTAGTTTTGACCTGTTCCTTTTTACGCCGTGGTGGCTCCCTAAACTCATATTTACTTAACAAAGCAATGTAGAAAGGCAAGAAAGGTTGAACGTCTATGGCTTTCTTTAAAGATGAAAAAATACTCATCCCCTTGGGATCAATATCCCCGAAGTAATAGACTCGATAATCAATATCTCTAAGCTCTTCTATCTCGTTAATATAAGAGAAACTGCTCAGAATCTTATCGCCCTCCCCATAAATGAGCATGGAGAATGGCACCTCGCCAAAAATATAGGCTCCTTCAATAAAAAGTCGTTTGAGCGTATAATATGTGTCTTTATTTTCTATAATCAAAATATGGTAAGATGATTCGCCGCGGCTAGAGCGACGGTATTCAAAAAACGGCTCATAAGTAGGATAACAATATAAATCATCTAAAGTTATGCTGATTCTCTGGAGAACTCCCCTGTTTTGGTCTAACCACTTTTCATCATAAAAAAGTTCGAAAGATCGTTCGTTAATTGAAATTACTTCCGTATCACCTATCTGTAGGAAATTATTTATTTCATCCAGATACGGTTTATCTTTAATGAATCCTTCGTAATCTCTTACATAAGATAATAAAGCCATTTTAGGATGATATCCATTGAGCAACATTCGAATATATGCTTCATCTACTGGATCAGTTGCTTTTTCAATTTTTCGATAGGCATTATACAGTTTCGTGCCGATTTTCCCTCTAGAGGAAACCGGTGATAACACTCCATCATTGCAGAGAGCCTCAATCGATTTCACAAAGGATGAAAATCCGCCGTCTCTTTCATAACGTAATTTATGATTTCGTACCAAATAAGACTCAATATCATCTGTCCGGATCGTTTTAGTTTTATTATTTTCGATAAATGATTCTATAAGTTCTTTCAAAAAGCATCATCCTTTTGCAGTTATAGTAACGAAACCAAATCACATAAACGATTTTGCACCGATCGTTTCATCGCACCTAGAAATTGCATTATACGTTTATTAAATCACACCAACATGTCAGCACCCTGCCACTGAACGTTTGTTCGCATGAATAATATTTCGACAAATTAATGGAAACTCCTATCCCTATTATGGCAAATACCCTACTCTAAATAAAAATAACCCCGCCGTAAAGGGCGAGGTGTGAACTAGCTTCACTTCTTATCCACTTGTAGCAACGTCACGTTCTTAACCGTGAACGTATTTTTAATCTTCTCTTCAGTAATGACATTCAGCTTGATCAGACTTGCAATCTTGGAAGAATCCGACTTTGAGAGCATACGCCACACTCCGGGGTCAGGCAGTGCTTCGTAAAGCTTATTATCATCGTAATCCTTCCTCTCTTGAAGTACGATCTTTACCTTGTAACTTCCTGCCTCAAGCTCCGTCACGCCTTGTTCTGTGCAATGATTCATGATGTCGCTGCGCAATTCCGATAGTTCTTGCTCTATCTCTTTTTGTTTTTGCTTCAGTTGATAATATCGTCTCACTTTCTTGTCCACATTGTTCACGCTCCTCTTTACAACATATTTATGCTGAGGAAGCTAATTTAGGACAAGATGGATCACACTAGCTTACATAAAAGTTGGTGTAACTAAATCCCTCTCTCGTTTTCTTCACTTCCAGGATGGCCGGTATGGCTTGTTTCAGCTCCTGAACATGGGAAATGACGCCGATCATACGCCCGGATTGCTGTAAATCGATCAAGGTATCAATGGCTTTGTTCAAAGACTCTTCATCGAGAGAGCCGAAGCCCTCGTCTATAAACATGGTCTCCAGCGATATGCCGCCTTCGTAGGACTGGATAACATCGGCCATCCCAAGCGCCAAACATAATGAGGCATTAAATTTTTCCCCGCCGGATAATGTCTTTACATCCCTTAATTGGCCGGTATAATTGTCATAAACGTCGAATCCAAGACCGCTCTGCTTGCCACGTTTCTCCATACGATCGCTGCGAACAAGATAGAACTGACCGCTTGACATCCGTTGTAACCGCTGGTTTGCATTTTGAATAATCTTTTCCAAAAATTCAATCTGCAGATACCGTTCAAACGATATCTTCTTCCCATTCTCTCCGCGAACAACATCATACAAATCTTTGACAAGCTGGTGCTCACGTTCCGCATCCTGCCAGGTGCTCTCGGCAATGAGAATATTGGCCTTGAATTCTGTGCCCTTGTCGTAGTTGTTTTCGTTATGTATATACCCGCTTCGAATAGAATCAATATATTTCTCCCATTCCTGCAGCTGCTGCTGTAGTGCGTCGAGATCATGCCGCTCTTTGCCTGCCAGCGCCGCGGACATTTCCTCGATTTGCTTGATTAAAGACAGCATTGCCGTCTTGTATACTTCAATCTGTTGCTTCAGTTCCGCACGAGCCGCCTCTGTCATTTTTGCCGCTTTGTAGGCTTCTTCCGTCTCAAACCCAGCTTGCTCCAATGCACTCATGTAGCTTTGATGCGCTTTATCTTTATTGGAAACAGCTTCATTCTTCAGGCTCTCTGCATTGTTGCGGTTTGCAAGCGCCTTTATGCTCCGGTCGTTCGCCTCTTGATATTGCACCTGTGCTTTCTTCCATGCGGAATCCAGCTGTTTCTTGGTATCTTCCGTCTGCCTGATACGCTGTTCAAGTTGTTCAAGACGAAGCACATCTTCAGGCAAAGCAGCTAACGATTGATCGTAAAGCGCCTTCTCCGTGGCATGTGTAGTCTTCTTGTCATTGCACAAATTCAGAGCCTGCTCCTTTTGTTTGCGCAATTCATCCAACTTGCTATCCAGCGTTTCCAGCCCTAGTTTGAGCGGAGCAAGCTTGGCGTTATCCACCTTCAACAGCTTCTCCTCTTCAGCCAGCGCTTTTCCTTCTTTCACCAACTCCGCAAAAACACCCTGAATTCCTTCTATGCTAAAGCCCTGTTCGAGCAATTGGTTCTGTTTCTCCTTCATCAGCTGCCCAGTGGCTGCGAGTTTCGCTACCGATTCGAGATGCTTTTTTTCAGCAGCGGATTTCTCCTTGCGCAGCCGCTCCAGCTCTTCTTTGGTCGGGATATCTCCAGCCACAGCCGCCTTCTTGGGATGGTCGAGACTTCCGCAAACCGGGCAAGACTCGCCGTCATGGAGATGACTTGCAAGCAATCCTGCCTGACCTTCAATCCAGCGGTCCTCTACTATAGAATAATCGCGCTCCGTTTGTTCAAATGCTGCTCGATGCTCTCGTTCCTCTTGTTGTTCCTTTTCAGATTTTTGAACAAGGTTATTGTAATCTTGTATGATTGCAGCTTGCTGTCTCAAAAGAGTAAGCTTCTCTGTCGCAGCCGGCAAGAGAACAACCTTCTCTTCCAGTTCCTTTACTTGAGCTGCATTGGTTACCCGTTCGGATTGTAATGCATCCAGTTGATTCTGTGCATCCACCACCTGCTTCGACAACTTTTCGACTTCAGCCGCCAGCTGTGCTACTCGTTGTTGCTTCTGATCGATTTCCTTAACCGTTGGCAAGTATCCCTGTAATCGATCCAGCTCACGAAAAACCTGTTCTCTTGCCTCTTCCTTGCCTTCTTCCTCCTTATACTGCAGCGCGGCCTTTTGAAGAGCAGACTCCGCTTGTTCGTTCTCAGACAAAGCTTCTTCGAAAAGCTTGCTTTTGCGGACGAGTTCTGCCGCTAGCTCCGAATCATGCTTTTCGTACACTTGCAGATGAACGGCTTGCTCGGCAA